>Ga0058704_10001505_pt1 | contig 10872 bp, 11 predicted proteins | sample AgamicMgSfe_FD_71363 | JGI IMG/M metagenome (GOLD analysis project Ga0058704, IMG submission 71363) | Agave microbial communities from Guanajuato, Mexico - Mg.Sf.e | ecosystem: Host-associated > Plants > Phyllosphere > Phylloplane/Leaf | place: Guanajuato, Mexico | collected 2012-05-30 | reverse complement strand
CGTAGCTGCGATGCATTGTCGACAACAACCGCGCGTGGGGCGGAGGGGATGATTGGTGAGCTGCAGGTGCCTGAGACCAGAGCCAACAGCGTGGCGAGCTGCGCGATGTGAGAGGCCATGATAGAGCGCCAACACGAAGATGAAACAACAACAAGGAGGAAGACGTCCTCGAGCGAAGGAAACAATGATAGAAACGCGGCCTTGGCTAACTCCAATGGCGCAAGCGAGCGGCGCAGGCAATCTAGGGTAGCCGAAATCGACGGCAGGAGAGTGGGATGGCTGCATACCACAAGCGACGTCGAGGAGCCGACGTCAAAGACATAGTGGCAAACGTTTCTCGACTGCCTGTTGTGGCCGCAATGTTGCAGCGGTGGCTTGCATCTGAAGACGAAGGATCGGGTACCCTGCATCCGCCCTTCCGCTCCGTGCGGGCATCCATCGGAACCCAATCAGAACCTCTTGCGCCATACCAGAACCACTTCAAGCGTGCTGCAGGTGGCTACCGGGATTCATATTGCCGGCCCACGCACCCTTCATGCGAAGCTTGTCTCGTCTACAACGTGCTCACTTCACTGGACGCCTTCCCAAATGCGACGCGAACCTGCATGTCAGGGATGCCTATTGTAGATATGACAGGCGAGGCGGTTCGCGGTGTCGGGTCCTTTGCCCACGACGGCAGTGATGGCTACGCATTGATGGCGCTCTCCATGTCCGACCGACCTCACCTCGTCGCAAGCCATCATCCCACACACTTCGGGTGGTTGATGTCGCTTGCGCAGGTGTGAGGAGGGAGCGGCATATTGTCAGCACCCGGCACAACACTCTTTCTGCGTGGGATAGAGCGCGAAGGATCGCTAGTCTCCCTTCTTGCAGGACTGTCGCAACAATACGCCTCAGATATTGCATAGAGGCGCGTTGACGAGCGAAATGATGCGGCGCGTTCGTCAAGGGCTGGAGGCCATAGAAGTACCCAAGGCTTGCTTCAGGGAGCTGACCTTCGCATCCCTCCCGTGCTGACTCGTCCTTCCTGTAAGACGCCATCTTGACAGTTGACATACACCCAAGCTCTGCGGCAACATGGCGGCTACCGACCCGAACGATCCTAAGACGTATGGCTTGAACCTTCCTACAGCCATGGTGATAGCTGCGTTCTGTGGCATTGCTTGGGTCAATACCATTGAGCTGCAATTCAGGATCTGGCTACGCTTCAAGCGTTACAAGGGACTTTACTTCTGGAGTCTCGTCTTCTCTTCCTTAGGATGCGCGTTCCATGCGCTGGGCTTCCTGTTCTTGGACTTCCTCATCATTAAGCAGCCGAATGCTGTTGGCCTCATCATCGGAGTCAGTTGGTGGTGCATGGTGACCGGACAGGCGCTAGTGCTCTACTCGAGACTGCATCTTGTTGTTCGCGACAAGCGCAAAGTGCGATGGGTCTTGATCATGATCATGACAAACTTCTGCGTCCTGCATCTCCCCATCATGGTCGTCAGCCAAGCCGTGGGTACATGCGAAGTCCTCTGTGTGTGTCTCGTGATGCTGACGCGCTACTCTCAGGGCTACTCGTTCCCCTACCCAAACCGCTGGCTCGACGTGTACAACGTCTACGAAAAGGTCCAAATGGTCTGCTTCACCGTCCAAGAGACCATCATATCCGGCCTCTACCTCTATGAAGCGCGCAAGATCCTCCGGCCGAGCGAAGCCTTCCGCCGGGACAAGACAAACGACGTCGTCAAGCACCTCATCTGGGTCAATCTCTTCATCATCTTCCTCGATGCCGCACTCTTGACAACCGAGTTCAACAATCTCTTCGACATCCAGACAGTCTTCAAAGCGGCAATCTATAGCGTAAAGCTGCGCTTCGAGTTCGTCGTCCTGAACCAACTCGTGGACATTGTCGGCGGTGGAACATCCGCGATGCCGCGCAGCGACACCTACGCCTCGGGAGCACAGAAAGGAGGCACGATACAGTCCTCTCGAAATGTACAACTCGACACTTTCGGCAGCGGTGGCCGACCTCGCCAACGCCCCGGCGAGTTCTACTCCGCCAGCGCAGGTCCAGGCAGTGTCACGAGCCCACAGCTTGCACCCAAGTCCGGCGGCGTGTTGCGCACATCCGAGATACAGGTCAACATGGAAGATGAGAGCAGCTCTCCCCGAGGGCATGGCCCTGTCGAGCCATTCGACCTTCCGATGCAGGGCCGTCGTGCTCCGTCTCCCAGCGAGTCGGAGATCGAGCTTGCGCCGAGACCTGGGCATGCCTTTTGAGCCACGTGTAGAGTATAGACTTCAACAGCATATACACATGTATAGTATGGGAAGAGCTCGAGTGACAGATATGACCAATGCAATTTCACGAAAGAGCGTGTAGCAATACAGTACGTTTCCATTTCCCAACGCCGTGCTGTGCGATAATTACCGCCCAATCCACCCCTACAAGCGTCCCTACCCGTTGAGCAAAACACCAAGAAATACGAAAGTCATCCCCCGCCTTCGTTACACTACAGTCACTGACAAACTGCCCTCACAACCTCATCCACGGGCACCACCTTCTCTTCGTTCATCATGCCCGGATTCGCACTCCCAGCCATCAACCCTCCGGTACCCCAAAGGCCTTGACTCCCATCCCAGTGCCTGAACAACCACCTCACATCGTCCGGTACCCCACTGAACACAACCACAGCCCTCGGGATTGCAGGCCTGTCCTCCATCGACGCTGACAGGATGGCGTAGTCGGATGCGAACAGCAGTGTCTGCGCCAAGAGCGCGTTGCGGACGGTCTCAGGCTGGACTGACGGGAACAGCGGACCGATGAGGACGAAGAGCGTGCTGCAAGCATCTAATAGGTAGATGCCTTCTGGGTCCAGATCAGCCTGGGTGAAAGGTGTGATTTCCTTGGCCTCAGCCTTGACATCTGCCGGATCTGGCGGTGCAGGAGAACCTCGCGATCCCCAACTAGGGCGACGGGAGAACATGCCTGCGAAGAGACCAGTGCGGACTTCGGCCTGTTGAACGTGCAGGAGACGTATGGCGAACTTGTCTGGTGCGGTGGCTTTCTGCTTCCACATGTCCGTAGGCTTTGGGATGTGTGACTTGAGCGCTGTCGGCCCAAAGATCTTGAGAAAGCTAGAGAACTCGGCGCCGTTGTCGACTTCAATGATCTCGCCTGTGTCCGACATGTCCATTGCTGCTAGCTTGGCGGCGCCGATTTCCTCGGTCGAGCAGGCAGAGCCTTTCCAGAGATATAGCTTGGTGTTCTGCAGCGTCACCGGATAGGAGATGAGGTATACGAACGCTGGACACAGCGATGCGATCTCGAAGTCCACTTCGTCGAAGACAATGTGACCCAGGTGTTTTCGGCCACAAAGCATGAACTGCTTCGGAGCACCTTCTCGAGCTCCTCGGCGTGTGATGAGGATGCCGCCCAAGGCCTCGAAGAAGCCGCTTGGTTCTTGACCCTGCATCACAGCTTGCACTGCTAAAGTCGAGCTCTCCTGCCTCGCCATCGCTTTGGCCGATACAGTCACTGACTCAACGGCAGATCTGGTGGAGCTCGCGCCAGCCCATGTGTATAGCTGGGCCGTCTTCGAGCCGTTTCCTGCGACATGTCCATGCGTGCACACGTATACCTCTTCATCGAACAGCGTGTACTCCTGCTGCGGCGCCAGTTGCTTTGTCGCTCCATCCGCCGTTACTTCGTATATCGTCTTCCTCAGCGTCTTGGATCTCGGCCTAGTCGTCGTACAGGCCGATATCACCGCCTGGGTATCGATCGTCAAAGGTCCATTCGAAGTCGGCCACGAGGCAAATGACGAGACAAGTAACCGCTCAGCTTCGGTCTCCGGCAGCTTCTCAGGGCTTGTGGAACCTTTTGCTAGGGTGTCAGTCTTTCATTGCTCGCTCACCAAGTTTAGGACGAGACTGTGGGCTGTAGGTCAGACAATTGCGCTTGTGTCGAGGTAACGATCAAAGCAAGAACGCAGCACTGTCAAATGAAAAGTTGGGCTTACATACTCTTGTTAGGTGACGTCTCCTTGAGCTGACCGGAAACGATGCGAGAGGATTTGACGGGCTTTGGCCGGCCGCCTGCAAAGGCAGCTGGCGAGCCTGGAGATGCTGGACCAGGGCCGCTGCTTGAGCCAGGTCGCGAGGGTGATCTTGCTGGCGAGGACGCGAGGAGACCAGCAGATCGCATGGCAGCTTCCTCGTCCTTCCTTGTCGGCAGGCTGATCTGTGAAGGTTTGTCTGCAGACCTCAAGCGAGTAGGCATATTCCACATGGACGCAGCGTTCTTAACGGACGGCAGATTCGCGTTGGTATTCTCCTTGTTTTCCTGTGGTGCGGCAGTAGATCTCGGCCGGAGGTTCGATCCGAAACCTCTGAACTCGGGAACGTCGTCCTTGTGGGGCGTAACTGGTGGCTGCTCTGCCGATAGTGATGTGTTGGACGGGGTACGTTTCGGCACAGATGGCAGCTCCCTACCCGAAGCAGGGCTACCCGACCGCAAGGAGAAATTGCTTGGCATCGGTGACAGACCAGGCTTAGAAGGCAAAGGTCTTGAGCCCAGTGGCTTTGGCGCTTGGGTGTCTTGCTGCGCTGGCTTCTGAGCACTACCCAGCGAAGCGCCCACGATCGAGGCAGCTGAGACACCGGATGATTTGGAGATCGGTACAGGCTTGGAGGATGCTGAAGAGGTAACTTCGTCAGACGCGGCAGACTCAGTCGGTTTCGAGGACGTTGAAGGCTTCGGCGCATGACCGAGCGATGCGCTCATGATCGACCCTGCGGGTCTTGTGCCACCGGGAGCTGCGAATCTGCCTGCGGACGATGCAGATGGCTTTAGAGTTGGCTCTTCGGTGACAAGCGGCGTTGAAGGCTTTGAGGTCGCCGCTTCAGGAGCAGCGGCGGCACCGCCCTTCCGCCTCTTTGGTCCCTTGGCTCTGCCCTTCCTCATGTCCTCTAGAGGCGCACCAGAAGCGGGCGGCTCGCTCGCGGATGCCATAGGCGGCGATCGGATCCTCTCAATGCCAGCCGGACTCTCCGGTCTCGAGCCGCTCGGACTTCCAGCGGAAGGCGGACCTCGCGCAAGTATGCTGGCAAGTCCAGGGTTGAAGCGATTCGCGAGCCTGCTCGTTTCAGTGGCTGCTGGCGGCGGACAAACGACGCGCTTCTCGGGCTGAAGCGGTGCAGCCTTCTCTTCGACTGGTGGTGAGCTGACCGTTTGCTTTGGTGCAGGCTCATCCTGCTTGGCTTGCGTTTGGGTTGGAGGCGTGGCTACGCGCTTCGAGAGCAGTGCAGCCGGCTTCCTCACCTCATCGTTTCCGGCGGCAGCAGATGGCTCGTCCTTCGGCTTCTCACTCATCTCTTTCCTCATCCGAAGCGCTTCGGGCGTAATTTGTCGCTCTTTCTCCGGACTCAACTGGCTGACCTTCAGACTCCCTGGTCTGCTAATCAGTTCACGCTTCGCCAGCGCCTCGGGCTTCGACGGTGTCGTGGGTGGTCCGCTGGTCTTGCGTTCGTGAACGATACCTGCTTCTTTATCCTGCTTCCACTGATCCTTCTTGGCAAGCAAAGACTCCTTCAGTTCATCCCGTCGCACAGTCTTCTGCGGACCGCCAGTCACAGACAGATCGCCTTTACCGCGGAGGATGTTCTCCCTGAAGATGTCTGGCGCAACGTACTTTTCCTGCTGTGCTTTGCGAAGGCTGCCGAACTTCGAGAGGAATTCTGGCTGGTCCTGACCTTTAGTTTCCGGTGGCGGACGGCTCTTGAGCGTACTCCTGAAGTCTGTCACAGGCTTTGCAGGCTCTGGCTTGGATGTGGTCTCAGGCTTCGCTCTTGATACGGACGGAAGTGGCGATTTTGGTACATTGGTGGGCGCAGACTTAGTTTCGGACCCAGGCTTTGATCTCAACGAGCTTGGTATGGGCGACTTGGGCGGATCCATCGAGAGAGACTTCTCGCGAACATCGGACTTGAGTGGCGCAATCTCTAGCTTCGGCCTCGTCGAGCTCAGCGAAGGCTTCTTACCAAGTGAAAGCGGCGCTGGCCTTTCGCTAGCTTCCGAGTTAAGCTTGTCCTCCTTGCGTGAAGTTTCCACTTTGAAGCCAGCTGTTTCTTCTCGTGTGGTAGGCGTAGCCATCTTCTCCGCCATCTCCAGGCTTTCCTGCGTCAGCATACTCGTAGGCCTGCTTGACAAGCTTGGCGGCTTGCTCCTCGTCGGCGGCGTGACCGACCTCGCGCTGCTAGCAGGTGGGCCGAGATCACGGGAGTCTGATCGCTTAAGCAGCGCTGGACCGAAAGGCGTGCTCTTGGTCGGTGATCGCGGTCGCCCAGCCTCCGGTTCAGCAGACACGGGTGTGCCAACGAGTGGTGTGGAATCGCCGCTGCTTCTCTGCGCTTTCGCACGTGCAATGTTCTCCATCCAGCTCGGCTGGGACGTCTTCGTGGGTGATGCGGGTCTGGGCGAATCCGGCTTCGCGAGTGCGCTCTCGATCCAGCTCGACTTGTTCGGGCTCCAGCGCTTCGAAGGACTCGTAGGCGGCGAAGTAGCACCATCCTGGTCTGCATTGTTCGTCATGTACGTTGAAGCGACAGACTTGCTTCTACTGTGGTGAGACGGCAGATTAGGCCTCACGAACCCGCCGTCAGTCCGCTGAGAGGCCTGACGCGCCAAATCCGGCAAGTTGCTACTGCTCGAGGTCGGTCGCGATGATGGCTCGTTGCTTCCTTCTCTGCTACCAGCGCCGATAGGCTCAAGTTTCGGCATGCTATACGATCCTTGCAGCCCTCCATAGCCACTAGCAGTAGAGTTTTGACGGCTCAAGCTACCACCAGGCTGCGCGCTCCAGCGCTTGTTCATACTATCTGAGCGCTTCATCATGGCGCTCTGAACGAAGCCGCCCATTCCTTTGGTAGGCGAGGTTGGTCGCTCGTTGGCGGAGTTGAGGCGGGCTTGGGAGGATGACATCGTAGGTGTGCGGCCAAGGGTGGCATTGCTGTACTCGATGTCTGCATTTGAGGCGGTATCCGATACTGAAGCCGGAGGTTTCGAGAAGTCGTTGCTGCGCTTGCTCTGGTCGGAAAGCGAAGTTGTCGCAGACATTCTGCTGCTCCACGCGCCGCTTCCTCTCGTTGAGCCCAGTTTTGAAGGATCCTCTGAGGTGACACTCTCAGGTGCTGGGCTCGTTGGCTCCATCGAGCCTTCTCTTGACATGCCTGGGAGTCCTCGTCGTTCACCAATGATACTATCGGACCCATTCGAATCCTCCTTGCTCCTTCTGTATGCCGCGTTGCCAATGCCTCGATCAGCCGTCTGTCTGAAGAAAGCCGGGTCCCTCGCACCCAGCTGCGCTGCAATCTGATCCCTCGACGGCTCAGGGTCCTCCTTCGACCGTGACTGCGGCCTTTCCGATCTCACACTTCCAAAGCCTGAGCCAGGCCTACTCGGGCTCCCGCCAACGCCTCTGCTCTGCGGTCTCTGCTGCCACTTCACTGTCCCTCCGCGCGATGGCATCGCGGCGCTTGGTGAAGGCTTCGCGGCCTCGGGCGCGTTCGTATCTGTCGTCGGTTTCGATAAGCTGGGAGAAGATGGTGCGCTCGGTCTCTTGATCGAGCCAAAGCCCTTGAACTCCGGCACGCCGTCCATGGCTGGTCTGTCGCCCGCCATCTTGCCTGGCGACCGCGGTGACGAGGGTGTTACCGGCCGTGGCGACCCAGCGTGCGCAGTCGTGCTGCTCGGCGTCTGCGCTCTGGGCGGTTGCAAGGCACGTAGCGCCGATACTGATGTATGTGGTTCTTTCTTCTCAGCGATAGATCTGGTGTGCTCTGCCCCAAGTACAAGTGATCAGCATTCACACCCGCCGGCCAGACAGACTAGTCCCATTGACATGTACACACCTTCTTTCCGCCGTATGCGCTCTTGTCTACCCTTTTCAATCTCCTCTTCTAGTTTGCGAAACCGCTCATTATCCTCCCGCTCCCTCTTCTCCGAAAGCTCTCGCACCGACTTCAAAAAAGCCGCCGGGTCCAAATCGTCGTCTTCTGCCAAGACTTTCTCTCCGCCAGCGACAGAATCGTGCGAATGCTGTTGTTGAAGCGAAAGTGAATAAGAGTGTTGCGCCGAAGAAGCTGTAGACTGTTGTTGGGATTGGGAAAGTGCAACAACATCAACTTGCGGCCGCGGAGGGGTGGCCTTGGAAGCAGCTCCAGCGCGTTGATCAACAGCTGGAGAAGCCATAACAACAGCAACATGCAACAAAGCTTCCGTCCGACAGGGGATCCACGTCTTGCGGGAAGCACAAGGAGTACGAATGGAGCAGTATGCAGATGGGTAGCTATAGAAAGACTCCTACATAGTTACGAAAGAGTAGTAGAGGCGTTGCCATTGTTTCAACGGGCTGAGGCTATCTGGATCTACGGCGCATACCCGATCCCATTGAACTCGTTCTGGAATGCGGTTGCTTTTGCGTGGCCTTGAAATGGCCGCGAGGTTGAGGCCTGCTGTCTGACAGCATCATGGGGATGGAAATACAATGCAGGTACCGCGAAGTCCTGATACGATACACGCGCGGCTGTTGCATGACATGCATCCATCGAAACATCGTTCCTATCACATGCACGCCATCCCATCTTGCATGTTGTTTACACGTCCGCCGGGCATGCGATGCCGCTAGTCCATAAACGCGCGTTGGGTGTTGAACTCAATAATCCTCTGCAACACGGCACAGCATTTTCCAGCATCAGTAGAGGAACAGGCGGTCTTTGGCGTCTTGCACGACCCATTGCAGGCCTTCCTGCAGGTTGTCGCCCGTCATGGCGCTGCATGTCATGATCTTCCACTTGTGCGTGCGGATGTTGTCGAGATGCAATCCCTGTGTTACGGAAGATTAGGATGATGGGGAGATTAGATAAGATTGGCTGGGCGGACAGGAACGGAGAGCAAAGTGGGTGAGGCAGAAAACGCACCTCTCGTATGTCGTCCTCGCTCATCGAACCCGAGACGTCGCTTTTGTTCTTGAAGACGAGGAGGGAGGCACCCATGAGGCGCTGGGACTGTCAGTATGGGTCGATTAAGGGATGACGATGGCGTACTTCTTGGACGAGCAAGCCCCTCAGCTCTTGTCGGCAGTCCTCGAGTCGCTCTCTGTCCGTTGCGTCGACCACCCAGATGAGCGTGTCGGTCTTCTCGAAGTAGTTCTTCCAATAGGTGCGGAGGGTCTTCTGACCGCCGACGTCCCCTACAGAGCGTCAGCGTGGTGACGGGTGATGGGTGCGCTGGAGTGCTCACAGATGTTCAGCTTGTAGCTGTCGTCCCATCATCAGTCGAAGCTCTCGTGCGTGGAGGCATGTGAGACGGCTCACCCATCATAGTCTATGGTCTTGATGATGAAGCCAAGGGTCGGACTGACGCTGTTGACATCCTCGTTCATGATCTTCTTGACAATGGTCGTTTTGCCGGCATTGTCGAGTCCCCTTCCATGGTCAGCATAGTGTCTCCGGCCAGTCGAGGCAAGCTCACAGCATCAGGATTCGCATCTCCTTGTCCTTGAGACGCGCTTTCCGGAGTATTGACAGCATGTTGAGCAGAAGCGTTCATTGGCCAGAAGCGGTTCAAGGAAAGCAAAAGCATCAGAAGAGAGAGCCTCCCGGTTTGGTCACCTGATCACGTGGAAGTCGGTCTCATCAGGTATGTTGTCCAGTCCGAGTGAGTAGCCGCTGGTATGCTGGTACCTGACAGTCATTAGCGACATGTGACCTTCGCTCATACTTAAACGTGTGCTGTGTCCTGCTCCCGTCCTCCACTCGGCTTAGAACTCAACTATTCACACGTTACAGCGCCATTGCCCTACAGTGACACACGAAGTCGTTGACAAGATGGCGATGCCAGATGGCCCGGCAGCGCCATTGCCTGATGACGGCGCATGGCTGACCGAGCAACCACGCAAGAAGCGCCATCATCCACGCTCACACAAAAAGAAGACATCGAAAGCTGACGTGACCACTCTTGACCAAGCCGAAGGCGTCGCTCTTCCATCCCGCGAAATTCCGGCTTTACCTTCGACCTGCAATAGGAAGGAACGTGCAGTCGACAATACGGCCGCGCCTGCTGGCTTACCATCGCCGCTGAAGCCTGAGCTCATATCGCCCCACCAAGCACCAGCACGACCTGTTCGCAGAAACAACCCGCCAGACACCTCCTCACCCAAGAAGCGCAGGAAACGCACACGCACCAAGCGAAAGATGCCGCCAAAGGACCCGCTCAAAGGTCTCGCACCGCATGAGCGCGCGAAGCTCAAGGCCCAGGCAGCAACACATGAATCATCATCGCAGGCAACTGCACCCAGCACCGACATCGTGTCGAAACTGGAATCGCTCGGTGGTGTCAAAGTCTTCCAGCCGCGACTCGTTCCTTACTCGGAGACTACCGCCAGTGAGCCAAGATCGGAGAAGGCTGACGTCGCACCCTATCCGTCGCCACCAGTCACTGCCAATATGAAGGGAAAAGGCAAAGGACGCGGCAATGAGTCCCTGGTCGCAACCCACACCACCAGCGCAGAAGCTGTCTCTCGCGTCTTTGACGCACCAGTCGCCACTGGATGGGCAGCGCGGCCTCTGGTGTCCCAACAGGATGACTCCTGGACCCCGGCGCCGGCCAACAATGGACTGGTCAGAAACTCTGCGACCAATCCTGGACGCGGCACACGACAAAGTGGCTTTGCACAGCGCGCTCGAGGTGGCCCAAGACTGCCACGTGAAACGCGATGGCCGAAAAACTCGGACATCCCCAAGGGTGAGCCGAAGCGATTTGAAGCCACCTGGTCCTCTGATCTCGGCCGAGAGACTACATTCGACTCGAACCGTGCTAGCTCTGGA
>Ga0058704_10001502_pt1 | contig 10894 bp, 11 predicted proteins | sample AgamicMgSfe_FD_71363 | JGI IMG/M metagenome (GOLD analysis project Ga0058704, IMG submission 71363) | Agave microbial communities from Guanajuato, Mexico - Mg.Sf.e | ecosystem: Host-associated > Plants > Phyllosphere > Phylloplane/Leaf | place: Guanajuato, Mexico | collected 2012-05-30 | reverse complement strand
ATTTATTTGTCTATATTGCTTTCCATTCCGGGCATAGGGAGAGTCGATCCCCGATGAAGGATGCAAGCTGACATGTTCTCCCGGGTAGCTGGTCCCGACTCGGTGTGTTCGTATGACCTCCTGCATACGTCGGGCTTCTCGCCGTCTGTCGAGCTGGCAAAAAAGATTTTCAAACAAGTTCCGATGATCCCGATCGACAGACCCTACGCAGTTGCGGCTCTCGTTTTTTTGTCCCATCTGTTTTTGAAGTTCAGTCAACTTAGTTCACACGCGCGGCTCTGAGCATACTTTTGTACCTGCAACAGCAAATGCTTTGCGGGAGAGCCACTATCCGCCTTTACATATAACTCAATGTCCACTCGCAGGATGTTGGGCTTCCAGGAATATACGGCTCTGGAGCCCCATGGCGGTTCTCCGCGATAGCGTGGGTGTCCGCGCTCCTGCATGAAGTCATCTGACCGAGGTGATACCGTCCATCCACGCTCCTCCTGTGGATGTTATCGTGAAAACTGTCCAGTCGAACATGATGGATTTCTCTAGACATCTCCGTAACGGGGTCGTGCAGGCACTCGTCCCTCGATATCTTGGATCCAGGATACCCCACCAAAAACAGCCCCGCCTTTTACGCCGGCTCTTTGGACATTTCATCATACTTGGTAACTCACAGTTGAGAAGCGAAAATAAGATAGTCAGCATCTTGCGGACCCTTCCTCCTTCTATCCTACATGTTTTTCCTCTCTCTACTATCTTCTGCGTTATACCCCTAGATGCCATATATTTTTCCCGTCTTGTCCGCCTGAGATTCATCCTCGTGTGTCTTGTCTGCTCAAAGTAAAACAAAGATTGCCTCTACTGCGTTGTTATTAGCGATCGTGTGCTTATCGACTTTTTATTTGCCCAAGCGCCCCGATCATTCAACTTGATAAGATCCTCTTCCCCTCCAGCCTAAGCAAAGTCCCAACTCTCTGTCAAAACCGCTATGGACGGCTCCAAAGACATTCCAGTCTTGGGGGACAGTCAACCAATGGACCCAGACTTGAGAAAAGCAGGCGCAGGAACGCAGAAACCAAAGGTCAGGACGGAATCTCAGACTGCCCAGAGGCCTCCTCTCAACAGGTTTACCACCAGCCATGAGAACATACTACAAGAATACTTCATTGGTGCTATCGACCAAGGCACCACGAGTACGAGGTTCATCATTTTCGATGGTACTGGTACACCTGTGGCAATGCACCAGCTCGAGTTCAAGCAGATGTATCCTGTATCTGGGTAAGCCGGCTTTTTTCGAAACGGTCGACAGGCGTTTTTTTACTAAGACTTGCGAACAGATGGCATGAGCACGACCCTTATGAGCTCCTCAGTACCGTGGACGAGTGTGTCGAACAAGCAACGAAGAAGTTCCTAGATCAAGGACACAAGATTGCAGACATCAAGGCAATCGGTATCACCAACCAAAGAGAAACGACTTTGGTATGGGACAAGGAAACCGGAAAGCCCCTACACAATGCCATTGCATGGCCTGATACAAGAGTCAAAGCACTCGTCCGTGAATACAAGGTCAAGAAAGGCGACAAAGATCTGTCCCAGATCTGTGGACTTCCCCTCTCGACTTACCCTTCGGCCATGAAGCTTGTCTGGCTCATCGCCCATGTTCCTGAAGTCAAGGAAGCCTACGATGCCGGCCGATTGTGCTTTGGAACCGTCGATACTTGGCTCGTCTACAACTTGAACGGCGGTAAGGAAAAGAATGTGTTTGTCACCGACTCGACAAATGCCTCGAGAACCATGTTCATGAACCTCCATACTGTCAAGTATGACGACGAACTGCTGCAGTTTTTCGGGCTAGACCGCAACAAGCTCAACCTTCCCAAGATTGTGCCTTCTTCTTGCGCCGGATCCTATGGTAGCATGGCATATGGACCGCTAAAAGGACTGAAAATTGCTGGCTGCCTTGGCGATCAATCAGCTGCGCTGGTTGGGCAGCAAGGTTTCAGTCCCGGCTCGGCGAAGAACACCTACGGTACCGGCTGTTTCTTGCTCTATAATTGCGGTGAGAAGCCTACCATTTCCTCCCACGGGCTCCTCGCAACAATTGCATACGACTTTGGTCGAGCACGAAAACCTGTCTACGCTCTCGAAGGGTCCGTCGCTGTTGCTGGTTCGGGTGTCAAGTTCTTGATGAACAACATGTGAGTCCGTGTCTCTCTTTCGATGTCTTCAGAGGTACTCATGCATGCTCTCAGGGGCTTCATTGCGCATTCTTCAAAGGTCTCTGAGCTGGCCGCGACTGTTGACGACAACGGTGGCTGCGTTTTTGTCACAGCCTTCTCCGGTCTGTTTGCTCCCTACTGGATCGATGATGCCAAGGGCACCATTTTTGTGAGTAGTGGCTTTCCAGTGATCAATCTTGATCAGATCTAACGGTGCTCTAGGGAATCACCCAGCACACACAACGCGGACATATCGCCCGTGCTACGCTAGAGGCTACATGCTTCCAGACCAAAGCCATCCTCGACGCCATGGAACTAGACAGTGGACACAAGCTCAGCACTCTTGCTGTCGATGGAGGCATGAGTAACTCGAACATTTGCATGCAGGTAAGTCTAGGACCCGACCTGTCATAGTCATCGGTACACGGTTTCTGACATGGATGCCAGACGCAAGCAAACATTATCGGCATCCCTGTAGATCGACCATCCATGCGCGAGACCACCGCTCTGGGCGCAGCCATCTCGGCCGGCTTTGCCGTCGACATCTGGTCCGAATTCGGCGAGCTCAAGGCAATCAACCAGAAAGACCGCTCAACGTTTGAGCCGAACACCTCTCCCGAAGAAAGCGCAAAGATGTTCAAGAAATGGGAACGAGCCGTCAAAATGTGCAAGGGCTGGTTAGATCCAGACGAGAACCTCGGAGAAGATTAGTGCGTAGAGATGTGAGACCAGAATGGGTAGTGGTGGCAGTGGTAGTGATAGTGTCGTGTTAGTTTTGTCCCTGTTTGATACCCTCATCGCTTGGGGTCTAGGTTTTGCGATGGGTGTTGGTATCCGGACCAGTTGGCGGAGTAAGAGGAGAGAATTACTGGATGCGTAGGTAGTTGCACTTATTAGACACATGGTTTGCTATACAGTAATTGCATAGTTGTTACACCGTATGTAACTCATCATTATCAGGTAGCGAAAAGGTTTTTGCTACCAACTATTATCACGATCGAGCAGACAGACGTCTAATTTAACCTTCGTTCTTGGCGCCACACGCCACACAAACCTTCCATCCTTTCCCCGGTGACCAAGTTTTACTCCTCAATCTGTCAAATCACTAGCCGAATTGATCATCCCGGCTCACCTACTGTACTCCAGCAGACTACCGCCGTTGTACCTTTACGCCATCTGCGGGCGCCACCGTCTCAGGGAGTACTGTAGGATGTTGTGCAACACGACTGGCGCTGTTGATGTGTGCGTGTGTCTCAAAGTGAGTGTCCTTAACGCACACCATCTCAAGGATGAGCAAGAGAAGCTTCTTCATCCATGTCTCTCTGAGATTCCGAGCCTCATTCATCACCTTCTTCGAACGATTCGAGTAGCAAACCATTTCCTACGGGAGCCGTTTGCAAGACCTACATATCCGAGTCTAGCCCGCTGTGCTATGGAGCGGAATCCATCCTACATTCTCGATGCTTGCTTGATCGTGGTAGGTAATAGTAAGACCAGGGAGAGCGGTCGTACGACCTTAGTATCAGTTTCAGGTGTATGGAGCTAAACATGATGGCGCGGGCGGCCCTGTGTCCCGTCCGTCTCCGTGTCGTGGTATTGGGATATTCAACTAGCAGTACCGATTTTGTTTGCCTTCTGGACTTTCGACACGTTGAAAATGGTAAATATGGGACATGTTCTTTATAGCTGTGCCTTTCCCGGCCATGTCGCTCTTGAGGCATCCATCCCTTTCAAACTACAGCGCGTTCAATCGGTGGCCTCTTCAACTCTCATCCTCCAACTCTATAGCTTGAAAGTCTATTCGTTTCTACTCTTTCTGCTCGGAGAAAGGCACCTCACACTGAATCCTCATACCTTTCAAGTCTGAGATGTGCGACTACACCCAGGTCGAGTTCAGGTGCCATCACCTCCGATATACTGTCCGCGCCTGGTGCTCCAAATACCAAGAGACACACAAACGCTGTCCACCAAACGTCGTCGCAATGTACGTACTTGGCCTCGCAGTCACCAAGCTCCACATATACGGGAGCCCTTTCTTTCCCCTCCAAGTGCTCGACTGACTTGTTCGGATGCAGAGAATATCGACTAGAAGAGCCATGTGGTGAGCACACGCCCTCGTCCGAGGCTTTCCATCTCGAACCACGGCCAACCAAGCCGTGGCTAACAAACGAACAGGCGACTGCAGACCGCCGTCGAAGCCGAAATATCCCAGAGAGAGCGTTCGATCGCCAGGCAAGGGCTCTCGCAGGTAGATTGGTCGTTGATTGGTGGTAAAGACTGATTGAGTTTTGACGGGTTCTGACCTAGTTGGCTGGATTCACTGGATGTCGACTCGGATCTTCGCGATATACCCTTGTGTTTGTTTCTGGCCCTCCTCGGCCACGAGAAGTGGACCGCGAGAGCGAGGCGCGAGGGTTGGGGAAGGAAAAGTATGCAGCGTTTTTCTTCTTCTTTCTTTCTCTTCAATGCCTAACGTGTACATATTTACTACCGCGCCATTATTATACCTAGCTCCTCCAACAGAGCAGGCATGCATGCATACATGCATGCGGGTCCGTCTAGATTTCACGAAGCGACGTTTGGCGAGCGTTTGCTGCGATCATCATTGATCGACCGGGCCTTTTCGCGTGATGATGGAGGCGCATGACATGCCTCATCAAACTTAAACGTTCCTGACTAAGGTAAGTTACTGTTGGTCACTGGTTACTCCGAGTAGCGTGGGAGAGTACAGGTACTTGTATACCACGCGCATGTGGCCCCACCTCCAGCGTGCGCCCAGCACCCCCCCTCACGCCTTTCCAGCACGATGTGGGGTATTAGCATCCCGTCACAAGAAACGGCGCGGCGGATGGACAGTCCCGAAGCACGGGAATCTCAGCCTTGCGACCTGTCAACTTCTTTTTCTTTGACAGGCGCTTCTCGGCCGGCCTGGGATGCCTGTTTGCCTGTCTGCCTGTTTGCCTGCCTGCATACTTTGACTTGTCGCATCTAGAGATACCGCAGAAAAAGGTAAAATCAAGGCAAGTAGATGTGGATAAGCAGCGGTATCGGACTGGTCACGTTGATAGAGGAGAAGGGGTTTGATTTTCGTTTTCTGGTTTCTGCATCATCTTCTTCTTGTCCTCTGCTTCAGAGAGTGCTGATGGTACTTGTTCATCATCCCTGGCACCAGTAGCCCTAGCAGACCAGCAGCAAACCTATCGACAGCAACTAGTCACGTTCACGGCTCCGTGCTGCAAGTAGAGTAGATGGGGGCTAGGTAGCCTGAAGTCCTGATCGACAGAAGCTCTCTAGGATCATCTGACTGATCTGATTCCGACCTGATCTCGACGAACCAATCTTCACCGCTAGGTCTCTCTTCTCGGGACGCCGTGGATTCTGGCATTGGAGGATCAACTAGTCTGCATTCATCAAACCCGGCCGTCGGATGTGATGCATGCAAGCGCACTTTCGCTTAGAAGATGGAGATTAATGGCGTGCAGACCGTTTTGACGGTGATGGATTGGTCCGACCTTGACCTCCGCTACTCTAATAAGATAGCAGCTTAAGATGCGAGTGGAGTCGAGTCCGTCTAACGTCCGACGGACTGGGCCTTTGCTCACCAATTTTGAGCGCCTGGGAAACAGATGGCTGGCTGGCTGACTGACTGACTGCAAGACGTACGTATGATTCATGCGAGTGCCTAGGAGAGTCTCACATGCATATCGCCAGACCTGTGGCACGGGTCCTTGCATCAACTGCATATACCAAAAGCCCTCTGGCAAAGAAGAAAAAAGAATAGCTTGGTCATTGGTGAGTGAGCAATCGTTACACATCCCGGGTGAAGCTGCACCTGCCTGCATACAGTACGTGTGGGAACTGTTTGAACTGCTTCTTCTTTCAGCACAATTGCAGTGATTCTCTGCGTGCCCGATCCTCTCGCTACACTTGCTTCTACAAACAGAGAAAAGAACTCAACATCTCAAGCTGAGAAGTCTCACTATCCCAATCCCAATCCCATTCACTCGAGTCGGGCCAGACCTCATCGTCTTCACGCTCTGATCCTGCAACTCTCGCGTCTCGAACCACGCAGCCATCCCCCCAACAAAACACAAAAGTCCCGAACCTCCCCCTGCTCCTCCCCTGCTCTTTCTTATGAGACATATGCATCATCCACACCCGACCCAGAGCAAACGAGACAGACCGCCCTTCTCTCCTCTTCCTTCTTCTCCCCCCCCTTCCTTCTCTCTTTGCAATTTCGGTTGTTCAGGCAAGCGATCAGGCTGTGAGCGGACGGCTGCAGGAAGGCTTGATCACGTTGCTCCGTTTGTGACCTATCTGCTCCGGCCTGCATTTGCGACGTGTCGATTTCGGCCGGGTGAGAGGGATTGAGCTCGTTCGAGGTGATGAAAGGTTGGGACGTGGCTGCTTCAACCCTAGAGAGGTTGAGGGGGGCTCGAGAGGAGGGTTGTCTGGTTGTTTTAATAGAAATGCCTGAAAGGAGGGTAGGAAGAGCTGTAGACTTGAGCTGGAGTTGATGGTGAGATCTCGTAAGTGCATTTTTCTTGCCGATGCGCGGTCTTAAGGTGTCTGAACAGTAGAAGCGTAAGTCGAGAGTTGCATGACTAATTTTTGGTATCCTTTTGATGCTTGAGGATGTTTTGCCTGTGTCAGGTCACCGGAAATATCACTGCTACGGCGTTGTTCACTTTTGTCGGCAATTTCGCTGCCCAATCATGTTGTATGCTTGGAAAGAATGTGCAATCTGTTCATCTCAAGCTACGAAACTTCGAAAGACAGGCAAATGAGAGGCGGACTATATGCAGACAGCGACACCAAGGTAGCCCCCAAGCATCACCACTCACTGACCCCACCGAAACTCCTTCGCGCGCTGAATCGCAGCCTTTGTGGCCTCGTCCAAATCCTCCTTTGGCAGGCCCAGAGCTCTATTATGCAGGCCCCTCGTCTTCTCAGTATTACCGCTACCGTCGGGAAAGAACACGCGCGAGTACAAGGCCTTTGCAAACCCCATCCTATCACCCGTCTGCATCTGCTCGACGCCGGCAGCGTAGCGCTCACGGACGGGCTCCTCGGTGACTTTCCAGTCGTCGATGCTCGTGCCCGTGACGCGCAGCACAGAGTCCAGCATGTCCCTCTGGCTGACGGTGAAGGAACCCACGTACACATGGCTATTCCGGAACCTATCCAGACAAGGACTCTCGTCGTCGTCGCCGTCGCCGTCGGGATGGATCTTGAGACTCAGCAGAGCAGCCACGGCGCGCCCGACCTGCGGCCACGTCGACGTGACGATTTCCGTCCTTCCGTCATCGAAGAGCGTGACGGCGCGCCCGTCAAAGTCGAAGCCGTAGGCCGTGGGGATGGCGAGGCTCCACTCGTACCAGAAGCCCGTGGAGACTGCGACCCAGCTGCTTTTGCCGAGCGAGGAGACGAGTTCGCGCAGGGCCCTTTTGCCGTCGCCGACAAAGGTGTCGGCGCACAGGGACTCGTCTGCAGTGTCGCAGCCCCACTCGTTGGGGAGGACCCAGGGCACGTTTGCTTCGGCGGCGGCTTTGATGAGGCTGGCGTCGGTGTCCTTTGGGGCGGTCGCGCCTAGGGTTATGATTAGAGCGTCTTGACCGCGCAGAGCGTCGACGATCGAGGAGTGGTTGTCGTAGTCGATCTTTTTGGTTTCGAGGCCCTCGGGGAGCTGGGTGCTGCTGTCGGCGCGGGTGATGGCTGTGACGACGTGTTTGCCTGTCTTTAGCAGGGCCTCTGCCATGTATCTGCCACTGTTGCCGCCTGCCTGCGTTTCGAATGTTCAGCAAATCAAACAACAGCCTCGATATAAGCTGTTAGTTACCCCAACAATTGCGACATTCTCGATTCGGTTCTTGGAATCATGCTGAACCATTTTGCCGGGTCGGTTGGTTATAGTACAGGTTTGTAGTGTAGAATATTGGTACGGTAGATTACTTAGTTCTCTACCTGAACAAAGTGAACTGAATGACTTTAGCTCTAGCACTGAATGCTAGGCAGCACGAGGCCTCAGATATATACACGTCTTCCCGGCGTTAAGCTTTCCCATCTCCGTCCGTAAGGAGGATACTGTAAGCGTAAGCAGACCATGCTGATGTCCCTCAATCTGTTGTAAGCCCGACACAGTAAGCATGTGCCTCGAGATTACAAAACCGGCATGAAAGTCAGCCCGCAAGGTTGGATTGAGAGATGGCATGACAGTCCAAGCACGTCGGAGTTACCAACTTCTCCGGTTCGTCCACCAACGAGGTGATGGTTTTTCACTCGGAGTCCTGGAACTTCTGAAGTCCGGCTGAGAGAATCAGGCTGCGGTATCAGATGATGCTCAAGTCGGACTTGGATCTCGCCTGTATGCTAACTAGACTAACGTCACGAAAGCGGAGCTGAGCAACCTTTCTCGACTGGATACACGAGTCGATGTCTGTCTCGAGCGAAGGTGATGAGACGAACATCTGGACTGGTGTTTAGCTATAGATGAGTCGGCTCTGCGCGAGATACCATGTCGTCTGAGGACCGTGGGAAGGTTGACCGTGAGGACTAGGCGTTCGAAGTGGGGTTTGTGCGAATAGACAAACTGTGTGCCTCTCTCTGCCTGGAAAACAATGCTAGACAGCAATGACTCCCAACACCCACGACGGCCGACTGAGAAAAAGAAAAAGATGAAGAAGAATAACAAAAAGTGTTCACCGCGCCAAATCGAGCCATTGGCCGCCGACTAGAGATACGTTGCGCTACACTACACTGCGATGCATGCATGCACTCGAACCCAACGCGACTAATCACTCGAGTCCTAGAGAGGGGAAGGATGATGCTGCTGCACCGTTCGCTACAACCAACTGGGGCCGTGGCACCGAGTTAGATGAGCTTAGGGGATGAGCAACAATCGTGGACATGTATATTCTGGTTCTTGGCGTAGGGGTGGTTCTCGGCGGTTTGGCGTTTGCCGGAAAGTGATTTTTGGTTGGATCGGGGTTTGTAAGGGGAGGTGGTGGGATTGAGGTCGATGCGTGCAGGCGTGTTGGGGAGGGAAAGTGTTTCGAAGCGGCTTGGAGAGGTATATATTATTTCAGCATCTTGTAGCGACCCGGCCGTCGTATCTTATAGAGACTATTCCATCTCTACATTTTTCGTGTTCATCGTGTACTCTGGGTTACAGTAGACAGCACAAGCAGTTGGTAAGTGACCAAGCCAGTCTTCACAACATTGTCTCATTCCAGCACTGCAAGATTGTAGTGAAGGATAGGATATGAATGTGTTTGATTTCTAGTTTGGTTTAGAGCGACTTTAAACGGCCGGACTATCCCATGCGTCTCTCCTGATCTTCATCAGGTTGCTCTGCTTGTGGGGGAAACTGATTTCCCTTTCCTTGAAGAAGCCGACTTCTTCGCAGTACTGTTTCAACCTGGTGCGACATTTGTTAGTGTTGGCATTGTTTCTGTGGTAGAAAGATGCTCACTTTTCATTGTCGACTCGCGGCTCGAGCATGACACATTCAGTTCTCGAGTCGGCCAAGAAGCACAAGTGCACCAGGGCTGACAGCCAAACCTTGACGCGATGAGGTCCTCTGAACTCCTTTTCGCCGACGAGAACATGCAGGCCTGATGTCTTGTCAGCGCCGTGACCAAGGATAAATCATTGATTGATCGCACGACTCACCTCGATCCCAGTCGCTAGCGTTTCCTCCTAGATAGTTACCCAGTCGATCCTCCTTGACCCAGTAAATCTCAAAGTAGCCAAATGGCTTGCCGTCAAAGCATCCGATGACAGGGAACGAATGCCTGCTCTGCATTCCCCTTTCAAGAAACTCTTCCTGGTGAGTCAATGGACCGTCCTCGCCCCAAGAGTGAGCGACGCGCGGGTCGTTCATCCACTTGTGGAGGAGTTCCGGATCACTCTGCTCGAGACTTGTCGAGCCAATGGTCGGAACCTCGGAGTCGGAGGCTACGGCTGTGTTGAGTAAAGCAGGTACACGGCCGGTCCTAGAAGGCCCTCCTGCAGCGGGGGATGGCTTGGGGTTTGCCACGGGACCGATATGCAGGACTGGTCGTTTGGAAATGGAAGCGACGCGGAAGGAGAGATATTGGTTGAGACTCGGGATGTAGCGGGTGTAAAAGGTCTCGCCCTGTCTGGGTGGCTTTGGACGTAGCGGGTGACGAATGTTGTTTGTGAAGATGTATTGAGCCGGCGCAGGGGGGTAGAAGGTGGGCAAGTGGGAAGAAGATTTGAACTGTCCCGGCGGCTTCCACAGGCCCAAGTTGGCGCCGGTCGGAACTGTCGGGGAAGCGTCGACGACGGCTTCTGCCCTTGCAGATAAAGGGTTGGGTGGAGAGGTAGAGAGTGACGGGGTGGGCGACAAAGACGGATTAAGCGGGGGAGACAGAGTGAAGAGATAGATCCTCGGATCCAGCTGCCAGAAGTGACGGCGGGAGACAAACATGTTGGACCAACCCTCTGCGGTGTTTGGGTCGAGGGAAGTGCCGACTGCCGACTCTTCTGTAGCGATGAGACCCATGTGGGCGAGCTTCTGCATCAACTGGCGGCCCTTGAAGATGCCCTCGCGGTTGATGTTCAGACGCCACTCACCCTTGGGCCTCCCGGCTTCTGCAGTGTTCGCTGATGCTGGAGTCATCATGCGGGGGTCTGGCTCTGGCTGGTGGAAATACCAATAG
>Ga0058704_10001501_pt1 | contig 10894 bp, 19 predicted proteins | sample AgamicMgSfe_FD_71363 | JGI IMG/M metagenome (GOLD analysis project Ga0058704, IMG submission 71363) | Agave microbial communities from Guanajuato, Mexico - Mg.Sf.e | ecosystem: Host-associated > Plants > Phyllosphere > Phylloplane/Leaf | place: Guanajuato, Mexico | collected 2012-05-30 | reverse complement strand
GGTGGGAAGGGGAGTAAGAAGGCTAGATGATTTACGAGAGCTAACGAGCGGTGGTGGTCGGAAGGCCTGGTACGTGCTGGCTGCAAGGCCTCGGTGCGTCGCTGCTTGGTTTGATACTTCTCAAACAAATCGCCACGTATTCAACGGCAACTCTCGGGTCGATCAACGTTTCGCACATGGCGTACTCTGTAACGTCATTTCGTCGAACCGCTGCTCCCCAGTCCTGTCGATTCTGCTAAGGCTATCGGGGCTGGCTTCAGTATGCATTGCAACCGTACACGGAGTATTTTTCAGCTCAGCCGTCGCGCGCTCAATGGCGCTGCGGAAAGGATCCCGTCCCAGTCCTGAATAAAAGCTGCTTGCGCAACCCTGTGGCGCTTTGGTGTATTGCACGATGCTGGTCCTCGAGAAGAGTTTCCGGCTTTGCGTGATACAGTCACATCCACACCCACTCAGTCAATTATTTCATCTACGCCACCTGCCACCTCGACCGTCCCGCCTCACCCTGAACTGCCGTGGCAATCCGAGTTCTTCAAAGCACATCTCGTACTCCGTGAGCTCGAGTCGACTGCTGACGGTCCCCGGGCGCAACGCGAAGCCGAGCTGCTCGGCGAGGATGTACTCGATATCGTACTCCTGTCCGGCCTCGCGCTTGTACATGACCACGACGCTCGTGAGCCAAGAGGTCCTCACCCGGCCCAGAAAAAACAGCCAGCGGATACAGGTGCTCTGGGACCAATCGCCGCTGCTGCTGCGGAAGTTCGGTTGCCAGCACTCGAAGATGTTTTGCGAGTAGTACAGCTTCAATGTCTCGGCGCGCGTTTGACGGCAGGCTCGCGTGATGTTTGGTGGGAGAGGTCTGTTGTAACGGTCCAATCTGATTGGGGCGCGCTGCAGCGTGGTGGTTTGGTGGCGGTCACTGGCGTCGTGCTTTGGTGCGGATGCTGGTCTCTCCCATTCGGTGACGGCCAAGATCCATATCTGTTCTCGGATCTCTGGAGGCAGCTCGAGCAAGCGACAACGGAGGGATCTGTTTACACTTTTAGCAAGAATCGTAGAGCAGTTCGTACCATTGGCAGGCATGGTGCGTACGTATACTCTTGTGGAGGGCGCAGTGCGCGCAGTGCTTTCATTTCTTCGATCCTGGACTGTAATAGTTCGAGCCAAGGCATGCTCTTGCAGTAATCCGCCATGATCAAGTGACCCGGTCGATGTTCACATTCAGCACGGTATGACAGCCTATCGTCAGTTCCAGCACAATAGTCAACGTTGACTTGCATGAGACGCGACTGTGCGCGCCGGATTGCAGCGCTTGCCACGCACGACGGCGTGGAGTATGCTCACAGCGGTGTTCCGGCTTGCTGTATTTATATAAGCGGGACTATGCTCGACCGATCACTTCTGTTTGCACAGTCTCACTACTCATGCAGCCGGAATGGGGAGGAGGCAACAACACTGTAGTCGAGGCTTCGCCAAGACATTGAGACCCTGAACAACGACTTCGCCGCCCTGAACCTGCTCGCAACGACAGTCGTACAGGTCAGATCCTCACCTCGAGTCTGAGCTCGCATTGACTGACTGACCCTCGTAGGCTCGTACGGGAATCGGAACAGCATGTGCGACCACCGATCACGGACGCCCATCGAGAACTCCTACCCGCATCATCTTGTAGGGCTGCAGTGTCTCCACGTCTCGATCGGAGTGCGGATGCATTGCGGGTCTGAATGCTTCCCTTTGCCCGGCGCCCTTCTCCGTTCCTTGTGACGGATCCACGACAGGCAAGGAACGTCGCAGATCACGTTAGTCGCGTCGGAACCAAGCGGCTAATGATCCCTGCCGCAGGCTACTCTCTACTGAGTTTACTGCCTCACCGCTGCAGTCGCCGAAGCACTGTTGGAGCCTGCTTCCGACGCTTGACTCTCGTGTGGTCACATGCCTGAGGTGAAGGTTGTCGAACCATGCGCGGTCTGTCGAGGTCAGGTTAAGAGGCGGGTATTCCTCCTTCGCCTTCATCCCGAGAAACAATCGGAAAGGCAGTTTTCCACTGACTGATGCACCCTTGCTCGAATGGCTTTCAGGGGCTCACCAATCCGAGAGTTCGTCACCAAGCCTGCAGCCTGCAGACCATCAATGCCATTGATCGCAGGCATGATCGCATGTGGAGGCCCGATTCTGCTTGGGCAATCACTGATGTCACGTTGCTCGCCCGTGAGATCAATTTGAATGTTAAGCGCGGTCAAGGGTTGCAAAGATCGAAACAGCGTTCGCACAATACTTCGATCATACGGTATACCACACCAGTGTCTTGCGGTTCCCATTCCGCCTCCCTCGGCTTCGAACGGTCGGGAATAGCGGATTTAGGCGACACGACGCTCATCTGCAGTTGGAGCATCGTGACCGCGGGTGTCATTGAGCATATACGAAGCGAATTGCGTCTACGGTACATGTAGTGCTCGCAGCGTTCCTGCCCGACTCGTGTCCGACTTGGTCTCACGACTGACCGCTAGGATGATGATGAGATGGCCAGACATGCAGCACATGCTTTTGAGTCGATACACCTGCATTGTTGCCAGGCCCATCCGTGCCCTCCGCAATTCATTTGACGTGCGTTTGCCCTCGACGGCAAATGCCGCTGAAACTTGCAAGCCCGCCCAACTCCTGGCTGATCTGCAGCCTCGAGGTAAACAGTAACGGTGGAGAAGCGCGGAGGTGATGATGCATCGTCAATGCTGGGAGTTGCGTGGTGGTGCTTACAAGGATGTGTATCTGATAGTGGGAAGTCTTTCTCACGAGTATGTTGAGATTTGCGACATGTGACTTCCGTATGAAGAGGATGTACTTGGAAACAGAGAGGGTGCGCACGTAGGTATACAGTACATGGTTGAAATCTGATGTCCACGTACGTACGTACCGCCAGTTTCGTGTCGTTCTAGCGTTCTTCTCTGCGCCGGCGGAGCTTGCAGCCGACGGACGCATGCCAAGCCTTTTCCGTACATCGCGCGTGGACTACCGCTTGTTTCCGGGTTCACCTACCTAGCACGCCTAGGTACTCATCACACACACACCACTACTGTCGCGCTTCGATGCTTCATCAGATGCTTCCATCCACCCTCGCCATCTTCCGAACCCTGCCACACAAGTGACTAGCACCGCTTCACGTGCCACCCACTACGCGTCCTTTGGCCACTGGCAGCGATTCGTCAGCGAGGCGATCCTACAAACAGTTGGGCTGCTCCGTGCTTTGCTGTGATGAGCCGGGACCTGCGCGACCTGTCTGACCACTGCCCACTGCGCACGATGGAGCTTCAGCGCGTGTGATGAAGTGAAGCGACTAAACCACACCATCCATGCGCAGACCACCACCACTCTGCCCCAATCGCGTCACCTCCTCCCTCGGACCCTCCACCAAGTGGTAAGAAAGTTTGCCCTCTCGATCATCACTGCCCGAGCCTCTCTCAGCGCGGGGCCGGCGCAGAGACGACCCCATCCCGCCGTCTCTCACGCAGCAACAGCGCGCCGGACTGCGCCTGAGTCTGAAGCGCCTCCTTGGCCGCGTCGTGGCCGCTGCAAGCATCTACCCCCACGATTCAGGTGATCGTTCGTGTTGCTCGACCGCCGATCTGCGCAGGTGTAAGTACCACTTCAATGTCCCCACCAAATCATATCTATCACAACCTCTGGTCGCCCACCCCCAGACTGTAGACATCATCGCGCACCGTCATCCTTTCTCGCAGAATATCATCCAATCCTCCCTCCCACCTGCCGTTAGTCGGCATGTGTGCGGCAGTCATGGGGTCGAATCTTTACTCACAGCAGCAGGTCCGTGATTGGATGCTCGCCATGGCCCAGTATCCGCCGCCCCCGACTTCGGACCAGCACTACAGCGCCATCTTCCCCAGCGGCGCTACCTCCGCCGGCGCACAAGAATTACTGGATTCGGGCCGACAAGATCACCTGCAGTACAGCAACCTCAACCAACCCATCTACCCCAAGGCGGAGTCGAGCAGCCATGGCGATGCCCCGTCCACACAGCAACACATGCAGAGCTTGGCGCAGGAGCTACAGCATCACGCTGCCTTGGAGGAACAGCAGCGCCAGCAAATTCAGCACGCCGCCCAGCGGATCCAACATCAGACTGGCCCAGGGCAGCCTACAAATAACCTCTCACTATCACAGCCACAACCTCAGCAACCCGGGGCGGATCCGGGGCAGAAGACGAATCGTTTGCGGAAGGCCTGCGATTCATGTAGTATACGAAAAGTGAAGGTAGGTCTGGAGCCGACCCTTTCAGGACCGCCACCTTCACCCGCTGACGACTGTAGTGCGACGAAAGCGGACCTCCATGTCGTGCGTGCGCCGCTCTGGATATTCCCTGTACCTTTGAGAGGCCTAGTCGGCGCAGAGGGCCTCCGAACAGACACGCAGAAGCTATCAAACGGCGCCGGCTGGAGGATGGTGGATCGCCTCATCTCTCTGGCCCGTCGTCACCGTCCTCACCTACGCACGCGGCTCAGGCGCTTGCGGCACTATCGTCGCAAAACTCGGCAGCTCAGCTCTCGGCGGAGTCGATTTGTCCCGTCGAGACTCTTGACCTTCTCATCGATGACTTCTTCACCTACATCCACCCGCTCTGTCCTTTTCCACACGAGCCAAGTTTCCGGGAGGCATGGAAGCGAAGGGAGGATCTCACTAACAAATCGTTCTTGGCCCTGCTGTCATCGATGATTGGCGCGCTGGTGTCATCTTTCCCCAGAAAGCCGCGCCTACACCTCAAGGCTCAAAAGCGAGAGAGCTTGTTTCCCAATCACATGAGTCTGGTTCACAGGTGTCAGCAAGTATGTGCAATCGCGCGCGGTCCTGGCTATCTCGAGAACGACAACCTCAATGTGTACGACGCGGCCACCAGCTATTTCTTGGCGTTGATGGGCATCTACACGTTCAATTGGCGTCTAGGCCGGCTATACTTCGGTGAGTGCTTGACCATTGTGAGAACGTTGGGATTGCACCGTCCGAAGGAGCAGACATACACACCGCTTCGGACGCTACCGGGACCTGTCGGTTCACACTGGGCTCAACAAGACGGCGACCGCGAGCAGACCATTGACAACATCACGCTGGAGATGGGTCGACGGATTTTCTGGACCATGTTTGTCGGCGTCAAGACCATGCAACAACTAGGTGCATCATTTGGCGAGCTCGTGATACCGCCACCAACATCCTCGGAACCGTATCCACCCCTCCCTGCCGAGGTGGACGATTTCTGCATCTACCCAACTCACAACGAACCACAGCCCTCTGGCTTGCTGCCAGTGATCGCTGGGTTCAATGCCAACGTAAAGGTGTTCGGCTCTTACAACGCCCTGGCTACTATGGAGATGGCGTGGGGTCTCGACGCGGTCGTGGACTGGGACCGGCAGAAAAGAGTCCTGACCGAGTCGCTCCGAAGGTGCAAGCAATCGATAGGCGAACTCCCTCCCGAGCTCACCGTCTATCGTAACGACCCCTTTGGCCAGCAATCGCAACAGAACGGCCTGCACCCGAACTTCGCCCAGCCTACCATGCAGCACGACCCGGCGCAGTCGCTGATGAGCCCTTCCCACCGCACGAAGATGGAGCATTCCCCGGAGGATCGACGTCGCATGCAGTTCGAGATTCAGAAAGCCAACATCTACGCCTCCAGCCTGTCTACGAGGTCTTACATCGTGGAGAAGTACTTCAACCTCTGCGAAGCCCACGACAGATCTAGGTCGCAAAAATCCGCCTCGCTGCCGAGCTCGCCCGGCGTGGGTATCACCGCCGCCGGCATCGACGGCATCCTCCCGCAAGCGCCCACGAGCCACTTCGACATGACGGGTCAGGAGTTCCGACAGGAGCGGGAGGATATCGTCAAGGACCTGCTCCTCGTGCTGAGCAGTATCAACCAAGTCAACATGGAGCCCAACGGTGATAGCTTCGTAAGTCCCAACACCCCTCTCTGCCTTTCTCGATCACCAACACGCTGACACGCAAAACGCCAGACGATGAAAATCCGCTCCATCGCCAGCACTTTGCTCGACGTGCCCGACCAGCGCAAAGGCCAACTCGCCCTGCAAGCGCAAGAGTACCTCGCCGCTTTCCTCAAGATCCTCATGAAGCTCGAGCGCGTCAGCCCGGCCAACGGCGACCTGGACGAGGCCGAGGACGAGGAGACGGAGCTCCGGAACTGGGCCGACCTGCGGGACTACCAGCTCAAGTTCGCGCAGCAAGGCGGTCTGCTCGGCATGTCCTGATCACAAACGCGGTCTTGTCAGGGTTTACCTATCCTAATGTATATGATGTGTGTGGCAGATTTTTGCCATAGGTGTTCGGAGATCCCTCTAAGTGTTCGGCGTGGCGCGCAAAGCGAACAGCAGGGAATGCCACGGGCTGATGGCTGGCTGGCTGGCGAATGTAGTGAAACGAGGCGCAGATGGTGGGCTTCCCTCACAGGAACATACATACCGGCTGGGTACAAGGCTGTGACGAGGGGGTCCTGACAATTTCTACCAAAGATATCCTGTAAACATAGCCCCATCCCAGGCTGAGAAAGTGAACCCGCGAAGAAACCAAGCCGGGGGGCACTCATAATCGAAGAAGTTCCTTACACTGCAGTCTCTCCATTCATCTACCACCGCTCCTGGTCCGAGACTCCATTCTCATTGCAGGTACGCGCCGCCCAACACCGCATCGACGGAAGATACTGTGACCCCATCAATCATCGGGTGAAAACCCTCCAGTGAATCGCAATTACGTTGTAAGGCAAAAGGAAGAAGCAAGGGACAAGAAGAAGAACTCACCATCAACACCAGTATTGTCCGGCTCCACGTGCGTCTCCGCCACTTTGCCGTCCTCGACGACGAGGGCGTAGCGTTTGCTGCGCGGCTGGCCGAAGATGGCGGTGCCGTCGAAGGTGAGGTCGAGGGCGGTGGTGAAGGCTTTTGTTGGGAGGAGGATTGTTTGTTATTGACGTGACGGGTCGGGTCGGGATGGGTTGTCTACGATTATGTACGTTGGATCGGACTTACCTGCGTGTGGGTCGGCTAAGAAGCGGATCTATATCATGGGAATTCTCTTAGCGGCGTTGAAGGAATATGGATAATGGACGGAAGGCAAAGGAGGGAGTGGGTATGTAGACACTGAAGCTCACATAATGGGATATGAGATTGAGAGTGGGAGAGAAGGATCAGGAAAAACTCACGCCGCTTTTCCCCTCGGGGTCGAGGGTCTGCGCCCAGGCTTTCATCCTACATGCAAAACCGCGTCAATCGAGCTCTCTCTCGACCACAACGGTTGCGCCTTCCCGATCTTGCCCACGAAAGCGGACGAACATACACAAAAGGATCGTTCACGCTCACGACGAAGACGGCGCCGGCGTCCTTGAGCAGACCGGTTTGTTGGCCGCGGATGTACCCGGGGATGTGGCGCTCGGAGCAGGACGGGGAGAAGGCGGCGGGGACGCCGATGATGAGGCCTTTGCCTTTGCCTTGGCCGGTCGGTAGTTGCTGCGCGATGGAGACCTTGTTGCCCGGGGAGGCTTCCATCAGGTCGATGTCGGGGATGCGGTCGCCGATTTGGATGGGAGTGCGGATGGTGGCGTGGAAGGGCCGGCGGACGCCGTTGAGGGCGCGGGCGCGGGCGAGGGTGCCGCTTCGGAGTGGTGGGCGGGAGAACATTGTTTGCCTTGTTGTTCGTTGTTTATGGCTGTTGTTGTTTATTGTCGTTGTCGTTTATCTTCGGACAGCCGGTGGTGGGAGGTACGTACGTACCGACGCTTGAACGGTACCGGTAAAGCTTTCAGGCTTGGCGCGCCACTTAGCTCCGTAAAGGTATTATCGTTATTATATATGACGGGATGGGATCTCACCAGGTCACTGAACCGGTTCGGCTTTCATGGACAGGAAATACCGTACACTGTTATAATCCCGTCGACACTCTCAACTGGCTGAAAGGGGGAGACGGGGGGACGGGTGTGACGGGTCACAAGCCCTAGGTGGTGTTCCACGATGGTCCCGGACACGAATGGTGCCTCTATCCGGCCGATTCATCCCAACACTGTCGATAGAGACGGGTTCCGGTGCATGTACGAGACAGGTGCATATGTAGGGGACGAGAGAGGGGACCATCGGACAGATCACACGCTGCATGCAGGGCCGTACGAACCGCTCTCACAAGGCGTCGGCAGTGAAAGCTTGGGAGGGAGTGACGGGGATTGCGAATCGGTTACGAGAACAGGAGAAGGGTTGGTCGGAATTGGCGGGGATGATGGAGAGGGGTGGTAGTCCTCTCTTTACCATCTATCTCACCTGGAGTAATACCTACCTTACCTTTGGACAACCTGGAATGAAGGTGCATGGCGTCGCCATGCTACACATGTCGTACAAATCGTAGTAGTCGCGTCGCAGTCCCGGGGCCCGCAGCGCTGGGAGTTGGGAAAAGATGGGGGAGAGAGATCTCGGGGTGTGCGTCGTCATATTTGTTGGCTTCGAGTCTTCCACCTCACTCACCCCATGTCGCCTTTTCCCATCTCCACCCGAACCTGAACCCTTCTGCCATCGCTCCCGTCCGCTAATCAATTCCCCTCCACCTCGAACTTCTTCGCATTCATCCCTCACAATCATCACCCCATCACCCTCATCAACGCAAAACAATCCTCCATCATCCCCGGTATATGTCCCGGCATCCACACACAAACATCTTCTCTCCCCCGCTGCCGACCGAACGACATTCCTCCCTCCCCGTTACGCAGATCATAGCCGAGGAATCCGCAGTCCGTTGTCGCACCCGGCCGTACTTTGTCCCCACCGCTGCAGCAGTAGCACACCCATGACATAGCATCCAACACCACCAGCACAACCACCAGCTTGTGCGCGCATCCACCTGCCGCTTGCCGCGCGCATTGTGCGTGACCGCCACGAGGCATACAGTCCCCCCTGGGACCGTGTGTTGGGATTTCCTCTCTGTTCCAGCCTGGCCGTGGAGTCGGACGCAAGATGGATGGGGCTAGCCAGAATGGCCCGGCGGCCAACAACTCCAGCGACTTTGTACGTCTGATCGATCGACCTCCCGCTATGGATGAAAAGTTTGACTTGGGGATGGCTAACCCGTTGATGCGCACAGGTTCGCAAACTCTACAAGTACGCCTGATGCGATGCGCCCGAGTCTGTGTCCCCTGCTGACCCCGATGTCGCCCGTAGGATGTTGGAGAGCCCCCAGGATGAGAGTGTGGTGCGCTGGGGAAACGAAGGCGACAGTTTCGTCGTACTCGAGGCATGTGTTACGAAACTGGGGATGAGGCGGCGCAAGGTCGAGGCTGAGCGCTGATTGTTGGAACAGAACGAGAAGTTTACGAAACACATCCTCCCGAAACACTTCAAGCACAGCAACTTTGCCAGCTTCGTGCGCCAGCTGAACAAGTACGACTTCCACAAAGTACGGCATAACAACGAGGAGGGCGGCACATCACCGTACGGTGCAGGAGTATGTGACACCAGAGACATTGGGCCATAGAGACAAAACGGCGAATGACTGACCGGAAGTGCAGGCTTGGGAGTTCAAGCACCCCGACTTCATGGTCAACAAGAAGGATGCGCTCGATAATATCAAACGGAAAGCGCCCGCTCCTCGCAAATCCAACGCCATGCCAGACGACCTGGTGCCGACACAACAGATGGACTTGGTGAACACGCAGCTCGTGGCGACACAGCAACAGTTACAGCAGCTAGAGGAGAGATACAACGAGCTCAGCATGCACCACTCTATGCTTCTGCAGGAGGTGATTGGGGTGCAAAAGACGGTGGTGAATCACGAGCACGTGATGCAGTACGTGATGAATTTTCTCAACTCCATCGATGCGCAACGGCGGCGAGAGAGCAAGGGTGGCAACCCATTCGCAGCGGCAGCAGCAGCAGCAGCACCAACAAACGCCATAACCAATGGCAATCGGACACCCGGTAAGGATGGTCACCCACTACCGCCCAACGAGGAGGATCTCCAAGCTTCACCACTCCAACATGCCTCGAAACTGCTGAGCGAGGTCAACGCGGATCATATGCTCAACACGCAAAGCTTGGAGCAAATGAATGAAGCCCGGCTGCGCTTGAATGCCGCCCTCACAACCCCGCCGCCGGACATTGCGCTGCGCAATGGCACGCGATCCTCGAGCCGAGGCGCTCAGCCCCATTCCGCCACCTCGTCCACGTCCATGTCCTACGGCGAGCTCGACAACCTGGTCTATCCCATTGGTCAGACGCAAGGGATCGATCCGATGTACAGCGAGCACATCCATAACATCCCCTACTCCGTCCCCCCGAAAGCACCGGAAGCCAGCTTCCCGCCCCCGCCCGACGCGGGACGCAAGAAGAGCACCACCGTCGACCCCGGGTGGATACGACAGCCACGAATCTTGTTGGTCGAAGACGATCCCACGTGCAGGCGCATCGGCGGCAAGTTCCTGTACGCATTCCATTGCTCCGTCGACAGTTCGTTGGACGGCCTGGAGGCGGTGAATAAGATGAACGCGGGTGCGAAGTACGACTTGGTACTGATGGATATCATCATGCCCAACCTCGACGGCGTCTCTGCCACGCACCTGATCCGCCAATTCGATCACACGCCGATTGTTGCAATGACATCGAACATCCGGAGCGACGACATCTCGATGTACTTCCAGCATGGTAAGCTCAAAGCCCGCTATCACACATCACCTATTAGATGCTGATTTCACGCAGGTATGAACGATGTTCTTCCCAAACCCTTCACCAAAGAAGGCTTGATGAACATGCTGGACAAGCACCTCGGGCACCTGAAGAAGCAACCGCACGGCATCGACACCATGGGAGCGCCCCCGCCCCCACCACCCATCCACGCCGCCAAACGC
>Ga0058704_10001500_pt1 | contig 10895 bp, 12 predicted proteins | sample AgamicMgSfe_FD_71363 | JGI IMG/M metagenome (GOLD analysis project Ga0058704, IMG submission 71363) | Agave microbial communities from Guanajuato, Mexico - Mg.Sf.e | ecosystem: Host-associated > Plants > Phyllosphere > Phylloplane/Leaf | place: Guanajuato, Mexico | collected 2012-05-30 | reverse complement strand
GATCCAGCACCAGTCACGCACGCGCAAGAGAACATGGCAGCGAGAGGAGCGTATGAGGCGGCTGAGCCTTTCAGGAGTCGGAAGGGGGATAGGTTCAGTTGATGAAGATAACGTTCTGGTTGAGCGAGTGCAAGGCGTTTGGCGTAATGAGGAAGGGAACATGAAGCCGGTCGAACACTACATGCACCACCGAGCATTGCGAAATGGGACACACCTGCAGCCTTGTGATTACACAGGAATGCAAGCAAGTACGAAACCTTACTTTTTTGCTGTAAGACATCATTAGGAAGACCGCACGCTCTGCGGCGGCGAACAAATGCAAACCCAGGGCATTCTCGCTTCCACCATTGCCCGACCATGATGGCAACAACTCCACCAACGCCCTCGTAATCCATGTCCCCTCGATACCAGCTCAGGTATTGATTGGGAAAGCCCATAGGATGGCGACCGACCACACGCATTACCGTCCGCGCATGACACCCGCATAGTCCGAAAGCGGCGAGACAGGCAGGCAGTCGCGGAAGCTCAGCGGTCGCCTGGAGAGTCGAGACATTAGCTACAGGCCCCGACCATGCAAACACTCTCAAAGAGAAGTTCCGATCTCCACTTACATATTCGCGTATCTTTGGTCCTCCTGCGCCTTCCGACTCGCGACCGCCGCACCCGCGAACGGCGCGCTGAAGGCGATACAGCAGTAGCCCATCGCGGCGGCTGCTGCCAGCCTGTCGTTTCGTGTTGGCCTCGCGTGATGGGAGTAAGAGCGGACTGCTCGTAGGAGGACCGGTGGGGTTGGAGACATGGTTGTTAATGCTGCTTGAATTGATTGGTTGGTTGACGAGACGAAGCAAGTATCGTTGTGATGTGATCAGATTCGGTCGATGGCCTGGCCTTGGGATTGTAGTAAGGTGGTGTCCGATGATGTTGATGTTTCGTTGGGCAGTGATATAGCAAAATGTGACCGGATTGCGCGTACTACTTGGCCATTGTCAGACCTTATACAAGGTATGTTGTCGCTTGCGGCGCGTAACGCGCCTGACGTTCACTTACTGCGTCTTGCACTATCCGTCGGCTCCGTCGGAATCTATGCGGATATGTAAATCACTCACGTATCAGGGTATGTAGTTTGACGCGTATTGACTGCGGGCATCGAAGCGGGACTGATATCCCCAGTAGAGAAGAAGTAGAGAGTGAATGGGAGTGCAACCGTGATGGCAGTATCGTATGTTTGCGCAATATAGTCCCACATAAGGCAGCAACACCCGCAAGTTGTAACACACTCCGGCTTTGTTTCCGGACGAGAGTGTGGAGCTGCGGAATCGCGTGATCGACCCCGGGACGCAACAACCGCCCAAACAGTCAATTTTTCCGCGCGTATGAACCGATTATGGCAGTGCGAATCGTACCAGTTGTGCTTGGTCGGCATCTTGGCTGGCATTGGCAGTTGGGTTGTGTTGCGGCAAGCAAAAGCGGTTGGCGGGAGCATTGCGGCTTCCTGTCTTGGAAATCGCTGTGAAGAACATACGTCTCTGCACGCAGCAACGGTTGTGATTATGAGGCCGACAAGAAGTCGTACAGACGATGATCGGAAATCGATGAAGCATACCCGCTCGCGTGGATGCTGTATTGGATACTATACTCTGTCTATGGCATTTCTCGGCGACCAGCATCGCAGCGCTTGCGCTCTATAACGCCATACCTCGCCACCAGAACGTCACTGCCATTACGCCTTCTCTTGTTCGTTGTACATTATGCGAGCAAATCCGATGCGAAAACGCTAAGATTGAAAAGCAACCTCCAAGACACACTGCACATTCGTCTCTGCCGTGTCGCTCAAGGAGCGCTGACAAACACCCACTTCTTCTCCGCCTTCGTTGCGCCAACTTGCGCGAACTGCGAGCTCAATGTCTCCTTGATCGTTTCGTTGGTCATCTTTGGGAATCTAAGCACAGAGTGTCAGCCAGCGTGCTCATCTTGAATGCTATAGCGGAGAAGGTAAAGAGCGCTTACCTCGCTTTCAAACCCTTGCAAAGTTCCACCTTCCGCAGCGGACTACCCACAACAGCCTCCTTGAACTCGTCGAGGTCCTCCTTGCTCAGCGCCTTCGCCTGAGGTTTAGGCGCACGTTTGGCACCCTGGGTCGCCGCAAGGCTAGTGATCGGGCCCTTCTCACCCTCTGCTGCACCAAGAAGGGACTGGCTGGGCGACCCATTGCTGTGACGCTCTTGAAGTGGCGGTCTGGTTGGCGCATTCATCGTACTCGTTGAGAACGGCGTGTCAGCGATGGGAACGCCAGGCGGAGCCATGTCGTTGATCCAGTAGGCTGTTGAGAACGGATCGATAGTGCAGCCAGTGAAGTCAGGCAGCAGGACGCCCAATCTCATACCTTTCATCTCTTTCGGTGTGCTTGGCATATCCTCGCCCTCGACGCTCTGCACGATCACAGCCTGTTCGTTTTCCCAACACAAGCCGGTCGACGTCGGCTGCAGATCTCCTGTGATCATCTTGCGCTTGTGCTTCGGCGCGTCGTCCTCGTCGTCCAGAAAGGCATCCATCTCATCAGGATCGCCCTGAGACTCAGCCTCGTCGTCCTCGTCCCCGATGATGTCCTCACCCTCTTCGGGCTCCTCCCACTCGGCTTCTGAGTCATAGTCATAATCTGTGTCGACCCTTGTGCGGCTGAACGGGTTAACCATCAGACGGCGAGTCGAGCGTGGCGACCTTATCTTGCTGTATGTACCAAAGTATGGTGGCCGAACGTCCTCGTGGAACTGCAGGTATCTCCGTGAGACATTTTGTAGTGCGTGCATTGGCGCTTGCCTTGATGTACTATCCTGTGTGAGATCGATTGGCAGAGTGGACGTGCCTTGAATCTCGTCGACCAAAGCTCGCAGGTTAGGTTGACGTCCTCCTCGAGGAGCTTCATCGTTAGACCCGAACATGTGGTCTACTGCAGCCGTCGGCTCAATCAGTCCAAGATCGATCTTCTCTTGAAATGTCGGGTCTCTAAGCTGGTCGTCAAAGGCTCCTTGCCAGTATGCAAGATCATCTGGATTGGGGATGTTGAAGGACTGTGCAAGCGACGTGTGGGATTGTAGCTCGAATGGCAAGAAGTGCTTGCTGTAGTCAGAGACCGCAGGCTTGGAGGATGGCGCTGGTGTCCGCTCGAGAGCAGCGGCGGGCTGAGGGGTGCCCTTCGTAGGTGAGGCTGAGTTTTGAATCTGATCTCTCACGGCGTCGAAAGGCTCCAAAGACAGTGATTTCCGCCTAGCAACACCACTGCTCTCACCACTCTCAGCTGGGGACCTGGCCGGCGTCACGTTCTTCGCGCCGAAAAAGGCACCTAGACGCATCTGTGATCGCTCCTTCTTGAGTTTGCCCTCCACTTTTCTCTGCTCCTCAAGCTCCTTCTCACGCTTCTTTGCTTCGCGCTCTTCGGCCTTCTTCCTCTTCTCTTCATCCTTGGCGTGTTTCTCTTCGTCCTTACGCGCTTTCTGTCCAGCCTTTTCCTTCTCCTTCGCCTCTTTCTCCCGCTGCTTGTCGATCTTCTCAGAGGGCGTAAGCTTTCTCCGCTTTGCAGGCGGTTGCTTGGTCGTTGAAACTGGTGTGCCGGTGCTCTGGACCTGATTGCTGGAGGCAAGGTCCACACTGCTCAAGGTGGAAATGCTTAGGGCGGGTGAAGCTGCTCGTTCCTGACCGCCGTTCGGACTGGCATTGCTTGACTCCTCGGTCGCTGGTGGTGTAGGCATCACGAACTGAGAACCCGTTAGGTTCAATGGTTTCTTGCCGGGCGTATCGTTGTCTGGTGCGGCCCTCTTTCGCGGATTAGGCGACGTTGGGAGGGTGGGTGACGAGTCGATGTCTTCCATTTGGCCAGTCCGTTAAGCCAGCAACAAAGCTCTACAGCAATCGCGAAAGTCAGACAGAAAGCGCGTAATGCAAAGTGTTTGTTCAATGCATAGAGGAAGAGTTACAGGCGTACGCGGAGTGATCACGAGCTTGACGCGCCAAGAGAAACGCCCCGGCCATCGTGTCAAATAGGCGAACACTTTCACTCCACTCTCTTTCTTCCATTCACCTTTTTTTATTGTCGCTGTCCGAGGTGAAAGCTCGCAACGATGGATGATGAAGACTGCGATGACCTCTTCGGTGGAGGTAACATGCTCGAAGACTCACCGCAGGAGTCGCTAACCAATGCAGCTGCCAACCTCGCCTTCTGTGAGAGCAATGAGGAACGCGACCGCGAAAGTACACCGGCAAGTGACGTGAGAATGAAGGGCGTCGCAGATTGCATGTTGAAGACCAAGAGAACGTCAGAACCGGCTTCAAAGCAGCGGCCGCAGAGCCACGTGCCACCGCAACCAACAAATCCTGCCTCTTTGCCATTGTCACGTTCCGAAGATTCGGTTGCCACAACATCTGGAGCTGCAGAAAGTGCACCTCTTGTAGGAAGCTCAACCGTGATTGACAGAATCGAGCGTGCGTTCGAACGAATCGCTGATGACATGCTGAGCAAGCAAGACGAGATCGGCCTAACGCTCAACGTACGGAGCAGAGCCGTCACTGTCGGAGGCTCAGCAGAAGACAGTGTTGTCAAGACGAGGCGCATTTGCTTTCCAGGACGGAGCGCTGAGGAAGCCTGGCGGTTCAGTACGTTCGGCATCACACCTTACTGTAAACGGAGACTCTAACCTCGCTTCAGGTGTCGTTATACGCATTCTCGAGTTGATGCATGAAGCATTGCGAACAGGCGTGACCATCTCGAAGAGGTACATAAGCGTCTCGGCTTCAACAGCCGGGTACGTTGGCTGACAGAGGGCAGAGATATGTACTATCGCGACCCAGCGCTCTTCGGCAGCCAGGCACACGTCGATCGTTACGTTGATGACATAGCATACACCTTCAGCGTCCCACGGTCTGCACTCAACGTTGCGGCTGTGGCGAAAGGTCTTGTTGTGGGAGCTATTATTTTCTGCCGCAGAGACGGCTCAACTGTCAGTGCCGCTGCGGACAGAGATGGCATGCTAGTACCGAGCCTCAAGGAGGTCCTGTCGGTCGACATGTCTTCAGTCAGATGGATTGCGGTCATCGAGAAGGAGGCAAGCTTCCGCTCAATTGCAGCTTCACGCTTCTGGGACAAGCTGTCCGCCCAGGGTGTGCTCATCACAGGTAAAGGCTACCCAGACATCGCTACGCGAGCATTGCTACGCTTTCTCTGCACTCCATCACCGCAAAATGGCTTCGCCGCGCCTCTTGTCTATGGTCTGGTCGACTTTGATCCAGATGGCTTAGCCATTCTCTCCACCTACAAGCATGGTTCGATCGCGCTCGCGCATGAAAGCGCAGAGCTTCGTGTCCCGCAGCTGAAGTGGCTTGGACTGCGAAGTGAGCATAAGATGCTCGACAGCGACAGCACGCATGCCAGTCAAGGCTTGCTTACGCTCACTGCGAGGGACAGGAGCAAGGCGCAGAAGATGCTTGAACGGAGCGAAGCCGGTGATAGTGTTGTTGATGACGACGAGGCTGCCGACTATCGCCATGAGCTTCAGGTCATGCTCATGCTGAACATGAAGGCTGAGCTGCAACTGCTGGATGCGGTACCGGATGGCATGACGATCTTGCTCGAGAGTCAGCTCGGGTATGTGTAATGAACTTCGAGACCCGTCGCTGAATGCACAACATCGTAGCTTGACGGCAAATTTTCTGCTCTAAGAGCTTGCTACGATGGAACTACCAGATTTTTAGACTTTCCTTCTATCCTCAGATGGTATGAGCAATTTTGACCAAACGTTAAACTCTTCGATGAAACGATCCGTTGCTGCAGTTTATGCCCGTACGTCCGACGGTGTTTCGAAGTTCTCCCTCACGTGACCACTTATATCTGATTTGACCATGGATTCCATGTGGAAAGCCCAAAGTTACGAGCACATGTCACATGCATACATACTTTCATTCATCTAATCCGTAGGCACGTGGAGTCCAGGATGACTGTGGTGCATACCAAGCACTGAAACGCCGATCCTAGGCCGGGCCCGCACGATCATGTGGAGTCAACGGCCAAGACCTCGTCACATTTTCCTCTTCTTCGCAATGCCTCCACTGTATGTTTCATAGCCTCCTCGGCTCTCGTGCCTGACGAACTACTTCCTCGAGAACAAGACTCTCAAATGATTCAGATCGGACTCTGAGCGATGACGGAGATCAACGAAGCCTGCGCGAGGCTACTTTCGGGACCTACCTACCTTGATCCGACATCCTAACTCCGAAGCGGTTTTCGAACAAAAAAAATTTTGGAGCATGACACGTCTGAAGATATGTATAGACATAAACCTTCGCACCCATAATGACCGGCAGCCGGAAGCGCGAACAAAGGTCAAGAGTTAGGTCAGAGCGTGTCCCACCAAAGAGGCAAGTTGCCATTGTCAGTCAAGGTGCTTCATGACCTTACTTGCTCCCTTCACTTGATGCTTTGATCTGCCTACTACTGGTGTCTTTCGTTACCGTCCGCACCCAGGTTCGTTCATCGCTGTGAGACGCATAGCTGCTTCAGCTTCTTTCGATCGACTACCCGGTACCGGCAAGCTCTCAAAGATGCCGGCGACCGTGACCACAGCGCTGCTTGCGCTCTCTTTCTCCTTGGCCAACGCACTTGATGCATGTTCATCGGCTCCTTACCGCGCTCTATCATGCCTAGTCAGCAACACGGACGCAGCGAGCATTTGCTCGGATATCACATTGACAGCTACCAACGACATCATTACGGCGGAAACGGCGCGGGCTACGCGAATGATTGGTCGGAATGCGCAACCACAGGCGACAGGGATAAGCATCGATAGCACGACTGTCACCGTCACGATGTGAGCAAGAGACAGGGACTACCTACATTAGTTGTCGAGGTTCAAGGCTGACCTATCTTGCAGCGCACCAAGTACAACAGTGTATGCGATTGTGACCAGCACCGCCAGCTACAGCACTACCATCACGACTTACATGCCAGCGTCCACATCAGCTGTCTCAACATCAGCTGTGCCGCGCCGCACCCGAATACGGCAGAACGGCGCGGCTGCTGCTGCTTCTGCATCACCATCAATATCATGCACACCCAGCGATGCCCTTGCGGCTTTGGAAGCACTACCTGTCGCAACGCGCGGTAGTGCATGCTCATGCATAGGGCACCCTGTACAAAGCAACATCGTTGCACGTACTGCGATCGCCGCCCCAGCGGTGAGCGTGGAACGCGTCACTTACACCGAGACCATAACACTTCCACCACGCACCATCTCAGTCAGCACCCTCACGAGCGTCACATCCACATCCACCGTATCCCTCGCCGCACCAACGTTCACACAAGTCTTCGGGCCTCAGGCAGGCTGTGTAGACATTGGCGAAGGCCCGGCGCAACAGCTAGACCTCAGTGTCACGGGTTCTAACGCTACACAAGAGTGCAAGGACCTGTGCACACAGATGCCGGCTTGCTCCTTTGTCTACGTGCAGCAGCTCGCCCCGAAATGGGGCGGTAAGACTCCACATTATCAATGCTTCTTCAACGACCACCACTTGAATGCTACCGCGGACCTTGATTGCGGGAGGAACGATAGTGTTTGGGGTGAGGCGAATGGGTTTGATGCTTATGGGAGAGGTCAGCCGTCGGCAGGCAACTCTTCGCAGGTGTAGCTGCTTGGATCCGCGCGTGCTTGCTCCCCGTGATGGCGTTGGGAATAGGGTATGGACTACACGAATTACTGCTTATGCGATGTATATAGCGCGATATCTCCCTTTGTGAATACTAGGCTAGGGCTATCGTGTACAGCTCAAATCTGGTCGCTATGCGTTCATGGTATTTTTATAAAGCGCCGCTCTCTTAGCCGAGAACGTTTTTCTCACGTTGATAGAGTGCAGAAAGTCGATAGGCACGCCTCTGCCGTTGAGCACAACGAAGCGGACGTGACTCACTTCGTTGATGTTACTTCACTGCGAACATACTCAAGCAAATCTTCGCTCTGTAATACAAGCTCAGGGAACAAAATGATACGAGCGATAATTCAGTCCTGCCGTTCAGTGACTCTAACATTACGCTTTATCGTTCGAACTGCCATGTTCACATGGCTGTGGCAGCTGTCACGGTCGCAGCTTTCACTCCATCAACATTGCTGTGCATCTCCAAGCCGTTCGTCGTTGGTGTCGGCTTTGTGACGCTCGTCTCTCCATTGGCTCCATTTGAGGTACTGGTTGGAAGCATGAACCCTGAAAAGAATCGATTGATAGCATCAACGTCGTCCATTGGCCCGACGTATGATACGTATTGGTCCGGACGGATGATGACCACGCATCCCTGTTCAGAGATGTCGAATGTCTTGTAGATCTGGCCGTGACCCTCGTGGTACGACTCCTCGTCGACGTAGATCTTCGAATAGTCCCAGCCGTCCACTTCGTCGAAAGGACGGAAAGCTTCAGGGAAGTCGAAAATCGTTGTGGTTCCGCGCGGTGCGCTATGGACGGCGAGTATCTCGAAGACAGTGTCAATTGGTGCCCCCGGGGGAGTAAAACGGCGGAGAAACGAGGCTTTGTCCGCCATGGCCGCTCCCACGATGTCCAGTTTCCTGCGCTGCTCCGGTTCGGAGATATTCCCAGTGAAGACCAATACTCGCCAACGACCGTTACTTGGAAGGAGTTCCTGGAGGTGCCAAGGTCGAGCATCTGATTGGCTCACCACCTTCACGCTCGGCATGCGCTTGCCAACGGGTATACCTGGTGCAAGGGCCTGTGTCGACTCGGTGTGGAACTCTTTCGACGCCGAGACATCGGTACCGTCTCCCTGATCCTCCGTGCTGCCGGCCTTGGCTACAATAGCGCTCGCTCCGTAGTCGACAGCTTTTCGGTGTCAGTACAGTCCGGTAAAACACTTCGTGCTGACCTACCGATGCCGCTAGCAAACATGTTGCCCTTGGAAAACGCATCTTTGAATTCCTCCATGCTGATTCCCTCGGCGTCCATGACGTCTTTGGCAGGCCTACCAGAGAACAGCCTAGAGAAACGATGATCAAAAGCAATCAGGTCTTGCGCAATACGCCGTCTTTCCGATTGATAGGTCTTCAGGATCGACCTGGAGCAAGTCCCCTTTACGACGCTGGCTATCTTCCAGCCCAGGTTGAAAGCTGAGGTATAGTCAGTATCAGTTGGCTTCGAGAATGATGTCTAGTGTGCATACTGTCTTGCATGCTGACATTCATGCCTTGGCCGGCTTTTGGACTGTGGGTGTGGATGGCTACATGTAGTATCAATCGTAACCGCATCAATGCCGTGCGTCCAGGCTAGACTTACCGTCTCCCGCCAGGAACACTCGCTCGTGAGCGGAGAAGTCGGTACCAACACGCTGACCAATCTGATATGCAGTCCACTATCATCTAATCAGCATCGATTGAGATCAGGAGTCTCTGCGCTCTGCAACAACTTACCCAATCTAGTTTGCGATAGGAGATCCGGTAGGGTGCCATGATGCGCTGAGCAGACTGCAAAATGGTATCTGGACTGATCTTGGAGCGGTCCAGCTTCGCTGCACCGCCATCTGCGGATCCGTTGGTTGTCGTCAATTGGATATACAGGCGTACAAGCTTGTTCTCGCGCGGAATGACCATTACACTGCCGGATGAGGCAGAATGAATGGCACAACGCATACGGATATCCGGAAAGTCCGTGATCGGGACGATATCGAGCACACCCCAAATATAGTCGGTCGAGTCACCTTCAAGTTTGAAGCCTAACTGGTTCCGCACCCAAGAGTGAGCGCCGTCAGCGCCTAGCACATATTTCGCCTTAACCACCTCCTCTGTGTTGGCCTTTACGTCAAGCTTAGCAGCCTCGATGAGCTCGTTTGTGTCGTCTGTTGATAAGTTGCTTCGGAACAGGCCGTCTTGGATAGCTGCTCCGTTGGAAGACGTTGCTGTTTGCTGAGGCGTAGCATCTTTCTCAGAGAGGTGGCGAAGTCGGACAGAGATAGGATATGCGTTCAGGTCCTCGACAAGAGATTGATCGATCGAGAGAGAAGTTGGCAGAACACCTCGCTCAACTCCGTTTGCACCGCATTCCTTCATAGTATCCATGAAGAAACGCTCTATACGGCTAGAACGAAGGTGTCTCAGACAGTGTCAGAGGTTCTACTTATCACTTTGCGTACCCTTGATGCAGTACCACCTGCTGGAACCTGCTGATCCCCGGGATAGTATCCGGTATTCTATCGCTTAGACGGATTACTCCATCCTTATCCGGGTTCCAGAGACGGATCTCCAGCATGTGGTTTGACCTAATGGGAGGTTAAAATCCACTTAGGTCTCATATATGGATTATACCCTTCGTTTCACTGACTCTCGCCATGCTCGATGTCCGAAGCCAAGCTGGAAAGCGAGAGGTAGAAGAGTCAGCGAATGTCTCAGATGATAGGAAGGTCTCCACCCATTGATATACAAACCGAATCGAATATCTCTAAAGTCCGGCACTGGAGCCCTGTGGTGGTTCAGCAATCGCTTTCTTCAAGAAGGCTGAGACGTTGTAGTCAAAAGTTTACCATCCGCCTGTCCATTGAATACTTTCGTATTGCGCTTATCCACGATACGGGTGTTGATGCCACACTTTGCCATCCAGGTGGCCATCATCTAGCGTCAAGCAAGAAGGTCAGTCGGGACCGGACTGTGTCGTTCTAGACACCGAGGCGTACCAGGCCAGCAGGGCCGGCACCAACAATGAGCACATCTGTGTGGCTCTCTTTGACCTCCGACTCGGTCATTGTGGGCAAGGGACTAAGTGCTCTGATATTGACTGAGAAGCTGTTTCGTGTGACGCAGAGTGGGACGACTTGGCCTGAGTAGGAACGACAAAGGAACGTAAGGACGGTCGGTTGGTGT
>Ga0058704_10001499_pt1 | contig 10905 bp, 12 predicted proteins | sample AgamicMgSfe_FD_71363 | JGI IMG/M metagenome (GOLD analysis project Ga0058704, IMG submission 71363) | Agave microbial communities from Guanajuato, Mexico - Mg.Sf.e | ecosystem: Host-associated > Plants > Phyllosphere > Phylloplane/Leaf | place: Guanajuato, Mexico | collected 2012-05-30 | reverse complement strand
GTCCAAAATCCGTAAGTATGAGGAGCGCTTCGACCGACAGCATTGGGATTCATCCTTCAGTACCCGCAGTGGCACCAAGGTCCAGTGGGCCCTCGCTATCGAAGCGGAGGTTATGACCTTCAAAGCCTTGACTGGACCGTATCTCTCGACCATCAACGTCCTCCTGCAATTGGAGTCACTACAGCGGCTGTCAACCATGCCCAACGACACATCCGAAGATGCAATGACTCTAGCCACTACTCTACTCCACCAGATCGACGCGCTGAGAGATCTGGTCCAAGAACAAGCGACGTCATACAGCCAGCTTGCCGAAATCATACCTCTGCTAGACCATATCCTCGGCACTGACAGCTTACTACGACAAGCGAGAGCGTTCGAGGACGCTGAGGAGGCTAGAGTTGAAATCGACCGGTTGCACTACAGGGAGAAGTTCATGAGTGGGTTCGCAGAAGCATCTCAATCGCCAGATGCCCCAGACACCTTCAGGATACCACCTGCGCCCGTCGACAGCAGGTGCAAATAGACTGTTCTACTGCGAATGGTATCTCAGTCAGTCGTATCGTGCTCACGGCTCGTGCTGGAAGGGTTGTAAATGACTATATCAGTGCTTGGAAGTTCTGTGTGTACCTAGTTTCTATTCGACATGGCTTCTGTTGTCACAACCCAGCCCCATCTTGGGTGCTTGGGTCTTCGGGCTTCTATTGGAACTCGGCCGAATATATTGCTCAACAGTCCTCTCTCTGCATCTTTGTCCAATCACCACCTTTTCAGCACATGGCGTCCGATCCTTTGGAAGCGGACCGCGCGACAGCTGATGTGAACAACAGACCGTTAATCACGACATTGCAGTGCGACTGCATAGCGTAATGAGCAGGTACAGCATGACTATCCCGAGTAGCATCTCAACAAACCCAAATCTTCCAGCTCTATGCTGTGACGAGGAAGCCAAAAGTAATCATTTCAATCGAACATAACTCTCCTCTCCACCACACAATAGTCGAGCCCTGATCCACGCTGTTGCCTAGTCCACTGACTCATCTGAACTTGAGGGCACACAGCAATAACTGATAGAGCTGTAGATACTCGTGATACCCGACGTAGCCTCGCAAGAAGTACCAGCTCCGGTCGGGACGTAGCACGAGCCGTACAAGGTGTAGGAGACCTCGTCCGCTGGAATCGGTGGTGTAATCATCAGAGGGTTGCCGTCAGCGTCACACTCGACATCCCACCCATTGTCGACCCAGCCGTTGTCACAGAAGTTGGAGCTGTAAGTCTCGATGACGGGGTTGCAACGAGTGTCGAAGATGGTGAGCTGTTGCACCAAGAGTCTGGGAAGTCCAGACCTTCAGTGACTCCGCCGGGATTGCAGGTGTAGGTCGAACTGAGACCGATGTCGTGCGGATTACAGATGGCGTTCACTAAGATGCCGCTGGAGCACGAGGTCCAGACGAGAACGAGAGAAGCGATGATATACTTTGTCTGCATGACAATGAAGATATCTCGTATAATATGTCAGCATGTCATGCTGATGTTGGCTCGGGAATTTTACGTATACCTACATGCGTCGCGGGATTGGGGTTTAGGAGGTGGTTCGCATGGGGTTGGGAAGGCTCTTGACTTGACATAGGGGGGGCATAATACACGAGTTGCTGTCGGGTCGGCGGCTTTTGCTCTCTCGAGGTCGGACCTCTGTGTCTTGTGAAGCATCGTCTTGCATGTGAAGCGTTATGAACGCGGAACGCGGGTGAGTATCAGGCAGGCGCAACAGCGTGACACTTTGAGGCGTTCACCCCTATCTAAATGCTGGATTACAAGGACGTCTGATGGACTGGAAAGCAGTAGTAGAAACAGGTCGTACTCTTTTACAGCCGTGCTCTATCAGCCGTACTGGAGAAGAAGCTACCATTTCCTCCATTCCCTGCGCTCCGCACCTCAGTAGGGTTTGACTCATGCGAAGTCGGATTCAACACCACGTCGATCGCACTGTCGTCCGCGTTTCGTATCTAGAACAGAGGTCAGACTCGATGTATATCTCCGACATGGGTTGAACCCTTCAGTTCACTCACGTAATGGCTCAAATCACCACCCGGCCTGGTCTCCGCGGAACTCTGGCCTTTGCCGAGATATTCGAAGCGATTGCGGCCAGTATGGTACTCCCACGTCCAGTCCTCCCATCGTGGGTCTTGGAGTGCTTCGAGATAGTGCAGCGTAGATCCTGGCCACAAAGCTGCCACTTTGCCGTGAATGCTGCCTGCCTTGTACCATGAACGACAGTTCTCAGTCCAGACTGAGACCGTCAGCGTTGTCATGCAAGAATGTTTGCGCGTGTCACCTACTGGTCTCCTTCATGAAGGTGTCCTTCCAGTCCACGAAGTCTTTCACAGCTTCTGCCTTGACATCAAATGATCTTGCGGGGCAGTCAGCAAGAGTTGTCACGACGAAACATTCATAGGCACCACTAACCGGTAGTTTTCCTTCTGGAACTTCGATAGGGTCTTGATGATGTAATCAACCTCCGCCTCGATTGCAATGAGCACCGGTCCGTTACCTATCGGACAATTCGGGCCCAGAGTCATAAAGTAATTGGGGTAATTGCTGGCTGCCATGCCGAAGTAAGATTGCGGCTCGTCTTTCCATACTTCGTTCAGCAGCTCTCCGGTGCTGCCCGTCAAGGGAAAGCGCGGCTTGAAGGTCTGATGTCTAAGCGTCAGCATCTTCTCTGATCGGGAGACCGAAGATATTGAAGATCTAGAAACTTACGGTGTCGAATCCAGTAGCACATATGAGTACATCAACCGGGTACTCCTTGCCATCAACAACACAGCCCTTCTTGGTGATGTTGCTGATCTCGCCGTATACAACTTCGACCTTCTCGTGCGTCAAGCTCTCGAGATAGTTCCGGCCGGGAGTGATTCTGCGGCACCCAACACTCCACTCTGGAATCAGGAGCTTCTCCAGGTCTTCGTCGTGTAATTTCTCTTTCATCGTCGAAAGCATATGATCCCGGCTCATCTTCTGAACTTCGGAGCCCGCGAAGAAGAGCGGGAACGCGCTGTTCATCTGCGATTCGATTTCCCTTCTTGTTTGGAGATGATATTGTGGCTCTGTGACGAACTTAATTTGCTCCTCCTTCTCGTACACCTTGTAATCTTGGCCCATAGGCGGAGAAACCCATGTCGGCTCGCGAATGAAAGTCGTAAGGTGTTTGACTTGATCCTTAATCGCTGGCAGGATCTGGATGCCAGAGCTCCCATTGCCAATCAAGCCAACCACTTTGCCATTCAGGACGAGATCTGGGTCCCACGCAGCGCTATGAACCAGTTTGCCGGCATAGTCTTTGATGCCGGGAATGGGCGGGTACCGCCAAGCGTTGAGAATCCCTCCAGCATTTATCACGACATGGGCAGTGTCTCTGATCTTCTTACCACTGCGGAGGTCCTCGATCTCAACCTCCCATTCCGCTGTAGATGCGTTCCACACCGCAGCGGAAACCTGGTGCTGCAGGTGGATATACCGATCCAGACCGTATTTGGTCTTGAAGTCGTTGAAGTATCGGTGAATCTCCTTTGAACTAGCATAAGTGGCGGACCAGTCCGTTTTCGGCTCAAACGACCAGGTGTAGCAGTGGGATGGCACATCGCAGGCGCAGCCCGGGTAGCGGTTCTCGTACCACGTTCCGCTGGCCTCGGCGTTCTTCTCGTAAACAGCAAGTGAGAAGTCGCCAAAGTGGCGCTGGAGCTTGTAAGCGACCAGCAGCCCGGACGCTCCTGCACCAACGCAAATGATCTTCAGATGCCGCTTGGGCTCGAAGATGGGCTGCTGGGTGTTGAAGAAGCCTGACATGCTGGTGAGATGGCACCAAAAACGTTGTAGTAGATGGTGATGTGCACGAGTACAGGTGGAGACTCACCTGGCTGCACTGCGGAGAGTCGAGCGCTCTAATACATGTTCAGCGCTTGACCCGCCGGAAGTGCGGTGGGCGGAATTAATACATTGCTAGTAATGCAACGCAGGCGGTGGCACACATCCGCGCTTCCGGAGCCTCCTGTACATACCTAGGTAGAATTCAACACGTTGTGAGTAGTGGATGGGACGTCGGAATGTCAGAGAGCGCCACAGAGAGTGAGTTGTGCAAAATGCATGTAGCTTAATGCACTCACCGGCATTCTCCGTGCTCGTGGTGGTGACCAGCTACCCCATGGGCCGCTTACTTCCACTCGTCCCCGCTTACCCCAGCGATCCTTCTGTCCGTGTCCGTGCTTCCTTCCAGATTGCCTGGGCAAGTTGAGCCTCGCCGCGTCAGGTGGTGACCAGACTTCCGTTACAACAAATAGGGATGATGTTGGCAACATTGATAACGGTTAGCAACTTGTTGGCAACAAGTTACTACTGTTGCTAACGTTGCTAACGAGAGCAACATATGACTTAGCACTTAAGGCAAGAAGATAACATCTACACGGCCTGAGGCTGATATATCGGGCCGGTTAGAGGCCGGCTCCGGCATCCTACCTGCCGCTTCGTGTTAAATTTGCTACTAGCGGCCCTGTTGCCAACGATTCTAAAGGATAGCAACACGTTAGTAACAGCGTTAGCAACGTTGCCAAACAAAGTGCGTTGCCAACAAACCCGCACCCCTACCAACAACCCCCACCTCCCCACAGCGTGTGTATTTATGCATCCCGGAGGGCAGCACAAAGGCACCCTGACCTTCCGCCGGGGCGGGCTTGGCTGGGTGTCTCGGATGCCCGGTTCTCTGCTCACGGCGGCATGTTATATGATATATCCCAGCATTTGTGCGTGACGCCCACTGCTCCAGAGCTTGTCCTGTCGGTGAACACTGACAATCATCATCTCCTCATCTACACTCAAACACCCAATGGCCGGCTCCTCCAACCATAGCCACGGCCGCGGCGGGCGGCCGCTCATAGTGGCCAATTGCTCTGGTGCGGCGGGAGACCCTGGGTATCAACTGTATAGACAAGCCACGGGAGGCCCAGTCGACGTCATCACCGGTGACTACTTGGCCGAAGTCAACATTGCCGACAATGGTAGCTGCTACTATATGATCGAAGCAAGGGACCATGCTAACGCAGCATAGCTGAGGCCAAGGCGGCAGGGAAACACCACGGCTACATAGACACGGCGCTCGATGGTATCACTCAGACACTCGAGGTTCTGCAGGAAAAACGTATCAAGGTCATCATAGACGGCGGAGCACTGAATCCCGAAGGCTTGGCTCAAGCAATCATCTCCGCAGTACGTTCTCTTTGACTATAAGATGATAATTTCCCTTGGTGTGCAGTGTTGATCGTCCAGTAGATCAAAGACAAAGGCTTGAGCCTAGTCGTGGCTTACGTGAGTGGCGATGATCGCTTGCCGCAGATAACAGAGCAGATCGAGAAGCAGGGCCAGTTGCCACCGCATTTGGATGCAGAGAACCCGGACGTCAAGCTCGACGTCAACGCCAGGGACTTGCTGAAGCCCAATCACAAGGTGGTCTCCGCAAACGCCTATCTTGGCGCGCGCGGAATCGTCAAAGCTTTGGAGGCTGGCGCTGATATTATCATAACTGGCCGTGTTGCAGATGCGAGCCCAGTCATTGGTGCTGCATGGTGGTGGCATGGTTGGGAGGCCACGAACTACGATGAGCTCGGTGGTGCGCTCATCGCTGGACACCTGTGAGTAGCGATGCCAAGTGTCTCGCTGTGCTTGCGAGCCAAGCTAATGATCTGTCAGCATTGAGTGCAGCGCCTATCTCACTGGTTCAAACTTCTCCGGCTTTGACGAGTTTCCAACCGAGCAGCTGCTCGATCTTCCCTTCGGCATCGTCGAAATCAACGAAGACGGATCCTGTGTGGCTACCAAACACGAGAACACCTCTGGAGTCGTCAACGCAGATACGTGTTCGTCAACTGATGGGTAAAACCCTTGCAGCTAGCCGAGATACTTGCTAACCCTTCTACCCTTCGAAGGCAAGAACCAATTGCTGTACGAGATCCAGGGCGAGCGCTATCTGAATAGCGATGTCAATGCCAACATCCATAACATCGCGATCAAGGACATTGCGCCGAATCGGTAGGCTAAACGACTATGGCTGTCTTCCGAACATCCTGCTGACGATGCGTCTAGCGTGCAAATAACCGGTGTGACAGGAGGTCCGCCGCCCCCGACTACCAAACTCGCCATTCTCTACAAAGGCGGCTACGAGTCACAGATGTTATTCAATGCCGCCGGGTATGGGATAGATCACAAGTTCGCCCTCTGGAAGACGCAACTTACAGCCGGGCTAGACAAGCTTGGCATCACGCAGAAACTGGATAAGCTCGAATTTCAGCGGTACGTACAGCACAAACTACGTCCAACGTTCCCCTCGTTGGCTGCATTCGGACAGCCTAATTGACGCACCGCCAGCATCGGTGACTCTCCGTACAATGCATCGTCACAGCTTCGCAGTACGGTGTACTTCCGGCTTTTTACGCAAGCGGAAGAAACGGCGCCTATTGGAGGACTGCTGAAAATCTTCAGAGAGATTGGCATGCAGCATTACTCAGGTAACACGCACTGAAGTCGGAGAACGAGCCATTCTCAACTGACCCAATAGGGATGCATTGCTCGCTCGATTTCCGCACGGCCATCCCTCGACCATACTTGGCTTACTGGCCCGCGGTCATTGAGCAAAACTTGTTAGAAGAGGAAGCAGTAATCCTCGACGCTTCTGGTAATGTCAGCAGCACCATAGCAGCTGGACACCCACCCAAATACGAGGGCCTTGGCCCACGTGCCAGTTACGAAACCGCGGAACCTGTGGACATTGCATCATTGGGTTCTGGGAAGAAGGTGCGCCTCGGAGACATTGCGCTCGCGCGATCCGGCGACAAAGGCGCCAATGTCAACATTGGCATCTACGTTCGAGACCCGGAGGCGTACGGCTGGCTTCGCACGTATCTGTCCCGTGCGAAGATGCAGGAGCTGGTGGGCGAAGACTGGCGGTCGGAGTATACGATTGAGCGGGTTGAGTTCCCTAACCTCAGTGCTGTGCACTTCGTCATCTACGGGCTGCTGGGTCGCGGCGTCACGTCTTCCGTCAAGCTCGATGGGCTGGGTAAAGGCTTTGCGGATTATATTCGCAATCGGGAGGTGGAGGTGCCGGAGTCGCTATACCAAAGGTTGGCACCGCGACCAATTGTCTCAGTGTAGCAGTAGTGACGGACTGCTACTGGATCATTGCACATTTGGGAAGTAGGGGTTATGTCTGTCGGTAGACGAACTCGATATTCAGCGTTCCGAAAAATCGCTTTAATCTATGCTGTACTGGCTGGCTTCGTCCAGGCCATCGTCGCGCCTGTGCTGATGACTACCCTTAGCCGTATCTTTAGAGTGCTCCGCAGAGTGCTTTGCAGTCTTGCAGAGCCGGAGCAGATGGTGCTGGCCTGGCACCGCGTCGCGATGTGATCACCCACATACGTGATATACCTTGCAACCCTGCTTTTCGGGTGTGGATCGCGCCGCGATCCGTAACAGATGCACAATTCCTTGCGCAATCGGTTCCGAAGGTCGGGTTATCCAAGGTCTAGAGCGGAGTCCGCCCACCTCTCACCCGAACAGGAAAAGTAATTCTGGATTGGCAGCAATAACACCTCGGATAAAGCACCGATGCAGCTCCAAGATAGAACGACTTGAGTTAGCTGTTACCAGGACTTTGTACTTATCGCTAACCACCAGTATGTCGGGCGCAGATGGTGTTGACGGCCTTACGAACGGCTCAGGCGGAGTCAACGGTCATCACAATGGCCCCTCGGAGTACTCCATTCCCCATGAGACGGCCAAGATCCTACGCGAAGGCATCCTTGAAAACCCTCTGAATGAACGCGTTCTTCCCCGGGATGCCAAGAAGCACGCCGACCTCATCACGTACGAAGGTAGCGATCTTCCCACCCTGCCCATCAACTGGAGGTTTGCCGAAAGCGTGTCGGCGCTCAAAGGTTTAGAGGCAGCCGTAGTCAATGTGTTGCTGGAGCGGAAATACAATGTACCTGCAGCGAAGGTTACTATCAACACAGATCATGCCCAATTGTTTGTTATGTCTGCCTTGCTCTGGCAGCTGGACGTAGAAGGGAAGCAGAGCCTGAGCGCCAGTTCTTTCTCCAGCGCGGAAGGCCGCAAGCAGCTTGAGCAGTATTTCCCCGATGCAGATTTGCACGGTGCCAACAGTTCCACATACGTGGGCGCTGCGACCAGCATCTACAAGACGAAGGATGATCGCTATTTCCACTTGCACGGGTCTATGGATGCAAGGCCTACCCTTAGGAGCGTTGGTCTACCAGAGCAGAACACCCAAGTAGACTATGACGAAGCAGTCAAAATCATCGGCGATGCGGTGAATCAATACACCGCAGAAGAGATCCAGGATATCGCGACCAACCAATACAAGCAAGCCGGGACGATTGCGTACTCAACGGAAGAATATAAAGCAAGCGAGCATGGGAAGGACAACGAACACATTGGGCTATTCGAGATCCGACACCAAACGTATCCGGCACAGAAGCCATCTTGGTGGCCGGACAGCCCGCTGACATCAGCTAAACGGCCCCTTGCTGGGTTGAAAGTGGTCGAGCTCACACGTGTGATTGCAGGCCCTGCTGTGGGCCGTGGCCTTGCGGAGCTGGGTGCAAGCGTCATGCGCATCACAAGCAAAACAGTGACCGACATGTCAATTCTGCACATCGACTTGAATCACGGCAAATGGAATGCGGATCTCAATCTGAGGGAGGAAGCTGACCGCGAGAAGCTGCGGGAGCTTGTGCGCGATGCCGACGTGTTCTTACAAGGCTATAGGCCACATGTACTCGACAAGTATGGTTTTGGGGAGGAAGGTGTTCTGGACCTTGTCAAGGACAGGGAACGAGGCATCATCTACGCACGGGAGAATTGCTACGGCTGGCTAGGCCCTTGGGTGGAAAGAACTGGCTGGCAGCAGATCAGCGACGCTGTGAGTCGTTGCCTCCTGCATAGGCTTCAACAGTGTTGTTGCTAACAATTATGCAGAACGTTGGCGTCTCCCTCGAATTCGGCCGAGCAATGGGTAACGATGAAGCAGTGTATGTCTCTATCACCTGATCATCCCTGGCGACGCCATGCAGTCTTGGGCCGCGCTGCAAGCCGTGCTGCCTATGCAGGCTGCGCTTGCTGGCTTGGATCTTGGCTGACATCTGCGAACACAGGACACCTGTGCTTCCGAATTCTGACTATTGGTACGTGCCTTCAAACAGTCACAATCTCTGCGCATCTCGCTGACTTCAACTTACCAATGCAGTACTGGTATTGCTGGCGTCGCTGCAATCATATCAGCATTGATCCAGCGCGCTGAGAAAGGTGGCTCATACAGCGTCGATGTGAGCCTTCCCACCCATTCATCCTTCGGGTCGAACCGAGTGTGAGACGCGCAACTGACAATCGCAGATCGCGCTTAATTACTACTCCCGATGGCTTGTCGACAACGTCGGCACCTACCCGGAATCCGTATGGCAAGACGTCTGGGCGCGCAACGGCAAGCAGGTCTTCCGACACTACCACAACATGTCTTACATGCTGCCCCGCCTGCTGGGCAGCGTGATGAAAGAAGATAAGGGTAAGGCACTGTTCAGTCCCAAAAACTTTACGCAATATGAGATCAAGCATTTGCCTGGCGTGAAGGTCAAGTACCCAGCTCCTGTGCTGCAGTATCCGCACGGAGAAGTGGAGCCTGGCTTCCAAGTTAGCACGCGGGCGAATGGGGTGGACCAGCCACGTTGGCCAAAGGATCTAAGCGTAGATGTAGTGACCTGAACTCTAGCGGAATGACCTTTGTGTCCGACTAATCTGTGCCTCAAGAAATGCGTGCGATACGCCATTCTGCAAACGCATTCCTTCGTAGTGGTTTTTATCTAGTCTATTGATAAGCACTTTGCACCTTTAATGATAGCAGTAGTTTATTGTTCGAACAAAACCGTTCCGACTGACCCAAATTGGAGTCGCGACCATTGGTGGCCCTTTACGCCTCTTAACGGCCGCGGTAGCGACTGATTTCGACAAGATGCAATGCCATATATCGCATTGATCCTAAGTCTGTTAGATCACTGATATGAAACACAGTATCGAGCGTTATGGTTCTAGTGTCCCGGCCCAAAAGGGACCAAAAGTTACTCGACAAACTATTGAGAACACTGTCCTATTTCTTGCTTGCCAAAGGATCGTGAGGGTTCAGACCTGCCATAGCCCCGGCACCTCCGTCTTGGAACCCAACCCGGATGTACGCTGGAAGAAATCTCACGAGCGGAAAGATGTTCGCGAAAGCCGGCGTGATCAACTGTTGACTATAACCACTGGCGACAATGTTGTCTTAGACAGTAGAGTATGATCAGCACATGTCGCACATTGGATTGTACTTTACGGTATACGTACACATGTTCTCCGCGACCTCAGCCGGCGTAAGCTCAGGCACCATGAAGTTCGATGAAGTCTTGATCGACTCGAACATCTTCGTCCTCGACGTTGAAGGGCATACTACTGACAGGCGAACAGATGGAGCTTGGTAGACGTGCTTGAGTTCGGTCTGCAAGCCTTCGTAGATGGCAAGCGCGGCAGCTTTGGAGGAAGAATAATCGACCGCACCCACTGCTGTAACGTAGGCGGTTGAAGAGGCGGTGATCAGGAAGTGGCCACTGTCTTTCTTGATCATGGCTGGGAGAAAGACTTTTGCGCACCAGAGTAGCGCGAAGTTGTTGACTTTGTACGTCCTAAAAGGCGAGTCAGCTCAGAGAATGTAGAGAGATGTATTTGTAGGACGTGGCCATACAGTTCGATATCGCGAACGGTTGCATCTAGTACAGTCTTGCCACGGACGATGCCTGCGTTGGCAAGAACCGT
>Ga0058704_10001498_pt1 | contig 10906 bp, 11 predicted proteins | sample AgamicMgSfe_FD_71363 | JGI IMG/M metagenome (GOLD analysis project Ga0058704, IMG submission 71363) | Agave microbial communities from Guanajuato, Mexico - Mg.Sf.e | ecosystem: Host-associated > Plants > Phyllosphere > Phylloplane/Leaf | place: Guanajuato, Mexico | collected 2012-05-30 | reverse complement strand
GGATGGGCGTGGTCGGAGAGTCTGGCGGAAGAGTGGAGGAAGAGCGTAGAGAGGCGTAGATGGAGGACTTTTGCTGGAGTTCTTGGAGGTAATTTTCGCCGAAGTCGAGGTGTTGGTGTGGGGCGGCGTGGAGGGCGAGAATGTCGTTTATGGGCTTGAGTTTGGAGACGGCTATGAGGCGGACCTGATGGAGGCGGGTCAGATGGGATCGAGGGGTAAATGCAGTCGGGGTAGTGCGAGACACTAGTGGTGAAAGGAGCTGTGTTTCGGAACTGTGTAGTACTTTAGAGTGTCTGCACGATAGACTACAGTATGTTCCTCGATTCTCCTTATAATACCATTCTTCTGGATATCACGATGCCTCATTTCATTGGCATCTTTGTTGCTACACACAAGCACTTATGGTCAGACCCACCACAACACAACCTCTCATATCACAACACTCCACATCACAGGGACCGCGAAATAGACATCACAGCTTCATACACTCACCTCGCCCGTCCCGATCTTCCTCGACGCCTTCGCAGACTCGACCCTCGTCTTGATCCCCGCTAAATTCTCGCACAGCACCTTTGCCCTTGCGGGGTCGACCTTGATTTTCATGTCTGGTGGATGTTCTGTTGCTGCGTCAGAGGTCATGACAGATGAGTGCAAGTTGATCTAAAGATTGGGTAGATTGGGTAATAGTATCTTGTGTGGAATTCTGGTGATGACTTTCGTAGAGACAGACGGGATACGTCATAAATCATTGGGTCACGTGAGCATATCCTCAGAAGGTCGTTGTTCATTGCATGTTTGTGTGCTATTGCTTGATCCAATACTACTAGTATCTGCTTGACAGTGGAGCCATACCCGATTGTCTTTCACGATCTTGTCATATCAGAAAGTGCCGACCTCCCTCTGCGAACTTCACAACCCCGTCGCACCCTCCTGCCCAGCTCTGGCCAACATCTCAAACACATCCCCCGACAACTTATACCTCACCAGCCCCGCAAACGTCATCAAGTCCTTCGCCGCCTGATTCAATCCCTCCAAAGCCCCCTCACTAGCTCCCGTCTGGAACTGTGCAGCTCTACACCGTTCCCGCTCCTTGCTAATGCACAACACGCTCCAAACAAGCAGACTACCGACGTTCCGGCTCACGACCTGAGGAAGCGCCGCGAAAGCTTGAGCAGCACTGCGGACGAGCGAGATATTGCCGCCAGCGTGCAGAGGCACCATATCCAAAGAGTCGATCGTGTTGAGAGCTGTGTGGAACTGGGAGTTTGCGACTAGTTCCTTGACACGCGATATGCGGAGGAGCATGGCACAGGCTTCGCGGTTGCCTGTGCGGATGCGGCGATAGGTGAGACCGTTCTTCTCATATAGAGACAGCATGTTGCTGGCAAGAGTGGCGGGATCATCGACGCTTGTGAGAGATAGTGATGATTGATCTTGTCGTTGTTGCTGCTGCTGCTGTTGTTGACCTTGCTGCTGGGAGTCGGGCTGACGGGGTTTCAGAGGCTGCAGACGCATCTGCTCTTGACTGAGGTCTACGGCGATGGCATCCGATAGGGCACGACTGATGATGACGATGACATTGTCAAACTCTTCCGCGAGGTGATACAGCAGAACTGCATCAGTAATGCGACCACTGTCATCTGCAACCGCAGCTGCTTGAATTGTCAGTGTTCGCAGGAAATCGTCTTGATCTTGCAGGTTGATCAGCTTGACGCGTTGTTGGATGGCGCCGTCAATCCTGGTTCCGTCTGCATGTATGTCGCCAAGTAGGAGCGCAAATTCTCTTGTTTCAAGAACGAGCTCCTTGAGTGCTTCGTGGCACACTGAGACATGCGATTGCCCAACATTGCCCGTTAAGTCGGAGTTGAGGCAAATTAGCGTCAAGTAGTCTGTTGCCGCTTCGGCTCTTGCGATGCGGAAGTCTCGAGTATAGTATCCTAGGAGACGACCAAAGTTGATTTGCGATTGACCTTGAGTGGTGAAAGTGACTGATTGTGTTAGCTAGAGCTGATAATTGTGGTAGACTTGACTTACGAAGCTTTTCCTCTGATGTGTAGAAATCAGCTACTCTCAAAAGACCATAGTAATCGAGAGCAATCGCAAAATGCACAGCTGCGACATAGTTGTGAGGATACAGCCAAGCTACAGCCTTCTCGAACAGACCGACCAAGATCTGCAAGAAGAAGAACGTAGCATATGCGCTGCTGTTCTCAGATGGCGAAGAGAAGTGCCTTTGACCAATCTCTTCTACAGTACTTCGCACGTCCTCCAGTCCGAAGTATTCTCCAGCTGCCTCATCTGCCCGCGTGACCTCACGCGCCAAGCTGACCATCAACCAGATCCAATCCTCAAGAGATGTGTTGATGCCTTCCAGTACTTTCCTGCTCAGATCACAACGACCGACAATCTTGTAACAAGCCATCCTGTATGGGTCAATGGAGTTTTCCGGGGCTAGTCTCAATCTCTGTTGGTATTCGGCGTTGATCCGACTCTGCATATCGCGTGGTAGTCGTCTTTCGGGATCGCGAGCAAATGCTGCCATATATTGCGTAAAATGCCGGTCCATACTCTTTATCGCTCGCTCGTTCTCGGCCACATATTGAGCAGCCTCCTGTACCAGACCGCTCCGGATGAGGTAGAAGATCAACGCCCAACAATAGTCATCGCCCAACATTTGCAGCTCGACATTCTCAATGTCCAGATCTTTTCGGCCGGCTCTGATGCGTAGATATGCCCTGACTTTGTTGATCTTTGATGGCACACCACCCAGGTTTGCCTCACGAGGATTAGTTGAGACCAGTTTGTCAACATTTCCGTAGAAGCTGTCTTCGAGGTATTCTCTGGCCCCATCCAGAATCTGCTTCCGTAGTGCAGTACTTTTGCCGGGATTGTCCTCGAGGTAGCTCTTCGCATAATGCCTCTCTTTGACAGTTTGCTTCTCCTTGGTGATAGTCCTCAACGCGCGATACGCTTCCATCAAGTGTTCCGGAGTGTCACCTCCAGCCTCGAGCTCCACACGCGCAAACTCTTCGATGAGCGAGTAGTTGACCTCCTGTAAACGTGCAGAATTGAGTTCCTTGACCTTTGCTGCATACTTCTCTTGCTTGCTTCGCAGGTAGGGATCTTCCGGTGCAGAAGTAATCTCGAACGCTGCAGTCTGCTCGGCAACATCTGTGAACAGACTTGCGCGATTTGCTCCTCTGCTGACAGAACCGCCTAGAACTGACTTCGACAATCGCGAAGCACCGAAAGAGATCCCTGCTTGCGACTTCTCCGCACCCGCAGGTCCTTTCACTCGTCTTGATGACCGTCCGAATGCTCCTCTAGTGCCGGGGCCTACACTTCCATTTCCACCTTCTACACCTTGGTCCCTTGGCTTCGCCAAACCCCAATGTTCGTAAACACGTTGTCGCTCCTCGTCAAAGTTGATCTGAATGCTGTCCTCGAGAAATTGGTCAAAGTCTCTACGAGACTGCTCGAGAGACTCATGGATCAAATCCTGCGTTGACTTCGCACGCAGATTACTGATCCAGGTATCGGTGTTGGGCTCAAAAGATGCAGTTGGTTGTGAAGCGTGAGAAGGTGCTGCAGCGACGCTGAAGGCGTTTAGGTCACGAACAGTCGAGCCACGAGGTACACCTGATGCCGCAAGAAGGTAATGGCTAGCGAAGTGTCAGCAAGATCTTCCCTGCAACTTCCAGTCTTGTACATACGCTTTCGTATCTTCAGCACGTCCGACTTTGCTGAACGAGTTGGGTCCACCAAGATTCCTGACTTTGCTAGCGATATCCCCTAAACCTAGCTGCAGTGTTGGCAGTTCTCCGAATTCCAGACCACCTACTGTCGGTTCGCGTCTCTTCTTGCCTCTTTCCAGAAGTGTTTGGAAATGTGCGTTCGTCCCTGTTGTGCTCGGTTGTGCGAGTTGTCCAGTAGATGCAGGAGCTTGCAGCTGAGCAGCGGCAGTACTGCCGAATAGTGATCCGGAGGGTTGCTGTTGCTGCGCTGTAGATGCTCCGAGACCACCGAACAGGCCACCAGATGGTGCTGCTGCTTGAGGTTGTTGCTGCTGTTGCTGTTGCTGTTGTTGTCCTGCCGGAGCACCGAAAAGCGAGGTTGGCTGAGTCGTCTGTTGCTGCGTTGTGTTCCCGAAGAGCGATGATGTGCTAGGGGCAGCGGTATTTTGTGCTACAGGTCATCAAGTCAGCCAATTGTCTGTGCAGGTGTTACACTAAAGAGCATCGCCTGGGACTGAACGAACCTGGTGCATTCGTCGCGCTTCCGAACAGACCTCCAGTGTTACTCGACGGCTGCTGAGTGGTGGTCGCACCGAAAAGGCTCGGTTTGGCTTGTTGATTGTTGTTGTTGGCTGCTGCTGCACCAAAGAGGCTGGGCGTGGCAGTCTGTTGGGTTTGGTTGTTATTGGCTGCACCAAATAAGCTAGGTGTCGAGTTGGTCTGGCCATTGTTGGTTGTATTCCCGAACAAGCTCGGCGACGCTGCCTGTTGTGTCTGATTTGCATTGCCGAAGCTGCCAAAAGGATTGGGTGCTGCTGCTGCTGGCTGATTCGAGGTATTGTTCTGCCCAAAACTTCCAAAAGGTGACGCGGAGGAGGTCGCGGGTGCAGCGGACTGTCCGAACAGAGACATCTTGGGAGTGAAGTCTGACTATCAATTGACGCGTCAGCTCCAAAGATCAAGGAAGACGCGAGGGCAGGGCAGGGCGATCGTGGTTGGCGCTGTGCTATCGTCCGATTTCTTGATGTTGACTATGAAACCGGGGATACAGTATCTCCGCTCTTGGCGGTTTTACGGTGATGATGCACTGAACTACATTTCGCAACGAAGCTTACCATAATGTCATCGTCTGGCTGTGTCACCTCGCTTGTGTCATTGTCATAGTCATAGTGAGGCGCCGGACGTCCAAGCCTGGGTCCTCTGGGTTGAAGGATCTTCCGTTCATACTTCGGAGCCATCGTTGCGATTGATAATAAGCAGTCTCATCTATCTGATCAATAAAGATCTTGAGCAGCTATATAGTGAACATGGTCGTCCTCGCTACTTCCACTATGTAACCTCCAAACCTTTGCAAGCATGTCTCATGGTCATGCATCCAAACCCAAGCACCATGTCGATTTACCCCCGGCAAACATCTCAATCCAAGCATTGTTCGTGCCATGCTTGCCAGCCAGTCTTCAGATCTTTCTCCCAGTCCAGGGTTCGTCCTCTCGCGGTGGACAGCATAGCGCCAGGTCCAAGCTTCTTTTGGCATTTCGTGCATTTCGCAAGCATGAAGTCACTATAGGAAGCAAGCAAGTACTGCAAAGTGTCATTAGCAAATGTGCAAACATCCAGTCTGGCACGACATACCACAGTCGCATTCAGATCTCGTCTCCTTGGTCTTTTTTCCAGACATCTGGTAACGGACTCCCTGATCTTAGGTGTCATGCCCTGAATGCATGCCGCCCTGTAATGCCAGTCGTCCTCATCTCGAGAAGCTGTTCTTTTGACTGTAAAGCGCAAACTTTCTGACCTGCCGAATCGCATGCGCACGGCTACGTTGATGTGGCCTTCTAAGTCGCGATCCACTTCGATAATCTTCGTCCCACGATATGCATTTCCGAAATTGTCCACCACTTCACCCTCGTCTTCCTCCTGTGTCTGTACATCCAGATCTGGTTCCTGCTTCACTACCACACCATTGTGTTTGTCGTCTAGAATCTCTGCCTTCACGCCGTGTGTGGCCTCTTCGCCTTTCACAGCCCAGTCGAAAGTCTGCACGGCTCCATCCCGATTGACACTCTCTTGCACCTTGTCCAGTATTTGAGTTGTTCGCTCGTCTGTCCAAGAGTCGCGCAGCTGTCTCACTTCGTAAGAAGTCTTGATCGCATTGGTAGCGAAAGATGTGTACACCTGTGATGGTGACCAATCGTAATCGGGCGATGTGAGTCTGACGAGTGGTGCTATTGTCGTTGGTAATGCGGCGCGAAGGCTATTGATCTAGTCTGCAAGTCAGGTGGGAATGAGTCGTGACGAAGTTGTCATGACCATACCTGTTGCTGTAAAGCATCCAGATGCGCGAGCGCCCGATTGTAGTCTTCGTCAGCCCAGGATGAATCCAGGTCTGCCGAGCTCATGCTTAAGAATCTATAGATCGCGTTGCTGGGGTTTCGAAAATCGAAGCGAAGATCAACAGTGGTGGACGGGGTTGGGCCGAGAAGCTCGGTCTCGATGCCAGTGCTGTCGCACTGATGCTAAGTCGATAACGCGATGCCCGTTCTAAATACGCGCGAAGAGATGATATTCGGATCCAAAATGTAGCAGCGGTAGTAATCCAGCAAGCGGAGGGAAAGAGGTATCAGACGTGAACGATATCGAAGATCGTCGTTGAGGAACGTGGGGTAAAGCCTTTGCCCCTAAACCTTATCACTAGCGTCACTCGTAGGGCGCAGGCGTCAGCTTCTCCGTTGACTTGTCAACCTCGTATCGAGTCACAGCTCTAGAAGGCCACTCCGTTCTCATCCCAGCGCGGCTCACGAGCTGTTGCCGTACCTGCGTCCAATGAAGCTGAAAGACCCCGATCTCATAGGAATGTTACGCGGAAGAGCCAAGCCGCTCGTAGACTCATGCCAATGCTCGTCATCCACTCCGCGAAAGAGACATCGGTGAGATACGAGGAGCTGTACTCTATTATGCAAGTGACCGAAGTAGCGAACATGTCACTATGCCGTACTTGGTATAGTTACGAATGTATAAGCACGATGTTCCCCATTGCTTTTGAAAGAAACCAGAGTGCGTGCCTGTGATTCCCTCAGCCTCAACATGCATTTCTCGTCGCTGTTGCTGCTGGGTGCAGTGAGTGCTTCTGTATTTGCATCTCGACATGTCGTGCACGAGGAGAGGTCGGTGATCCCTCCAGGCTGGATGAAACATTCTCGACTCGACCCGGAGACTGTTCTACCTGTACGCATAGGTCTAACACAATCGAACCTTGACAAGGCCTACGATGTCCTCACAGACGTATCGGATGATGAGTCGCTCAACTATGGAAACCACTGGTCAGACAAAAAGATAGCAGATTTCTTCGCCCCATCCAGACATACAGTCTCTACGGTCCGCAGTTGGCTCAATGCCTCCGGTATCTCTACTAAACGCATACAACAAAGCTCAAATCGTGGCTGGTTACACTTTGAGGCTACTGTTGCTGAAATGGAGGAGCTTTTGAAGACGAAATATTGGCAATACGAGCATGATACTGGGAAGGCACACTCGTCATGCCATGAATACAGCGTGCCGGAGCATGTTACTAAGCACATTGACTTCATCACCCCAACAATTCACTTCGATGCGCAGGTCCCTCGAGGTAGTGGAATGAAGAACAAAAGATCAACGACAGATGGGCCAGGAATGTCAAATGGTCCAAGGATAGGCAAGACTGTGCCAGCACCACCCAAGAATCTCGGTAACACATTCGTGGGTGGCTCTGCCTGCAACCAGTACGACTTTGTGACTCCGGCTTGCTTGCGAGAACTGTACAACCTTCCACGCGGCACGAAGAACCTGTCTTCATTTGGCATCGTGGAGTACTTCCCACAGACATATTTACAGTCCGACCTGAATGCATTCCAGAGTATCATGGTCACGAACGATGCTGGAATGCCGGTCGGGACATCACCTAACACGGAAGCTATTGATGGTGGATCCGTCTTGACGCCCGAGGAGCTCGGACCGTATGCTTCCAACTACTACGCTGAGAGCGACCTGGATCTCCAGTATGCCATGGACCTTGTGTGGCCTCAACAGGTCACCCTCTTCCAAACAGGCGATAACGGCACTGACTCGGAAGGCGTCATCTCATTCAACAACTTCTTGGACGGGATCGATGGAGTGTACTGCGGCGCAGCTGGTGGCGACACCCCGGGTTTTGATCAGAGCTTTCCTGACGCTAACGGATACAATCATACTGAAGACTGTGGCCTCTGGGCTCCAACAAGTGTCATCTCAACGAGTTATGGGTACAACGAGCACGACCTGACCCCAGCGTACGAACGCAGACAATGCAACGAGTACATGAAGCTAGGTCTCAAAGGCGTGTCTTTCATCTTCAGCTCAGGTGACAACGGTGTCAGTGGCAACGGTGCTAGTTGCATTGCGTCAGATGGCTCGTACACAGACGGAAGCTCTGGTCGATTCAACCCATTGTTTCCAGGTACCTGCCCTTACGTGACAACAGTTGGGGCAACCGAGCTTGCAGCCAACAACACAGCTTCTGCTCCTGAAGTCGCCTGCGAATCTGTCATCTACTCGGGCGGCGGCTTCTCAAACGTCTTTCCCAGTGAGTCTTGCGACTGACATTTGTTCCATAACGTGCTAACGGCCCCCTCAGTGCCTGCCTACCAGAAAAAGGCTGTGAACAACTACTTCGCCACGACAACCCCACCTTACAATAGCTCTCAGTATAACAACTCTCGCACCACGCGCGGTTTCCCCGACGTCAGCGCAAACGGCGCAAACTACATCATCGCGCTCGACGGCTACTGGAGTCTTGTCTACGGCACCAGCGCCAGTGCGCCCACATTCGGCAGTATCATCACGCTGATCAATAATGAGAGAATTGCCGCTGGCAGGAAGGCTCTAGGGTTCTTGAACAACGTGCTGTACAAGTATCCAGGCATATTCAATGACGTGGTTGATGGAAGCAATCCAGGATGCGGCACAGAGTAAGTTGTACTTCTTGATGATACGAATTTCGGAAGAGGCTGACGGTGTGTTAGGGGTTTCAGTGCTGCCGTTGGTTGGGATCCGGTGACTGGGCTTGGTACGCCGAACTATACCAAAATGTTGAAGAAGCTTAAGACCGTGGCGGCGGCATAGAGGGTTGTAATATAACGGCGTTCATGGTGGTCGAGATGTCGGAAGCAAATCAAGCGGAAACATAGGACAGGATAATAGGATTGGATGGTAGTATAGTCTAAAGTAATCAATATGATCAGGCATGACAGCCTAATAACGATATTCAGTCACGAATCTTTGGGTGACAACCAAATCTCAAACGCCAAGATCTCCCAAACTTGAAACACACGTGATGCCAACTGCCATTGAATTTCAGCTACGTTTTGGTCCGACAATAAGCATATCCTCTCAACCACCTCCAGCACGCATTTCATGCAGACATCGCGTCTGGTTCCTTCGCGATGTCCAGACTATATTCCGCCAATATCACTGTCACCATACTGCTTGCGACGCCGTAACATACCCTCCGCCAGCTTTCGCCAAAGACAGTATTCGAGTCCGTCTGGACCCACAGATCAGCCCAGCGTCCCTCCACGCACAGTTCGTGTCGTTCTCGCCAAGTCTCGCGACTCTAGTGATCTCGAATCTTCGGGTTTGAAGGAGGAGGCTGTTGTCGGAAATGGCAACATACCACGAAACAAACCTGGTGCGCGGAAGAATGCTCTAAGAAGTTTAGCACAAGATGCATTTGTGCAGCAACGAGGACTTGGGAAGTCTCCCAATGGTACTCCAGCTGGGGATGCGCGTCTCATTTCACACGTAAAGACTTCACGACCTACACTGCCACAAGGCTCACTCAAGAAGACAGATCCTGGCGCAGAAGAGCTTGGGAACAGACGCAGTAACATCGGGAGTGATCATGCTCAGTCGATCAATAGACGTCAACCTCGACTGGAGAATCCTAGCACAAACTTCGAGAGGCACAAAAGCAGATGGGGCCGATTCGCGGAAGACGAGGCTGAGAGGAGCCAGTCCACGCTGAGGGCTCCTGAGGAAGCTCAGAATGACGCGCCCAAGGTTATGGTGGCAGAACTATCATTCGATCAGGTGGACGTACCACGCAATGACTCCGAGGAACAAAAGGTCGAAGCAGCGGAACCTCCAGTAGTGCGGCAAGAAAATGAACAATCAAGCTCAGTAGCAAAGCCAGCTACATCGCTGCTGAATCGACATAGGCGTCAAACACTCGAGGGCAGAAAAGATGCGCGAGCACGGCAGCTTATCCGCCTTGACAAAGCGCTTGTCAAGGAGGATATGATGTTGAGGAAGGCAGTGAAAAGAGGTGCCGATGCATTGAAAGCCAGGGGGGTACCACATGCTGAGGTTGTGCAGAATGAGAGCAAGTCGATCTGGAGGCTACAGGAATCAAGAATTGCACATGGCCCGAAGACAGGGGAGGCGCAAGATAGTGTTCAGGGCACAGGTAGGGCGGAGAGCAGAGCGACAAGAAGTGAACGAGTGCCAGAAACGCGTACAGATGGCTTTTCGAAGCACAGTGAGTCCCGCAACGGTGCTCAGAATGAAAGATCTGGTACAGGTCGAAGTACACCAGCTCCATCGAATGCGGCAGCAACTGCCGCAATCTCGAAGTCAGAGACGGATACTGCATCGATTTCGAAGACGACCAGTACAGGTGATAGAGGCATTACGTCGCACAGTTCGACAGGATTGGCTTCCGTGGCAACTCCTGCCGGCGGCGGCTTCAAGACTGGCAGATTCTGGTCGAAACTGCGTGCGCTGTCTGCTGCTGCTGACAGTAAAGACTCTCCGCACAACAGAGTCAAGCAAGATCAGGAACTGGATGAGCAGGAGATCGAAGAGGATACAAAGTTGTCCAATCAATTGCACCAAGAATGGATTCGTGGTTCGCACAACTTCGAGGAAATCTCTGATGCGACACCCAGCGCTTTCCCATTTCCTGCCTCAGGAAGGGCGAAGCAGACAAATCCCGCCACGATTGTCATGTCAGGCGAACGAGAGAAAATCAAGCCCTTACGAACGATATTACCTCCGCCATCCCCATTTGATGCACACCCAACCTCTGCACCACAGAAGCCGCCGCCACCAAGCACGCCGAGTGGTCGTCGCGCTCTTTCCCTCCTCTCCGAACTATTCCC
>Ga0058704_10001497_pt1 | contig 10909 bp, 5 predicted proteins | sample AgamicMgSfe_FD_71363 | JGI IMG/M metagenome (GOLD analysis project Ga0058704, IMG submission 71363) | Agave microbial communities from Guanajuato, Mexico - Mg.Sf.e | ecosystem: Host-associated > Plants > Phyllosphere > Phylloplane/Leaf | place: Guanajuato, Mexico | collected 2012-05-30 | reverse complement strand
AACAGGCGGGCATAGTTTACTTGCTCTAACAGTGATGATGGTGATATCCATTAGTAGTCTCTATAGTACAAGGCAACATGCATAGCATCATTGCTCATCTCAAGCATTTCCCTCCCTTATCATATCCATTCTTGGTCATCGTAGCCACCTTTTCTACCAATCATTACCATGAGGACTAAGCCTTCATGGTCGCCAAGAAACCATCCAGGTTAAACTCCTCTTCATACTGCCTCTCGTCCCATAACTCCGTTAATTCGTCGAGTATGCCCTTCTTGCCCTTTTCGCGGACATTGCCTTCGGCATCGACAGCGTCGTGTTCATCAACGCCATCGTTCTTCTCGCCGCCTTCGAGGGACAGATTCGGATCCGTTTCACCCATATTGAACAGATCCAGTAATTGATCCGTCTCCATGCTACCCAAGCCCGCATTCTGCTGATTAACAACTGTGGACGCAACGTCCATCTTGAATCGTTGAAGATTGAGGATCTTTTCCTCCAGTGTGCCTCGAGTGACCAGTCGATAGACGTTGACGACCTTCTTCTGACCAATACGGTGTGCACGGTCCATGGCTTGCATATCTTTCTGAGGATTCCAATCGTGCTCGACGAAGATGACTGTGTCTGCTCCTGTCAAGTTGAGACCGAGTCCACCGACCGTCGTCGTCAAGAGAAGACAATCGATCGATGGGTCTGAGTTGAACTTGTTGACAATCTCTTGTCTCTTCTCTGCGGGCACTCCACCGTCAAGACGAGAGAACGTCACTGATGGCAGTAGCTTCTTGAACACTGTCTGTTCGACCATGTCCAACATCTCCTTCATCTGGAAAAAGATGAGCGCACGGTGCGGTGATACGGCCTGGTCGGCAGTAGGCACGTCCCCGCTGTCGTTGCTGGGCTCTACACCAATACCGCAATCGACAAGGAGGTCTCTGAGCGCGCCGAGCTTAGGCGCATGTACAGGATCCCTCAGGCTTGTGTTCTTCGACGCAAGATATTGTTGCGTGGCGGCATATTGCTTATGCGTCTCCTTCATGACCATGGCGGGCGAATTGACAAGCTTGCGCATGTACTGAATAGCCTGGAAAATATGCTGCTTGGCATCTTTCTCCCCTGAGCCCGCCTTTTCGGTCAACGTCTTTATTTCCTTCTTTGTGAAATCCTCAAACAGCTTCTTTTGTAGCTCACTCAGATCACAGTAGTAGTTCTGAATGATCTTTGGTGGAAGATCGTCAAGCACCTCTTCTTTGAGACGACGCAAAAGGAAAGGCAAGACCTGCTTGTGCAGCCCTTCGATGGCAAGTGCACCAGCTTCTTGTTCCTTCGACGATGACTTGCTGAATCGTGAAGCAGCAATTGGCTTGGCGAAGCGGTCCTGGAAGATCTTCTCTGTACCGAGGAAACCAGGCATGAGAAAGTCAAAGAGCGACCACAACTCTAGTACGTTATTCTGAATGGGCGTTCCAGAGAGAATCAAGCGGTGGTTGCTGACAAGGCGTTTGACTGCGATGGTGATTTTTGCCTTTGGGTTCTTGATCAAATGACCCTCATCGAGGACACAGTAATTCCAGGTAATCGGACCAAGCACATCTTCATCATTGCGACAGATTTCGTACGACGTGATGACCATGTCTGCGTCTTCGAGCTGAGAACGTAACTTACTTCTTTCCGCTGGAGGACCGACGTAAGCGACGGGCTTGAGGAAAGGTGCGTACTGTTTGATCTCCTGCTGCCAGTGACCGGAGAGAGTAGCCGGGCACAGAATGAGAGAAGGCAATCTGCGCATGTTTGGATCTTGCGTCTTTGCATACTCCTCAGCTCTCATGTGATGATCACTTGCAACCATACAAAGTGTCTGAAGAGTCTTGCCTAAACCCATGTCGTCACACAGAACACCATGCAGATGATATCTGTTGAGGAAAGCAAGCCAATTGACACCTTCCTGTTGGTACGAGCGTAGCTCAGCCTTGATGGCGACTGGAATGTCAAAGGCCTCGACCTTTTTGGGGTCAAGCATCTGCGCAATGAACTTTCTTTCGCGCTCACGGCCCTTGAGCAACTCCTCGGACAGTCCAGGTGGATCAGGGATACCAGCCTCGAGAGGAACAAGCTTGACTAGAGTCGCAAAGGCAGTCGTGGCAAGAAGACGCACTCCGTTGTCTGAATCACTCATACGACCCAAGACGGGTACCAGGAGGAAGATGACGTATGGCAAGATTCTGTCTTCCATCACATGAATAAGATGGTAGATGCATTCGATAACACCTTGTCGTCGTACGACCTCATTCGGGTCGCTGATGGCAGGAAGCACTTTCTCGACGAGCATAGTAAAGCCCTTGACTGTGATGACGCTGCAAATGCTTGCGAAACATTTGGCTGCAGTGTATCTCAATACTGCAAGGCGTGACTGCAACGCGGTAACGATGAGTGGCATGAGACTGACAACAAAGTCGTGAAGATCTGCGTGGAACGACGGCAGAAGAGCACGGAAAGTAGACATAGCGTCAACAACTTCCTGTCCACTCATAGTCTCGGGATCAGTGATGTCGGCAGGGAGTTTGCCAGAGAAGCAACGGCTGATCGGGCCTTCGATCAGGGTCTTGAGCATTGGGACCTTGACGAAAAGCTCGTTGCTGAATTTGGTGCAGAGCTGTTCCAATGCCTCTTTCGCGCCTCGTCTAGTCGTACGGGCTGCTTTGACTTCGCGTTCATATTTGGCTGGATCCGGTCTGTCTTGTATGTCCTCATCCTTTTGCAAGGACAAAATTCCGGCTTCTTTGGACGCGTTTGGATGGAATTCTGGCGTTTCACCAGTTTCCATGCAGCAGAATTTGACAAGATTGCCAACGATCTTGTCTACAACTTTGGAGCGACCACTCTCGTGTAGCAGACTGATGAGGTCGGAAACAGCACTGGCAGATCGTTTTTGCAATTCGGCATTCTCCTCGTCTTTGATGCTGTCCATAAGACCCTTAATTGTCATCTGCGGCTTCTTGGGCACTTTGCGCAGAGCAACCATGGCAGCTGCCGCAGCTGCTCTGATTCGGGTGTCTCGCTGACTCTTGATAGTAGCCGCCTCAAGAATAGCCATGTCAGCATCTGCTTTGGCGGTTGTAAGCAGATCGGCGACTGTGATGCGCTGCGACGGCGACAAGCCCTTCCTCAGCTTCTCAAAGTCGACATGCACAATACGTTCACCATCAGCCTGTGAAAATGCATTCTTTCCGGCGTCAGGCTCGCCTTGGACGATGACCGCAATTATTGGTAACTTGCCGGGAGGAACATGCGCTTTATCGCGGAAGGTGTTAAGCAGGACCTGGCACTGCGCGCGAACGATGTGAAGGTAGCTGGTCAAATCGCTATAGCAGCTTGGCCTTTCTTCCTCGACGACCGATTGAATACGTGCAGAGAAGGTCTCGGAAAGTGCGTCAGGCGTCTGGATGGCACTTGCATACTCTTCCATGACGATCGCTGTAAAGAGTTGAGTCGTGGAGTAGGGTGATGTGAGCCCAGGAACAATCCTGCCTTCGAAGGTGGCTAGCTTGTGTTCGGAGGGCCACATTGTCATGGCTTTGGCAAGAGCTTGGGCAGCATATGTTCTTGTTTTGATCATCGAATCAGCTCCTACAAGATCAACGTCTCCCTGCATGATATGTGCGTCAATATTATGAGACGACACGGCCGAAGGTATGGCCGCTTCCTTGCGGTCAGATCGTCGTCTCTTCTTCGCCGCGGGCTCACCACTGCCATTACCGTTGCCTATTGGCGATGCCTTTCTAGAACCATTTGCGGTACTGAGCGGAGCATAGTTTTGACCCGAGGGACGCATGAAAAGGGTCGAATCCATAGGAATCGGATAACGCGAGACACCGATAGGGTGGAGGGTGAGAGTGACTAGCGGCGCGACGTGAGGTTCGAAAGATTGAGCAAAGTGCTGGGGACCGTCCTTGGCAAGCACATCGATCAAAGCCTTCCAAACTTCGAGACTGAGCTTGAGTACATTCTCGTTGCGTTCGACCAAGAGATTCTGGTAGACTAGTCGAAGAGCTTTGCCATTGACCCAAGATTGCGTCTCGGTGCCCTCGATGTCCAAAAACGTCAGAAGCGCTCGAAGGACAGCCGAACGCACGGATGTGATTGTGTGGCGTAAGAACGGAAACAAGCGAGGGACCAGCTCTGTGAAGGATTGCTCTTCATCGGAAGCGGCATTCCTCTTCATAGCGTCAAGTACTTCTGGGAAACTGCAGAGCTTGGCAAGCAAATCCATGACAGAACCCGTGCTTGCGCTCAGGTCATCGCTCAGGTTGGAGAGACATTCCCAGACAACACTGATCAAATGACTGAGCGATGACGGCCTGAGGTTTACAAACTCTTTTGCGACGGGAATGAGAGTTGCAGCACTGACAGCTCGCACATCGTCATCCTGGTCTCCAAGACCTTTGATGACACACTCCAGTACACCATCCAGAAGAGAGTCGTCCTTGAGCAGGAGGTCGTTACGGACCGCAACCAGATAGCGCATTCCTATCATGCCACCATGGCAGGCGTGCCATATACGTCTGCTAACTTTGAGATCTTTCTGCATTACCAGACGGTACAGGATGCGATTGACAGCATGCACAGACGCTGCCGATAAATACTGCATGAGAGCTCCGAGAGTCTGACCAGCAGTCTCTCTGATAGGCGCGACAGCATTGTCACTGACGTAGTCCGCAAAGCGATCCAGCATGAAGACACAGCAAATGCGACAAGCGAGATCGTTCAGCCACGCTTGGTTCAGCTTGTCGTTCTGTGGCCGGGTCTTGCCAAGCAATCGCCCTGCGCCAGCTCCCTGAGTTCGGACAATTTCTCGTAAGCCCATGGCTGCGCCGTGACGAATCTCCCACTGCGGATCGAAAAGATCCACGGCAAGGAACTCGCAAAGTCGTTCGAATGGCCACTCCTTACCTTCTTCTTCGGTATCGGCCTGGAAAGCTGACTTTTCAACCGGAGGTGCACCTTTGAATTCTGCAACAACCTGTGACTCGTCGTCTCCGCCTTTCCGCTCCAGGGAAAAGTAGTCAGGGCGGTCAGGGTCCTCGTCTTTGATCTCGGTCTTGACGGGCATGTCTGTCGGTGTTGGAGCAGTGCTTTCTCTCCTGATACCAGTAAGGTCGTACTTGAATTTCTTGTTGTCGCGTTTGAGTTCCTCCTTGCGTCTGCGCTTCAACATGTTCATTTGACGCTTGCTCATACCCTCGCCACCTGGAGTGTTCGATTCGCCTGGAGATGCCATTCCTCCTTCGCTAAAGGGAATAGATGTGGTGTTTTGACGAGAGACTCCAGTGTCGATTCTAGAAAGGGCCGGTGTCTGGAAGGAAATGTCTTTTTCGTTGACGAGGTCATCTTCGATATACTCACCACCCAGTCCGAGACGAGAAGTTAAGCTTTTCTTCTGATGCGCAAGTCGTTCTCCAGCGTTCAGTCCGGCCAATTTGAAGTCGTACTGCTTTCCAGCACTTCCAAGCAGCTCCTTTCCGTGGGTGAGAATTGCTTCGACGTCCAAGGTCTCAAGCTGAAGCTGGTCTTCAGCAGCAGCATTTGATGCGCCATCTTCGTCTTTGACATCTTCAACGAGTCCTTCGGCTTTGAGAGATTCGTCCAAAGAATTAGGGTCGTAGTTCTCGGCATTCTCAAAGATACCTCCAAGAGCCTTCGCAGCAGCGGTCCTCGTGTCCCATGATGTCGATCTCAGATACGGCACGACTCTCGATAGCAGATTGAACAGTTCATCGGGGTGACTTTTCTGCACATCTGCAAGTTGTTGTGCTGCGGTATTGCGGATCAATTGTGTGCTACCTGTTTCGAGCAGGCTGAATGAAGATATTAGTAACGGAATCAAATTGTGTGTAACGTGGCACAGATGCACTCACACAACCAATCGATCGAGCCTGCACGTGAATGTTAGCTGAAGTGAACGCCAAGCTTAGCGGGTGATATAACTGATAAGTACCTGCTCGCACTCATTGTGAATTATTACGCATCAATTAATTACCGAAGATGCTTTTTCAAACGCCGCCGCCAATGCAAGCCAGAAGAACCAACAAAGGTGAAGGAAAAAGAGGGAGTAATAATTCAGATAATCATGTCGTGGTTGAAAGTGATATAGCTGGCTCGGTGAAGGGAGCGTGCATGCAGTGAACACCAGGGCAGCTTTGGCTTGGCTTGGCTTGGCTTGCCTATTTCAGCTGCTTTAAATTTGCGGGCAGCTTCCTTTCTCTGGGCTTGTTGCGCGGCGGATTTGCTCGAGGGCAGTCGCGATGCTTTTATGCGCGCCTTCTCTTTACAAGTATCCACGGCTTGGTGGAGCGTGCTCTGACGCTAGGTAGTACGCGGCTAGTTCCCGGCGCGCCGCGCAGGATCTCTTCAGTCCGGGCAACCTATCACCAGCCGTCTGTCAGAAGTCTTCAAATTCGTTTACTTGGCCAAATGCTTTTCGTGGTTTCTTTTATGCCGTTTCTTCATGCATACAGACGTGGAACAGAAGATGTCTGTTTCCAAGAGACCAGAAGCGACCATTACGTGCTTGCAGACAGTTGAGCGGCGCACTTTTGCTGGTCGATCCCGCAGTCGGGGACTTCTAGTTACGACGGACACCTGGCAACATCACCATCTCTGCACATCCATTCATAAAAGTTGTGGTAAACCCAACCGCGAAAGGTTTGCGACGTTCCAAAATATGCTCAAGCCTTGATCGCACGCGCACCAAATCTACTTCGTCTATCTGTCATTCTCTCGTTGCACCTTTTGCCCAATCTCTGAGCACATTCTTCCGCAGCTTACCCGTCGATGTTTTTGGAAGCTCTTCTAATATCTCGATCTCTCGCGGAACCATGAATCCACTGATACCAGGATTTTCCTTCGACCACGCAATGATTTGTTCTCCAGTCAAACTCTGGCTGGCCGACGACTTGACAGTAACGAATGCTTTCGGTCGTTCTCCCCAATGCGAATCCGGTACAGCCACGCAAGCCGCTTCGAGGATGTCCGGATGAGTCACGAGCATTGCCTCCAAGGCGACACTAGAAATATTCTCTCCGCCTACTCTCGGTCAGCAGACACTCGACTCGGAAACACAGAGAATCATGACTTACCACTGATAATGATGTCCTTTGCCCGATCAAGGATTTGGATAGCACCATCCAGATGCCAGACAGCAAGATCCCCGGAGTGCAACACACCGCCAGCGAAAAGCTTCTTAGTCGCTGCGACATCGTTGTAATACCCTTTGGAACAGATGTTGCCGACAAACACAATCTCGCCAATCTCCTTTCCATCTTTCTGTACATCCTCAATATGTCCGTCAGGGACTTCCGTCTTGATGACTCTGCAAGGTAACGATACGACGTATCCATGACCTTGGCGCGCCATCCTCGCATATCTCTCCTTCACTGGAAGTTGTTGCCAACCTGGCATCTGGTAACCTTTCGTGATTGGTCCGTAAGTCTCCGTCAACCCGTACACATGAACAGGCCGCAGGTTGAGTTTCTCCATGGTCTCGAAGAGATGTGCGGTCGGTGGACTCGCAGCTACAGTCACGCGCACAGGGTTAGGCAGTCTTTCGGCGTTCGGATCAGCACATAATAGAGTGTTCACGGTAGGGGCGGCGTTGAAATGCGAGATGCCTTCTTCTTTGAGTAATCGCCAGATCTCGGGGTAGTCGATCTTACGCAAACAGTAGTGAGTTCCTCTGACAGCAGTGATGGCCCATGGAAATGTCCAGCCCATCGCATGGAACATGGGCAAAGTCCAGAGATAGTGAGCTCGTTGGGCGTCATGGTAGTTGAGGCCTGACTCTACAACGTTACCGATTGCTGCCAGATATGCTCCGCGGTGAGTGTACTCTACACCTTTGGGTTTCGCTGTGGTGCCAGAAGTGTATGCCAAGGCGAGAAGAGAGTCCTCGTGAGGTGCTGTGTGCTCCAGATCAGCCCAGCCTTTACTACCCGTCTTCTGGTCCAGCTGAAGACCCTCAAGGACGGCCTCGTCGAACGGTCCTGAAAGCTGTCCTTCAGTGACGTCTGTGTCAGTATCCACTATGAAGGGGACATTCGGATGCGACTTCTTGTAGTCATCAAGAAGTGAGACGAATTCAGCGTCCACGATGATAACGTCGACTCCTGAATGATCAAAGATGTATGCAATATCATCAGATTTCAGACGGTAGTTGATTGCTGTTTGTGTCAGTTCAGGCCTTGCGTATGCTATTAGATCAGGCATTTGACGACTCACCGACGTTGACAGCACCAGCCGCAGCTATACCAAAGATGGATTCCAGAAAGGCTGGTGTGTTCGGCGCCAGAATACCAACGCGCTTGAAACCATGGTGCCGGAGGTAGTAGGCCAATCCACGTGCTCGATCCGCTGCTTCCTGATATGATCGTCTGAGGATCTTCTTGTTCGCTGTTACATGGTAGATGGCAGGCGCCTGTCCTCTGGTTAGTTGTGTTGCAATTAGTCATTTGCCATATCGTACATCTGGTTCGATTGCGGCAGCCCGTGGGAGGAAGAAGGTAGGCGAAAGTTGGTGTTTGTTATAGTCATGCTTGTGTTCTCCAACTGGAGACCCTACGACAGTCGGTGATGATGCAGAAGGCAGGAATTGGGCGGCGAGCGCTGAAAGGCGCTTGACAGCACCCGACATGTTATGGTATTTGTCCGTGACTATCAGCCCCACAGATGTATATCAAAGGTACGAAAGAACAGATTCCTCGAGCGTAGCAGTACAGTTTGCAATGTTTGATCTTGCTCTCGAATTTAGATGATTCTCTGCAGATTCCAGAATACTGCTAAGATATGCAGTATCAATGTCGCATGACTAGAAGTCACTGTTCATCTATTCGTGTAGATGGAGGATGATTGGGGTACTTACCCCACACCAAGGAGCATTCTCCGCAGTCTTCGGGCTTTCCTCCACCACTCATCGCGCGCTCGTCCGCTCTACCGAGGCATCGTGGTGGAACCTCCTTGTCGGGTGCTTGGCTTGTCACGTTCATTATTAGGACATTGACATCACAATAGTATTACTAAAAAGTTGGAGGGATTGGACCATTTTGTCTTGCAAATGGCTTTCGGGTTGCTCGTGTCAAGATCATCGTCCGTCTGACCATGACTGCTGTAGCATTGAAAATGTCTGGGCTTGATAGAAAACCACACGGATAGCAAATAGCGACTGTGAAACCGGCGACTCACCCTCAATAGGCTACGGAATCATACTGCGTCAGTCTCTTGTGACGACCGATATGCTCGCATACTGCTCGGTGTCTCTCGTGCAACTTACGGTAGGTAGATGATACAATGGTCAGTTCAGGCGGGCTACGTCCAGTTCGGGCTATAATGCTGATAGGTACACAGAGAACCAAAGAGCAAGACTGCCGTGGTCACGCCATAAAAGTTACCAGCTTCGCTCTGGGTAAGGTGTCAAGATCACATACCTGGAGAGAAGGTCACGCAACAGCTCTAGCAGAATAGAGTATCCAATAGCACGACAGTCACCACACAATGGACGAGACTATAGTCTGTTCATATGAGAAAGTTTCATTGAAGGTATGGCCAGACGCGCTCAAAAGATGAGGGCACCCTGCCCGTTTGCACTTTTTTGTGATGCTATAAGCAAACCCTCATGCTGTCCATTCCAACGCCAGCAATACGACCGTCTAGTAACCGTACTCGGCGAGCTGTGTCTTGGTCTTCTCGTCGACCTTGGCGCTCTTCTGGGCATCTGCCAACTGTCTCCTGGCAGCCTTCTTCCTCTCGTAGTAAGCGGAACCCTTGACTTTACGTCTCTCCTCAAGTCTGCAAAGACACGTTAGTAATATTCCTTCAACGTAGAGTCCTGCCGAAACGCACCTCTCAACAACGTCTCTGTACTTCCAGCCGAACTCGTGACCCAATCTACCGACAGTGCAGTACTTGCGGCCTGGCTTGAGGCGGAGGACACGCAGGGCTTGAGGAACGACCATGCGCTTCTTGTGGTCGTATGGTGGTGGGATACCCTCGAAAACCTTCAGGCGCTCCATGGCGGCAGCACCACGGGCGGTCTTGTGTGGGATCATACCACGGACAGTGCGCCAGAACATCTTGGATGGCGCACGGTAGTGCCATGGACCTAGAAAAAAGAGGCATGTAAGCCCTCTGCTTGAAGCAGGAAAGAATCAATCACTTCGCAAGCTCAATGGCCAGGTGCGAAGGAGATTAAGGAATTGCGTACCTCCACGGGTGGCATTGTAACGGGTCTGCTTGCGCATGAAAGCCTGGTACTTCACTGTATATCCATGTCAGCATCCATTTCCAACAAAGTCTGCCAAAAAGTCCTGCTCTTGGGTCCCTCTCCCCATCTGTCCATGCTCTTGACTTTGATTCGAGGTTTGACATACGTTTGGCGCGGAAGAACTCTCCAGAGATGTTGAGGGCCTCGCAGCGGACGACAACAATCTTCTGTCCATTGAGAAGCTGCTTGGCGACGGTGCTGGCAAGGCGACCAAGCAAGTGGCCCTTGCCGTCGATGACAATCTGAGAGATGGATGTTAGTACCGTATTTCGAGGAGTCCGAGTGAATGACTGATGTTGTCCATGGTGCTCGAGATTTTGGTGATTGATATGAATTGTATTGTACGTACGACAGGCTCAAAAGTCGACATCCTGTTGGTCGTTGGGTGGTTGTCGAGAAGAATTCGTTTGCTGATGTCGCAAGATTTGTCGACATCGGCAAAGTGCTGTGTGTGCTAGAATTCGCAGGCTTCAGATGGTACGTGCACTTTTGCTAAGCGAACCAATGAGACGCCGACTTTCCGGAGCCCCGACTAGCCAAGGTAATGCTCATTGATAAAACAATCACATGCTGAACAAGAAAGTGGTGCAATATGAGATACAA
>Ga0058704_10001495_pt1 | contig 10919 bp, 8 predicted proteins | sample AgamicMgSfe_FD_71363 | JGI IMG/M metagenome (GOLD analysis project Ga0058704, IMG submission 71363) | Agave microbial communities from Guanajuato, Mexico - Mg.Sf.e | ecosystem: Host-associated > Plants > Phyllosphere > Phylloplane/Leaf | place: Guanajuato, Mexico | collected 2012-05-30 | reverse complement strand
AATGAATCAACTCGGCATCGGCAGATAGCGCGACAACTTTGCTAGAAAATGATCAAGATAAGTACTGTACTGTCTCGCAAACTACAGCTCAATGATGGTTCGTCATTTTCCTCATCACTACTGTACAACACTGCAGGTGGTATAGGCTGTACTGCATCTCCGTCGCACCAGTAATCATTTACTTATGCAGGTACAGTAAGAACTAAATCCGCAACCACAATCATTTACCCGAAATGGACGTCATGTGAGGCGCAGTGGCCGAGTACTTATCAAGCAGTCGATAGCCGTGCAGATGTCCTATTTTTCTACATCGATTACTGTCTCTTGCCTCAGACATGGAGCCGCTCGAAGAAACCAGACCATTTGGCCAAAGGCTACTGAACAACCTACTCGATGAACGGGCTAAGCGGACGCCAAATCGTGTCTTCGCTGAGATACCAGCAGGTCAGACACTGGAAGATGGATTTAGACCTCTTTCATACCCAGAGATGGCCAACGCTGTCAATGTCATGGCCCACTGGTTGAAGAACGAGCTCGACAAACAGCCAGATGTCGATCGTAACCCCATTCCTTACATCGGTCCAAATGATTTACGCTATATTCTCTTCTTCCTCGCGGCCCAGAAGATCGGCAGAGCGAGTCTTATCCCTCTCCGGTACAACAGCCCCGAAGCACAAGTCAGCCTCATTGCACAGAGCAGATGCAACCACCTTTTCTCATCGACGTGCAGTAAATCTCTCTGGCAACCAACATTGACCGCCTTTGCCGGTATTCTACACTCGGAATTACCGCCCGTCGAGTTTTTTCTCCACCATGATCCAGTCCCTACCATCCCGATGAGTAGAACCTGGGACGAAGCGAAGCACGAAAACATGTGGATCATCCAGTCGTCAGGAACCACAGGGGCACCTAAGATTCTCCCCTGGACCTTCGAGGCCATATCGCTGAGCGACGCCTGTCAGAAATTCGACGACAAAATGCTCGCTCCCACAGTCTACCATCGCGGCTCTCGTATCGTAATGGCATTGGACCTGTCATGGGGCGCAGCCATACTCATTGCCGGCTGCTGGCCTCTATGGTTCGACATCATCAACGTCTTCCTTCCGATCGATGCTCCAAGCCCGATGAGTGCAGACTACCTATACCGTGCACACAAGATTGCCAAGCCAAGTATAGCCTTTTTCATCCCCACGCTGCTCCGTGAAATAGTCCGCGATAAGGACAAGCACGACATCTTTTCTGCCATGGAGACCGTCACTTACGGCGGAGCACCTCTCGATGTTCCGACTGGTGACATCGTGGCGACCATGACCAACGTACGCTCCTTCATCGGAGCCACAGAAGTGGGCATGCACCCTCAGCGAGCGCCCTCCGATCCACCGCACTGGTCCTATCTCAACTTTGCCGTCTCATACGACGGCTTTGAGCTACGTCCTTTCATTATTTCAGAACAGATCTATGAGATGATCATCGTCAAGCAAGGGCCCAATGACACCCGGCCTTGCTTCCTCGTGCACCCGGACAGCGAAATCTACAACACCAATGAATTGTGGCAACAACATCCGACTGAAAAGGGTTGGTACAGAATGGTCGGCCGAGCTGATGACTTTGTCAAATTGTCGTCGATGACCAAATTCAACGCCGCTGAGATTGAGCGTTGGTTGTGTGAGGATTCTCACGTCGAGTCTTGTCTGATCGGTGGTGACGAAAGATCATCGACTTTTGTTATCATACAACCGAAGGAGAAAGTGAGCAGAGAGGAATTCTTGGATAGAATCTGGGAGACAGTGGAAAAGGTCAACGGGAGGATATTTACCGAAGCGAGGATAAGAAGAGAATTTGTTATTACAGCACAGGACAAGAGTATTGTGAAGACAGCGAAAGACACGGTGGGCAGGAGAGCGACCTTTGATTTGTTCAAGGACGAGATTGATAGCTTGTACCGAGGTTAGACCTTTGCTGTGCTCAAACATGTCTACTGCAGATGAGCTCCTCCGAGGACCTTCTCGACCGCACTCGCTGTCAAAATTAGAAGATGTTCAGTCAGTAGATATGCTAGACTTACAATCAACACCAGTGTTGTCACTCTCGACGTGCGCCTCCTTGACCTTGCCATTTTCAACAACGAGTGCATACCTTTTGCTTCTTGGCTGACCGAAGATCTTGGTGGCATCAAAGTCCAAGTCCAATGCTTTGGTAAAGGCAGCATGAGGATCAGCGAGGAAGCGAATGCCGGATTTGCCGTCGGGGTCGAGTGACTGCGCCCAGGCTTTCATTCTGTATTACACGATTTATCAGTAATTGTTCCTCAAGCCCATCAACAGCTCAGACGTAAATGACGGTAGGAGAAGACGGAGAAATCGTACACGAAAGCGTCGTTGACGGAGACAACATAGACGTCTCCTGCGTCCTTGAGACCTTCATACTTGATGTATCCAGGGATGTGACTGGACGAGCAAGCAGGCGAGAAGGCTGCTGGGACGCCGATGATGAGACCCTTTGGTTTGCCGGCAAGCTCTTTGGAGAGGTTGACTTTGTTGCCGGGAGAAGACTCCATCAACTCAACGTCTGAGTATATTAGCACCTCGGTTGTCTCTCTGGCTTAAGAAGCTTCAGACATACCGGGGATGGCATCACCAACTTTGACGAAGGCACGGGATGTAGCGGAGAATTGTCTTGTCGCGTTGACGGCACGAGGCACGCCGGAAAGAGCTCTTCGAATGGCAAACATTGTCACGATGGAATCGGATCATAAAACGGCGATAATTGTGATAGTTGCAGTGTTGTCTGTAGATTTAATGCCGTCGGGCTGATCCCCGAACGATGGCGGACCACATGTCTTGGCACTGGACGGGGACAGGCAGCAAACTTGCTCCAAATAATGTCATTTCTATCGTCAAGGAAATCTGCTCCCATCTAACGAGTCAATCTCCTGGATACCCGTGAGTGGTCCTTGTCCTGTTCCTCTTAATTTTGGCCATCACTAATCATCGCCGCGTCATCGCCCATTGCTCGCCTGCTATTTGAGACGAGAAGAGTCAGCGACAGAACGTTGAATAACACGGTGACCGAAATCTCCATCTCCAAACGCCGTTTTCGATGACATGCAACAGCAGCTCTTGCCGCGCACTATGCATTCTGTCGACGAAAAGGTCCAGATTCCCGGGAAATGCTCATTAGTCCATATCAAATCATTCCCCAATCGTGCGAATATATACAGTCGGAGCGCATCAAACATATCCTGGAATCGATTCGTGCGAGCAGTCGAGTAGCCTTGCTGTTATATGTTGCTGATATGGTTCGCACCATCTAGCCTACACCTGGCGGTCTACCGTCTCGGTGGCATGGGCCCGGGCGCTTGCATGTGTATATTCATTGGCGGTTGACCAATCATGTGCGGAGGTGGTGCAGGACCTCCTGGTACGGGCATGAATATTGGCGGCCGTCGCATGTCTCCATTTAATTCTTGTCCTCCGGAAATTTCGCTAATCTGTCGTTTGTGTGCTTGCTGTGCTTGTGCTTGCTGAACTTGCTGACGCATATTAGGACCTGTCGGCGACGTCGCAAAAGTCATGGCCTGTGGAGACGGTCCTGGATTCATGCCTGGTGGCATGACATACGCTGGACTGCCTGCGATCGGATTCCCAAATTCGTCACTGGCGCTCGGGACCGGAGAAGCTCCAATGACACCGCCAGGAGAAGCCCAATTCGTGACTGTGGCTGGCGACGTCACTGGTGATTCTTCACTCTTCATCGATGCCTTGGTCAAACCCGGGGGAGCCATCGCCTCGGCACCTGCATGCGACTTTTTCATGTGGCCCAAATGCTTCTCGAGCATATTTAGGAGACCCTCTTTGGTGAAAGGCTTGGGGAGGACATCATTCATGCCTTGAAAAGATTAGTTTTGGATCAACAACACAATTTCAAAGGACAACGCACCATGCTGGAAATACATTGAGATATCATCACTGCGGATGTTAGACGTCATGGCAATAATCGGAGTGTCGTCAAATTGCCGGATGAGGTGACAAGCACTGACACCGTCGAGGTTTGGCATGATAATATCCATCAAAACGAGGTCGTACTTGGAACCAGCATTCATCTTGTTGACGGCTTCGAGACCGTCCATCTGAAAGACATTAGGCAACCCTCTTTCGCGACAAGACTAGCTTAAACACTTACAGCGCTATCCGTCGTGCAGTGGAAAGCATACAGGAATTTGCTTCCTATCCTTCTGCAAGTCTGATCGTCTTCAACGAGCAAGATATGTGGAGAACGGATCCATCCAGGATCCATCGTTGTGCTTTTCTTGCGAGCGGCCGCGCTAGGCACTGGAGGACCGGGCTGTTCACTAGGCTTGTGAGGCAGAGGGTATGGAATATTGTGAACGTGCTCGCTGTACATGGGGTCAATACCAAAAGTCTGTCCAACCGGGTAAACCATATGTTCGAGCTCGCCGTATGACATGGTCGAAGAGGACGCAGAGTGAGCACCAGCGCGACCTGCTGCTCTTGCAGCACCGTTTAGACCTGGAGGCGGGGTAGTAAGAGCTGCATTCATCCTTATGGAGATTTCGTTCATGTGTTCGAGATTCCTCGAGTTGAGTAGATGCTCTGCATTGGCCTCGCCGAGTAACTTGGCGGCGTTCTGCAATGGAGAGGCAGGTGCTTCGTCTTCGGCCGGGGGAGCAGGTCCAGGCGCGGTCGGGGCTGCTCCAGCGGCATTTGGAGGTCCGTTGGGAGGGATTGCAACGAAAGGGTTGCCGATTCGTGATTCACGTCGCCTTTGGGCATCAACGGTCTGCAGAAAGTTCATGACATATTGCATGACGTGCTCATGGTTCACCACTGTCTTTTGTACACCGATCAACTCTTGCAGCAGCATCGAGTGGTGCATACTCAGCTCATTGTACCGCTCTTGAAGTGCTTGCAGTTGTTGTTGCGTCGCGACAAGCTGTGTGTTGAAAAGGTCCATCTGTTGCGCAGGCATCAACTCTTCGACCATAGCATTTGGCTTCCTCGGCGCCGGTGCTTTCCTTCGGATATTATCGAGCGCATCTTTGTTATTGGCTTTGAAATCAGGATGGCGGAACTCCCAAGCCTACGGCGATGTTATCAGCGACGGCCACAATGTGCTTGCGTCATGAACCAGACGTACTCCTGCTCCGTAAGGACTGGCATTAGTGTCCTCATTGTTGTGCCGCACTTTGTGAAAGTCGTACTTGTTGAGCTGTCTGACGAAACTGGCAAAGTTGCTGTGCTTGAAATGTTTAGGTAATATGTGTTTTGTAAATTTTTCGTTCTGAGCGACAGTGAGCAAGCGAGCTGACTTGATGTATACCGAGCTCCGTCTCACGCACCTCTAGTACGACAAAGCTGTCGCCTTGGTCTCCCCATCTGACTACGCTCTCGTCTTGTGGATTCTCCAGCATTCTAAGATTCAATAAAGTCAGTCGCTGCGCGGTCGTTGCGCGACGTGGTGCATGGATGCGGCCTTACTTGTAGAGCTTGCGCACCTACGACGGGGTCTATCATCAGCCATGGTCGTCAACGAGGGTTTTGACGTAAAAGAGGTTTCTTACAAAATCGCTGGAATTGTTCGCACCACCTCCCCCTCCTCCACCACTCCCATTACTCTGGACATCCATTGCGAGTGACGTTCGGACTAGCGACGAGGATGACGCTATCTGGGTGTGTTTGCGTGCGCGCGCGCACGCAGAGTTCCAACGCCACGGGCCGGGTCTGATGTGTCTGGGTGCTGCTGTTTAGCGGATGGGCGTGTCGCGACCCGCAGGCATCAAGCTTCTCGAATGCCGGCAAGGGCTAGATAGAAATATTGGAGATAGAGATGTGGTGGTCGAGCAAAGTCTGGGCCCTTGGAGAGATGTAAGGAAGGATCCAAAAGGGCGGTCGAGGTACGAGTAGTGTAAGGGTTTGCCGGGGCAGGCTGCACGCACGACGAAGCAGCGGCAGCAGCAGCCACGGGTCTAGTCCGAGGAGCTTGGTCTTGCAGTACAGTGCGGGTACTCCGTACATGAAGAGGGGCTTCTATATGCAGCAAGCTTTGGTATCTACCGGCGTCGAGGGAAGATCGTCAACGGTTTAATGTGATGGATCTTGTTTTCGGCCACAGCGACGACAGGGAGCAATTGACTTGAGAAGGTCTCGATACAGGCTTGAAAGGCACATTCTGCTTGATCGCGTTCCGGCTCCCGCTGTACGTACAGGTATTATTCGGTCGCAGTCACCACTTCCATTTCGGTGTCGAACGTCAAGTTACCTTACGTATTAAGAGGCTTGGCCGGAAGAATGAAGGGAAGGAATGCCCACGATCGGGCAAGCGCGGCCTGTCTGAGATGCCGTGACTTGATTGGCCAATCTGACAAAGTGATGCAGGATCCCGCGCTGCGCGCCATTGCTTTGGTACTACAGTATGTACGCTGAGCACGAACATTTTTACCATATGATTTCGGGACAGATATGGATATTGAAAATGAGTAGAAGATTGCTATAGAAAGCTAAGGCAATGCATCCTAGAGCAGTCTTGAAAATGTTGCAAAACAAATTGTGCTGGTACAGTACTGTAGAGCAGAGTAAAGCCGGGGGGCTATCGGTAAGCTGTTCACCATGTTGGAAAAAAGAAAGCAGGTATCGTGACGTGTAGCGAAAATTGACTTGAGACTGACTTGCCTTTTTCGCGTTGATAATACCCCGGGCCAGCGCATCCGCAGAGCACCATGAACCTTAGGGTTTGATGGCCCAAGATTCATGGCCCCGTCGCTTATATAACCGTTGTAGGCACCAAGAGTACAGAATTAGAGTATTGCGCGCATACGTACAGGGCTTCTTTTTTTTGTTCACGATTCTCTTGATACTTCACCGTCCTGTGATTACATCAGCCATAATTGAGGATCAAAATCAATACCTGATGAGACGTAAAGCGTGGGGTTGAGACTGTAGTGCATGGATTCCACCGGAAGGATACTTCAAGGCATTATCGATAGAGGGGCGCGTCGTAATAATGAGTAATATCAATGACTGTGTAGTAGAATGGTCGCAACAACAGTACAGGCACGCGACACATCACTGCCACTTTGTCAGAATGAACACAACACGCTTCTGTTGTAAGCTTACTGCTTGTTCCATGTCTCGCAGCAAAATCAAACGATGTTTGATGGCCCGAACGGAAATATTGCGCCATGGACGTTGTATGTTGTGCGCAATGGTGAATTCGTTCCGCTTGTGGCTGCCGTAAGTAGCTGATGCAGGTCTGGGTGCCCGCGCTTCCTCGCATTTCGTAGGTGCAATGCCTATCGGGGATCAACATGACATGAAAGAAGACGAGAGAATTTAGATCTGAAAAGGAATGAAGCGGTCAAAGAAAATGCGCGGTCCTGCCCGGTGATATACAGAACAATTGATGCTCATGGTTCACACACCTCGGATTTTGGCGTTCCGCACCCGACTCCGGATGTGCACCTCAGGCAGACACATTTCGACCTCGCCTCATCAAAACCCAGGCAACATCGTAAGAATAGGTACCTCACATTCTCGACCACGCCTTCATCATTCGTAGTCGGAGATTCGGATTGAATCCAAGGTCGAGTGGAGACACTTGGAGACAGTCATCCGTCGTTCTAGAACAACCAACGCTTTTGCACATCTCGTCCGTACACCACTCCCGACAACAGTACTCAGGATACCATCTCATCTCAAATACCCATCTCGCTTGGTCCCTCCGCCACCACTCAAGCAAATCAACGCCTTCTCGCCGACCATCATGACAGACCACGCACCGCAACGGTCGTCTACTGCGGACTCTCCTACAGCCCTAACACGCCTCCGCACGACCTTCTACCAACACATAACGCTGACTTGGCTTTATCCGATCAAAGGGTTCATTCACTTCATCCGCCATCGGCACTTGTGGCCCCTCCTCAGTGCCCGACTGCTCCCTCTCACAATACTTTCGCTTGGCATCACAACGCTGCTCTTCCTGACCCTCTATCTCCCACAAGTCGCCCTGCTCGCCATCTTTCACCGGACCGGCTCAGCATGGGTCAACGGAACATTCCTCGTTCTGGAAGAAGCAACCCTCATCATCGCCGTCTTTTTCGAAGCCTTCCTAATTGACCATACCCAGGTTGATATCTTCGACTCTGTAGTGGTCGGAAAAGGACATGCAGACCTGGTCAAAACGGTCCGAACTGTTGACGAAGATGCCGCAAATTCAATTCAGGCTCTGGGGACCCGAGAAAAGGGAGCAGAGTTCTCGCCTTTCTCGTTCAGGCAGATCGTCGAATTCGTGATCCTGCTACCGCTGAATTTCATCCCATACGCAGGTGTTCCGCTATTCCTACTCTTGACGGGCTACAGAGCCGGTCCGCTGTTGATGTGGCGATACTTCAAACTCAAGGGCATGGACAAGAGGACTAGAAACGTTTTCATCCGACAAAAGGGCCGAAGGTGGGAGTTCATGTGGTTCGGTACTGCGCATCTAATGTTGCAGCTTGTGCCGGTAGCGTCGTTGTTGTTCCTACTCACGACCGCTGCAGGAAGTGCACTGTGGGCTGCGGATATGGAAGATCGGGCAAAGAGACAATCGCACCCGAATCTGGACTCAAGCGATGAGCCACCGCCGTACACGGACGAGCCTTGATTGGGAATACCTTATACATATATCTATGCTCGAATGAGGCCGTACTCTTCCGGCTTGAACCATTCCCTCATCAGATCCTCCAATACACTCGTGGCAATCTCTTTTGCCCTCTCTGAACTACCACTGCTCGCTTCAATGTATAACTTCAACTTCGGTTCTGTGCCCGACCCTCTCGTTGTAAACACAACGTCGTCGTCCAGCCAGCAAGTGATCATCTGCGCCGAAGAATCCACCGGCAAATTCGGTACATTGTCTGGCGAACCTGTATCGTGGCCCAGTGTCAGGTCTCTCCATCTCTTGATCTTTCGAGCACCCACCGTCGAAGGACGTGCAGCTCTGATTTGTGCAAAAACTTGCTCGGTGACCGCTGGCGAAGGCGTGATCAGATATGTGTTTGCATCTTCAAAGAATCCGTACGCTTCATAAAGTTCTTGAAGTCGATCCCATGGAGTCATGTCCTCCTGCTGCCAATAGTAGCAAGCCGCCAAAAACAGTGATGCAGCAGCAACACCGTCCTTGTCATAAACAACTTGCGGAATCATGTATCCTATCGCTTCTTCATAAGCGAAGAGAGCTTTGCCGCCCGTTTCTTGCTCCCAGGTTTGTGCCCGATTTCCGAGCCACTTGAATCCAGTCAAAGTTTCCTCCACTGTGATTTTGTCATCATTTGACAAGGGCCAGTTCTCCGCCATCTTGAACAGCATCCGAGACGACACTGCAGAAACGAACATGGCCGTTGGCTGCTCTATGTCTCTTTGTGCTGGACCTGTTCGACTGTGCATATCCCAAACAAACGATGCGAGTAGGACACCCATTTGATTCCCAGTGAATTGCTTCCAGACGCCGTCGACTCTCTGAGCTGCCGCAAAGCGATCTGCATCCGGGTCGTTGGCTAATATCAAGTCGTCACCAAATGTGTCCGCGGTCTTGATCGCCTCGTCCAGAGCGCCTTTCTCTTCTGGGTTTGGGAATTTGACTGTCGGAAAGTCTGCGTTCCTGTGTGCCTGACACCTCACAACGTGCATGTCTCTGTCTAGCTTCATGATTTCCAGGACAGCTCGGAAGTAGTACCATCCTACACCATGCATGGGGGTGTACGTAAATTTGATTGACCGCGAGTGTCGTTTCTGCAGCTCTGGAACTTGGGCTATCCATGTCTTGTGCTTCACCGCCTGTAGATATTTGCCACCTATGACTTTGAAGCCGTCGATGACCAACGGGTTCTCATAGTTGATGTGCTCGATTTCCCAAGTCTCGGGCTCAAGGTTGGCGTCGATCTTGTCTGCGATTCCCTTGTCGTGTGGTGATACTATCTGACACCCGTTGCCGAGGTATACCTTGTAACCGTTGTCTTGAGGTGGGTTGTGAGATGCCGTGACCATAACTCCGACGGCAGCGCCATGGTGTGATATAGCATAGGGGACGAGAGGCGTATGTACGGTGCGGAGATAGTACACCTTGAATCCCTTCTTCAGGAACGTCGAGGCTGTCAATTTGGCAAACTTTTCTGAGTTGTGTCTCCCATCTCTGCCTATAACGACGCCCTTTTCACGATTGTAGGGGTCCAGTGAGATGAGGTACTCTGCCAGTCCTTGTGATGCTTGTATGACAGTCACCGAGTTCATGCGTGAAAAGCCAGCTTCCATACGAGCGCGAAGCCCAGCTGTACCAAAGGTGATACGCTTACCGACTCGCTTCCCCAGTTCATGGTGATCTTCTGATAAGAGAAGTTGTTCGATCTCGGCATGGGTCTCGGGATCTTTATCAATCCTCAACCATTCTTGAGCGAGCTCACCCAGAGCTTGGGGATCCATCAGCGTCACGCCGAAGTAAGTGCAGAGTTCTCGACGCAGTGAGGATGATTCTATCTTTGTCGGTGGTCTGGCTGTCAATGGATGTTTGTTATTAGCTCATGAATTTCGGCACAAATCGAGATCAATACTTCGAGAAGGATTTGACAAGTGCTGGGTGGCAAGAGGAATAAATCTATGAAGAATCAATAATCAGCTCAATGGGCTTATTTCTCTAGACAGAGCAGGTCTAGATTGGAAGCCACGGTCGGCGGTCGCCCAGCGCGCATCCAAATCTAGGTTACGGCTTGCTCTCCCCACAGTTTGATTAGCGCGAACTACTTCGGGGTCCGTCGATCGGCAGTCGCTGCCTGATTAGATGTCCCAATCGTCACGCGCGTGTTTCATGTGCTGCTTCAAGATCACACGCATCAATCGTCCGACACAGTCTGAATGAAAGCAGAAACCGAA
>Ga0058704_10001494_pt1 | contig 10921 bp, 6 predicted proteins | sample AgamicMgSfe_FD_71363 | JGI IMG/M metagenome (GOLD analysis project Ga0058704, IMG submission 71363) | Agave microbial communities from Guanajuato, Mexico - Mg.Sf.e | ecosystem: Host-associated > Plants > Phyllosphere > Phylloplane/Leaf | place: Guanajuato, Mexico | collected 2012-05-30 | reverse complement strand
CTCTCTCTCTCTCTCCCTTTTTTATTTCATCGGCACCGATGTTTTCTGAGCCTTTTCGCCGTGTTTCCGGTGAGGGCTGAGGTGGGTGGTGATGGATAGATGGACAAGATAAATTTCAATTATTAGTTGTGAGGGAGGGAATGATACATACTAGTACATAGAGTACATGTGCATGTCCCGACTCCGGCAAGGTGGACGATCACGGCAATCGGGAAGATTCAAAGGTGGATGGTGAACTGTGGCTGATGGAAGTGAAGCGACTGGCCCGAGGTCCGCGCTCGATCGTTGGTTCGAATGAAATCTTCACTCTTCATCAACAACATTGAATGTTAGGTAAACTCCTTCGCCACATTCGCGAATTCCACGGCCGCCCTCTCCGATGTCCGGTGGCGAATGCCTCTGGTGTCGGTGTGGCGGAGGCGGAGGCGGAGGCGGAGAGGAACAGGGGGAGGCAGAGTCAGGTACATACATGACGGCGACCGCTCCGGATCCGACCTCACCATCGATCACTACACAACATCTCTCCCTTCCTCTGCTTTCGCCGAAGATCAGACCCTGCCTCTGGAGATACCGCCCGCAGAAACAAACCCTCTTCCTCGCCCATTCGGCGCACATTTGCTCACATAGTACCGACTCTACCTCTCCTTCGCCCTCATCTACCTCACCAACACGTGTGCAATGCATGTGGCAAACCCGGGACAGGTAAGCCGTCGAGCTCACAGCATTCTCAATTCGGACGAGGTTCACTCGATGCGGTCTAGATTTCACCTTCAGACACGTCTGGTATCGATCTAGATCATATAATCAGGCTGCTCGAGATGCCAATGCCGCTGTTCACTACACACCTAAGCTCCGGGCTGGCTATTCCGCGCCAGTAGATCTACAACGAAGACGCAAAAATCACTTCGCCTCCCCACGATCCAACACAAATGACCGCCATGCCCCATTGCTTGAGCCAGTACGCCGCCGGTAACGAGCGTTGCGACCGATTCGACGCCCATCTGATCCCGCCCGACGCTCATGCACAGCGCAGGCGAGCGATATCCATCACCTCCCCCACCGTGAGCGCACGGCCCTCACTCGACGGTGTGTGATCGACAGCAGTAGTTTCCTTTTCCATATGCGTCGTGTTGAAGAGCCGATTCCCAGTGTCCGTCCCGCCCGAGCCCGTGAAGCTGTTGTCCGAGCGACGAAGCGCGACGACGCTGAATTTACCCCTCGCGCCTTCGTGCGCGAGTTGAAAGAGGGGACCGCGCGCCGCCGTCGACTGCCGTTGGACGACCCCGGCGAGGACGACAATGTTGATCGTCGGACTCAGCTCGCGAATTCGCCGAACGAATCGCACGATGCTGCCGCCGGTGTTGATCACGGAGTCGACGAGCACCAGCGTGGACTGCCCCTCCACATGCTCGCGCTTGATGTCCCGGGGTTCATTCGCGTGGACGAACATCGCGAGCGGTAACGCGTCGCTGACTCCGAAAGCCATAGGCTCACCGCCGCGCATCAGAGCCACAATCGTCGTTGTCTTCTCGTTGCAGAGACGGTGTCCTTGGGTCGTCTTGCCCAGCTGGACGTGATCCATGTCGTATTCCTCCAGACCGACGGTTTCGGTGAGATACTCCGTCGCCAGGTACCAGCCGACGCGGCGATGCGCTTCTCTGAGCTGGGGGCCTTGCACCGCAGCATTGCGGGTGGGTGACATGAGCAATTTTGCCGCGCCTTTCTCCGTCGCGTGGAAGAAGTCGAAGCGTGTCAGCACTCTGCTGACGAATCTGTCGTCGATCTCAATCGTGGGGAGTATGTTATCGTCGAGTCGTGGCCGTACGGTACATGGGGGAAGTACCTGGCGTGCTCGAAGACCGTGCTCAGTCATCCTAGCCAACAAGTGCTCATCCATCGATCTGCTTCGATCCTGCTCTTCGCCGACGACCACGACTGCCTGATCGGCACTTTCCAACATATCCAGGTCCAGTCGGCTGTCTCCAAACGCCCACACGTATTTCTGATGCTTGTCCTTGATCCAAGAGACCAAGGCCCATTTCGTCGCACCCGTCAAGACAACGTCCTCTGCAAATCCCGTGTGACGTCCGTTCCCAAGAACTTTCACCACCTCGGACAGACCAGCCTTCTGCAAAACCGCCTCCCACACGCGACGAAGGCCACAGGTGAGGACGACGGCGCTCACGCACTCATTGGTAGCCGCGAGCTGCAGCAGTCGCTGGATCCCCGGGTAAAGCGTCACTGATGACGCGACATCGTCACAGAGCACGTCGAACTCCTGCTCGGTTGTCGCTTCCTCATACAGTAGAGACGCCTGACGGAAGGCGTTGGAAGAGTACTCCATCGGACTGCCGAAGATGGCTTGCAGTGGGTTCTCACCGAAAGGAGACTCCCTGCCCTCAGCGAACCTCTTCCAAAACAGTCCACCCGTGTCTTCAGCCGCCAACGTCTTGTCGCCGTCGAACACCAGCATCGTCTCCGACTGCGCCGGGCGACCTCGCATGATCTCATCCAGTCGCTCCTTGGCCCGGCAGAGGTTACTCGCTTCGTCGTGGTAGCGGAACCCATAAAGTCTCTCCGCCATTTTCTCCGCCGACATCTGACTTTGAGGAACGACGCAGAACAGAACGCCATTGTCATAGCATTCCTTCCGGAGCAGGGCCTTCTCCGCATCCATCCACTGCTGCAACTGAGCGACCTCCAGCTCCGGACGCTCTCGTCTGCCGTCGTACTTCCTACGCTCCCCAACCTCCTCGGCAGAGACATTAAGGTAGAGAATGTGCGTGTACATCTCCATATCCTTCGCCGTCACAACCGAAACCGGTGCCCCTCGCTCCCCCTCAGACCAGAACATGGCATGTCCCGTGACGATCGCCGTCTTGTCCCCGGACTGCACGCACCGATCGTGAATCCAAGTGATGGCCTGTTCCCTGCAGCGTTCTTTCTCGGACGCGGGCGCGTGCTCGAAGGCGGAGCGGTCGCCTGACGTCACTTGGTCGATGACTTCGGAGCCTTCGTAGAAAAGGAAGTTGGGATCGTCAAGGTCGGGTTTCAGATTGTTGAGGATGGTCGTTTTGCCGGAGCCCGGGATTCCGTATAGGCCTATGATCTTCGGCTTCTTAGGGAAGGAGGCGGCCATTCTTGGTCTGTTGTCGCTTCTCGATATCGGAGAGATGGGATGATCGTAGGATGACGAAGTAGCGGAGGCTGGAGATATACGTACTCTTGGAAAAGCAGGACGTAGCAATCATTGCCGGGTTGAAGGCATGATTGTTGCATCGGAGACAGTGAGACCCCAGTAGAAGGAGTTTCCTCGTTGGCAGTCATGCGTCGCATCATGTGTGTCCAATGAAGGAGTAGGTGTTGCCGAGAAGAAAGATAAAGGGAAAAGAGTAAACGGTTTGGCAGTCCAGCCGATGTTTGCCTCACGATTCCTGGGATATGCAAAGAATGTGAAGGGAAAGCGGTGCAAACGCGTGGAACTTGCAGTTCATCCTGCTAACAAAAGATGGGAGTGTGTGGGTAGCTCCCATCCAATGTATTCACAACTCAAAGGCAATGTGTGTCTTTCTTTTCGAGCAGCAGATATGTGTCCACCCACGGATCATCAAGCAACCCACATTCGTCCCACAAGGTGATCCCGCTACTGATCTTCCCGTTCTTTCAGGTTCGATATTGATGGAAGAAGGGACGAGACCGGTGCCATGTTTTGCGTCGCAACGCATGCTATGGCCAACGGCAACCCAGCAGGTCTCTGCGTCGATGCGGATTGCCGGTCTGGTGAAGCAGGGTATCCTACAGGGCCGATAGTGGCTCGCCCGGCGCTCCGGATAGCATCGACGGATGTAAGGCGAACCAGCTAATTGTGATTTCCATTGTTGCCTTCACTGTCCCTGCCTTCCATAGGAAGTCGAGCAGCTGAGCGGGTGTAGGAATCCGGTGTGAAGAATACTGGCGACGCGCTTTCATCGGCCTTTCAACCTCAGTAATTAGAGTGCTAGGAGACACGACGACAGACGCATCATGACTTGGTTTCGAGCCATCTTGGTGGCTCGCGCGCGCGTGCGTATGTGGAAGAAGAAGAAGAAGAAGAAGAAGAAGAAGAAGAAGACGGGGCTCGATGGAGCTAAGGATACAGGATGCCTCTTACCACTTGGAGCATTAAGTATGACACAGTGAGCAGAGGGTCCTACAGCTCTTGGACAAGAGAAGCAAGGGGCGGATGATATGGACGTAAAACGAGCGTGGGTGCTGGAATTGATGGCCAGGTCCACCACAAGTGCCTGGCCCTTGGAGTTGGTGACGCCGTGTCGAAGAATGGGCTTTGTCGGGTGGCAGTGCGGCACCGCATGGTCGTATCGTGTGTGCCATGCGTCAATTGGAACATGCAGGAGTTGGAGGAATTGTATGGCCGAGACGGATTGCGGTCGAGCGATTCAATAGATGGAGGACTGGAGTTGCCTGACGAAAGTCCTTGGTGGTATCACGTGATGTGCGTGCGATGACGAAGCTGGCGGCACGGCTCCAGGTCTGCTTGAGGCTGCCGCTTTTCGTCATGGCACGTGGACGCGTCTCACATGTGACATGTATCACATCAATGGCATTTCAACGAGAAACGGAGTAGGTTCCTTTCCTTTCCCTTCACTTCACATCACTTATTCACTCAATCTCAATCACCCTCCATTCCACTTCTCCTCCAAACCCCTTTCACAGACACCTCTCAAAATGCGCGTCCTCGACAACGGCATGGTCAACTTGGAGTTGTTCCCCGGAAAATCAGGGGAACAAGTCCAAGGCGACGCCCAAGCCCAAGCCCAAGGAGCCGCGAACCAGGCGCAAACGGGCGCTCAGAACGCCGCGGGAACAGCGCAACAGCAGGCACAAGGTCTCGCGGGCTCGGCGCAGGACAAAGCCCAGGGCGTGCGCGAACAGGCCGGCCAATACCAACAGCAGGGCTCCGGGTACATCAAGGACTCCAGCGAAGCGGCGCATCGGCAGGGTCAGCAGTACGTCAGCGACGGCCAGGACGCGGCTCACGCGGCCGTGAAGAACAATCTCCCCGAGGGCGCGCACTCGTATGCCGGTCAGGCGGTCGATTATGCTGGCAACCTCGCCACTGGGACGGTCGGAACTCTGGGCGGAGCGGGGAAGGACCTCGCCGACACGGTGGGGAATGCTGTATGCAGGCTTGTTGAAAACATGTGCCTCAGTCCGTGAGTACTTAACTGACAACTCTTGGAATCAGGGTTACGAGACTGTCGCGGGCGTGGGCAAGACCGGCTACAATGTAGTGGGGGGACTGGGAAATGCGGTGATGGGAGGTGGGCAGCAAACAGCGAAGGGTTCAACAGGAGCAGAGAATAAAGATGGAGAGTAGAAGCGAGAGAGCTTCTTCTCTCCGATGCAGGAAACGGCCACTACTCGCATCGTTCTCACGACTTCATTCTTGTGTTCAATCACAGAGCATACAACATGACGCGCACCCATAACGCAAACGTGCGGGAAGACATCGAGGTCCCCTGCGCCCCACCGCCCGAAGAAGCGTGATGGTGCCAGTCGAACCCCGTCCTCGAACACTGTATATCTTTCCGCGCAACAAACCGGTCCCGGACACATTGCATTGCAGAATGTATCCCCACATGCTCATATCACGCCCTACGCCCTACCAGTGGCTCGTCCACGCCTCATGATAATGCAAAGACTCGCAACACAAGCCGTCCGGTCTCGACGCACGCCACTGTACTACCCTGTCAGCATTCCTTCGGCTGACAGGACCACCAATGGCGTGAGCGCAACCTAATGGCGGTCACCCTTCTGTCGGCTGACATCGCATGGCAAACCATCCGTAAGATCCGAGCGCCGCTGTCCTCGGTCACCGCCGACTCGAACCTCGTCGGATGAGTCACACTGGCAACAGTCAATTCTGCATACGGGGCTTGAATCCGTACGTCGAGCGTGCCTTTCTCCAATGCCGCAACGTAAGCCGAACTCGCATGGCCTGAGATTCAACGTTGCTGGATGGTGGGATCTCGACCGATGACTCCTCGTAAGGCTACGTATGTATGTACATAGTAGTCAGATTCATACTACCTAGGTATGTATACATCCACATATGTATATGTAGCCGCTTCTCCTCAAGACACTCCAAGCAGAAAAAAACACTCCTCCTACCCCATTCCGTAAGTTCACTCGTAAAGAAGGAGAACAAAAGGCGACGAAAGCTCCAGTTGTGCAGCATCTCATACATACAATACGCATATATACCTCGAAAAGAAGAAACGACAACGAACCCCACCAATCCACCAACCCCAATCATCAACCATGCCTCCCACCCCACCCTCATCAACAACCCGAACAAAACCCGCCTCCGCCTCCAACGCTGACTCCGCCTCGATCACAACAGCCTCGAGTACATCCTCGACCACTCCACTTCTCACAAAATCGACGACAAAGCCGTCACCGACAGACCTCGAACCGGAACGAAAAGCGACGAAAAGCGACAGCAGCAGCAGTTCTCGACTCCAGCCTCAGATGTTAGTGAATGCCGCCGTCCTCCGGTCCTGATTGAGAGAGAGAGAGAAGGAAAGGGGGGTTTCGACACTGGTGTCGGTTCGATTTTGCTCGTTCGTCGAAGTTATGCGCACACGGAATCTTGTACGTTTCATGAATCGATAGTCAATGGGTATGTGCGATATTGCTGCGGAATCCTGTTTGGTTTTCACCTCGTTGAAAGACTGATTTGGGGTTGTGAGGAATTGGTAGAGTGTGCGGATGGTGTTGGGACTGGAGAAAAGCCGCTGCCTGTCGTCGAGTCGTAGAGACGGGGAAAGCTCGATCGAATATTAGTCCAGCTCATTACAAGCATGAGCCTTTAGTAGCTGTACACCACTATACCCATCCCAAACAGTAGTCTGTCCGTTCAAGTGTACACCGACTCCGTGAACTGATTCACCTGCAATCCCTTCTCCGCCATCTCGGCCTCGCACAGGAAATCCAACGGCATCCAGACGATATGCCCTTTGATTCGATCCAGCTCGCGCCGGACGTCGTCGACGGGCTGATGGGGGTCGAAGAGGTGCCCGGCTTTGCGGTCGCCCTTCTTCCCCAGAAACGCGTCGTACTGCTCGAACGTCCGGACCGTGTTGTCCGGGTCGGCGCGGAAAAGGTGGCGGAAGACGTCGGTGTTGACGGTGGCGCGCTCGGTCCAGGTCTGCCAGAGGTCGTCGGACAAGGGGTCGGCGACGAAGGCGTCGTGCTCGTCGCCGCGGAACCAGTCGTTGTCGCCGTCGTTCGGCGGTTGCGCGTTCACGTCGTCTGCCGCGTCGAGCTTTTGAGCGGGGAGGAGGCCGAGGTGCTCGCGCCATAGCATCCTGCGCAGCGTCGCGGCGTGATGGCCGGCGATGTAGTTCTGGCCGTTCATCTTCGATTGCAGGGGCAGGGTGTCTTCCATGACGATGGAGAGCTCCGAGTCGTGGAAGCCGAGCTGGGAGCGGTCGTTGATGTTGCTCGAACCGCAGATCACGACCCGATCGTCGACGATGAGGATCTACGTAAATCCCCATGTTAGTGCTGAAGCTTAGTACCGGCAATTGATGAGAGTGCTCACCTTTCCGTGAATGTACAGCTCTTCTTGGATAAAGTTCTCCTTCTCCTGCTCCCGGAGCTCCCTGTTCTTCGTCTCCGAATCGCCGCCGGTGCCGGGCTCGCGACCAGCATAGTTCTCCTCGGAAACTTTATTCTGCCCGAGCATGGCGTCCTTGGCGATGGAGTCTTCGCTCTGCACCGTGTCATCTTTACCCTCGCCGGCCAGGCCAACGTCATTCCGTCGGCTCTCAAAAGCCTCTTTAGCACTCTGCGATCGGCTTTGCAGCTGCGGGCGGTCCTCTGCGGCCGGGTGGTCCGCAGTGCCTTCGCCAGGCGCCCCGTGAACTCCTTCCGGCATCACGGCTTCCGCCTGCGCCCTCTGCACGTCTTGATACTTCACACCAGACTTCTCTTCCTGCTCTTTCAAGCCGGGGGTTTTGTTGATGCGGTCGTATGACCGAAGGTTGAAGCAGAAGATGTACTGCGTCGGATCGACGCCCGCGGCCTTGATCCGGCCGTAGATCGAGTCGTCACCTCGGCAAATCGATTTGTACTGGTAATCCATGATCGCTCGAGTGCCTGTTGCTGCATCGTCCCTCAGATCGCCGGCGAAACCCGGAATGGACGGAATCATGATGATGACCCGAAACTTGCGACCCTCTTTGCCCGCGGCGACGCAAGCGTCGACGATAGCGGCGCCAATTTGGTTGTGGATAGGAGCTTGCTTCTCGCCGGTCGCCGTGATGAAGAATTGATTCTCAATGTAGACGTAGTGCCTCGCGTCCCGGATGACTTGGCAATATGCGTTCTGGATACTCTGTTCCGTGAGGATGCCACTCGACCAGTCCGCCGAGCTGCGAACCAGCTGTGCGTGAACGCTGCCTTGGCCGCCTTCAGCCGACATCACACCGGCCAGCTCAGAGGCGTACCCTCTCCGCTTCTCCGCAACACCACCGGATGCCGAGACCGTGCCTTCCTTCTGCGGGTCGTTACCCGTCATGTGCGCGTTCTCTTGCTTGTGCCCGTCGGCTCGATTCTCTTCATCTCTGGGGTCCTGGCGGGCGTCCGGTGGTAGCTCCGGCAACGACTTGTCGACGCGCAGATGCGGTCGGTGGAGGCCGTGTTGATGTAAGAACTTCTCGGGTCCGTGTCCGAACTGATGCTGGTCGGGAGTGTAGCCGTGCTCGTCAAGCTCTTCATGGGCATCGTGGAACTCGTCGTCATCGTCATCGTCCTCAGCACCAGCGGCTGCTTGGAAATCTCTGTTTTCAACCAAGTAACCTTGATGCGGATTCCCGGCCTTCTGATCTAGCGGCGAGAGAGGATGCTGAAGGTACTCTCCGACGGGGTGCTTCGGCCTCTGCACTCCCACCAGATCCTCGTCTTCGCCTGTCCGGCCTGCCAAACTGAGCCAGTCGTAACGCTCATCACGCTTGTATTTGTCTCGTTTGCAAAAGTTCCACCGCAGCACGAAATGCTCCGCGATGTCATATATACACGGGCCAATGACGCCCATTGCCACATCGTGCCAAGGCATCCGCCCGTACTCGGTCTTGGAAAGCTCGTTGCTCTTCCAGTCTTCGACGGATTGAAAGTCCATGATACGGTTGTTGTTGAAGTCCTGGCCGGGGAAGACCTCGGTTTCTACACCAGCCGGGTGCGCGTCTGAAAGCGGATGTTGCTTTGTGTCCCACCGACCAAAGCAGAGGTCCAGCCCTCCGATGAAAGCCAGGTTATAATCAATGACGATGAACTTCTCATGATGCGCCCAGTAGAATGTCATATCAGATGCATTCTCGAATACGTTGTGATCGGGGTGGCGCATGACAACGATGTTCCTGTAACCGGGGCTGCCTTCCGGGCACAGCGCCTCGAGGGCATGCTTGGTGTGCTGGGAGTTACAGGTGATGGCCGCGGCGACTTCTTTATAGACGATCACGAAGATCTTGACCCCTCTCTCGGCCGCACGTTTGAGGGTGGCGTCCAGGCGCCATTCCTGCGTGAAATGGGGTGGCCGGCGCAAGAACAGCTCGGGCGACAGCCACCAGTCGGCAATGTAAATGGTCTCCTTGGCGCGTTCCAACGCCACCGACACCGCATGGAAGTAGTCTCGGCCGTCGATGTACCACTTGATGCGATTGCCGTCCCGCTCCGGCGCGAAGGACTGAAACCGGTGACCCTCTGCGATGCGCGTGCGTTTGGCGTCCGTCTGTTGCTCGTGCTCCTCGTCATGGCGATGGTTTCTGTTGACCAGGTTCTCGAACTTTCCCAACCGGTGCTTGAGGTGGACGGCTCCCACCTTGACATCGTAGAGGTGCGTGTTCTTCAGCTTGCCGCGCAGTTCCGGGAAAGGGTGCTTCATCTTGTCTTTGAAGCTCCGAGGCTCCTCGCTTGCGCCATCCGAGCCCTGCGATACTTGTGGGCGCAGTTGGTCCTCCGGGCTTCCGGCGTCGTGTGTTTTCCCCACCATCTTGAGTGTACGGCCGCAAAAGCCTGGCCACAGGTGGAGGGGAGTTCAAGTGTCGCTGAGATGCATGGACTCACAGCGAAGGTGTACGGACGAGGACGAAACGAGACCGCCCGAGGCACGGAGCAGTGCAGAGGGTAGGCATGTTGGGAGGTGATTGATTATTGATTGATTGTCAGGTGATTGCTGCCTTCCCTGTTCTTGCCTAGGCAGGAACCATAATAACTTCCAAAGCTATACTTCCCCGCGATCGAGTGTGTACAGCTGGCGCGACCGCGCTAAATGCGGAAGTGACCGCTGGTTAAGCGAAAGTGACCTACGGCTAAGCGGGAGTGACTGGCCAATTAGAGCGCGCAACCCTAACACAAAGCGGGGTGACCCCTATAAAAGTAATTCTAACTATGGATTGTAACCTTCTTTATTACATTAACATCTAATTCGGCTTTCTGAGTCAACTTGTTTTTAACTCGTTCCTAACCCATTAGTAGACTTTCAAGAACAATTAAGCAATATACTAACACTACAACTAACCAAATCTTAACTCATTCCTAACCTATTTACAATAGCTAAATGTCTCTAAGATTACATTAGCTACAAAAACTACTTAAAGGTTATTAAGGCTAGGGAGACTAAAGACTTTCCTACTATATGTCTAGTAAGCGCCTAACCTATTCTCAACCCGTTCTTAACTAATTTAAGGTAGCTCGACATCGTCTATAAGAGCGAGAACAAAAAGACCCTAGAGCTGTTCTAAGGTAAAGTCTACTATTATATACTTATTAATAGCAATATATATAGTATAAGTAATTATTAATAAGTTAGTAATAGGTTAACAATTAGCTAATAACCTCTTTAGTATAATACTTAGAC
>Ga0058704_10001493_pt1 | contig 10923 bp, 9 predicted proteins | sample AgamicMgSfe_FD_71363 | JGI IMG/M metagenome (GOLD analysis project Ga0058704, IMG submission 71363) | Agave microbial communities from Guanajuato, Mexico - Mg.Sf.e | ecosystem: Host-associated > Plants > Phyllosphere > Phylloplane/Leaf | place: Guanajuato, Mexico | collected 2012-05-30 | reverse complement strand
ATGTTGATGGTGGTCGGGTAAGGTGAAGTGTGGTCCAGTTGCAGCCACAATGCAAATGCAAGCCGTGCGGGTGGCAATATAATCCGTTCGTGCTTGGAGTACGAGTATCGAGAATCTATGCAATACAGATCTATGTGTCAATGTAGGAAGACAGATTGCGCATACCCACGCTCCGTCACTGAGTTTCCCAAATACTCCATCCCAAGTATTGTCCTGATAACTCTGTCAAGCCGAGCATATTAGACCTGTAAGATTTCATAAGCTTTCTCCGTACCGATCGCAGACGCTCTGGTTCTTCTTATTGTGGGATAGCGCAGCCTGATCATGAGGTGGCGCTGCGGCTATGACCAGGACAGCTGCAGGCCTCCTCGGCCAGACCACAGTACAGACGGGACGCTGCTGAGGCAGTGGGGCGACGTCAAGTCCATGAAGGAATCGCCTCGTACACATCAAGACGATGTCAGTACTGAAGTAGAAGAGGTGACTTGCTTGCTTCGATCTAGCAATGGGACTGTACACGTCCGTTACGTAGTGGCGCGCCTGTTGAAGGTACGCACTCTGGCAGATGTGCGCATCTTCCATCGTATTTGATAGCTCATAGACCTCGAGCTACTGTGTATATCGGCGTATTCTTCTGCAGCGACAGCTGGAACAAGTATAATCCGTATCGCGATGTAGATGGTGGTCGACTTTTAGGAGCACGCGCCGAAACAGCCAAAGGGTCTTGTCACGTGCCTGGGCAATTCAATGAGAGAACCGCGTCGGCGGTGTTCATTGGTGGGGCTTTTCCGAGCATCCATGGTCCAAATCAAACAACCAAAGTCGCTACCAACAACCACCTTCGCACTCGCACTCAACCGCGCCTGTCCCCCAAACTATCCTGCTTGGAAAAGACAACGACATCCCAGCAAGATTCGAATCGCGCACGCTCCAACCACATCCCGTCGCATCAACGGCCACCACACAACAGCGAAGATGGGAGAGTCACGGCAAGAGCTGCTCGCCTGGCTCAACGGCCTCCTCCAGCTGAACCTGACCAAAGTCGAGCAATGCGGGACGGGGTATGTTCATCGCTGAATACACTGCCCTCCACCCTCAGTGACCCTCTCAATCACTAACACATTGATTAATCCAGCGCGGCATTATGCCAAGTCTACGACTCAATCTTCCTCGACCTCCCCCTCTCGCGCGTCAAATTCACCGCCAACACCGAGTACGCCTACCTCGAGAACTTCAAGATCCTCTCCAACACCTTCCGCAAACACCGCGTCGACCGACCCATCCCCGTCGAATCCCTCGTCAAGTGCAAGATGCAGGATAACTTGGAGTTCTTGCAGTGGAGTAAGCGCTACTGGGACCAGTATTTCCCGGGCGGGGACTACGATGCTGCGGCACGGCGGAGAGGCGCAGGCGCGGGTGCGGGAATGGGTGCTGCTGCTTCGCCCGCGCCGGCACCTGCTGCGGCGAGGACGAGTACTGCGGCGACGGCGAGACGGCCGGTTGGTGCTGCGGCGGCACCGAGAGCTAGTTCTAGGCAGACGGGCTCGACGGGCGGTGCGGCGAGCGCGGCGTTGCAGCAGAAGAACACGGAGTTGACGGAGACAGTGCAGGGACTGGAGCGAGAGCGGGATTTCTACTTCAGTAAATTGCGGGATATTGAGCTGTTGATCCAGCAGGCCATGGAGGCCGATCCCGTGTTGGAGGAGGACGAGGGGGGGTTGTTGAAGCAGATACAGACGATTCTTTATTCTACCGAGGTAAGCCGCAACTCTACCTTGAGTGTCTGGTGCGGGGTGTAGGTGTGGTGGTGGAGAGTGTGGGCTTTTGCTGACTATGTCTGTGTGTGTTTTAGGAAGGATTCGAAATTCCCGCCGAAGCCGAGGGCGAAGCTGCGGCAGCAGGCGAGGAGGAGACGTTTTGATGCTGATGATGATACCACTACCATTTTCGACGATGATGCGGCGTTACAGCGCTGCTACTAGCTTTCTCATACGAGGAAGGAGGATGAGGACGGGAGGCACCAACACTGGGCTTGCTTCATTCATGGCTAGCTGGGCGGCTGGCTCACATAAGCGCAAAAGCAACGGCGGTTGTGCTGACAAGCGCAGATACGGGTAGCTATATGTATGAATGACACTGAGCAAGCCGACCGAACGACATCATCTCCCTGTACCGCGGTCGCGGGCAGACTTGGGCTCGTTGTTCGGTGTCGGCCGTGGAGGCACCATTGACGAGTCGCTCGACTTCCTGAGCACCGGGTGCTCTTTTGCTTGTCTGCGACATTATGCCTATGAACGTTTTCAGTCAGAAAGTCGTATCCTTGTAGAAACACCAAAATCGCAGGCCGTCACGCGAAACACTGTCGATGGCCGTACACGATTTGCTCACAGCCAAGCGTAACAGCCGAACTCAGTCAGACAATCGTTTTGAGATGGATTAGTCACCCTCCTGCGCGCTAACGACGAAAGCCGAGAACAAGATCTCCTTTCTGGAACACATCGAACGATGTACGGTGAGTGTCAAGGTCCCTCGAAAATGCTGACGCAGCAAGCAAGCAGTGCACGGACCGCCTAGTTCACATGCAAGGCTGGCTGCAACCCTTCTTTTGGCCCTGCCTTGGCCCTTGACTTTTCGTTCCGCCACAAATGTCTCTGTCGGGGAAGCCCTTATCAAAGTCGGAATGCACCTTTGGCTCAACCGTTTCGCTCAATTGGGCACTGTACTCCCTAGAGAGGAGGACAGCAAAGCATAGCATACGTCAGACCCGGCGGACTGGGTTGTTGGAATACGTTCACTCGTCGCCCTCTACAACGGCACAGCAATGCTTCGCTTCTGAGCTTCTCCCTTCGTTTTCCATCGTTCTTTCAAGATATGCTTAACAGAAATCAAGATTGTGCCACAGCCGTGGTTTCTTGTTTCGATCAAATCAACCCCCGTCGTTCTCAATTAATGATGTGGAACACCGAGGAATGTACCACACGCAAGCCAGCCAGAGCGAGAAAAACGTCTCCTTGTTGAGAATTTTGACAAGGTAGGGACGTTCCTAAGTCTGTTGACTATGCATGCTGTGAAGGTTTCCCCGATGTTTTCTCAACCACCCGTAGTTTTAGCGGTGCGGGAGATAGCTGGGACGGCACTGGTAGACTAGGAACGCAAAAGATTCCACTCTCACGACTGCTCGCCGGGCCTTGACAGTCTCCAGTGTTGAAGAAGCCGATCGACAATCCTGGACCGAATGACTTGAATGGATCTTTAGAGTGACTCAGGAGCTGCTCCTGCACTGGAAGTGATCTTTAGAAGGGAAAGCGTACAAGGTGGTATGAGCGCTCAGCGGCATAGTATGGACGTGGCGCAGCATTCGCCCTCACGCTCTGCCGTGAGCTCGACATCAAGCCTCTCGCTCAAGCAGCCACGGGTGGATCTGGCACTGCTTGGCCTTCGTGCACCGATCGAGATACCTAGTCAGGTCTCCCTCACCCTTGCCGAGGAGGTAGGCAATCCGAAGAAATAGCCTACGTTTTGAGATATGTATGGGTTTCTAACCCGTCTCGTGTTGTAGGGCTTCGAAGTCAACTCCCACGGCACCGTGAGCTTCATGCCGAACAGCACCTCTCACCCGCGACAATGGCCTCTATATCGCAAGATCTACGACTCAGCCCTCATCTGCTTCCGCGAGTTCTCCATGACACTCATGAGTAACACCGGCACCACCGTAGCAGCCCACTCGCAACAGGACTTCGGCATCAGGCCCATCTTTGCCATCTTCTGCTGCACCACCGTCTACATCCTAGGCCAAGCGTTCGGCGGTCTCGTCTTCCCGCCTATCGCTGAGTCGTTCGGCCACCAGACCACCTACGTATCGGCGAAATTCGCCTTCGCGGTCTGCTGCTCTATCATCGCACTCGCGCACAAGAGTCTAGGACCTGTGGTGTTTGGTCGCCTGGTCTCGGGTTTTGTTTCCGCTATTCCGGCAATTGTCGCCGCGGGCAGTATCGAGAACACGTGGGACGAAAAGGCACGGATCGTTCTCATGCATGCATGGATATCGAGTGCAGTGCTTGGACTCTCTTGCGCACCGTCCGTGGCGACGTACATCAGCACGTCGGCGCTGGGATGGTAAGCTTCTTCGATCGTACGTCTGAAGCACTAGGAGCCCCATGCTGACTGACTGCCGGTAGGCCATGGATTTACGGCATAGCCGCGGTCGTCTTTGGTATCTGCGCCTTCCTCTGCCTCGGCATGCAGGAATCGCGCCCTTCGCAAGTTATACGTCAGCATGTCAGAAGTGTAGCTCGCACAACCAGCTTCGACAATCTTGCAGCTGATAGCGAGCATCACCTCCCAACACTGAAGGTCTTTCTGCGCACCACGCTATTCCAACCTGTTCGACTATTCTGCACCGAGCCCGTGCTCTTCTGGATTTCGATCATGGGCGCTATGGTCTACGGCAACCTGTATCTGTTCTCCGAGGCACTCTCCGTGGTCTACAGCTCTGCATTCCACTTGTCCGAGCTGATGTCGTCGCTTGCTTCTCTGGCCTTCGGCTTTGGTATCCTACCTACATTCCTCCCGCGCATCTACGATATGAAACTCGCAAGTCGCCGCCGACGGGACAATGCGCCATGGAAGCCGAAGACAAACTTTTCGGTTTCTACATCGCGGCTCCCGTTCTCGCTGTCGGCCTTTGGTGGTTCGCCTTTACCGTGCCTCCGCTTGCAAAGAATACCTCACCTTGGGTCTCCATCTCCTCGCTCACGCCCATTGGCTACGCAACGGTGGAGTTCGACAACGTGCTCTCTGGCTACCTTACGAACACGTACATGAGCTACGCCGCCTCCGCCAACGCGCCGATGTCGTTTTTGCGAGCAATCTTATCAGGCGTTTTCCCGTTGTTTGGACAGCAGATGTTCCAACGGCTGGGTCCCAATGATGCTTTGTACATACTTGCGGGTATCGCGAAGGTCTTCTGTGTGGTTGCGGTGTGGCTTGGGGTGAAGGCCAAGTAGTTGAGGTTGGGGAGTCCTTTCGCGGAGAAGACGGCGACGGTGTCGGCGCGGAGTAGTGAGCAGTCTCTGGTTTTGAAGGAAGGTGTTGGCAATGTAGAATAGTTTAGAGTCACTTTGAGACAGTCTGCAGATGTAACATAAGTCGAAGCTTAGAGGCGCAACGGATATCTGAAAGATGAGAAATGGGGAGGGATTCCGCTTGCATTGCTTACATATCAGATGCACTGTTGCTGTAGCATTGTCGTTCTTGGAAAGGGCAGCGACCTCACTGAGCAGTGAAGGAAAAGGAACGTATATCTCTGGCTGGTAACACCCTCTGCCGAGTCCTGGACACAACATGGCAAGACTTTGGTTTAGCTGGCGTACACGGTTGTTCAGTCTCGAAGCTTGAGATCACCATGGAAGAATCTCAAGGGCGAGTTGAAAGCAAGATGCTTGAATCTACGTCATCGCTCCTTGATGCGTATGTTGGTGGACGTCACATGCAATGCGCGTCGTTGACAAGGCTACCATTGAGACATATCAAGACAGCCACCTTGGGCGGAGCAGCGAGTAGTCGTTGAAAAGCCAGGCGCAGAGTTCACAGAAACTGAAGATGTAGCCTCCCTCTTGATGTGAAAAGTCAGTGACCGAAACGTTACCGGTGCATGACTAATTGAGCCAACTTGCGTTTTGGCAATCTCTTTGCTAGACTCATGAACATATGTCGCAGTAGCGCCACAAAACTGGCCCGGGACAACGAGAGGCAATGTTGACTCTGACCAAGGCATTTCCGAAGAAGGCTCGTTCTTGAGCAGAACCCAGAGTACCGTTTGGAGGCCGCCGGATTAGCTACAGTCCATAAGCGGGCTACAGCGGCTGACGAGTTTGACTGGTGCCAACGATGCTAAAGTCGATGAGACTTTCCGCAAAGCTTTGAGAGGCTGGTGTTCAAATCAAATGAGAGTCTGGATCAAGAGAACGTGCGGGCAACCGACTGTTAAGCCTATAGTGACAGTCTTGGAAGTCCTGCGGAGGCCTCTTCGCTCTTTTTGCACCTCACGGCTGCGGACGAGTCTTTTTGGGGGACCGAGGCGATGATGGTCGCGTCCCTCTCGAACGTAGCTACTCTGTTGGTAATCGGCATGCGATGTCAAGTACGCCAAGGCTAATAGAGTGAAGCTGTGGATGCTTACAGCATCAAGATAGCGCGTGAGCTTTACCTGGTGGGAGGCGAATGCAGCGACCTGCGCAGAACCAGAGTGACAATGCTCTGTCCTGTCTGTCCGCCAAAGGTAAATGTGGGATACTTCGCCTCAGAGTGATACTGCAATTCGCCGCCTTTCGGTGCCAGCCAGTCCAGTAGCTCATCCTTGGTCCAATTGCATGAGGTGATGACGAGGAAATGCTCGGGCTTGATGAGCGGAGCCACTCTCTGGCGGTAGGTGCCGCACGCATGTGGTAAGCCTTCGGAGCGCGGCATGAGTGAGATGGCGTCGAATGTGCCCTTATCCAAGACCACGTCAAAGCCATCCTCTAGCCAATCGCCAGGTTGGTCGGAAAGCAGATCCCACAACTCGAAGCGTACTGAGTTTGCTTCCTTCTGGTCGTCAATGCTCCGTGCAAGCTGGACGCTCGTCTCACTGTAGTCAACGCCAACCATCTCACCTTCCCAGCGACTTCCCTCTTCGTCTTCTTCCCGCAAGCTGAATAGCAAGTGCCCATTACCGGTACCGAGATCCAGGAACCTAGAGAGCGCCTTCCCAGAATGCGAATCGGCAGATCTGGTAAGCAATCCTTCCTCCTCCAGAGCATCCAGCTGCTTCAGAATAGCCTCCTCGGCACCACTTTCACTGAACCACACAGTGCCTTCGTCTTCGGCATCCTCTTCATGATTTCGGAGCTCCCGGTAATAGCATTGGTCCCAGCTATAGCGAGCGGTCAGAAGTGACTCGCGGCCTGAGGCGGTGGCAGTGTTTCCTTACATACTACGCTTTCGTGCCTAGCTCGCTTGGAGCCAGCCTGCGCCCCCCTGTGTCGATCCCGCCTCGAGGCAATGGCATTTCCTCCATTTCGGATCTGCGAGAACCTGGGTGGACGCTTTCACCGACAGACGCGAACAACTTGGTGTAAAGATGGTCGCGATGTTGATGACATGTCCAGAAGGAGCAAATTGTAGGTGGTCGGTCACTGTTGTTCGTCATCGGTGCCGGTGCAAAACGCAACCGAGCTTTAGCCGGTTAGCCGCTGATGAGGCTGATGAGCGATCGCAACTTGACTACCTCCTACTTTGATCTGGTGGGCAACTTTCGTCAGATCTTCTGAGAGTCGTGTGGGCTCTGGCATCAGGTCCTAATCATGACTGCTTCACGCCTATCACAGTATGGACTGGCGTGCGTGGTGCTCCGGCAGGACTTACGAATAACGGCTATTGACATAGAATGAATGAATATAGAGGATTAGACCTCGTGTTCAATCGCTTACTGCTGACTGATTTGCTTGTTCGTTGGAACGCTGCTATCGCGGACCGCCATGATGGCTTTAGTGGTCCAAGCAATAACGGCGTGAATGTTCGCCGTAAGAGAAGATCGCACCGCCTCCCTACCTAGATTCTCGCTACAGACTGGTGTTGGTTCACATATCTCATCCCCACCGTTCTAGGACATTGCTGATTAGGTCAAGGCTGCATCCAACACCAAAACACCGATACCGCCGAGAGCCAGTTCCATCGATGATACTGTATAGTAGCTATCCAAGCTTAACTAAGCTCATTCCTTTGAGAAGACCAGGAACCTCGGAATGAGGCTGAAGGCGGTAGAAAATAACAGCACATCGCTCGAACGTATAACGCTCTCGGCGTTTCTGGCAAGCCGCAGCAACAGTATCATGAGCGTACAGTGTTCGCGGTTCGCTATATGTCCACTACGTCCGTCGATCGCCGAAGAGAGGGATGACTTCCGTGGGCGGACCGCGAATTCGAGACGTGAGCTGGCCACTTGCTCTTGGCTTGGATACCAGCAGATTCGACAAGAACGCTCCTACCCAAGCACCGAAGCCTACCATTATCCTAGTCCACGATGCCTTCCACACAGCAGAGCATGTCGACCAACTTTCCACCGAGCTCAGACAGGCATGCTTCAGAGTCGGGACGCCGCAATTGCCCTCTTCCGCTTGGGCACACCGGGCTAATGTCTTCGAAGCGGACGTCCGGGCAATCTTCGAGGCTGGCCGAACTGAGATCGAAGTAAGCCGGAACGTCGTTCTGGTCACGAATGGCTATAGCAGTCTCCCCTCTCCGTCGCAGCTAACTGGCTCAACGAACTCTCGCTTGACCGGCCACGGGCCGGCGAAGTGACAAAGCTGGTGTTCCTCGCTGGGGCATTTTCCGCAGGAGGACGGATGTTGCATGGATCTCTCGACGTCAGGTTGGCTCACACATGAGGTCGGTGATCAAAAACGGTCTTTGACCTTCCACAGCACGCCTACTGACCCATCTTCTTACCTCAGGACGACGGCTTGACTTATGCCAAGACTCCCGGCCGAGTCTTTTTCAACGACTGCGGCTTGGAGACAGCTCGTAATGCTGCTGGATTGCTGCGGTCCCAAGTAACCCAAAATCTACTCTCGAAGCCGTCCCAACCTGGCTGGAGCTACATTCCGAGTCTGTACATCGTATGCGAACTAGACCGCGCGATCTCAGCAGCCACACAGCACGACTGCGCAAGGCGACTACGAGCACAGAACCGCAGTGTTACGATTGTCGGAATTGCAGCCGGTCACTCTCCCTTCGTTTCTCGCGCGCGTGAGACGGCGGCTTTTGTCGTTCAGGCTTCGGAAGAACAGTGACATTGCTGACTATATTGTCGCGGGATCGGTCCAAGAAAGTCGCTGTATAATGATAGGTCTAGACGGGCGTTGGTCTTTTAGCTCTGTCGGCGCAGCATAAAGGAAGAGGCTCTTGCTGTCACTCGCTGAGCGAATCCGGGGCGACTCGCGTTGCTAGAATGTAGAGGCACTGCCAATGCGGGAGACGGAGCGTCTACGCTGGTGGCGTTCGTCCGGTCGTTCGAAGGGGGTTCTGGCGCGGCAGCTTCAAGCTCGGGCACGACTGGAGCGTCACTACTGTTTTCTGATTGTGGCGATCTGTTCGCGGCTTGCTTCATGTACTCCCGAACAAGTAGCCTTATGCGTTTCGGCTCGGAGTAGTGCACACCTTTCTCGTGCTCGAAACTAGTCTGTATGAGTCGTGCGCTGCAGACACCATCAGGGCAAACGTCCAAACCAAAAGCCGACCGCCACGATTGCTTGAACAGCGCAATGGCGAAATAGTGCGTGGTGGCTATCTTCTTTTGCATGAAAGAGTACCGGACCACGAACCAGACACCCTCGACGTTTGCGACCTCACTCCATTCCATCTCGAGTTCCTTGAGGCACTGGCGCACGGTGTCTATTAACCAAGTGAGGTCGTTGCAAGTGAAACACTCCATACGACCGAGGCCGACAGGACCACTCTTCGGTACCTTTGCTTCTGTGCTGGACGTGAAGACCTCGAGCAGGTCGCACTCAAAAGTTAAGAGCCTTCCTCGAGCAACATTGGCCAGCATAAATAGCGGATCGTAGTCCATTGGCCATAAAGTGCTCTGATCGCTGAGCATATCTCCGGTGATGCAAGGGTAGTACCTGTTTCCAGGAGGGTCTGGAACTCGACAATGGAGATCGGATAAAGCCTTGGCTCTGCTTTTATTGGAGTTCAACTCGTACGTGTTCTGCGCATCCAGGCCAGCTCGTTCGAATACACTTTGTAGACACCAGTTAATTGTCGCAGTTGAGATCACGCTGCTATCCAGTAAACATGTGGTCTCGGCGGAGCTTCCTTGTACTGCATGAGTCTCGTGACCTAAAGCGGCTCGACAGCTCTCTTGCTCGGCAGCGATCAACAACTTTAATTGAGGCTGGGCTGGATTTTGGAAGATGGAACTCGACTCGGCTATTGAGTACGCAACCAATGCTTCTTTCTTGCGGTTGTTGAGGGCATAGCTGTCGGCCAGCCAGTATGCTGCAGCACAGTCGCCGGCATCTAGAGCTGAGATATTGGTGATCGGCTTCTGTAGCACGGACAAAAAGAGAGACATTGCTCTATCCGTTTGGCCCCTGTAGCTGGCACACACTCCTAGGAGATGCCGAGCACGCCGCGCTAACGAGAGCTCATCTTTCTCAATAAGACTCTCCAGGTAACCCATAAGGTAGCCTTCAGCCAGATCCCAGTTACGGTCCTTGAATGCAGTGATTATGTGTTGAATGCGTTCTCTGTCAACGTCTACGGCAACTCCAGGGTCATGCTCATCTGCGTCTCTGCTTCCGTAGAATTCTACTACGCTGGGACTTGGTCGTAGACGACCAGTTGGGATATCCCTTAAGGCCGGGTTAGGAGCTGATACTGTTCGACGACGAAGTGGCGCGGGAGGCTGATAAGGATCTTGCCTCACATCGAGGACATCGTCGACACTCCTCCGGCCTACCATTGCGGGCTGCATAGGTGAGAGTCCGACCTCGACATCCACTCTGGGGCTGATCGCGGTGCTGTCATTTGCCGCTGCATCAGTGGGCTCGGAAAGCGTAATCTCCGGTGCAAAGCTCACATGTCGGGGCACTGGCCTCCTCAGAAGAATAGGAGCCTCCTCAGTCGCTACTGGGACAATTGACACCTCATCTACTTTTAGTGCAGCTGCAACAACCGCAAGCGCCGGCAGATTAAGAGTGTTAGCATCCTCGTCATCCTTTGCCGGTGCGACTGCAAGACTACTGCACGCCGTCGGACTGCTCTGCACCAAGTCCCGCGATTCTGACTGCTGCGCATCCGTCCGCGTGTGCGCAATCTCCCTGAGATTGCGTGACGGTGATGTTGGCCTTGACGTAGAATAGAGATCCTCCTCATCCT
>Ga0058704_10001492_pt1 | contig 10924 bp, 7 predicted proteins | sample AgamicMgSfe_FD_71363 | JGI IMG/M metagenome (GOLD analysis project Ga0058704, IMG submission 71363) | Agave microbial communities from Guanajuato, Mexico - Mg.Sf.e | ecosystem: Host-associated > Plants > Phyllosphere > Phylloplane/Leaf | place: Guanajuato, Mexico | collected 2012-05-30 | reverse complement strand
ACTGCAGAGTATTATGTCTCGGTTGGTGGATCTAGACGCGCTTCGCTGGTTATGCACCGAGTCATTCATCTTCTATTATCGAGTGTGATATCCTGATGATATCTTGAACCACCGACAATCTTGGTCATACAGTTTTGCATCAGAATCCTCCTCCCCAATGCTGACCTACTAGTCGTTTTAAGGTAAGGTAGCACCGCCCCACCGATGCCGAATATGACGACTTCTCTGCTTCTCCGTCTCTGCTTCTCCGCACTACGAACCTCTTCATGTCTGTTTCATACATCCCGTCTGTTTGCGCCAATCGACCAGTTTGCTGTGTTGAATGCTGCCGCCCGCCGGCTAAATACAACCCCCTCTTCGAAACCGGTCGAGGCAAAACTCGAGGTACAATATATCGAGTGATGGTTCGGTGTCCTACCCTTCCAGCTCTCAGCACCTTTTTCGCTCGCGTTTTCCCTAATCATGCACGAGTGGGAGGATCCGCTTGGTGAGGAAAGCGAACAAGAAAAAAAGCGCTGGGAGCTGGAGGGTGGCACACCGAACTATCACTCGATTGTACTGTAAGTTGGAGCTCCAACAAGTTAATCTTGCACCCGTCAAGTGGGGTCACTGTAAGTTACCGTGGAGTTGGCGATTTCTTGTTCAGAGTGAAGGTGAAGATCAAATGCCTTTCTCTGACCAGGACCCATCTGCTCCCCTGACGTTCAAGGGAAAACATCACAAATATCATGCATATTCCTCATCTTGTAGCAGTATCCAAACCCATCATATAGCCAACCCCCTAAGAAACAAGCCTAGAAACCACCCGCACCTCTGACCCTCTGCACTGCCCCGACCACTCCCTTTGCCCAGCTAAATTTGCCCGGGTCCTTTCCAATCGCTCCCTCGGCCTCTTTGCCCTCTGAGTTCCTCCAAATACCGTCTTCCTGGCTCGCAGCGCCATACTCACCAGTATTCTGATTTCGTTCAAGCCCCTCGATCCATTTTCCAACCACTTCGGCGCTGTCAATCATGACGTTGACTTCCTGGCTATGATACCAGCTCTGCGTGTCCTGGTTGCCATTACCTATGATCCCGATATGAGCGTCCACGATCATGACCTTGATATGGCAGCTCCGCGACTTGAACTTGTTGTGGATTGGCATGTCCTGGTCCTTGCCCACGTAGTAGTGCACGTAAAGACGCTTGCGCGCCTCGGGCTCGTCGGCTAATGCCATGTACAGTTTGTTCGCCACGCCCTCGTTGTGCCCGCCCTGGAATGGGAGGAGTTCGCCTGCGTCGTTGTAGCCGAGACAGACGTAGTAGACGACTCGGACGCCCCTGCGGACGGCTGCCAGAAGCTCGGGCAAGAGCGGAGCGGCGTTCAAATCTGGCGTCTGGATGAAGATGGAGGTTTTGGCGTGTCGGACGGCGGATATCCACGCTTCGTTCTGTGGGGTGTAGACGCCGAGATGGTTCGCTGCGCCGTAGGGTTTGCGGTTCACCATGGCCATGGGTATGAGCTCGTGCGCTGCGTGTGGTATGTACGGCGTCATCTCAAAGCCGGGTTCGTACAGTGGAGCTGTGCCTTTGCGATCCTTCTGGTGCGTGGCGAGGTTGAGATGCCGAGTCACAACTTCGACACTCGTTTCGCCATCGTGGGGCGTCATGACTGACTGCATGCGGGCTACTTCGCCAGCGATATCCTTGTCATAATGAGGATCCCCACCCGCGTGGAGAGGTAGTCGTTCCCGCTTCCCGTTTTCTGCTATCTTGTCGAGAGACGGTGCGTTATCCCTTGCCCCGGGGACGAGCAACTTCCCATCTTGATCAAAGAGGCCTCTAAACGAAGCATCTCCAAAGGTATCAAGACCTCCCTCCGCAGCTGGCGTGTTTCTGGATGGCAAAGGGGGCGAAAGATCACGATGCCAGGAGATCAGCAGAGTATCGTAAAGTGAGTCCACAATCGGACCCTCAAAATGGCACATCATCTCCACGTTGTCGTTGTCTTGTATGTTATTACTGCTCACGATGCCGATTTTGCGATCCACGACCATAAATTTCGAGTGAAATGTTCCGAGCATTGGTCGATGATAGTTCTGCACTTGCATGTCTAGGTGCGGCGCCTCCTCTTTCGAGGGCAGACGTACATTGGGACCGGTGTAATCGCTCTCTGGCACAAGTTGATGCGGGTCCCATAACTGGAATATGTTAGTGAGAGGGTAATGTGTTTACCGCGCGGAAACTTACCTGGTTTACGTTACCACGGTCGTACATCATCTTCACAACAGCCTTCTCACCCCTCTCACCTGCCCGCCTTGACAATTCCTTCAGTGCATCGGTGATGAGTCGCGAAGCATCCGAGTCCATCCAGTAGTTGGTGGCCAGAAACACTTCTTTCTCCGCCCTCGCAATCAGGTTCGACTATGCCTGATCAGTAAGAGCTTCTCCATCCTGATCTCAACCGTCAGAGCATCGTCTGGAATTACCATGTGCCTGATAATATCAGGTAGAGGCCCTATCACCGTCAAAGGGACCACACCACAACTGCCCACGAGAGACGGGCTACAACAGCCCATCAGAGGATCATGGTTCAGCGGCATGAGACTGTCATGGAATATTCGCAAGAACAGCTCGCTTGGTTTACTCGGTCCCCAGTTTCCGCACTCGTAGGCTCGTTTGAGCTCCTCGTCCGTGGCAGGGACGCGCTTCTCAGGAGGCGTCCCCTCGGAGACGGAAACCGTGTCTGGATGGTAAAGGGCCTTTGCAGCCTCGCCAGGCGAAAGCGAAGGGTCCTGCGCCAACCGGGACGAGACACTCCGCTTGTCACGACAGAGCTCGTAAACGCGATCCGAAATTGTGGACATCTTTCTGCTTTGCTTTTCTTGCTTATGGGTCGGAGAGATAGGACTCGGTAGGTGAGGCATGAGGACTAACCTCTGCTGTCCAGGGAAGAATATGCGGAGCGCGAAACGAAGAGGATACTGTGGAATAAGAATACTTGGAAAGATACATGGACTGCCAATATATACAAAGGCTAATCTTGATAGGATGCAGCGGAAACGTGTACGTATGCACGCCGGCAAAGCGGCATCATCATTTTACCTTTCATGTCTAGACTCGACCTGGCTGTAAAGGTCGCTTAGCTAGGTGAGTGCGCTGGCTGGAGGTGGTTCGTTAAACCGGTAGATGACGCAAGTGTAAGCTAGAAACACGAACCCCACTGCCAAGTTTGCCAACCTTTTGCTAAGCTTTTTCGTATTGCTTGTTCTTCCATGATCGACGGAAACTCCAGACTTTACTCTATGTAAGGGAGATTCAGACCCTGTCAATGCGAATCTCGACAGGAGATGAAACAGTAAGCCCTGGTCTGAAGGGAGAATCCTGAACTCTTTGGCTGTAAACACACAATCTCAGGGTGACCTCGGCTCCCAAAATCGGATCAGCCTTGACCTTGGTCCCATTTGATTACCCGTATGTTAAAGCTACACCTAAGGTACCTGGTCATAGCTGTCACGTCACTGCCATGAGGCCATAGCCGCTATATCTGCACGCCGTTGGCCCGTCTATCTTGCTCCTGTGCCTTGGTCTGAACACCGATCCACTTCTTCTGCAGGTTCTCGTGCAGACCAGCGTCCTTGCCAGCCACCATCGCCAAATTCAAGGCATTCTCCGCCCACAGCCGCCCGTCCTCCTTGTCACCTGCACAGAAGACGTCAATCGCGTGGTTAAAGGCACTGGTAGCGAGCCAGAGGAGTTCCTCTTTGGGGTAGTATAATTTTGGTTCCTGAGAGATGTCAGCAGAAGTCTTTCGTCATTGCGCGAAAAAGAGTCTTACATGAGTGGCCCGAGCCCGAGCGGCGATCGTCTTCGCGCTCTCTACACACTTGAGTGCCATTGCTGGGTTCAAGTTTACGGTCATCTGGTACAGGCAACGAGTCCAGCGTGCCAACTTCTGAACATTGCTCTTGTCTTGCTTCCAGCATGCATTGATGATTCTTTCGGTGACGAGTGGTATCTCTGCAGGTTGTTAGCTCACCCGTAAGTGGAAGATGTGTTGAGCCATATTACTTGTCTGGTAGTGATTGTCCAGCCTTTCGTTGACTATTTCCGTATGTATGTGGATGACGAGGTCCGCGACAGTGCCCAACCGAGTACTGTGCTGGTCGGCCAGGCAAAGCTAGATAGTATGTCAGCGTGTATGACTGAAGTCATGATCAGGCACTCACTCCAAGCACACGATCCAAATCATCCCAGTGCTTGAGTCTTAGTAGAGCCTCCAAGTCGTATTTGAGCAGCTCAAAATCTTTGATGATCAGATTGGCCAGTGTGTCAGCCTGGAACTTGTTCGAGTTGGTGGCCTCAGCAAAGCACTGGTGGAATGCTTCGATCTGACGACGGGCTTCGAGGTAATGAGACAGGGAGCGCTCGACATTGTCTTCTGTCCGTCCCAGGATGACCAGTGATGAAACAGCGAGAAAGCGACACAGCAGTGATCGGTACGCGAGCCCGCTGTCCTTCCCATCCTCACTTCTCAACATATCGATAAAAGATATGCAGACTGTCATGAACCTCACAAGTAGTTCAGGATGCATGTCGGTCATATGTTTCAACGCGAGGTTGTAGCCGCGACTTGCGAACCATTTCAGTTCTGCTTGGTACTGTTTATCCAAAGCGCCCGATTCAGTAGATCGAAAGTTTCCAGCTTGAGACATTGCACCTTCGAAGATCTTGCACACTTCTATCGAGGCATTGGGATCTGGAGCGGTATCTCTCTCCATCTCACGCACGAGCAAGTTGACAGTAGCACGCAACAAGGCCGGTAAATAAATCCCCTTCGGCGCATCCTGATCGTAGCACTCGAGGACCTTCTGTAGTGTGACAATAGCTTGTTTCGTATCGCCGGCCTGTTGGGCTTCAAGTGTGCAAGCGTAAAGGAAGGTCGGATCGGTGGAAGTAGCCTTCAAAACGCCATCCAGCGAGTCGGAAGCCAACTCGGCATCACCACTGCGGAGTGCAACCTTGTACATAATGTACTTTGTGATAGGGGCGGCCTTCCCACTTTCCGGCATGGCAAAGTAGGCTTCTCTGGCTGTATCCGTGTCTCCATTTGCAAGTGCATCCAGTATCATTTTCCGCCTTAGCTTGGATTTGTTGAGGTCGCCAGCCTTCTGGAAGAGCGCGTGCCCAGCAAGACGACACCAGACAGCTGGAGGTGCCTCTGGATGTGCTGTGATTGGAGTATCTATCAGCTTCCATATCAAGCTCTGTGCAGCATGAGTTGCTTCGGTGCTGAAAGGGGTCCCCGTGCTACTGTAAGTCTCCTGAAACAATTCTTCCAGCTTCTGCGCTGATGCCAGTGTTGGAGTCGTGATAACACCCAACCAGATTCTGGTCACGACTGCCTTTTCGATCCAGGACTGGCTACCAAGGTCGTACAGACGCGGTAGAAAAGACTCGAGAGCTTTGCACGCATGGCTGATGCTGTGGCCGTCTGGTTTCTTGTCGATTTCATTGGCTTTCTTTAACTGGTGTATTTGATGTAACACGCTGCATAGACGTGATCAGTAAGTGCTACTACCTAGATGTGAGGCCGGAGACCATACGTTTTGATGTTATTGTCTATCAGATAAACCAAACTAATGATGTGAAGGATAACTACTGAGGTGTCAAAAGCGTTCTGGGAATCATAGTATGCAAACGATACCAGTAGAAGCATGTTCGATATCTACAGGGCTTTGAGCGAAGAGACAGCGGAGTCGAAGCAAACTGATTGACATTCTGAACTCAGGAAGTTCCTGCAAGGATTAGCTATTAGTGATACCAGAATTAAGACATAATTTGCACTTACGGACTCCATACGAGTGACCATCTCGGACGACTTTGACAAAGAATCTGCATCACCAGTTTCGACCAGGGCTCGTGCTGGAAAACGATCAGACACAAGTAGGATCAAGATTGAGGGCTTATCACCCACCTAGATCACTCATAATCGCCAGGCGAAGCTCATCTCGGTCAGGGGTAAAACTTGGTTGATCGACCAATTCAATGGTGTCATAACTTTTCTGCAGCCAGTTGACAGCGAGGCCGAATTTCTTCTTCTTGAGCTCCGACTTGCCAACTTCGTACAAAAAGTCGGCCTTTTTCTCAATGAGAGCGACATTCTCGCCATCATCGTCCCGTATCACTGCTTTCGAGAGCCAGAATTTGACAAGGTCGAGGCGGTCTGATTTCCATGATTGAGTGGCTCGAAGGAGATAGTATTCGGCGGTCAAGGACTGGATAATCCGTTCACTTTCATCTTCTGGATTCACTTTCGGGCCGTTCTCCTTGTTTCTCATCTCAACATAAGTGGCGGCTCTCTGGAAGACTTGGTTCGCCAGATCCAACTGGTTCTCGGAGATGCAGGCTCTTGCGGTTTTGAGCGCCACCCGCAAGATACGAACCAGGTTCTCGCTGGCACTCTGCTCATTCTTGGAGAAGGCACGGTAGGCACAGTCGAGCAGATAGAAAGCAAAAGCACGTAGCTGAGCAGATAAGCCGGGGATGTCAATATCACGCTGCTGTGACTGAATGGAAGTGTTCCATAGCGCCCTGCCACGATCATCAAGGTCTCGTATTTTGGAATCATCTGGTTTGGGGAATGATTTGGCGAGATGCTGCGACAGTTCTGTTGCCAGAGATGGAGGTAGAACATTCGATTCAAGCCGAGTCTGGAGTTGCGAGGCGAATTCTGATCAAGTCAGCAACTTGGAAGAGAAATGGTCCGAGTTCCATACCAAGGATAGATGCGATTCTTCGTTGATTTTCTGGCTTTGCGCTGTGGGTAGGTGCCATTTTTTTCGTAGTGTCGGAGGTCGAACAATGCTTAAAGTGTAATTGCAAGTGCAGAGGGATAAGTCTGGGAGTTTGGTGGTAAGAGTGATTGTTGAATTCGGAAGGCACACCAACAATTTAATTGCACTTCACGGCAGTGCCCCTGCGAAAACCAGTCGTTTATTGCCCTTCACGATATATCAACGAGATTAGATGCTGAAATCGTCAAATTTGTTACTGTCAGCTATATACAATGTACATTTGAGCATCTTCTTCAGCCGACTAGGTCTGTTCCGGCTGTATGGGCAGAAAGTTGCCAACAATCAAACATGGACTGCAGATGAGTCAGCACGCGCGTGAGACCAGTGTATATAGCAATGATGCGGACACTCACATGTTATGGGTATCACGACGTATGGTAAAAGAAAAGCAGCACCGTAACAGAACGTCTTTCGATTTGGGATCGGGATTCTTGATGGAGCAGCTGGTGAGTATGGCCTTTTGGTTAGGCTGAAAAGCAATGGCGCCGAATTTTTCCCAGTAGCTGACGAGAGAATCTTCGGCCATGATCTCATGAAGAGTCAGTTTACCCTGGTGCAGCAAACAAGAGTCAGTGGTGCTGGTCGTATCACGAATGCCGTGTTGTTGTCAGGACGACTTACGTCTCGAAGGTCTTCTATGGGTACACGGATCAACTCGGCCATTTCCTTGTTGCCCCTGTATATTTCACCAGTCCGCCTCCAGCAACAGGCGGGGATAGCCATACTTGCAAAGACTCGATCGTACTCCATCAAAGTACGCTCAAACCACATCTCCACCAGAACGAGCTGCATGTCGGTGAGAGCCTGCATCTTTTCCCTAAACTTGGGGCGAAACTTTTCGAGCTGCCGTAGAATCTTCTGCCGCGATAGGGGACGCATATTGAGCTCCATGTATCTGTTAAGACGTGCATAGCCCTTGACATAGTTGAAGGGTCTGAGCATGCCGGCGTCGTACTTTGCTTTGAGCAGTTTACTCATGCGCTGCTCCGCCGTATCATTGCCAGCTGGGTCCGCAGCAGTCATGTAGAATTTGTCCCGAGCTTTTGTGTCGATTGAGGGATTGTTGTTCGAGCTTGGAGCGTCGTTGGTAGCGGTGTTTTGGGGAGGAGCCATTGACGTCTTAGCAGGCTGAGTAGGCATCTGGGCCACATTGTTCGCAGTAGCGAAAGTAGCCCCTGGGAGCACAGACTGGTTGAACAGGGCCTGAACATCATCGTTGGTGTAAAAGGCACCATCGTCCATCAGACTGCTGCTGAGAAAGTCGCCCAGTAGATTGTACTCGCCGGTGATTTCCGAGGTGTTGAAGCCGTAGTTTGGATGCAGATGGTGCATGTCGTGAAACTGGCTGGGGGTGGTTCCGGCATTCCAATCGCCAAACTGAAATGACTGGATGGCGCTGGACGCATCTTGAGGCTGTGGAGGAGGGAGCGGATTGTGTTGACGCGCATCACGTGAGACATCCGTGGCTCCAGGGGCAGTATCTGGCGAGGGTCCCCCTGGCGCAGCGCTAAGACCAACATTACTGCGCTCCTGATTCTGGTCGTAGGTCGAAAAGGGCTCCGGTAGCTGAGTAGTGCCACTGTCGGCCGTCTTGCCATCGGCAGGGGTGGTGTCCTGCTCACTCTTGGCCCGCTTGGTTCCCTCTCGAGGCTCGTCGTGGCATAGATGGCCAATGTCGCGTTTGATGCAGCGCGCACATGGCCGCTCCAGGTCGCATGTCATGTGCGAGCGTCGGCAGTATACACAAGCGTGGTTGACCTTTCGGCGCTTCTTCTTGGGAGGACTGGCATGGTCGTGGTCGGCGTTGTTGGTGGGAGGATTCTGCTCTGAGTCGCCGTCACGCTTCTGCTCGACGTCGTCTCTGGCGTCACTGCCGCCGGGTTTTGCTGTTTCTCCTCTTTTGTCCTTTGCCGGCCTGACAGGTCCATCGTCCTTTGTAGGTGTGGGATGCGATGCTGTCGAGTTCTTCCTCGCGTGCAGTAGTTGATCCAGCGTCATCGGCTTGGCATGTCCATTGACTGGCTCTGTAGGTACTGGCTGAGTGATGTCTCCGCCATGAGGTGATGGATCGGACGCGTCTGCTTTTCCAGTTTGGCCGCTCATTCCTGTTTACTTGTATGTACAATGCACCTCGAGCTCCGCGAGACGAAGCATCGAATGTCGAGTCGATGTCCGGGACGCTCGACTGCTAGCAAGACTCTTTTACGAGTCGAGTCCAGGCCCGAGCCTTGGATTTGCCGCGTGTGTGACGGTGACAGTCGAGTCGTCACGCGCAGGCTACGGGTATGTACAGTATCACAGAATCTACTATCATTAATAACCGCGATGCAACTTTTGGGGTGCACACTTGACCATGTCATCTTGCGCATAGCATTGTGGGGTTGGGAGACTTGGCGTCTTCCTTCCGAGTCACTCCTGTTCGGCCTTTCGGATCATGCACGTCCATGCATGTATTCGAGATCTCGAGTAAGTTACTCGAATCCAGTAACTTAGTATCCAATCGAGAAATTGGGACATGTCAAATGGGGAGAAGCAACGACACGATGAATAACCTCTCCCTTTTTATCATTGCCATGTAGTATATATATATTGTCAAATCATCTATCATCCATCAATCTAAAACCGGATCTCGAAAAGTCTTAATACCCGAGCTATATCTACGCCGACTTGGTCTCCTTCAGATACTTCTCGCTAAACGAGTAGTCGGTGTAACCTTTGGCAACCTTGGGTGTGTAGAATGTGTTGCGGTCATAAGGTGTGAGTTCGATGCCCTCGCGGATCCGGTAGACAATGTCCGGGTTGGAGATGAAGTAGCGACCGAAAGCCATGACGACGTCTCTGTCCTTGTGTTTTCCTTCGAGGGCCTGCACGGCCGTGTCTGGCTTGAAGCCACCGGCGAGAAGGATGGGCGACGTCTTGCCCCACGCCTCGATGGCAAAATCGACAGACTCGTTGGTGTTGGCGTCTTCGATACCCGCCACGCGCGCCTCGACAATGTGGAGGTAGGCGAGCTTGAACTGCTTGAGGTTCTCGACAAGGTGGGTGAATTGCGGGATAGGGTCTTTCATTCCCATGCCCTGCCATGTGTTGTAAGGGGAGATTCTGAAGCCGACCTTGTCTCCTCCGACTGCCGCGCTGACGGCCTTGGCCACCTCGAGTCCGAAACGAGATCGGTTCTCGACGCTGCCTCCCCACCTGTCGGTACGCTGGTTGCAGACGTCCTGGGTGAATTGATCGACTAGGTAACCGTTGGCTCCGTGGATCTCAACTCCGTCGAAGCCGGCACCCTCGACGGCGTTCTTGGCGCCCGTGGCGTAGTCGTTGATCAGACCGAGAATCTCTTCCTCGGTGAGTTCTTCAGGCTGGGGAGGGGGTCCACCTGTCGCCATCTCGTTCAGGGGTACGGCCGACGACGACTTGACCTTGAGGCCAGTCTCCTCCCTCAGACAGTCTGCGTTTGCCGTACGGCCGAGAGCCCACATTTGTAGGTAGATGTACGAGCCCTTGGCGTGCACCGCATCGACAATCTGCTTCCACTTCTTGATCTGAGCCTCGGTGTAAACACCTGGCACGTTGGGGTAGTTTCCAGCGCGAGCGGAGACGGGTGTGGCTTCGGTGATGATGAGGGTGCCTGGCACTGGTGCGGCACGCTGAGTGTAGTACTCAATGGCCATGTCTGAGTGGACGTGGTCATCGTTGGCCCTGAACCTGGTCAGAGGGGCCATGGCGATGCGGTTGGAGAGCTTCATGGTTCCAACCTGGAGAGGCTCGAAGAGTTTGGTATTGGCTGCCATTTTGCTCTTGCTTCTTTTGATGGTGTAGTATGTAGGTAGATTTGAGAGAAGAAAAGAATGAAGACAAAAGAACAGAACAGAGATAGACGAGAGTTATACGATGTCGCGGTAGCACTTGACCTGTGGGGACCACTGGGGTCTTATATTGAGACCCTACTTGCATCTGAGCCCTTCGACACTACTCGAGGATAGTTGATTGCAGTTGATTGTTAAGCAGAGAGGATCAGAGTTTTGCGCATCTCGCCATTGGCCCACACTGGAGCGCAACGCAGACATACGAGTCTACGGCTTTCT
>Ga0058704_10001491_pt1 | contig 10925 bp, 6 predicted proteins | sample AgamicMgSfe_FD_71363 | JGI IMG/M metagenome (GOLD analysis project Ga0058704, IMG submission 71363) | Agave microbial communities from Guanajuato, Mexico - Mg.Sf.e | ecosystem: Host-associated > Plants > Phyllosphere > Phylloplane/Leaf | place: Guanajuato, Mexico | collected 2012-05-30 | reverse complement strand
TCTGTGAGCATGACTCTGCCGCCTGGTGCTAGACATCCAAGCATCGTCCTCAAGACTGGCTTGAGATCTGGGATGTGATGGAGGATGAGATGGCTCGTAATGAGATCAAACTTCTGCCTCTCACCCTCGCGCTTCGTCGCATCAGCAGGCGGTAGTGAGGTGTCTTCGGGATCCTCAAGCAACACCGCTACAGGCTTGACGTTCTTTGGTGCATCCCCACGCTTCAGTTTCTGCTCAAGCACTTCGATCATGCCTTCGGCGGCGTCTACAGCCACGACGTGCTGCACATGAGGCGCGATGAGAAAGGAGAGGATGCCTGTTCCACAACCTATCTCTAGAACCTGCTGGGGTTTGTACTCTAGGTTGTCGCATTTGGAGAGGATGGCTTTAGCTGCTGCTTGACTTGCTTCGTGTACGAAAGGTCTTGAGTCCCAGGCTGCGGCCTCTTGGTTGAAGCGTTCGTTGCCGCCTGGTGCGGTGAGGTTGGATACTGCCGATGCCATTGCTGATCTCAAAGGGGTTGCACTGGTATCTGTAAGTCCAATGGTACGGCTTGCCTGTAGTTGGTATCTCCAGAAGTATACATGTTCTTTCTGGTCGCTTTACAACCCCGCCATGAGCAGCAACTTGGTGCCGAGGCTCAACTCAAAGGCACTTGCCATCATTGAAACATCGCAAAATCGACTCTCGTCAAAGACGAAGAAACATAATAAAGGGGAGAAGCGAGAAAACCGAGCAAGCATCAAGAAGTAACGGCTCGGTATCTTGAGCAGACCTGAGCCCGCCACTTCCCAATTATGCCTCACCTAGATCGCGGCGAAGATGTCAAGCTATACTATGAGGTGCACGGCGATGGCATACCGCTGACACTAAGCCATGGCTACTCATCGACCTCTGCCATGTGGCGTGGCCAGATTGATAGCTTCACTAAGGCCGGGTACAAACTGCTCGTCTGGGACATGCGCGGACATGGCGAGAGCTCATACCCAGAGGATCAGTTGCAATACAGCGAAGCGCACACTGTAGCGGACATAGCAGCCCTGCTGAACCATGTGTTCGGCGCCGAAAACACAGCGATTGTTGGTGGCCTGAGTCTGGGCGGGTACATGAGCCTGGCTTTTTACCGCGTTCACCCCGAGCGCGTCAACACACTGCTTATCATTGATACCGGACCCGGCTTCAAGAGCGACAAAGCGCGCGAAGGCTGGAACCAGACAGCCCACAAGACTGGAGAGCGCTTTGAGAAGGAAGGGCTCGCGGCGTTACAAGCCAACGGCGTATCCCCTGAGCGCTCACAAGTGACCCACCGCAATGCTAAAGGCCTGGCTTCGGCCGCGAGGGGCATGTTGGCTCAGCGTAACAATGCCGTAATCGAGTCGCTACCTAGCATCAAGGTGCCGGCATTGGTGGTTGTAGGGGCCGACGACAAGCCCTTCCATGCGGCGACAGAGTATATGGTGAAGCGGATACCGGGAGCAAAGAAGATTGTCGTTCCGAAGGCAGGACATGCTGTTAATATTGATCAGCCAGCTGCCTTCAATGAGGCGGTGCTTGGCTTCCTCTCGGACACGACGAGCGGCGGTGGCAGAGGGAAAGCGATGCTATGAGTGACTCGGACCGATTTTTTTTTAATTTTAGAAAGGAGCATTTTGTTGAAGTCTCGTAGACATCGTGAGCACCGCAGACCAGACTCGGGCCACTAGCCCACTGTGCCTCTCGTCTTCAGGCGACTTCCGTCGAGCAGCACGAATGTAGCATGACCGATGCGTGACTGAACACGCTTGGTCTGTCCAAATCCAGATGACCGGTCTCTTCTCTTGCAGCATCAGCACTACAGCTGCACGACTTGGTAGTATGTACATCCGCCCGTATGGCCGGATGAAGAAAAGGGGGAGCCATGGAAATGCTTCGCTCTACCGGTTCACCGTTTCATACTGTGCCGTACGATCCTTTGTTTAGTGCTGCGTGCAGTCCCGATTCCGTCATTTCGTAAGTAACCCACTGTAGAGTAAGAGAAGCCGTTGTTGTTGTTGTCGCTCTGCAGTAGAGAACGAACGAATCCTTGGAAATTGTGGGTAGTGGCTAAATTTAGTCGTGATATTTTCCAGGCCAGGTAAACCTTGATGTAGATTCCGACCACAACGGAGTCGCGGCAGGAGGAACAGCGGCGCAGCTTCCACCTTCACCCCCTTTGGGCTTTCTATATATAGATCTCGGTATCGACTATCCTAAACCTGTTTGTAATTGGATCTGGCCCAGTTCAGAGGCCGACATTTGCGCTGCAGCTATCAGCAGCTATAGAGGTTCATTTTACAGCTTCTAGCTACTAATAGAGCCGAGCTAGCGTACTACCTAAGGTTCTATCTTGAATCTTACTAAAGTGATAGTAATGGAAGGATTTTTAAAATATCAAGTTTTATTAAAGAATATACTTTCTAGAAGGGTAGTAGCAATAAGGTTTCTGAATCCTCGAGCTTTATTGGATTTGATAAATAAAGATTGGTCTTCGCTATCTAAAGTCAGATCTAGGCTGTTCTAGGTAGGTCTTAGGTAATATGATAGTAAAGTTTTCAAAGCCTATCTATAGCTAGATCCTACTATACCTAATGCAGCTAGTCGACGGATCCGAAATGTACTACAGCAGAACCCTACCTATGTACGAAGTTCTTGGCACCTCAGCTGGAGTCGCGTGGAATAGGTTATACGCAGCGTACTACGCCGGTTCGGCTAAGATCACACGAAGGAACGAGTTATCGGATGCTTGCCGCAACTCGCTTGCGTGGCCTCCATCCCACAATGTCAGGCACAATATTGGGCGCTGGCTTCTTCGGGGGTTGTCTGGCCATGGTATGCATCTCGGAGAAGGATCGAAGCAGGCACACCTGTCAGCAGGATGCCTATAGCGAAAGCACTTCAGCTACCAAAGCAGCGGACCTCTGCCGTCTCAGCCTCGAGGATTCACTTCCCTTTTTGACTTCACTGTAGGTTCAGCTCCATTGTTATCCGTCCGTCATGCGGGACATACTTCGAGCAATGCATGTCAGCGGGTCTCCTCTCCTATTGCGCATTCGCACGTCCATTTCCTTTGACTTCTCCACTCCAGCTCGGACGGAAGTTCTACACCATGGCTAGATATAACCATGTCACTCCGGACTCAAGCAGTCCCTCATCCTAGATTTCAACTTTACGCCGATCAACATCTATTGTCTTTGCTGGCATCCATTTCTCCTGGCTTCACTGAACACAGAAGCCCTATCTCAGCAACGGTCAACATGAAGGGTCATATCATCAGCGGCCTAGTCTGTCTCAGTGCTTTGGGGTGCGCTAGCCCCATCGGCAGTCCAGTCGACGACAGCAACAGCCCAGTAGAGGAGAGGAACCTTCTCGTTCCCGCATCTCTAATACCAACCACCACAGTTGACCCTGTTACCTGGTCTACCGGCACATTCACGGGCACCCCTCTATTCATGCCAACCAGCACAGTGCAACTCGACAAGCGAGACGTAACGTCCATACCAGACTTAGTGCCGACCAGCACAGTCGATCCTGCCACTTGGTCTACCGGCAAATGGACCGGTACACCCAAGTTTTTGCCGACTACGCTCGTGCACTTAGGTCAGACGACTCTGTGAGGTCAGCTTGCCGCCTACAAATTCCACGGACGGAGACGGCATATTTGGAGGTCACGCACTGTGCAACATCATACCACCACAAGCCGACAACCACCGTGGTACCGGAGTGCTGCGGTGTCGACGAGGATATGTACCCTTCCAACAGCGAAGGCTCAATGCCGACTGGGTGTACGACTGGGAAGTCCACGCTTGCGGGTGTGGGTATCGCAATTGCCACTTACATTTGATCGGCGAGTGGGAGCGTGCTCAGATTCATGCTGGTATTTTGCGTGGCTGAGGGTTTTGGATCGGGTTGCGCTTTGCTAAGAGTGACATGGGTGTAGGAACGGAGCATGGCGCAGAAAGGGCACAAGAACATTTCGTATTTCGTATGTATGACTCTTCATCAGGTGCGCTACAGCATCACTGGCGGCCTTTCCTATGAACGATAAGCGAATCCACGCACTCGCTATTGTCGCATCGCGCATTCTTGGACGGACTCAGTACTCGAGCATCTTCGGCGCTGTCTTATTGATTGTCAACGCGTAGCAGCTCAGCTAGCGAGCGAGTGAATTGACGTTCAAGCGGATTTGCAAACGCCGCTCTCTGACTTCGCCACCTCCGGCAGAACGCTCCTTCCAATCCCCATGTTTCACATGCAAATCGACCGTGAGTCACGAAACGTCATTTGGTCACCCACCAAACTACCATCTGTCACTAACTGATAAGCTTATGAACCACCGCTTTGAAGACTCGCTGTTCTTGCAGCCTTCTCCTCATCTTTCATCATCAGCTCGGTAACCTATCACCTTGCACCTGTCGAGTTTCGGGGGCTACAGGCATCACTCCTCGAGTGTGTCTCATACAGGCTGCTCAGGCTGCTTTGAACCGAAGAGAACGAGCGCCGGCTTGCATGCCGGGCGAGTGTCCGCAGCAGACGCAACTATAGTCGTGCGTCATGTTGCGAACGACTCGTTGTGCACCTCGCGACCCGAGGCTTGCATGCTTCACTGGGGCCTCCGTCTCACGGCATTCATCGCTATCCGACAGTCATTGCTTACGCGCAATCGCTTAAGAGTGGGACGGGTTTCTAGGCTGCACTTAGATGCGTGTCTCCGTCGACGTGCGGTCTGCAAGGCTAGCCGGCGGTCTGCATCGATATTGACGGATACGAAGGGCGGTGAGCAAGCCAACAGGCAAGCATCGCGCACTCCTTCGCAGCAACTTCCGCTAATTACTGCGCAGATCACGATCTGAACTGGTTTCGCCCTCGTTCGACACAAAGTAGTGGCATTCACTTGCCACAGGCTCGCTCCGGTTGCGTGGACGTGTGAGGGCTGGCGCTCAAAAAGCTACGAATCTGCTTGTTCCCGGGGGGACGACTATAATCGCGGCCTCCCTCGTTCAAAGTGGTGCGCATTTGTTCCCGAAAGGGGCTGCTCCCACGCACCCATTCCCTTCACTGGCCCCCAACATACCTTGCGGCTACCGCAGGTGTTGAAGCCAGCGTCGGGGCACAGATACAGGAACGTTCTGCGTCGCCAGCCCACCAAATGGGGACGGCAACGAGATCGCCTGTGCCGGCCTTGTTCCGCGCAATCAACGTACTGCACGGGGTTGCAAAGAGCACTGTCTTGGTTCTTCGGTCGTCGATCTGGACGATCGTGCGGCTTGAGGGTCTGTGAGTAACCGGCGGGTCTTCCTTGCAAGTGGACAGGCAAGGTACCTTCGTGGGATCTGGGGGCTATGGTTATTGAACCAATTCACGAACATGACGGCGCCACCTCTCTCTTCCGAGAGCTGACATGCAATGACCGCAGCGTCGAGTCTAATCTTTGGTACCCAAGCGCTTTGCGCTCACATTCTTTTCATCATCAATCCTGCACGGGCAGGGACATGGAGAGTGGAATTGCACGATGACGCTGAAAGTCGCCGTGGTGGACCCGAGTATAGAAGCCCAACGTCCGATGGGTCGGTATCACTAATATCCAAGCAACGCACTCAGGATTTTGTGAGCGCACTAGCTCAATCTATAAATCCACGATACTTCACACTGATGACCGTGTGCCTGGCATCGAACGCGTAGAAATGTGTATTAGCTAACATGTGCATACCTTTTCTGGAGTGCCGATGCTCTTTATGTGAACATCAAAGCTCAACCGGGACAGCACCCCTGCATCACCTCTCAGCTGAGACCACGACCCTGGCAAGGCTATTTCTTCCGCGAAAGACTTTCGGCGTCATGTTGGGAATGCGCAGTACATGAGCTCAGAGACTGTATGCTTTGGTGGAAGCATTGTATTCTCCAGAGCATCACATCATGTTCAGCAACGCTGGATGTATGACGAAGGATTGCTATTCCGTTGTACCTGGAGGAGTCTGGCTGGTTGTCTCGGAGAGGCTGTCGCAATGCCAGCTATTGTATGTAATACGCATGTGTGTAGTACGCATTTGCATTGTATTAGCTAGTCATTGACCATTGAGAAACGCTACGAAGCACCCCCTTATCCTATACTGTACCCTGACTTCGCCCTAGCGGTAGCATACAGCTACTGTGCATTGCCGGTCACAGTCAGCTTGGCATACATGGCGCCTGCGCAACGCTGTGCAGCTCTGGTCGCCGGCAGCTGCATGGCGAATACATAATTCGGCTTACCGCGTGCGCCGACAAGCTTGAACCATACACCAGTACTTGCGCCAGGGATGGAAGGCTGTGGGCCTTTGCGTTGCCATTAGACCTTGCTCACATCGCGGAGATAGATCGTCGTCATTGTGCTCCCATCCATGCTCTTGAACTCCACCAGTATGCCCGCCTCTACACTGCTGCCATCCAGCATGCCGTTCGTGTAAGAAGCGTCAGCATTCTTACGCTGCACATTGACGATGGGGTTCTTGCCGGAGTTGTTGCGGATTTCTTTCAACTGGGTAATATCACGCCAACCGGCTGCGGCGACCAGAATAGTCTCATCCTCGTCATCTTTGTTCTTGCAGAACACGGTCGTTGAGATGTCGGTGCAGATGTGCTCCGTGAATGGGGCTGGCAGCTTGGGCAAGTCTTCACCCAAAGCGATGCTGTCTTTCACGAAGGCGGTATGCTCGTTGTCAGTCGGATGGAACGGCGTGCCGTCGCGGTCGAGCTTAGTAGCATCGCCGGCGTACAGAAGACGGAGCTCGTTAAGGCCGAAGAGTGCTTCGCACTTGTCGCCAAAGACGAACTTCGCCTTCCAATATGGCAGCTCTTCGGCGGTGGCGACCTCGACGATGATGGCTGGCAGATAGTTGTTGCCGTCCTTGATGTCTTTCGTCAGCACATAGACGTCGACAGCGAAGGACTTCGGATCCGCATCCCTCTCCTTGCGGCTCTCTTCGGTGGTTGGTGATGGTGGCAGATCCAACAACTCCTCGATCTCGCTGACGTGCGCCTGGAACCTCTTCTGAAGCAACTCGCCGTTGCGACCGTAGAATTTTATGTAGTACATGTTGAACGCGCTCTGGTAGTAGCTAATGTCGGCAATATCAAGAATCGTCGCTTTGTGATGTGCTCCATCCGGCGACCACTTGATCAGCTTGTCGGCACCGTCCGCATGATCTCTTGCAACGCCAGCGTACTTCGCGGCTAGGTCTTGCTCAGGCCAAATGTTGCGGTTGAAGCAATCCCTCTTTGCGGAAGACCCTTCGCACACGACCTGAAGAGCGCCTTGACTAACGGTCAAGACCTTGTTGCTGTGGAAACAATGCACCTCCCATCTTTTAGTCTTGCGATCGTCGATCGACCTAGGCTTCTGCGCGGCGCTGTAGTCACCGCTTTCTTGCTGAACAGACACAAGAGCCGCAAGATCCAGCTTTGCCGCTTTGCTACCTTTAGCGCAGCTATCTGGTAGCGCAGGGAGCTTGAACACCTTAGAAATCGGAACGGTGAGCCCGAACATGCGGCCTCCATCCTCATGCTCGAACAAGAGGTATACAGAGTTTGGCTGATCACCAGGGCCGCTGTAATTCGCCAGATAGTAGTCTGCGCCGTACTTCGCCAAGATCTTATCGTCGATACGCGCGTCCAAGGGCGATGAAAGCGACTTGAGCCCGCTGTCCGCATCTCCAGTTTGTGGTAGGTCGCTTGCGCCACTATATGGCGGTCAGCTATCAGACATAGTATGGTATCACAGAGCTGGGAGGTCTTACGCTGTGTCCGCCGCTTCTATGGTGCCTGAGCCATCCACATCCTGCTGCGGCGCGTTCGAGCTACTATACTCGCCGTTAGCTGCCGTATAATACGAGATGCACGAGCGCTGCGAGCGGGGATACTGCTTACCCCTTGCCCTTGCGCGGCGCCTTCGCCGTCCTCGCCTTCTTCTTGCGACCCGAGGCTCCCACATTGCCAGTATTTACCGCCGAGCTTCTGTAAAGGTTCTCAGTATGCAGACGATGGGGATATTGTGCGGAGATTACGCACGTCTCTACACTGTCCGGCGGGTGCGCAACAGTATCATCCTGAGTAGGGCGCTTCTTCCCCTTCCTACCACCAACAACACCTCCCTCTCCCTTTCTGCCCGCCATTATGCTGCTGTATTCCGTATCAATGTAATGATGTCTCAAAAGCAATGATGAGATGGAAGCGCATCAGCAAGAACGAGTCGGACACTGTGCTATTCGATGTGCGGATTGCAGACTGAGAGCTGGTAGGACAGGGTGTGGAATCGGCTTGCGTGTACACAGACCAACGCCACTAAACGGAACCATTTCGTCACCCACCGCCGAGGAGTTCGCCAATCGATAAGCTTACGCCCTGTCCAGCCTGGCCTAACCGACGTGGTAGCCATCGCCAAACTTGAGATCCCCAAAGCGCCTACTGTGAATCATGCTGGGATCGTAAAGCAGCAAAGCATCAATCGTACCATGACCTGAACTACCACCCCATCACTGATGCAAGAACGCGATCCCCTCAGCAGCACCATCTTCCAACCCACAGACATCCTTGAAATCTCTCACCTCCCTTCCTCGCCTCTGCACCCTCGCCTCGAACTCCTCAAGCGGACAACTACTTCCTGGTCCACCATCACAACCCGGCAGCGCTACAATTCCATCATTGACGTTCACACGCACGTAGTACGCATCCTCCGGTGGTAAGCAGTATACGTGATTCGGGTACCCGTACTCAGAGTTATCGTAGCAAGGCTGGAGAGGACAGGCCAGACGCTCGAAGATGATGCGGCCGCCCATGGATACGACGTCGGAAGTGCGGAAGTGGCGGTTGTGCAAGATGTGGTTATTGGGAAGGTGAGGGGTCTGTGGAAAGAGATCCATGGCTGAGATGAGGGGAAGGATATCGCCATCGTGGACACTGTACGTAAGTCAATAGGTGCGGCGTGCATTGCTGAAGAGCCGGGGACTCACAAGCTGAAGAACAACGGCCCTACTTTCTCTGGTCCTTCGCGCAACAAGCTAGCCGTAGCATTCAGCCACAGCCAACCCATGGCGCCACTGTACGGATTGCCGGCACCAGTGCGATAGTAGTGCAGCAGATCTCTCGCGTACTCGAAGCTCTCACACTCCTCGCGAGTGAAGACATCGCACCATTTGCTGCTTCCTTTAGCAATCGTTTCGAAGCCGCAGAGCTCCTGCATGCTGTACACTTCGGCATCCGTAAAAGTGATATCCGGGTTCTGCTTCGCGAGTCGCTCGATGATAGGCGGGAGATAAGTGTCTCGCCAGTCATACAGCATCCGGATGCCGTACTCCCGCCCATGCTCGTCTACATTGTCGAGGTACTTCCGGCAGCTCTTGCCGGGTGTGAGCGTATCGCCTCCGCGCTCTCGTGTTTCCGGGATGACATGTAGAGTGGCCTCGTCCTTCCAGTTGACGCTAAAGAAGCCTGCAGCGAAGTACTTGGCGGTCTCGATAACCCTTGTTGAGTCGCTGGCCCAGAAGGACGTTTGGTTCTTGTCGCGAGCCTGCTGCAAGAGGTTCTCGTACCTAGTACGCAGCTTGACGCCGGTCTTGAGAGCCTCGAGCGTGCCGGCGTAGGGTCCAGTGGGCACCAGATTCTCGAAACGCTGGGCTGGGTCGGCCATGAAAAAGTCCCAGTCGTTCGCAAAGGCGAGGTCTCCTTGGAGGGTCACGTTGGCCTTCTGGAGGTGCTGGTAGAGCTCGAGCATTCCTAGATCGCTACATCAGTCCTGCGCGTAATGACTCACAGCGCCCGGGTATCTGTACCCTAATTGCAACGAGACGTACTTATGCCGGCCAACATGGTCGGGTAGCGCTCAGCGTGCCTTGAAATCTACACAGAAAGGAAAACATCGGTCAGTGACAGCACCTACCGTACGCAGCGGTCCACCTACCATATGTACTTGGTCGATGCGACAGCCTGCGGGAGGCTCGATGCCACCCTCGATGATGCCCTGTGTTTTCTGGAACCATGGGCTGTTGCCGCCCTGGTGCTGCATGACATTCCATGGTTCCTCCGCAGTCGAGCTAAGTTCGTGAGCGTCTGCGTTCTGCGCGCCTATGGGTCTTTGAGATATGGAACTGGCGCGCAAGCGGTCCAAGAAGCCGAAGGTGCTTGCTGCAGCGGGCGTGAAGTTGCTGTAGCACAGTAATAGCGCGATCAGCGCCATGAAAGTTGAGATAGCCATTATCCACCACGCCATCAAGCGAGCTGTATGTGGTTCAAATATTGATTTTTGCAGGGTATACTGGATGGTGGTGATGGTACAATAATGTAGCTGTCAGAGTTCGCGCTCAGAGCGCGATTTTGAACGCTCTATCATGAGAGAACCCTTCACTGTGTTTTCAGCCACGCTACACAGGCAGTCACCGCTCCGCTGGCAGCACCTTCATCATTTTCAGCTTGTTGTTGATCAGCGTGTACACGTGGGAGGAATAGAAACAATACGCGAGAGTGATTCGCTTCAAGGGCGACGCATCCCGATCAGGCATGGTGTCGGAGCCTGCTGGAACCTCACATCAAATCATCAACCCTCCTCGACCTCACTTCAAGCTTTGGTAACCCTATTCTCCCGCCTCCAGATCTTGCCTGCGATGCTTTTATGGCTCGCTCGTCCCTATACGAGTTCTTGTCGCCGCACAGTACCGCACAGCGATGCCGAGATGCATACGGAAAGAGTACGAACCATAGCAGCTGATAGGGGAAGCTGAAATTGAGATGCGGTGGGCAACTTGAAGACGCTGGTGGTTCAAGAGGGTCGGGATTGCAGAAGATAATGATCAACTTGGACAATGAACAAGGCGTGGCTGCGGAAGATAGTGTCGCATTGGCAGCGCATCATGTTCACAGCGGCGAGAACTGTCGATGCC
>Ga0058704_10001490_pt1 | contig 10926 bp, 8 predicted proteins | sample AgamicMgSfe_FD_71363 | JGI IMG/M metagenome (GOLD analysis project Ga0058704, IMG submission 71363) | Agave microbial communities from Guanajuato, Mexico - Mg.Sf.e | ecosystem: Host-associated > Plants > Phyllosphere > Phylloplane/Leaf | place: Guanajuato, Mexico | collected 2012-05-30 | reverse complement strand
AATACCATGAATCTTATTACAGTACCATACACAATCGAATTGGTATCTACACGCATAGAGTCTACAACTTGAATGACCCAGCACCTTGCACCGCGCCACCACCCTCCCTGATCTTGTTGCCCTCAACATCAGTAACATCACCCTTCCGTCCAATAACCCTGACACCGCCCTTCTTGAGATCACCCAGCATCTCCTTCTCCTTCTCCTTCTTACCCGGCTTAGTAGCGACTTTGCTCTCACCACTCTTCCTCTGCCTCTCCTTATCTCTCCTCCTACGCCTCTTCCTCTCTTCCCGACTCATCTCCTCGTCCGCAACGACCATACCACCTCTAGTCGTCTTCTCTCCCTCGGCTCGCTCAGCAGCTTCACCGATCTTGTACACTTCCTGAGGAGCAAGCATGCTAGCACCAGCAGCGTCAATACCAGCAGATGGACGAGCGTCTTCGAGACGAACAACCGGTGCGTCGACACGAATATCGAGAGCCGGAGCTGCTGCTTTAGGCTTGAAGTGCCACGACGACAGACTGTCCAATTTACCGCTGATGTCTCTCCACAGCGCCAGAATCTCGGCGTGCTCCTTGCGCGTCTTCTCATCCTTTTCGTCCACGTAGTTAGGGTCGGTACGCTTGTTGTGTTCGTCTTCGTAGAGCTCGGCAAGAGACTTCTTGCTCTTCGCGTCAGACAACTCATAGTCCAGACGCCCGCGACGTCCGTCCTTGCCTGTGGCCAGGTCTTCTGGTCGGCGACGGATGATGTCTTGAAAGTCTTGAGCCAGGATTCGACGTTTGATGAGTTCTTCGATCGATTCAGATACCTCGGCGGTGATGACTGGAACTGGTTTACCGGCGCGCTCGAACTCAAGATCCTCTTCTAGTAGAGAGTTCATGGGACGATCGGCAGCGCGTGCTTCTCCAGACAGCGTCCATTCCCTTTTGGCGACATTTGCAGCTTCGAGTTTGCGAATCTCTTCCATCAAAGCCGCACGTCTACGTTCGTGATTTGATCGTCGAGATCGAGGATCAGCTGGATCGAGAGCTTCGACGTCTTCCTCATCTCCTTCGGACTCGTCCTCGAATAGATCGCGGTGGACGGCAGAGATGGTACGCTCAACATTCTGTTCATTCTCCTCTTCATCAGGCTGCCCTGATGGAGGTTCTTGTACGGTGGGAAAGTTGTGCGGGTTTGGACGTCCTCGTTTGTTGTTGCTCCCTTTTTTCGCGGGAGGCGCGAAAAAGTCGGCATACTTGATAGTGTTTGTGTTTGTGAGACCTCCATCGTCCATGTCGTCCATGTCTTCTTCGTTTTCATCGCCACTGTCGCCTTCCGGTGCGTTCAGATCCATGTTTCCAAAAGTAGGGCCACCCTCTTCGTCGTCATCGTCGTCATCGTCCATGTTCGCGGCATCAGCTTCGCCAGGCGCCGCACCTGCACCAAGAGGGTTGGCGTTCCAGTCAACCTCTTCTTCGTCGTCTCCGGCGTCATCATCATCTCCCCTTTGGTCGGCTTGCTCAAGAAGTTGTGATTGTCTGTTGAAGTCGTCGATCGAGAAGAAGCCGTCGTTGAGGCCGTTCGGGTCCGGGATGTATTCTTGTTGCGGCTGATCGTCTTCGTTAAAGTCCTCCTCGGCACTGAAGAACTTGGTGTCATCGCCATCCAATTCTTCGTCCTCTTCATCGTCCATGTCGTCTACATCTCCTGTGATCTCGTCTTCCTCCGGTTCATCACCTTCCTCCTCTTCACTATCAATATCTTTCCCGTCATATTCCCAGTCCACACCCTCCTCGCCAAGCTCACTCTCATCCTCGATATCGTCTGAATCATCTGCAGCAATCTCCTCTTCTTTGGCTTCAATTTCCCTCCCAACTTCTGTCACAGCAGCATCGACCACTCTTCTGACCTGCTCCCAAACCTGACTAACATCGAAACCCTCAACGTGAACCTTTTTCAATCGCAAGATATCGCTATCGTCGAATGCGGTACCTCGCTTACGTTTCTTACGGGCTTGTTCGAGACGCTGCTGCTGAATGTCGGAGATAGAAGAAGCGAGGGGGTCGACCGTTGACTTCAGAAGGGAGAGAGAAGACGTATAGAGCTCGTTCGTTGGTTGAAGAAAAGCATATGGTGTGTCTTTGAGCGTTGATTGAAGATTGGTTGTCGTCGAGGGGTGGACGGTGAGCAGCTGAGCAGGCATCTTGGAAGGCTCTCTTGACCAAGAACCAGTAATGCGACAAGCAAGTGTGTCGTGAAGCGCAGTACTAGGACCTCCGCCGCATTTTCCAGGCGTAAAAGAAGTTCTGCAGATCTGCCGACCGAGAAAAAGTTCAAAGATTTGATAAGATCCGGTGATAGAATCTGGGGATAAGGAAACGTGCCAAGGACAAGATTTCCCCGGGTTTTGGAATTAGAGCCTGACGTCAAACTTGGATCACGTGTGTTCACTGCTGCCTGGAATCAGAATCATTGCGAAATAATCAATGTAGTGATTCAGTAAATGGTGATCTTGCTATTCCGTTCAATCGATAATCTTACAAGGATCGACACAACAAGTCATGGGACGCCAGGAAAGCATCGCGCGCTCAATTGTGCGACCTATTCTCAATGCAGAGCCTACCAAAGCAAAACTCATCCGCTTAAGATTGCTTGCAGCGATAATCACTTTCTTCTCTCTTTATCAGCTTCCGCTGAGGAAGATCAAGGATAGACTCTTCAGACAGCTTAGAAACGATGATTGGCAAGTGTCCGAGTCGGAGTACATGGACAGCTTCCGTAGTGAAGATGGAGAGAAGCCGGAACAGGCACTGGATGCCACTGGTGACATGGGCTACTCAGGCTCAACCTTCTTTTCCACCTCTGACAAGCGATATCTCGTCAAGTCTGTTCCGCGTTACTTTGAGCACTCCTTCTTTCGGGACGATTTCTTGCACCCGTACTTGGACCATATGACCTCTCATCCAAAGTCATTGCTCATACGAATCTTTGACTTTCTCGCTGGACCATATATGAGCCTCGGTCACATTTTTGGGACCGCACCAACCCACCATATCATCATGGAGAACATCACGTACGGGAAGGAAGACTCCAAGAAGCAGGGTCATGCGAGCTTCGAGAATTGGGACCTCAAACCGACATCATACTGTGAGTATACTGATGTATAACACCACCGAAACATGGCCTAACGTAATCCTAGTTTACCCGGAGCGTGATATTGCAGAAGGCAGATTGACCTCCGACGACACCAAGGACAAACTGGCGGATAAGTTCGAGGACAAGATGGTATTGACCCAAGCCCAGGCCGATGAGCTCATCGAGCAGCTGGAAGAAGACACATTTCTACTCGCAGAGTGTAACGCCGTGGACTATTCCCTCTTCTTGGTTCGCATTACTGCAGCCGCTGAACAATCGTCTGACGAGCTGTCTGACACTGCGCCTGTGGTAGTTCCGGCTACCAAGCCGCTTGCACCGCCCAATCCTCCATCATGGAGAACCGGTATCAAGTCTCCCGATGGCAAGCATATCTTCCGTGTTGCCATTTTGGACTTTTTCTGGGCAAAGCACAAGTCACAGCCAAGATTCATGACAGCGTTGATCAATCTTTACAACACCGTTGATCGACAAGGTCCAATGAGTATTACTACCGAGCCTCACGAGTACAGAGATAGGTTTCTGAAGATGGTAAAGGAGATGATTGTGATTGCGAAATAATGGACCAAAGATACCCAATCGATACCTTTTTTGCCTTGAATTCAAACACTTCCCGTGATACATACATTTCGACAAGCTTGATTTGAAGCTATGCGAACTTGCTACACTGACCAGCGCTGCTAATATGTACTGTAACGATGTACCCGAGGATGGCAAACACTTTTCCATGGTCGGTGGCTGATGGCAATCTGGCAAAAGTTTTTTTCACCCATCTCAAGAGGAGCCGGTGCTGCAACAGCGAGCACAATGACATCGAGATCGTGTAGCTGTGGCGACTGTCATTGTTTGATAACTTCGTGTAGCCAACCTGAAAATTGACACCTCACATACAGCATGACCTCCTGCTGCACGACAACTCACAAGACGTCACAGCTGATAGTATTGATGTTGATCACCTTGACAAGCCAATAATCGGCAAGATGCAATGTTTAGCACCTCTCACTCGCAGACACAGTAGCTCGACATGCTGAACCAAGAAATTCGACTTACGTGGTCATATCAATATACGTCCTGCATCCCATCGAGAACCAATTTTCGGTAACCGAACCAAATCGAACTGATCAGTGGTACCATGTCGTTGAGTATGCCACATGGTCAAGCGAGCATGGCGGTTACACCGCTAGCATGGGGGTCTTTTCAAAACGTGGATCACGGTCTTGTCGCATCGGTCACAAGCGCTGCGTAGCATAGCCGGTCAGTGATCGACGTTCGTAGAGTGACAGCCGTATAGCCAGGTGCAAATACGATCGCTGCGTGTGATACACGCAGGAATGATAGTACCTTGCACTGACTGCTGTCCCCAAGCGCTCACGCTGCAGACTGACAAGTGGAGATCGAGCAACAAAAATGGTGAAGTTCTGATGATAGCGAACCACTCCGGAATTTCCGAGTATGCAACTATATATTGTGTCAGTTAGGGTGCAGTAGCTGAATTACTGTGCGATTTCGTCAGCTTGTTACACAGCATTGAGGCATGCAGTTCGCGCAAATGAAACACAAAACCAGATCCCATGCATCCGGTCCTGTCGAGCGCCATGCAGGACATGGATTGCCGATGATCGAGGACCGACTGATTTTTTTTTTGTTCCATTCCCATCGCTGACTGGGAGGTTGCAATCAGCCAGGAAGACACAGGAGGTCGAGGCTGACCAAGATAAGACGCGGGGAGTTTTGGTTGTCCACCCTGCACAGCTTTTGATCTCCAGGGTCTGAACGGCACATGAGTCGCAGCACGTCTACTGAACAGACCTCAAAAACGATTGGTCACGTTTATGAACTCTACAGATGCATTGGAAACACGGCGTCTGACTTGTCTTCTTGCATGGCATGGCTTGTTGGACCCGATTTACCAAGGTTCCCCCTGCCGCTCCATGCCGCCTCGTCTGCACGAGGTATATTATTGAGGACCTAGCGTGCATAACTCCCCTGCTATTGGTCATGTCTACGTATAGGAACTCGGCATTAGACCTCGCCAGAGCTTTGGTCAAAGACTAAGTGATAGCAGCTGAAGTGTTTGGTCTACAAGGTTTGAGTCCAGAGCGAGCTGTATCTGTCGACTACCTATACCAACTGTGCTAACCAGCCGTTTTCAGCCTCGTGACTGTCGCTCTGGCGATAACGGACACATCTTGGAGGTAGTTAGAGAAGCTATGGCAAATGATCATTGCATGTTGCTTGAGTCTATTCAGATGCAGACACGTGCAGCCTCGGAAATGATTGGAAGATCGCACACCGTACCGTCGGAGCACATTCAGCGAGGGCAACAGAAGCCGCATGAAGCCACCACCTGTGAGCCATGCAGTGCGGATCTTCGGCTTTATCGTTGTTCTTGGTGACTGATCCTATGTACAGATCCATTATAGCTCTCCAACAAATTTAATCAAAGCGAGGCATATGGCGGACGTGAGCAGGTTCTGGACCTTTTACGGAAAGATATATCAGCCGTAGAGGCCCCCCAAGTCTTGTTCAAGCAGTAGCTACGACCGAGCTGCTTTGTTCATCTCTACTACATCTCTTCCTCTTCTTTCATCCTTCTCCAACCTCTGACTCCATCAATCACTCTCATTTCCTTCACATTGCATTCAGATCGACCACAGATCTAATGGCCGCTGCAGACGTTCAACATCCTCCGGCTGAGCCTACCGCCGCCCCGGCACCCGGTATCCCAGACTACCTTGCCTCACCCAATGCTGTACTAGGAGACAAGGATGCCAAATGGCGGTATGGTAGAGCTCCGGACTACTCAAAGACCAGAAAGGTCTGGGAAGAGAGTGAGTACGCTTTTACCAACCACGTTCATTCTGTCACAAGGCGTCCTGTGTCGCGATGAATTCGGAACGTTCTCCGGAACATTACTTTTCATTGGTTCTTGAGATCCAGTGACATATGTTTACGACCGATACGAGATGGCTGTGTGCCGTTACACAGCTCTTGCCACCCTGGCTTACTATCAAGCATCAGTTGTTCTCCTTCGTCAAGCATCATGGCGGATCCTCTTATTGCCGTTGATGGTTGTTGTACCATAATCGACTGACACAATATAGGCAAGAAGATGAACCACGAGGCGGGTAGCCTACCTCAACTGGTCGAGAACTTGGTCAAGAACTGGGAGGTCGAAGCGTCATTCAAACCTCGCCTAGAGGACTGGAGGACTGTCGACCACAGCAAATATACCTTTGCCATCAACGGAGGACCACCACAAACTGCCGAGCACATGCTGAGAGTCGGTACCTACAATGCCATCATCGCTCCAAACGAGTACTACAGTCCCGAGCACTCGGACTTTGCCAGCAGTCATAAGACGTTCAAGCGTATGATGCCTACCTTTGCATGGGAGGTATTGGAAGTCTACAGTGGACCACCAACAGTCGCTTTCAAGTGGCGTCACTGGGGTACCATGAAGAACGACTATGTTGGTTTCAACGAGTAAGTAAGTTTTGTTGTCTTCAAGACCCAGGCTAATCTTGTACAGCAAAGGGGAGAAGGTCACGGCCAAGGCTCACGGTGGAGACATTGACATTACTGGAATCACTGTCGCTACTGTCGACGATCAAGTCAGGCTACAAGAGGTCAACACCTACTTTGACCCTCTTGACATGTTCCGCCAGATCGCCCCGGAGGGCATCGTCAACAAGCAGATTGTGGACAAGAAGATTGATCCCAGCACTGCTATGGATATGATGATTCCTGACAACGATGGTGTCAAGATCGCCCAAGAGCACGACAAACCCGGCACAGAGCACAGCGGCGTTTCCGAAACTCCAGCTTACTTCAAATCAGGTGCTCCTGCGACCACGCAAGGCATCACGTCGTCCATCAATGGTCTCAAGGTCACTGACGATACTGAGGGAAACGCTTCAGTCTCAGACGCTCTCCAAGCTACAAACGGCAAGGCTTTCACGAGTGCTGGTGGCAGTGCAGACTCATACGTTGCCTCAAGCCGCATCGATGGACAGTCCGCTTCTAATGAGACCCACGCTCCAACCGAGGATATCGATGGCGAGGAGGACCAGTTCCACGATGCTGAAGACGAGAGTATCGAGAAGCACCTTGAGCAGTCCGCCGATGTCGTCCACCCACATCCAAAGGACATGGAACATGCTGTACAGCCCGAAGCCGGCGAGGCCGTAGCTGTATCACCACACTCGACAGAAACCAGACTTACTCATGAGGAGATGAGTAGAATCTCACCAGCGGAGTGTCCGTTTCTGATGAACCGGGAGTGATTGAATGATTGAGAATGTCGGCCTTTTGATTTTCAAGACTAATGACTGAGTACTGGATATTTATCATGACGCAAAATTGGCGGTTACTGTCGTGTATCTACTTCCGTTCCCCAAATATGACTGGAAATATTTATCATCACGCAATGATCAGGGATACTCCAAACCAGGTTTCAAGGACACAGAGGGCTGAGTCATCTGTGGTGTGATCATACTGTCCATGGGTAGTCGTTCCACACCGACGAACACTGAAGATTGTGGATGGTGCTGCAGCCTATTGCGCACTTCACCGAAACGATCACGTGTGCGGCTGTGCGGATATTTTGGTGGCTGTGACGGCGAGCAGATACCAGATGATCCAACGTGATCACATTCGCGTCGTGTGTTGCTGACAACGCAAGGAGTGTGATCACTGAACACAGCCACTCGCAACCGACTCACGAGGCAGTCGAGTTCCAAGATGCGACTGTTGAAAACCAGCTTTGCCACAACGATCTATTATTCCATGGCGGAGCTGATCCAAATCAACAGTGTTGCAAATTATTGTGCAATAATACGCAGCTATGGTGAGTGGCGTCGGAGCTGGTCAAGATTGGCGCCTGCTCAGCAGATGCACAGCGAATCAAACGGATAAGGATTTATGCAGGATTATTCTCTCGATCTGACCATCGGCCCGTCATCTGTGCATGTCCATAATCCTCTGAAGCCTGACTGGTCGGAGAAAGCAGGATGTGTCAAAGGTGTGTTGTGACTCGACACAAATTCTCGAGCTGGACGCCCTTGCCGTTTTCGGCGAACGCCATCGGCGCCTTCCACTTCCCCAGTCGCGTTCTTTTTCCGCTTGTACGCGGCTCGCCACGCCAGGCAGTCACAGCCCGCCGCCTAGCCTAGCCCACGTAGCCCAACCTTGTCTCCGTAGAGCTGATACCACCGCGTAGCCACAGACCCAGCCGTCCATTGCCTGCCTGCTGTGCCAGCGGATCTTCATCGCCGCCGCCGCCTCCGCTGTCCGTCATCCCATTATCAGGTGTTACTCATAGCCCTGTTGTCACCTCTTATTTCCATCAGCAGAATGGGCACCATTCTTCCAGTCACCAAGATGATTCTCAAGTCACTACTGTAATCGACTCGCGTTCGCACTACGCAATCAGAGTATCACGCAACGTACTCCTTGAACAACGATACCAAATCGGCCGTTTTCGGAATCGTTTCGGTGTCCTGTTGCCTACAGTAGCAAATCAGTCATCAACCTCAAAAATCACCTCGCACTGGTCAGTATTACCCCGTCACCATGGTTTTGCAATGCAAACCGGAATGAAGAGCGGTTGCTCATATATCTGCCAGCCTCAAAGGACACTTCACCACCACTAATCGCCATCCGTCGTCTGTTGCTGCCTATTCTGTGTCTCGCGACCACCGCCGCTTGCCACCGCTAAGACCCAGCAAACAGTCATCACCACCCTCCTCTCCGACTCATACCCTGTCCTCTGTGTTCAATATTTACTCCCCGGTAATTCCTCTTTAATTCTCCGCTGAAGGACGCTTGCCATATCCGCCCCTCAAGGACTTGACCTTGCGATCGCATTACACCTTGCTGTCGTCGTCGCAACTCAAGCCTACTCTCACCGCAGCAAGCCGACCGCGGATCAACCACCCTCTCCTGTATCAACACCACGCCTTTTACTGTTCTGTCTTTCGCAGTCAATCCGACTCACTCTCCACTCTCTACGATCATCTATCTCGATGCCATCCAGTCTATAAACCAGAACAACCGAACTTACACACCTGCCAAACGAAATATGAGCCTCACATTGATCAACAAACGCTTTTCAGTCAACATGTACACGAACACTTCCTACGATAACAAGAAAGAGATGGGCGTCGTTCGTCTGTAAACGCCTATACGGCGCTGGATACTACACAACATACACTCTATCGTCTGTCTTGTCTTCACGGAAGTTGATCGCGTATCCTGGTCACTGGAAGGCGTACTGAAACGTCACCTTGTTCCTTCATACGAGATACCCCTTTGCGCTTTTTGCTGGACAGCTCATATTTGGGCTTGCATTCACTGGGATACCAGACAACTTGCAACCTGAGTACATGCTTGCTCTTCAGTATACAAACAATTTCGAGAACTCCTTTATTGGACGACTCGCTGCCTTTACGTCTTCTTCGATCGGTTCAATCCTACTGGTAACCTTCAGTCTTTCGAGACTACACACTGAAACCTTTCCATCTTGAATGCAAGATGTCTACTTTTGATCTCATCAAAGGTACTCACGACCAAACCACCGTTGGTCCATACGGGTATATCTCTACAACTCAGTTGCGCAACGAGAAACCATCTCCCTCTTCTTCGGAGGAATCGTCTCAAGACTCTGTCTTCACAGACAAGTCTGACACCTCTTCCCAGTCTTCGCAAGAAGATGGCGACTCGGAGGCATATGAATCTACAAAGTCGTTGACTCAACCCCGCGCGCACTGTCTTGCTCCTCTGCAAACATCGCAAGCAGCATTCGGCGCTCAGCAACATCAGCATCCGAGGCGCACTTCCTCGACCAGGCCACCACCGTCGCTGCCACGACAGGCTGAGCGCAAAGTGCTTTTTGTCAATGATCTCGTTGGTAAGAACATCATTCATGAACTACCGCCCAGCTATTAACATATCTAGACTCTGCGACTGCTATGGTAGAAGCTATCTGGCCTCTGTCTGGATCGGCTTGCATGCAAAGCAACGGCCGTGGCATCTTGCCACTCCGTAGATATATTGAGGAGACCTTGAGACGTTCTCGAACTAGTTATTCGACGCTCCAGGTCGCTCTCTACTACCTAATCCTCATCAAGTCGCATGTGCCAAAACATGACTTTACTATGCAGCAACCAGCTGATTGCGCGATGCTGCGTAGTATGCAGTGCGGTCGTCGCATGTTTTTGGCAGCTCTCATCCTTGCGTCCAAGTATTTGCAAGACCGCAACTACTCGGCCAAGGCCTGGAGCAAAATGTCTGGACTGAGGACTTCCGAGATCAACAACAACGAGCGCATGTTTTTGAAGGCGGTCAACTGGCAGCTTCACATCACCGACGAGGTCTTCAAGAGATGGACCGACGTTGTTCTGAGATTCACCGCTCCAGCAACTCCCCCGTCGGCTGGACAGGCCATGGCTGTTGATCACAAGACTCTTTGGAGACATGCCATGCCATACTTGACACCCGAGCTTGACAACCCAAAGGTGTCTACTGATGATCTTGAGTCAGAAGTAGCATCTCCGGTCCATGTTGAGTGCGATGCTCCTGTCAGCGTATCATCTGGAACAGTCTTTGGCCAGTCTGCCTCTCCAATATCGGCTCCAAATCTATCCTCCTCGTTGCCTCGCTTCGTGGAACCAAAAGCCGAAGTTTCTCCACCAACTCCTGCTTTGGCCCGTCTAGGACCACTCCCGACCCCTCAGATGACTCCATCATCTATTGCTTCAAGCACTCCTGCAGCGAGTACTTGTA
>Ga0058704_10001489_pt1 | contig 10930 bp, 7 predicted proteins | sample AgamicMgSfe_FD_71363 | JGI IMG/M metagenome (GOLD analysis project Ga0058704, IMG submission 71363) | Agave microbial communities from Guanajuato, Mexico - Mg.Sf.e | ecosystem: Host-associated > Plants > Phyllosphere > Phylloplane/Leaf | place: Guanajuato, Mexico | collected 2012-05-30 | reverse complement strand
CTTTCTCGGTGTTTGCGTGGGCGAGTGCAAGCAGCGCGAACAGTGAAAGCAGTTTGGAGCTGATCATGGCGGTGACGGAAGGGTCGAATCACGTGGGTAGGTAAGTGAGCGTTCCGGCCGCTTACATGGACGATGAGTATCTCGCTTCTGTGGCAAACTCGACGGCGAGCGTTGGCAAATACAAGCACATACGTGAACTGACAACGATTTCGCAAGGCGTCGGATGGTGAAGGGCGACAGGTACACATGTACTACTGTACAGGTGTAGTTGAGAGGTTCGGTGCGAGAGTCTAGCGCGGGGGCCATTGCGCGGAAGCTTAGCGAAAGAAGCTAAGGGCAAAGTCCAGTCCAGTCCCGCACAACAAAACACTCGCACCCTTCCCCACGACAGACACATCAACATCCAACAACGCGTGCCTGCTGTTCCCCCTTCATCAACACCAACACCCGCCCCCTCGCCCACGTCGACCCATCCACGCCGACAGACAAGAGTCGTCCCATCCATCACATCATCAGCACCACCGAGGGAACACAGGCAGGATGCGTGAGGTTATCAGCTTGAACGGTATGTTTACCTGGCCCGCGCGCTTGACCGCCATGGCTGAGGGCAGAACTTGACTGACACCGTTCGCCTCCCTAGTCGGCCAAGCCGGTTGTCAGATTGCCAACAGCTGCTGGGAGGTAAGTACATTATGGAGAAAGCGGACAATGGCGATGACACTCAAGAGGGAGTGGGATTCCGCTGCCTGGACGCCCGACTGACACAGGACACAGCTGTACTGTCTCGAGCACGGCATTCAGCCCGACGGCTACCTCACCGAGGAGCGCAAGGCCGCGGACAACGACCATGGCTTCTCGACTTTCTTCTCCGAAACTGGTCAGTCGCGAAAGTCCCCATGAATGCGCTGTGCAGCTCCGCTGACTCCAAATTGCTTTAGGCAACGGCAAGTATGTTCCACGCACAATCTACGCCGACCTCGAACCAAACGTCGTCGACGAGGTCCGTACCGGCACCTACCGCAACCTCTTCCACCCGGAATTGATGATCACGGGCAAAGAGGATGCATCCAACAACTACGCGCGTGGCCACTACACCGTGGGCAAGGAGCTTATCGACCAAGTGTTGGACAAGGTCAGGCGTGTGGCAGACAACTGCTCGGGCCTCCAGGGTTTCCTCGTCTTCCACTCGTTCGGTGGCGGGACCGGCTCCGGCTTCGGTGCCCTCCTGATGGAGCGTCTGTCGGTGGACTACGGCAAGAAGTGCAAGCTCGAGTTCTGCGTCTACCCAGCCCCACAGGTCGCGACATCGGTCGTCGAGCCGTACAACTCCATCCTCACCACCCACACCACCCTCGAGCACAGCGATTGCTCCTTCATGGTCGACAACGAGGCCATCTACGACATCTGCAGGCGCAACCTCGGCATCGAGCGTCCCAACTACGAGAATCTCAACCGTCTGATTGCCCAGGTCGTTTCTTCCATCACCGCCTCGCTCCGCTTCGACGGTTCGCTCAACGTCGACCTGAACGAGTTCCAGACCAACCTCGTGCCGTACCCGCGCATCCACTTCCCGCTGGTCGCCTACGCTCCGATCGTGTCCGCCGCCAAGGCTGCCCACGAGGCCAACAGCGTGCAGGAGATTTCCATGTCCTGCTTCGAGCCGAACAACCAGATGGTCAAGTGTGACCCGCGCAACGGCAAGTACATGGCCACTTGCCTCCTCTACCGCGGCGACGTCGTGCCCAAGGACACCCACCAGGCCGTCGCCACCCTCAAGACCAAGCGCACCATCCAGTTCGTCGACTGGTGCCCGACGGGCTTCAAGCTCGGCATCTGCTACCAGCCCCCGATGATGGTGCCCAACGGCGACCTCGCCAAGGTCAACCGCGCCGTCTGCATGCTTTCCAACACCACCGCCATCGCCGAGGCCTGGTCCGCCCTGTCGCACAAGTTCGACCTCATGTACAGCAAGCGTGCCTTCGTGCACTGGTACGTCGGCGAGGGTATGGAAGAGGGCGAGTTCTCCGAGGCTCGTGAGGACCTGGCGGCGCTCGAGCGCGACTACGAGGAGGTTGCTGCCGACTCCGCCGAGGGTGACGAGGGCGCCGAGGCGGAGTACTAGACGCGGCTACAAGGGGGAGCGTGATGTGGTGAACCCCGGCCTTTGCGGGCCGTGAACGTGTTTTATTGGCATGGCGCAGTTGGCGAAGCATGCTACCGGCGACATAGGCTAGATCGTCGTGTGACGGATTGCGCGCGAATGTGCTCATGCTAGGATGTGTTTTCCGTTTTTCTTCGGTCCGTAATTGTACCCAAAGATCTCTCGTACCTCAAGGCAATTTCTTACCTTGTGGCGATAATGCTAAGACGTGTAGCTATTGCATCGTCTGCTGTCGTGATCATCGCGCTGTTGGTCGTGTGGCTGCAAGTTCTATATCTCCTAATGCGGTACACACAGCCACAACCACCCGCTACCGTAAGTAAAATGTCCGGCGACAACGCGCAACTCCACCACTACTTTCATCGGGCACAAGGTCATTCCTCCCAAATGCGATCTAACTCTACGAAGAGGGCTTGGAGTTCTTATTCGTCCACTTTTTACTTTCCGTGAGCCTTGAGTGAACAGCTCTCCACCGCCGCAAACCCCGCGCATCCGGCCCATACACGCAGGACAAACCGATTGACTGCCTCTCCACGTCCGCGCCTGAAATACGGGCTTGCGACAAAGAATGGAAGAGCCTGACGCCGGACCTGATCATGCGCCTCCGTCCTTGCCCCCGGGATGGTGTGTCCTCCTCTTCCTCCTCCTCAACTCCATCCTGCCCTCCCTCTCTGTGATCGCCAAGGCACTGACGTAGTTTGGGCGAAGGATCGCGCAGTGGGATGCCAAGTGAGTGACCAACACGACGCAACCTAACCACTGCCCGCTCACTCGTGTTGAAGTGAAGCTGCAAACCTCTTTTTTGGAAGACTGACTCCCGTGTTTCCACGCGAACCAGATCACGCAAGTACTACTTCGTCCAGATCAGCACCGGCGAGTCGACCTGGGATACTCCGACCATGGCGGCACCGCACGTTCCTACACCCGGCGGCACGCCTGCGCAAGGGAATCCCTACGATCGACCGGCGGAGGGCGCGAGAGGGATGGAAGGGCAGGAAGGTGAACGGGGGTTGACTGTATGGGGAACTCTCGGCTTGCGTGAATGATCTGGGGATATGATGGGCTGACAAGGTGGTGTTTTCAGGGCGATCTTATGGGGGCGTTTTTGAATAACGGGAAGCAGAAGCAATCGTCGGGACTGGGTGGGCTGGCGCAGTCGTTCCTTGGAGGCTCGTCGTCGTCGAGTGGACACCAGCAGTCTTCGGGCTTGGGAGGGCTTGCTGGGTCGCTCTTAGGTGGCGGCGGTGGGCATAGCTCCTCCGGCGGGCAGAGTCAGAGTAGCTCGGGTTTCGGCGGAATGGCACAACAGTTCATGGGCGGTGGTGGCGGCAGCAGCTCGCATGGCGGGCAACAGCAGCAGCACGGACAGAAGCCGAGTGGGCAGGGAAGCAGTGGTGGGTTGGGTGGGCTGGGGGCGATGGCGAGTAATTTCCTCGGCGGCCACGGCAAGACTCACGGTGGACAGAACCCCTACGGCTATTCGTCCGGCGGCGGGTCCAGTGGCGGGACTTACACGGGCACCGAGCCGCCCACGTCTTATCACCCAGCGGGTCTGCAGAGCTCGACTGCCAGTGGTGCTTACGCTGCTCACAGTGGATCGCATCAAGCACCGAGCCAACATAGTACTTCTACTTCGGGTCAATACGCCACTCAGAGCGGCTCGTACGGAACCGGGCAGCAGCAGGGCGGCTACGGATCTTCTCAGCAAAGCCAGTACGGACAGCAACAGGGCTACGGCCGCACATCACAGCACAGCGCCCCGGGCAGCGGCTACGGCACCCCGCAGTCTCTGCCGCACAGTCAGTACGGTGGTGGGGGGCATCAGCAGTACGGAGGAGGAGGAGGAGGGTATGATCAACACCAGCAGCAGCCTTCTTTTGGGCAACAAGACGGTGGATATGGTTCGAGCCAGCAGCACGGCCATGGCGGGTACGAGCAGGGGTATCAGCAGCATGGAGCTGCTGCGTCGCAGCAGTATCAGGCGTATCCTGGCAACCAGCAGTCTCAAGGCTATGGCCAGCAGAGCGGGTACGGAGCTGGTGGCGGCTACGGGCAACAGCAACATGGTGGTGGTGGTGGGTATGGGGGAGGACAGGCGCAGAATCCGGGCTGGTGATCGGTCGGGTTGTGATGCTCTCACGGGGTTCTCGATCTGTGATATGGTCAAGAGATGGCTCTGCTTGTCGAGGACTGATGAGATGTGCATAGCGGGAGATGGTTCACGAGTATGTGCGGTATGATGCTATGCTTTTGAACGAACACAAACGAGCCCGACAACAGGCTGGCTTGACGCTCGAGCGAGAGTTGCCAATATCAGGCTAGAAAGAGTGCTGTAGTCTACAGTATGTAGTACATGCAGTCGACGTTTCCCCATCAGCATAACTCCATGTTTCAGACCAGATGAGTTCGCCAAGCCACGTGACGAGACCCTAGTGGAAAGTTAAGCGAGGGCGTCGCAGGCTGCTGATGCGACTGCTTGTCGGTCGGTCCAAGAGCCGGAGGTCACCTGGGGGATTCAATCATACCGTGCTACTTACTTACTACAACACGCACCTTTCGCATTCGCATACCACACTTCACCTGCCACTGTCTTCTCAAACTCTCGGATTCTTGAAGAAGCGATAGACCGAACGCAAGCGTTTGATCTGGGAGAGCGTTACCACAGAGGCTATAACTACAACCACCGCCGCAGTCATGAATCCCGAGTAGTAAGTTCACTTGCCACGACACGACATTACGTGAAGGAAGAGGATGTAAGGTTTCACGCACAGCGATCTTCTCGCTAACACCTTCGTCTAACTCCAGAGTACCACTACCACCACCTACATCTACCACCATACCCACGACCGAGAGCCAGCCGCCACGATGTCTGGAGCCGGGACCCTCGCAGTGGAGCGCTTCTACCAGACCGGAGAGAGAATGCTGACCGCCGATGATGAATTCAGATACGATTACCTCTTCAAGCTCCTGCTGATTGGTGACTCGGGCGTCGGAAAGTCTTGTCTGCTCCTGCGGTTCGCCGACGACACCTACACCGAGAGCTACATCTCGACCATCGGCGTCGACTTCAAGATCCGGACCATCGAGCTCGACGGCAAGACCGTGAAGCTGCAGATCGTACGTCCCACTTCCCCCCGGTTGTCCTCGAGGCGTAGGCGCAGGCGGTTTGAGCTAATCTGGGGAATGTATAACAGTGGGATACCGCGGGCCAGGAGCGTTTCCGCACCATCACCTCTTCTTACTACCGCGGCGCGCACGGCATCTGCGTCGTCTACGATGTCACCGACATGGACAGCTTCAACAACGTCAAGCAGTGGCTGCAAGAGATCGACCGCTACGCCACGGAGGGTGTGAACAAGCTGCTCGTGGGTAACAAGAGTGATATGGCGGACAAGAAGGTGGTGGAGTACACAGTGGCGAAGGTGAGTCTGAAAACAAATACACAGTCTACGGACCTTCATCCTGACGTAGTTCGTTATTGTAGGAATTCGCAGACAGCCTCGGCATCCCTTTCCTCGAGACCTCGGCCAAGAACGCCAGCAACGTCGAGCAGGCCTTCTTGACCATGGCTCGCCAAATCAAGGAGCGCATGGGCAACACGACCGTGAACAACAAACCGACCGTGCAAGTCGGCCAAGGCCAAGGCGTGCAGTCCGGCAGTGCAGGTGGCTGCTGCTAGTGGATCGAAGGTTTCTCCTTCAGGAATCTTGGATGCGGAGAACTCGAGCTACGTTGACTGTCACACCAAGGGGGCGGGCATTGTGTGTCACCTTATGTTAGATGGATTGCTTGCTTGCTTGCTTGGCCTGGTTAGTTCGAAGGCGTGCTTGCGGGAAATAATGAGGACTGGGGCAAACGTTGCGCGCACAGTAATGGTTCTGTGATCCTATATCCATGTATCTTAGGATCATAGAGCGCGCGCCTTGCTCGCTCGCTCGTCTCGCGTATGCCCATAGCCTGCGGCGTTTAGGGGGTGTTTATAGTCGTGGTATGAGCCGCAGCGGGTTCGCATCGATTACCTTTGGCTTGGCACGTTTCGAATCGTCGTGAACATTTGGTCGGTGAGTGAGATGTCGCTCTGTTGCGCTCTAAGCGGGTGGCACGAGAGTTGCTACATTCGTTTGATGTCGCCACCTTCAATACTGAGCTGGTAGAAAGAAGTGATGCCTGAGGCCACCAAGCTGTCTTCACAACCTCGCGTCTTCACGAGGTTGTGATACAAGGCACCTTCACGGGACAGTCAAACACTCATACAGACACCGCGACAGACTGCAGAATATCACTCGACCGATCGAAACGCCTCTCTCAACGAGTCCGACTGTGGAAAAGCATAGCGTTCTTTAGAGTCTCTGGTCTGCGTTTACGGCTCTGAGCATACTATGAACCCAAAGTCCACCTTTACGCGGCTGGTCGCCTTCTCAAGCAGTGAACCGATGATCACTCACCGTAGTCCACTTAAGCTGCCATGGGAGACCTAGTGGCCTATCGGAAGTTCGTGGGCAACGTTTGCCTCTATCGTGAGCTCGCGGTCCGCGAGCCGCCCACGTTTCTACGGCGCAACTTGGACCAGGCTCTCGACGCGCACGGACGGCTCTTGCGGTTGGAATCGACGCAGAGAACCGGGTCCCGGGAGGCTACAATGGCGAGAGAACGGACATTTACTGGTGACGAGTATCCGACGAAAGAAATGCTCCAGGATTTGATGAGCGGCCGAGATCCCGTGCTAAGGATCGATGCGCTTCAGCTTCGTCTGCTGGAGTCGAGGAAGGCTGGTCTGTGGAGGTCTGCCAAGCGCCGGCAGAGCGAAGACGGCATCGATTGGTTGCCGGACCCTACTGTCGAGTTTCATATCCCTTGTCTGGTGCTCGTTAGCGTGCTGGACATACGAGGCTCTAGGCGTGCGTGCCATACGCAGACACTGCGAGCTACAGCTGTAGGCCGTAAGGATGAGTCCGGGGAACTATACTGCGACATCGAGCTTACCAGCCCCTGTGTCATCCACTTCGAGGAGATATTCGTGACAGAGGAAAGTGGTCCTGAAAGCTCTCGTCGCTGGAGACGGACATTTACGGCCGACTGTGTCTTGGAAGTCTCCCTCCAGTGCCAGGACTCCGACGACACAGCGGCGTTGTTGAGCCAATTAGAGTCACGCGAACTTTCTCGCTATCTCGGAGCGCCGGCGAACGAAGGCGTACTCAAGGCGGTCTGGCAAGACTTTCCAAAGTGCCCTGCTAATGGAGCATTGTTGCCATTGAAACGCCCGAGACATCATATAAGTTTGGGATCGAAGTATGGTCTCGACATGTCGATCGGCTGGAGCAGGCGTTTAGAGAATCCACTCGTAACCCTGAATCGACTGCGAAGTCGTGATGAGGGTGATCCAAACCCACTTACGACTTCGTCAGACGATCAAAAAAAGACGCGTGAACGGCCGAGGATGCACTATGAGTTCGAAGAAGGCTTGCTGACGAGAACCCACGACTCGGACGATCTGTGCTGCGTGTTCTGCGGGAACATGCAGGAATACGATTCAGTTTCGCGGTTGCTTTTGCACTACCAAACTAGCCATGAACATTTCAACTTTAATCTGTCAAAGCATTCAGAGGCTAATGGGCAACACCAGTCCTCCGTCTCGATTAGCCTGGCAGAGAAGCCTCCAGCGTCGCAAGCCGAAAGCTATGTCAAGGGTGCAGTGCAGCTCGAGTGGATTGCACCAAGTAAGGCATTCAATCTAGCTGCTCATGTTGCTGGAGAGGAGCGTTGGACGAACGACAGTCGTCCCGGGCTTATTTCCAAGCGAGGCAGATCGGCGAAAGCACGAGACACGGGACGGGCCAACGGCATCGGCAGTCCTGCAGGTCCTTCTAAGCCTATAGTCCCAGCTTTGCGCGCGAGAAGGAACTACGCCGGAGTCCGGGACCTTCGACGGCCGACACGAAAGAAATTCGTTGTCCCGAACGTACCGGGAGTCACGATGTACCACACTCACACCATGCAACCCATCCAGCCCGGCGAGGTGATCGAGGAGGACGAACGCGACAGGACGGATCTGCTCCTCGCGCAGAGCCAGTATCGCAATCTGCGAGCGCATGGGTTTTCGGATGTGGAGGTGGAGTTCCACCAGGCCTTTAACCAGCATCTCGATACTGAGCGTCCGGCGTCTAAGGTCCTGATCGGGGATGGTATTGTCCGGTTCTCGAGGAAGTATCGCAGGAAGTTGCAGCAGGAGTGGCGGATGCCCTTCGCGGAGAAACTAGGTCATTTGCGCGTCCACGGCGTGATTGCGGGAGACCTCGTGGCGTACTGTCTTGGGCAAGCTATTGATGAGAAAGAACATCAGCATACCGACGAAAACGGTCGAGATGTTCCCGTAAAGCCGGATAGCTCGGCTGACGGCGACGGTGCAGACCAAGATACGATCACCAACGTCTTGAAACACCTGGGCAAAACAGCGGCGTCTGATACACATGCGCAAAACAAGATCAAGGGGCGTTGCGTCTGTGGCGTGGTTACGGGAGGTTGGAGAGGCTGCGTGGCGTGCGACAATCCGCACTGTATTCGTGGGGACTTTCACATGGCTTGTGTGGGGCTGGACAGACGCACGATGGATTGGTTGTGTGCTGACTGCTCCGCCGGAACGGAGTCAACGCGTCTATGAGCGAACATGGGGCCTAGACAAGAGGGATATGTTGATGCGTAGCGAGTGCAACCTACCGGTCATGCGCCATATGGTATACCAATAGGGTAGTCTACGTTCCATACATTCGGTGTCGAGATCCGAGTTGGGGATACTGATGAAGGAAGGTCTTGCCTAAGTGTCAGTCGTCCTCGTCCATCAGTTCAGCCAGTTCAGCTTCTTCCTCTGCAGTCAGCACACCTCCACCTTTCTTCATCGTCTCACCATGCTCTTCGCTCTTCCCCTTCTCCTCCTCCAACGCCTCCCGATACCGCGCCATCTCCTTCCGATCCAAAGACCACCGCCTTACCGTCCCATCAATACTAATACTCACAAGCCCCGAACCCCCACACAGCGCCAATCCCGTCACCTCCTCGAAATGCCCACTATACATAAACACCAGATCCCCCGACGAAGCATCCCACACCCTCACCTCCTCATCCCTACACGCCGTCGCCACCAAACCCAGCCGCTCGTCGGCAACCACCACATCGCGTACGAAGTCCGGGTGTGCGAGCACGGTGTCGGCTTCCCACCCTCGGCTTCGCACCAGATGCTTCGCCGTCTTGTCCGCGGACGCCGTCCAGAGGTCCCCTTCGCCGTCGAAACAGAGCTTGTACACGCTCGTTTCGTGCGCGAGGATGGGTATGTCGACGGACTCTGGGAGCTCGAACGCAGCGTCCCAACTGATATGCCAGCGGCGGATCTCCCGGTCGCTGCTTGCGGTGAAGATGACGAGAGAGTCGCTGGGCGAATCGCCTTCTTCGAGGCTGAGAGGGTCGATGGCGAGATCCTGGAGGGCTTTCGTGGGCGTTTTGATCTTGTGCAGAGGGGTGGAGGTCGTCGTGTCCCAGACGATGATGGTCGAGTCCGTGCCTGCGGAGAGGAGGATGGGTTTCCCGTTCAGCGAAGTCGCGAGGAGGCATTTGACGAAATCCGTGTGGCCGGTGAGCTTTCGAGGTTGTTCCTGGGAAGTCAAAGAGGTGGCGTAGATCGTCTTGTCCCAGCAGCCGCTGAAGAGGGTTTTGGTCTTTGGGCATATCGCGAGGCTGGTGAGGGGCGCGGTGCCACGGATCGATGTTCGGGTTACCTCGGATGTCTAACGGTATGTCAGCTTCAATTGCGACATTCCACATGAGCGTGGTGACTCTTACACACATCCAAATCCACGCGTTTCACCTCGCCAGCGGCTTCCGCCAGCCATATTTTGTCATCATCTGTCGGGTCCAGGAGCAGCGCCAGCAGTTTCGAAGGCAACTTGATGGGATTGCCAGCCTTGTTCTGCGCTTTGGCTGCTTTGCGTTCACTCGTCGCGAGCGATTCCGATGTTTGGAAGAAGTGTCCAGCGTCGGTGGATCGAGACATGCCGCACTCTTCAGTGCTTACCATGAGATTGGAAAGCTATTTATTCCACAGTCACACTCCGAGTCTCATCAGTCTCAAACGGATTTGATACGTCGACTTTTGGCACAGAAAGCTCGCTTGTGCGAAGATTTTTGACAGCAGACTTGTCCACACACGTTCCGCCTTCCTGTTTCCATCATCACAGTCCTGTCACTGCAGTGGATCCCTCTCTTGACGATTGACTATGTTGCTGGATACGAAAAACGCATCGACTGCTCTTCTCACCTCCGCTCGACCTCCATGAGTATTCGGTTTCCACAAGCCAATCGCCCAACCCAATCTCTGTAGTTAACTCCGTTTTCCTGGAAAATCGCTTTGCCGGCTTCACTGCCGCATCAACAAAGCATGTGACCCTTTCCAGCCGGTGTCGGTCGGTACCATCCAACACATGGTGAACTACATAGGTGGGCATAAAGTAACACCTCGTATCCAACAACGCCACTCTACCCTCCACCCCAGCAGATACCAAACAGACATTCCCAGATCACCAAACGAGCCCCCTTTCCCAACCATCCATCCTGCAAAATTACTACAAGCAAGCAAGCAAGCCGAAAGCCATGACCCCCAAAGGACCCTACAAACTCGTCACCGTGAACAACGCGCCGGAAAGAGCCCAACGCCTCGTCGGCCGCGTGGTGGAAGACGTGAAGGACTCGTACACGATCCAGCACGTCGCGAACGTAGAGAGT
>Ga0058704_10001486_pt1 | contig 10944 bp, 7 predicted proteins | sample AgamicMgSfe_FD_71363 | JGI IMG/M metagenome (GOLD analysis project Ga0058704, IMG submission 71363) | Agave microbial communities from Guanajuato, Mexico - Mg.Sf.e | ecosystem: Host-associated > Plants > Phyllosphere > Phylloplane/Leaf | place: Guanajuato, Mexico | collected 2012-05-30 | reverse complement strand
TCTGGAATTACTATTCTCGTGCTGGCTTCGCGGGCACCCTCGATAATCAAGGTGAGCCATACTGGCTGACCAAGCACAGAATACGTCCTGTGTCTGTCGAAGCCTTATGGTCAAGAAGTGGTTACCTTGGTCGAAATCCCGCCGCTGGCCTAGAACGTTCCAACGGGATTCGGAAACCTGGGAGGTATTTAACTATATATGTATGCACATGGAGTCTCAGATCATTGGATCTGGATGTTGCGCGTAATTTGGTCTGGGTGATGTTCGTTCCTGGGATTGGGCGTTGGGTTCCGGAAGGCGTCCCAAAGCTTCGCGAATCGCCGGACGCAAACCATGCGCCTCAAAGCCACATCATTAGACTCGAGCCGGCAAAGATGTCTTCATGCCGTATTGTAATTCAGGGACGACCGTCGGCGTATCGGACAGCGACTTGACCGATCGTTCTAGATACATCCAGCAAAGAAGTACTGCGCAATTGAGGTGGGGCGCAGTTGGGGTTCCACACAGAGGACTAGATGGTGGCTGACTGGGAGTTTTGGTATATCCTAGGTTGGTGTTTTCCCTACTTCAGCTTACGTGAACTCCTGAATCTCGCAGCATCAAGAGGTCGCAAGGATCAGGCATCATAATGTTTCCAGTCCAATGGGACTAGCAGTGTGGTTGATTTGAATTCATGGAGCTAGGCTGAGGTACTCGCTTAGTGCCGCTCCCGCCGACTTCAAGTCTCGGACTTCAAGCCATCCCGTTGTCCAAGACAAACACGAACCGGTCAGGCTTCGGACTATGTACTATTACGTGCTTGCCATTGTCTCGGCAAAACTAGCACACACGGCAAACATGTTGCCAAGCACCAGAAAAACACCGGACAACTCAGCCTTCGGCTCCTCTTTCACCTGCATGTCATCCCTACGATCTCCGTAGCGCGTCGGACATCAGGTCAACGCGACTTGCAGGCCGCTTGTACATGCTTCAGAGCGACGGATGATCATGACAAAGGCCTTGTTTGGAAACCGGCGATGCCCATCTTTCCTCATCTAGACCAAGTCGCATATGGCACGAGCATCTCCATTACAGTAGGATTATGCCTGAAGTTTGCGCGCTGGTCATGAATTCGTCCTCTGGTATATACTGGATCGCTGATCTGGCATTCTACTACTTACGGAATGATATTGCATGTCTGAACAAGGCTCAGGAAACTGATAATGTGCAGGGCACGAACTCAGCAATGCTAAACCAAAGCCATGGATGTAGTCTATGAGCAACTTACTGGATATACTTAAAAAGCATCGAAGGATCTCAATGCGGAAAGCTGGCTTTACTGTGTGGTACGACTGCCATACCAAACATAGGCACTGTCATCGTGCCCTTTCAGTTCAGCCTCGCTGGTGCGACTTGTGTTCGTTTTGGATCGGGTCGTGATTGGCAGCTGGGCGCGAGCTGCGATAGTACGACAAACACATAGTAATCAAATGAACATCGGACCCATCTGGGTTGATATCTGCATATATGATCTGCTCTACTATTCGATTGTATGGCAGATCAGATAAGACGGCAGCGCAATGTTACCTAAGAAGCACTGTAGGCGAATCAGTCTGATGGGCGTTTTATTAATGAAAGCCACAATACGCGATATCCGGTCATATGCAGCCTCATTGGCTAACTGCTAGAAGCCGTAACGGAATATGCGCGACCCGGCAAAGCCTAGTAGGGGATCGGTCTTCCAGATGGGTGAGCTCGGGCGTAACATTTCTGCCACAAATACACAGACTGCTAGGATCTTGAGGTGAAGGAACCGCAGCACTGACAGGGTCCAAAGCTCAAGCCAACTACAACGGCCGCGGTGTTGAATACATACGTGCATGGATGTAATTAGATCTTACTGCAACATCATGTTCTGAATACTATCAGTCGAAGGGATGTACCGAGACAAGCCTAATGATAAGAGGGCGAAGATGAAATTTGTTGTGGGAACCGAGGAGCGTTGTGAGCGAGTGACAGGTAAGTCCGATCTTCTTTCGAGCACCTACAGTAACCTTAACCACACTGCACTACGCCGTCCGTGCTCGGACGTTTGTGGGGATATGTAAGGTCAGGAAGCCGGACCGCGATGTGTCGGAAGTCGCTATTTCGACCTCTTCTGTGTTGCAACATTACCCGTACCTGTCGCTCTGGCTCTCAATCACTCGCTTCTCCGGTTTACTCCATACGATCTTTCCTTCGAGAGCATTGCGCAGCGCATTGTGGTTCTTTGGCGAGGCTTAGCTTAGGACGTGGACTCTCACTAATGATACCAGGCATTCAATCAGAAAAGCCTCTGATCTGAACGACGATGAGGCGGTCGACACTGATATAGAGTGCATTTCTCTATCCTTCTGCGGATCTCTTTCGACAGAGCATACGCTTTCAGCCGACCGTGGACATTCTTGATGGCTGAGAAACGCACCGCTTTGCAATAACCAGCTCAGGCTGTGAGGCAAATCTGAAGACACGGGACGGCGACGCCGAGGAGTCCAGAACATCAACTTACTTGGAAAGACAAGCCAGCAATGAGCGATCAGTACGCCTTGGACCATTTCAATCTTGCGTCGCACCGTCACGACAGCAATTTTCGCCTGCAAAGGCCGTTGAAGCGCAAGATAGATACTTTGGTGTCTTATGGTCAGAGACGAGACTTCTCATACCCATCACCGCCGATGTCAAACCCGCCATCCCCGCTCAGGACACAACGGATCGAGCTCTCTGGAGACGCGGGTCGTCCATTCAACCCGTTCTCAACTGGACCTCCGAGCGGAGGACCAATAACGACCTTCGTACCTGCACTTGCAACGACCTTGCCAACATCACAACCAACATTACTACCGACCTTCTTCAATCAGCCTTATGCTACCGCGAGCTTCACATCCGGTCCACCTTTGACCTTCGCTCACCCAGGTCCAACTGGATCTTTGAGGCATGAACAGACTACATCTATTCATCGAGGTGGGCCTGCTGAATCGGGTGTACCAGGACCATCATCGAGTGCCCGAGGAGGACGTAGATCCAAGACACATGTTGCTTCAGCGTGTATCAACTGCAAGCGAGCGCATCTGAGCTGCGATGTGCAACGACCCTGTGCGCGATGCATGGCTTCTGGGAAACAGGTATGTGATTGACGATCTGAATGATACAGGGCGCTGATATCAGTGAGATTAACATCCGCGTTAGGACACTTGTGTCGATGTTCAACATAAGAAGCGCGGACGCCCGCGCCTCCGCGAGGAAGGAGAGTTCAGGGTTGAACCGAGGGCTGAGCAAGGCGCCCAGACTGCATCGTCCGGAGCGTCACAACCTGCTGCACGACCAATGGTAGCTACCAGACGGAATCGAGCCGAGTCCTTCCGCTCGCTTCGTTCGCAGACCAGCGAAGACTCACCGACCTACTCAGCATCGACTCCAGGTGCCTACGCTTCAGCTGCTCCCTTACAATCGCCGTTCGGCACCCACTTCCCTCCAACGCCAAGCTCGATCAGACCTAGCTACGAGGTAGCGACAGCTTTGCTCAACCTAGACTTTGTGATCATTAGAGCGAACAGACCATTCCAGCAGATCATGCTGCCCGGGCTTGACATCAGAGGACGTCAGATAGCGGACATCGCTGCACCTGCGGACAACGAGAGCTTTCAGGCAATACGGAACAGGTTACGTACGGAGCGAGAGTCTCGGGAGCCGGCGTACATGCCCCCTATTGTTCAGCCAGGCCAAGACCCAGTCGAGCGTATCTCCGAGGCTGAGGTTGATCAGTATACAGAAGGCTTCAGCGACCGCTCCTATACCTGGACCCATACGCAGCTTGGATCAGCGTCGCAACAGTTCCCGGTGCGTATCAGACTCGGAAAGGCCAGCAGCTACTTCATCGTGGTCACCTTACCGAGCTTCCGTCCGGTGGAACCTCCTTCTATGCAACCCTCTGCTTCCATGTACTCTGGCCCTCTCGCGCTTGGACCGCCTTTGCAACCTCCGGAAAGATTTGTACCTCAGCGTCAGACTGCTGTTCAATCAGCACCACCGACAGCCTACTTCCCATTCCAAGGAACATCGGGTTCAATACCACTACAACGACCTCCAGGAGTTGGTCGCTTTGGATATGCACGCACTTACCCACCTCCACAGCCTATGGTGTCGTACCAAGAACAGCCCTACCCAGTGTACCAACCAGTCGCTCCCTCAACGCCTAGGCTCCCAATTGCAGAACCGCCAACCGAAACCACAGCGTTCACGCCCCGATCAACGCCTAGAGAGGTTGCACTCCCACCCGGTACCGCAACACGTCAACTGCCGCCCATTATGGGCAGTCCTGCAGCGGAGCCATCAGGCGCACCATCTGTTGAAGCATACATGCAGCAAGGGATCTCGGAAGAGGAGGAAGAAGGTGAGGAAGGAGGCTTGAGGTCGCCAAGGAAACGACGGCGTGTAGGCATACATGACGTCTTGCATCGATAGACGAGCAAGTGAGACAGACATGAAGATTTTTCCCAAGTACAAACAGTTGCAATGAGATAGGGGATTAAGGTGTGACGCATAGCGATGGGAGTTGTGCATTGGACATAAACGGATGCAAAGGACACTGAACTGTGAGATATGGAAATTGTGGCCTCAGGGCGAATGTATAATTACCATGGATCTGAACGCCGAGACGAAGGACTCCAATGGAGTCGATGGAGCTTGTATCTTCCGGCCTTGCACCATCTTTTTGCACTCCTAATGAAAAGCAGAAATAGCAGGCAACGCAGCAACCTCTTCGATATTGCAATATGGAAGGCTTTTGACTCCGCAAGGCTACCGTATTGTGATGGCGATGGTTAATGTAGACGTACGTTTACGTTCCTATCGTACAGATATGCGATGGCTGGACTTGCTCACCGTGACCAACTTTTCCAGACCCCGCTGAATGTTGTTAACAGAATTCTAGTCCATCGACAGGCATCGAGTATCTCATCGGTGGAGTTGGCCAAGATCGGCCGTGGAACATATGCCAATCGTGAGGCTGGCCAGATACTGGAGTCGGGCGTATCCCGAACAATAGCCTTCTGCAGTTCTTGTAGGCGGAGGAAGCTTCACTAAACCACGCAGTTTCTTCATTTCTAGTCGACTGTGAGCAGTTTATGTGTGCATACTGGCCGGCTGGACAGGCACTCTGCCTGACATAGCAGAGCCCATAGCGAATCACCGTACCAAACACTACTACTACATCCGATCGACGTCGGAACAACCAGCGGATATCTCACCGCCGAGCGCCGTCGCTGTGCAACAAGAAATTATGTACAAGGATGATGATAATGCTCCGATAATGCTCCGCGAACCCCAGAGCAATCAAACGGCTTGGCCCTCAGCCTCAGCCACAGCCGACGCAAGCACCTGGCCGCTGGACTCCGCATCGTCCCGTTCGTCCGGTTGAGATGATCCTTGTGCCGGCTCCGGCGATGCGGCTCCGGGTAATGATTCCGTGACCGCGGATCGTGCCTGGTTCGGACCCTTCGGTTCCTTCGCAGCGTCCGGGAATAGTTCAGGCATCAGCCCAGGCAGGAACCGCTCAATGCGAGTCCAAGTCTCAGTCCACAACTCTCTTTGCTGAGGTGTTTGCTCTTCACCGTCGGCGGAAGGTGGTGTGAGGTAGTCGCCGCTCGACATTACAAGCAAGACGTTCTTGAGTGATTCCGGAACTGCTTCGACAAGTGTGTCGCTCTGCCCGCTGTTCATCAGGCGGTCCATGATGTCCAGGATCCGGGTCCAGAGGTCTAGCTCGCCTTCCCACTCACTCAACAAGACGAGATAATGCAAGAAGATCTTGCACAGAAGCTGAGCGGCGTGGACGCGAGTCTCGCTCATACCAGCTGGGTCCGTCTGGTATACTTCAGGCTTTAGCAACTGGTTAATGAGTGGGAACAGCACCTCGCCAAAGATGTTGGTCCACTCCTTGTGCTCCGGCGAAGCGAGCTGAGGTGACTGCAGACATCGCTGCAGTAAAGTAAAAGCTTGGTGCCTTATCTCGCGGCATGGGTTGACGCACTGCGTAGACAAACACCTGAAGACAGGCGACCAGTAAGCGCGCCAGGCCTGGTTGGTCTCAAGCTGCGACTGCTCAATCAGAGCAGGTACACGGCCAGCGAGATGCGAGACGATAGTCAACGCTGCCGTACCACGAATGACAGCTTCATGTTTCTTCGGCTTCTTCTCTTGCGGAGCTTGGTGCTGCTGGCTTCGTCGTGGCCCTTGCTCCCGCTGTTGCTCTTGCCTCGCGCCAATACTGCCGGCCGTTGCAAACCCATTGAGCAATGAGACTGTCGCCTCGTAATTGTCAGCAGTAATAGCAGCATTCGGCCCATCCGCAACAGCCTCAGCAATCTGGAACACCAACGGCGCAGCTTCCGTATGCGGCTGAAGCGCATGCATGACAGCCCAGAAGTCCGGCGAACTCGACATCTCCTTCTTCAACTCTGCCGGCCCACTGATGCACCCATAGATACCCTTCAATATCGGCTGCGCGCACTGCTTCAGCAGGTCATGCCTAAAGCTCGAGATCGCATGCAATACCACCGGCGTCCTGATATACTTATGATCATTGCTCGCCCTCAGCAAAGCCAACAGGTAGAACACCGTCCTACTCAACGCCACAGGGTGCAGGTGATCAGCGTCTCGGATGACAGCTTGCAGCGCCTCAGCCACATCCGCGCCCAAAGTCGTGATCGTCTCTTCGTCCCGCAGCGCCAGAATTGTTGCCAGTTCAAGCACATACACCACAGCCGGGTCGTAGTCAGGCTGCGGCTCTCCAGCGTTCAGCTGCGATGAAAGCTTCGACCCGTTCCCTCTTAGCGGTGTCGGTGCCGGTAAATCAGCAGGCTTGACCGTGATGACTCTCGGCGACTCGCTCTCCGGCAGATGCGAAAGCAGTGACAACGTCAAAGCCTTCAGCGACTCCACCGGCAACTCGCTCACATTGCCCAAAATCTCCTCAAAATGGCAGGCATTGACACAGTCAACAGTGCAAAGCGTAGCTTCTATCTCCTGCGAGTTCGGCTCGGGTGGTTCATCGTTCATGATGTTGTTGACATAGTTTGTGAAGGCGTTGAACAGCCCACCTTGTTCAGGCGCCTTCTCGTTCCGCTCGATGACATTCGCGGGTGACTGCAACGGTATCGGTGGCAAGTCCAGATCTCGGGAGATGGACGTGAAGGACGTTGGAATGAGAGAATTGACGAAGAGGTTGATGATGATCCGGACGATCTGCGATAAACAATGTAAGTAGGGACGTAGGCAGCTTTGACGGTGTATGGGCGGTTGAGGGTCGAAAGCAAGCGCACAATCATGTGTCGGCACCTGCAAAAGCGGAAATGTAAGACTTACCTCCGTCCACCCTTCCCTTATCGCCCCCTCATTCCCACCAATGATCCTGAACAGCACTAACGTCGCTACTTCCGCTTTGTTGTCGCGCCCAAATTCAACGGCGAACTTGCTCACCATAATGCTCTTCCCACTAGCCTGCACTTCAGTATTGAGACCAGTATCTGGCGGGCTCTCCGTCGCGAGCGTGCTGATGCTTGCTAGTGAGTGTATAATGTAGTCCAGACACTCACTAACACCGTATCGAGCAGCAATAGCAGCGCACTGATTGTATCCAGCAATTACTCGTTGGAAGACGGCGTCTTCGGTGGCGGAGACGAAGACGTAGTTGAGTGTCGCAATGATTGGCCGCCAGGTCGCCGCGAACATATCGGCGTCGTAGGCGTTTGTGGAGCAGATGATTAGGTCGTCGGTGGTTTGGGTTTTGACGAGGAGTTCTTTCCAAGCATGCTCAAATGCGTTCTTGTTATCATGCTCCTCTGGCAGAACAATCTCCCTTGACTTGATCGCTTCGTAGATCTCCTGCAGATACTCCGACTCGAAGTCTTTGCCTGCGTTCACGCCTCGGAGGTTTCGGGAGAAAGCTTCTTGAGACATGCGGTTCGCGGCTTTCACGTTCGGGTTATAGAGATCCGTATTGAGCATGATGATGGCGTAGGTAAGGACGAAGACGGCGTCTTTGTCTGCGATATGCTCGGCGGGCTGGCCGGCGGTGTCGTAGTACTTCTCGCAGAAGACTGTGACGATGCGTTCGATCAGGGCGGATTCGCCAGGCAGACGGAATGTGTTGAGGAGCTGTCTGAGCGCTTCGTCGACACGTAGGCCGCGGAAGTCGAAGAGGCCCATGAAGGCATCTAGGATGGCTTCATTGCCCTTCTTGGAGATGAATTCTCCTAGGACCTTCTTGTCAATGCGTGTAGTGCCTTTGAGGAAACTGGTGACCGAGTGTGCATCATTGGGATCCCGAATCACGCCCTTACTCGCCAAGTACGCGATACCGCCCTTCGGACTCTCGTTGAATTTCGTCGCACCGCGCATGACGACTTTCTTCATATCCCGCTGCTCTCTCAACTTTTCCCGATCCGGCAACCCACCACCAGTCCTTGGCTCATCGTCCATTCGGTCGACGATCCATTGCACGTACCCCAGTAGACTATCCAGACAAAGCGGTGGCACATTGGTCGTACTCCACGTAGCAGAATCCGGGAAAGCATTTCTCGACAGCAAGCCCACCATATCCGTGCAAAGGTCGGAGCGGTCAATTTCACAGTCATAGTTGACGAACAGCTCAGCCATGAAAGACGGAATCCGGACCAGACCGCCCACAGACTCGACCATAGCCTCCCTAGCATCAGGCTTTCGAGACCCGCCTTCCATGCCCAACTTCTGCCGATCCCGCACAGGTACCGGAGTTGAGCGTCCACTTGCGGAACCAGACGCTGGTTGCGGCCTTACGAGAGCAGGTGCTTGTGGCACACCCTGGTATAACGACGGATCGATGCCAGGCTCATCCGGAATCGGCACTCTCGGATGTAAGCACGCCACGACGTAGGAAAGGAAGAGCTCTTGCTGTAGCTTCAGCACGCTGCGACAGGTGGCGAGTAATGTACCTGCTACGCGGAGTGACTCGTGGAGGATGGCGATGTTCTCTGATCGGACCAACTGGAAGAGGTTCCGGCAGAGGGTGTCTTTGGCTAAGGAGGCTAGGCTTGGGTGGTTGGCGATACTGGGACCTGCGACTTCGAGCGCTACGTTCACTATACGTAGTGCCATTACTCGCAAGGTGTCTGTCCGCTGTCGGTCGTGGGGGTCCAGAAGATCGGCTAGTACGCGGAAGAGTTCACGGATCGACGGGAGTCCGTAGGGCTTGACCTCCATCGCTTGCTCCTCCTCCGGTACCTTTGACAGATCCGGCTGACTGCTTCCGGCATCCATGGACGCCCTATCTGACCCATTCGCGCCCGGCACTTCAAGGCTCATACTGCTTCTACTCTGCTGCATGACCGCCGCCCCACGCTCACCGTTCGGATTCGAGTCGATCCTCGCCGCATCCATCTCGCCCTTCTCAAGCTCCTTCTCGAGATCTTCCGGCTCACCTTCAAACTCTCGCTCCAGCGTCTTCAGTCGTGAGAAAATCGTCTGGCACATGGTCACCATACTGATTTCCGCGCTTCGTCTCAACACCTCGCTCATACGCAAGTGGCAACATATCGACAAAGCACATTCCATCATCTCGCACACGCTCTGGTCGCCAAGAACGTTTCCTGACGCGCCACAGATCATGTCTTCCATCAGCTTCAGTATCCGGAGGAAAACCACTTCGTCGGAAGGCGTGTTATCTCCTTCGAATCGACAGTGCGTAACCGTTGACGCGAGGAGCTGCATCCCGTAGCTGAAGTTCGGGCTAGAAGGGTTGATGATGTTATACGCCAACATCTTCGTAATCGCAATTAACGCCAGACTAGTAATCGGCGCCGTAGTACTTGAGCTCCTAATCACCTGCAAGAACGGCTGTAGCAACGCCGGCGTATCGAAAGTCTGTATATCCCTGCAATGCTTCAAATCCGCCCTCAACTTCGCAAAAGCGCTCATGAGAGGGTTGTCTTGCATGCTCTGCCCTTTCTTGCCCCGCAACCCCCATCGCGAAGTAAGCGTGCCGTCGTCCTCGATAAGGTCGATCTTACTGCTTGCTCGATTTCGGTCGTGATTGGTGGCGCGTGCGTCTGAAGGTGGTTGCCGTGGGCTGGAAGAGGAGCTGCCGAGGATGGAAGCGATGGAGGAGTGAGCCCAGCGGGCGTGCTTGCGCATTGCGCTCGTGACCGTGATGCATTCCGTTACTACCAGTGCGACGGGATCGATTGCTACTGTGATGTTGCCGGCGCGGTGGTCGTTGAGGGTGGAGTCGTTCATGGTATCCTCTTTGCTGTTGGAGCAGCCGTCGTAGCTCGTGGCCATGAGGTGGAGGTGGAGGTCGAGATGATCCGGCTATTGGGCGGGATTGAGTCTCTTATGCTGTGCTTTCAAGGTTGCCTAGAAGGCGTCATGTTGCTATCTGGCCAGTAGCACCAAAGGTCCAGCTGTCTTCACGTAAGTTGAGCCGTTTCCTCGAGCGTTTAGCTGCAATGCTACGTTCGGGAGTCGGTCCGCTTGGTGGTATCATCGCCAGCCTCCAGGTGTCAGCAACCGTCCCAAGACTTCGTGCAATGAATGCAGCGTCTTCGGGAGTGTCGATGAAACTCCGCAATTGACACGAGCTCGACATACATATCTGGAGATACTTGGGAAACGCACTGGAGCGTGAGATCCGTCTTTGCTGGAGCGGAAGCATATCAAGGGCGTAATTGGAACCGAAAGGCAGTACCAGATTCGATCAGTCCAAATCCAGAGCAAGCCCGGCTTCAACCATGGCGTCCCAGATAGCCAATGCGGTAGCACACGCGCCTTTCAGAGTAGGCATGAAGGAGATATACTTGTACGCCCAACTCGCCCTCCAAACCAACTCAACTACTCTCTGACATATATACATAGACCCGACTTCAAAGTAACCCTAACCCGCACGCCCTCCCT
>Ga0058704_10001485_pt1 | contig 10946 bp, 10 predicted proteins | sample AgamicMgSfe_FD_71363 | JGI IMG/M metagenome (GOLD analysis project Ga0058704, IMG submission 71363) | Agave microbial communities from Guanajuato, Mexico - Mg.Sf.e | ecosystem: Host-associated > Plants > Phyllosphere > Phylloplane/Leaf | place: Guanajuato, Mexico | collected 2012-05-30 | reverse complement strand
GGAGGGGGCCGGTGGCGGCAGTGGGCGTGCCGGATGCGGATGAGGATTATGAGTTTGTTTGAACGTGAACTCGATTGGGTATCCGGCGAATTTCCTTGTCGAAGAGACGACGCGAATGCATGCATGCCTGCTCTTCCGCTGACGATCGTGGGCTTTGATCTGGTTATTAGGTGGAGTGGACGGGCGTTTGGATCCGCAATGGGTGTCATGAGATGGGACGACCGGCGTTGTTTCCTTCGAGGACATGGGCCCTTCCTGCTAGATACCTCTGGGTTATCATGCTTCGACGAGTCGAATGTCACGGATTAGCTTGTTTCATCACCGATCTCTCGGCGATGATAAAGAAACCTTGGAATCGACGAGCTCTCGACTGCCTTCCGCTTTGGGTTGGCAGGCTGAGCGTCAATGTACCGTATGCTTCCAATTTCCTGGCTGTTGGCTGTTGCAAGGAAACTTGGCACAGGAAGGGAAGTCCAATGGTGAGGCCTCCCGTTAGGCATCCAATATGCTTTGGTCGGGCCACACGTGATGAGGTGCCGACGCTGCTGCCTACCAAGGTAAACTCGGTTATGTATGTCGCATCGCATGTCCTGAACTTCAGACCCGACCTTCATTCCATCCCTCTCATCGTGAGACGCTGGAGCGTCCTGTCCTCACAATGCAGGCCTCTCTCTCATCATCATCGTCATCATCATCGCGCATCGCGTGTCTACTATCAGGTCTGCACCACCTCACGCTCATCTTGAGGGTCGATGGGAGATGATGGAAAGCGACGACTTTCCCATCAAGCGTTGTGTGTTTTGTCGACGGTCATATCTTCGAGTGAGCGATGGGATCGGTTGCACATCGAGGAGATGAATGATGAAGCTACCGTGCGACCTGCAAGGAGCACACCCACTGCTGATTCAGCTTTTTGCCGCGCCGCACGTTCACCGGTCAAGATGCAGCGGTACACGTTACTGCCATTGGCAGATTTCTCCGATCGAATGCAGAACACTCTGGACATGCCGACGCGTGCGCGCGACCTGGTCCGCATACGTCGCATCGGGAAGTATACTCTGATGCACTTGACGTGAGACCTTGTGTCCATCATCCCAGGATCCCTTTCGCGTCGGACCACTATCCATCCTTCTTGTGCCTCAAGCCACGTCCGTTTACGCGCGACACCTCGGCGCGCAGCCAATGAAGGCAAGGAAAGAACGTCTGCACGGCGGTACAAAGGCGCCGCCCGCGCTCGGGAGTCGTGGCCCGTGAGCCATGGCCGATTCTGACGGGCGAGCGTTCATCAGGCTGGCTGAGAGCGCCGAAGGCGTCGCCGCGGGTCTGTATTCCTTCCGCGACAGCCTCCCTCGCAATGCAGCGCGCATCACGGCCGTCGTGGGCGAGCTGTTCGCCATCAGCTCCACGCTCCGCGGAATCGACGCTACGCAAACTGACCGCCGCTATCAGCCCTCGTTCTACCGCATTGAGAATGACATCGGACTGGCCTGCGTCAGTCTACAGTACACGTTGGATGCGGTTGCCGGGATGTTTGGAAGGTCTCGCGAACTCGACCGGCAGATGGTTTGGGATGATCTGCAGCATCGCATGGAGCGCGTGGAAGGGTTGGGTTTGCTTGAGCGGCTGGAGTGCTATAAGGACTTCCTCAAAGCCCTTCTTGAGGTCGTCACCGGCTGCCAACCACAGGGCTTGCGGGAACTGAAACGGGAGATTGTCACTTTACTTGACGCTCAGGAAGTGACGAGGTTGCAATTCCAGGGGCGCAGGCAGACTCTCGCCGATGCGAGTATGTACTGACAAAGACTCCGAGACCACATTTCGCGGAGTGGGCTTGACTGAGACATAGACAGCAGCGAATACACCTCAACCTCGACCGGCACGGCCGCCGCTGCACCGCCCTGGCACGCCTGTGTCTCGCAATGTCTTTTTCGACAGCTGGGATTACGAACGTGCTCCGCCAATGGCACCGGAAGCACCCTCGACGTACGATTCCAGTTCTTCGCCGACGCTGTTGTCAACCGATACGTCTTATTCAGATGACCCACACCATCAAACCCCACCCCCAAGCCACTGGGCGAGTACGGTGTTCAACGGCACGAACCCGACTCATACTTTTCGACCCAGCTACCGCCTGTATGTTTTGAACCGAATGCACGACTCGCGATCCCCAGCTGACCCGCGCAGCGACGATCCGTCAGTCTGCCACGGTACCGTTGACATGTCATCGCTGCAGCACCTGACTGACGATGGCTTCATCCGCATTCTCGAAGTGTAAGTCGACTCGGCCGCTGTAATGTACGCGACGCTAAGGAATACGTCAGGCCGTTCGATCTCGAGCGGCTCTGGGTCCAACTGTACTGGCGTCCATCGGATCTCAGGGCACGCATCCTGGTGACGACCAAGGACAGTCATCACCGCGATGTACACTACTGCGCGCCTTTGACCAACCTCAAGATCATCCGCGACAGATCGTGCCTCCAGCTCTGTCGCGCCCGCCACGATGGGAAGTATGAGCTCTGGGCCCGCCTGAACTTTGTCTCATTCGAACGTACGCCAGTCGCTGCACCACGTCACCATCTCAACACAAGCTAACTCTAACCCAGGAATGGTCCTCTTCTACTGCACCCTCGCCGCCATGAAACGCCAAGACAGCCACCCCCTCCCGCACGCCAACCTCCTCGACGCCTTCGAACTCGTCGGCGCCAACAACAACAACAGCCGCAACGGCGAAACCGAGCTCTACGGCGGCGCCATCCAGCACGGCGACCTGCGCCACGCCCTGCGCCTGTTCCAGGACCGCGGCTCGGGCGTCGTGCGCCTGGAGGCCTGCGCCCTGCGGGGCCCGATGAGGGACGTGCCGCTGTGGACGGCGTTCGTCACCCGCTACGCGCAGGACCCGGATTGGGCGCAGCTGGAGCGGCGGCGTGGGGGCGTCGTCAGTCTGGCGGCGTTGAGGCCGCCGCCGTTTGTTTTCGTGTCTGGGTATGAGCCGTTGCGGCGGGATGGGGAAGGGCAGTATTTGCTTGATTTTGAGACGACGAATGGTATGTTTCAATTCTAGTTCTCTTTTGCTGTTGTCATGTTTGTCGCTCGTGCTAATACCGGCAGGTAGATGCGCGAGACTTCATGGAAGTATGGATCGGACTTTGCAGGGCCGCATAGCGATTTATCATCCTCAGGGGCTTTAGCGTGGCGTTTGGTGGATTATACCCCCTTTCTCATCCCTTTCTCGCTCTTCATGCCATAAGACTAGTTCCAAATTAGGCATGATCTCTGCTCACTCCCGTGCGTCGACCGCATGCTTCCTGAATTGCTCAAGTGCTTGGCTGTCACTTGCGGCTCACCTCACCTAATAGCATAGCGGTAGTTGAATTAACTCTGCCGCACACGGTACGCCTTTCGCGAGCTTGATATAATGACAACATGCCTGAGGAGGTTTTTCAAAGGGCTTGGGATGATCGATGGCAGATCGTCGAGCTTTGCCAGGTTTGTTTTGGGTGATCGAAGATCGATACGGTACATGAGGCACAAAGAACCACGTTCGGAAGCATGGTACTGCGAGAATCGACGATTGGAAGCGAAGATGTAGGGAAGCAGCATATGCGCGAGAATTGCAAGACCATAGGTGGTACGAGTGACACGATGTGATATGATACATAATACTAGCTCACCACAAAATCTCCAACCTCGTGATCGGCGGCAGTTCATCCTCCTCATCATACTGCGTAGCAACGTCCACGCCCTTCCACGCCATGGGTCGCATGTGCCAAAAGCGTAAGAACGTCTGCATCGCATGCTCGGTATGGAAGCCGAGGATATACACCACGAGCGGCGTGCGTCGCTTCAGCCCCGTGTTGTCACCGCCGTCCTCCAGCCGTTCGAAATCGGGCGACATGTCTGCCGTTTCCGACCACCTTCCGCGGAAATCAAGCGTCCTCGAACTGTGCAGATCCATTGCCGAAGGGCTTTCGACCGGCTCCCACTTGGTGATGGTCGGGTTCATGTTGTCGCCACCACTCCAAGCGAGTCCGCGGGCGATGCCACAGGCGTGCAGGATGGAACGGATGATGCCGGCTCGCAGCTGTGGGCCGTCGAAAGTCAGGCGGAGCTCGAAGGGCATCTTCGACGGACGATGGACGATGCCCGCGTAGCCTTGGTCTTGGATGATGGATTCCATCACGGGGGACAGCGGCGGCTTGAGCTGGCGGAGCTCCATCGTCTGCGATGCGGGCACGAGCGCGAAGGATTGGATGGCGGCGTGCACGTCGACGCCGTTCACCATGTAGCCCGGGGGCGTCTGCACGGGCGACAGGACGGAGCTCGGGGTGTGTGCGGCCGCGAGCTGGAAGACGCGGGTCGCGTGGCCTTGGTAGGTGAAGGCGCTCATCTGCGAGGAGAAGATGAGATAGTAGAAGTTCTGCTGCTCCAGCGTGGCCGTGTCGCGGCCCGGGATGATCTTCAGGATGTCGCCTTGCTCGAGCGTCCAGCCTTGCATGTGCCTGCCCTGAGGGATCAGGCGCCGAAAGTCCTCTTCCACCAGATTCCGGCTCGCGTTACGCAGCACCAGCACGCTCGTTTGCTCCCCGCCTACGTCCATGGCTCGTCCGGGCAACGGGCGAACCCATGGGCTGCTCACAGGCGGCGGCGTCTTTTCGAACACACGATGCCGTTCCTCCTCGACATATTCCGTCCGCTCGAGCGGGAGTCGTGGGACCTCGCGTGACGGTTGGTGCTTGGCCTCCTCATACCGCTTGGTCTCCTCAGGGAAAAGCTGCTCCGCCAGAGACGGCTTTCCTGGTTCCCGGAGACCGTCCCTCTTGCCGTTGGCTTTGTTCCCATTACCAGCATCAGTCCTCGCCGCTCTTCTCCTTCCTTCGCCAGCATTCTCCCACGGCGCGCTACCGTAAGGTTTGGTTTGGAGATGCTTGATGATGCAGCGGCTGGCCCATCTTGCCGACAGCAAGCGTCTCCTCAGGCCCGACGCCGTCAGCATCAACTAATGTCATGAAAGGAGTTTGATTGATGCAGGCACAGAAGCCTCGTTCATTGACATTGGTCGTTGTCGGGGGACGCGGGAGCACCCGCTAGCGCTGAGGCTCCGCTAGCGAATGATCATCTTCGCACCTTCCAATACTTCTCGATCACTCGCAGATGTTGAACGTGATCAAAATGCATCTGAGGGCGGATCTGAGGGCGGCTAGGTAGTCAACTCAGAGAACCTCTCACTCTCTCACTTCTTCAGCGTCCAGCAATCATGGCCGCCGACACTCCCCCGTTCGTGATACGGCTACTACCGTCTAGTGGCCTGGATGGTGCATTCAGAGTCCATCTACCGCCCGACAGCCTGGAGAAGCTGGGTTTGCAGGTAGGCGACCTTTGTCAGATCACAGGTGACAACGAGGGTTCTCTCAGATCTGGCTATGGCATCGCATGGCGGGCGACCGACCGGATGGGCAACAGTCCAAAGTTACGACCAGCCAAGATGACCGACCAACTACGCACCGCTTTTGGACTCAAAGAAGGCTCGCACGTGTCGATCGCGAAAACATCGGCCCAGGTTGTACAGGCGAAGAAGGTGAGCCTGAGTGACGTGACGCCATCGGACTACGGCGCCGCCGCAGACTTTGAAGACCAAGACTGGGATCTACGTTGCCACTATCTGCTGGCCAACTGCGAAGCGGTCGCTGCCGGCATCACCTTCGATGTGACCGCGAAGAAAGGGCTTAGGAAGCGGTTCTTCGTCGATCATGTTGAGACGGACGGCAGTCCAACAGGTACTCCGGCCTTGTTCACGGTCCGTGGCAAAACGGAGGTTGTTGTCTCCGACGGCGCCGTCACGCCGAGGGTAGAGGATGCACGCGTGAGCAACGAGGACAACCTTTCGGTGCTTGACACTACTACGATCGGTGGACTTGTGGAGCAGGTGAAGGAGCTTAACAAGCGACTGGACCGATTGCTTGACAATTCCTTGAGGACCCACACGGCTGGTTCTCCGCTGAATGCGCACATTCTACTCCACGGCTATGAGGGCACGGGAAAGACGATGGTGCTCGACAACATCCGGACTACGAGCAGGTGCAAGGTCTTCCGGCTTTCCAAGGCTGGCTTGGCCGCAGGTGTTGCTTTGAAGAATCACGCGGTGGTTCAAGCGTTGTTCAAGGATGCTCTGGCGTCCCAACCCAGCCTGGTTCTGATAGATGACATCGACAAGCTCGCACCGCCAGATGACGATAAATACAGCCCGATGTTGGGAAGTGAGCTCGACATGCTGAAAGGCTCCAGAGTGCTTGTCGTAGCAACCGCACGTTCTGGGGTCACTGGTGTGGACGCAACGCTCTTGCGTCCGCATCGGCTTTCGAAGACCATCGAGCTCCCGATCCCAGATATCGAAGCCAGACGACAAATACTCCAGGTCTTACTTGGCGCCTCGGCGTCCATGGGTGACGCGGTTGCGGAAAGGACGCACGGGTTCACTGGTGCGGATCTCGCGATGCTGGTTTGGAAGGCACAAGACAATGCATTTGGCCGGCACGAGATCGAAGGCGATGCGTTGCGCGGATGGGTCGACGTACAACCTGAAGAGGATCGGCCGGTAAGGGAATCTGGCACCGAGTCTATGCCCACACCCACGCCGCCGCCCGATGCACCCAGCATCGTGCAGGTGGACGGCTCGGTGCACAGCAGTCAAGCAACCACTCGGGTGGAAAGCGCGGCCTCGGGCGCGATGGAGGATGAAGCTGCAGCGGAGGGCGAGCGGGTCTTGGTCAGTATGGGTGATGTCGAAGCTGCGCTCGTAGAAGTACGGCCGACGGCCTTGCGCGAAGTTTTCCTCGAGAAGCCACAAGTGCGTTGGGCGGACATCGGAGGCTCCGGTGCCATGAAGCAGCGCTTCGATGAGACGATAGGTTGGCCGATGAAGTACCCGGATATCGATAACCTACTGGGCCTCGAAGCGCAGAAAGGCGTGTTGCTCTACGGGCCACCCGGTTGCTCGAAGACCCTCACCGCTCAAGCGATCGCAACATCATATGATCTGAACTTCATCGCTGTCAAAGGCGCCGAGCTCATCAGCATGTACGTCGGCGAATCCGAGCGAGCCGTGCGCGAAGTCTTTCGAAAAGCGAAACAGGCGCGACCATGCATTATCTTTTTCGACGAGATCGACTCGATAGGCGCGGAGCGGGAGGGCGGTGCCAGCAAGGGTTTGAACGTGCTCACCACTCTATTGACTGAAATGGATGGGTTTGAAACGATGAAAGGGGTCTTAGTGCTCGCTGCTACGAACAAGCCGGAGATCCTCGACCCAGCCTTGCTGCGACCTGGCCGGTTCGACGAGCATGTGTATATTGGTGTGCCTACAGCAGAAGCGAGACGCGACATCTTGGCCATCTGCCTCCGAGACCGACCCATCTCGGATGATGTCGCCTACGATGCAGTTGTGACGGCGATGGACGGATACTCGGGTGCCGAGATCGTGGGATTATGCAAGGCAGCCAAGCAGAAGGTTCGGCGCAGGATGGTGCGCGCCGATATGACGGCGAAGATCGGCCAGAAGGATCTCGAGGAAGCGATCAGCGAGACACCCAAAGGCATCACGGTTGAAATGCTTGAGGCTTATGAGAAGTTTGCTGCTCGCAAGTAGAGGAAAGGCTCGGATAATCGGACGAAACTCCCCAAGATAGCTCCGAATTAATCACATTGGTGCCCTCTTTCACTCTTCGGCCTCTTCGCTCGGTAAGTGACTGGGAAACCAGCCGTAAACCGCAAAGTCCACCGTCCGCTCCCCAAGATTACCTCGACCGACCTCCACGCCTTCTTGCGCGAGCGCCGCTTCTTGCCTTGCAGCTCCACCGTCACCTCGCAGACTAATGACACCCTTTGAGTTGATCACGCGCTGCCAGGGCACGGTGTCGTCTTTGTAGCGCGCGTCTGGTTGATCGGTGGCTGAAGGCAAATGCTTGAGACATAAGCCCACCTGTCGGGGCCTCTCAGCTGTGAATGTCTTGTTATTAGCCATGTTCGTGCGGTGCGTGCGGGACTTTGTGCTTACGGTAACCCAGGAGCGTGGCGATGTGTCCATAGGATGTCACTTTACCGTATGGGATCTCTTGAACCGCTCGGTAGACGGCGGAGAACCACATCGCCGCCTCGTCGGAGCGCGGCATGATGGCTCACTGTTGTGCATGTTATACCATTCATTGATGTTTAGTCGTCTTCGACACCAAACCAAGTGCTCAAGGAAATAAGCTTCGCGCTAGCAACGCTAGCGCGTCGCGCGGTCACTTGACATCAATCTTGAGATTCTGTTCTGATAATCCTTGAGCACTGCCGCTTGCTGCATCATTCTCCAATATGCCGTTGGCGGACTACCTCGCCAGCAAGTATCTGTCCGCCGACGCGAAGCCGGCGAAGAAGCGGAAGCGAAAAGCCGCGACGCAAGCGGAAGGCCTCACGATAGCAGACGATGGTGTGGATGATTGGACAAGGCCTAAAGAGGCCGGCGACGACGACGATGATGCGCCTACGATGGTCGGTGGAGGCTTGTCTGGCGGCTTGAACAAACCTACGAAGAAATCCAAGTGGATCAAGATCGGCGCGTCTGCGCCCACGGACTCGGAGCAAGCGGCTGCGGACGCCATCCTCGCGGACGCACAGGCGGAGTCGGCTAAACGGGCAGAGCAGGACGAGGATGCACCGGCTGTGGTGAATGAGCCGGAAGGACCCATGATGGCATCAGGGGCCGCAGCGGGCCTGCAAACAGCGGATCAAGTGGCTGCTGCGCTCACGAGGAAGGAAAAGGCTGAGCGGAAAGCGATGCACGACGCTGGCTTGGATCCTAGCGGCAAGGCGCAGGAAACTATTTACCGTGATGCTTCCGGTCGCATCATCAATGTAGCCATGAAGCGCGCGGAGTTGCGCGCGAAGGCCGATGAAGAAGAGCGCAAGAAGCGGGAAGAGCTCGAGAGCCGGAAAGGTGACGTGCAGCGGCGAGAAAAGGAGGAGAGGAGTAGGGACTTGCAGGAAGCGAAAGTGATGGGTGTGGCGCGCCACGCCGACGACAGGAAGCTGAATGAAGAACTGAAGGACAGGGAACGGTGGAACGACCCCATGGCGCAGCTGCTGGCTACCAAGAAGAGCAGCAAGGGTGGGAAGAGCAAGGGTGGTGGCAAGTCTTATCAAGGTGCTTTCGAGCCGAATCGCTATGGCATACGCCCGGGGTGGAGGTGGGATGGGGTGGATAGGGCGAATGGGTTCGAGAGAAAATGGTTTGCTGCGAGGAACAAGGCCAAAGACAGGCAGGAATTGGAGTATGCATGGCAGATGGACGAGTGATGGGAGGGCTTGGTATGCACTTCATCGTTGCTTGCGGCCGTAGCGCAGCCCAAACGAACCACGAGGAGTTATCAAGGCATTCTATCTGCATCCCGTGAAAAGGCACCGACTACACAAAGTCCCCGGGGATCAACTGGCGGGACACAAGTGCCGCATTGCGTGCCAGTCACAACTTCTGTGAGTTCTTGCAGTACAAAGCCTTCGGTCGTATCTCGCACCAAATTTCAGCGGTGAGACTTTCGGCCCTACCAGTCAGCTTGTACGGTCTGAATCACCTGCGGACGCAACCAGCTCGCCTCGGGACACGATTGGCGTACTGCAACTCTCTGCGCAGAACTTGCCAAATTCGACCTCAGAGCAATTGCGTATCAACATTGGGTCAGCCAGAGGGACAGGCCGCCGAGGCGTATCAGACATCGTTCCATAGGGTCGAAAGCAAACAAGAAGCGAGCAGTAAGTTCTGCAGAAATACGTACTGGCATGAAGCATCTGCAACATGCATCTTGCGTTGCTATAAGTAGCTGAAAACATGGTCCTCGCGCCCACACGAAAATGTCTACACGAAGTGATCAAGCATTCACCACTGTGCCAATCTCAGGCTACCCCTCCTGTAATTATCGATTCTGATAGTCGACGTTGGACTTTCAAAGGGGGCATGTGCTCTCGAGTTTTGAGGTCTGTGACGGCTCCTGTTGTTATCTCCCGATATCCAGGATGAAGGAACGGCCTGGCGAGCTTCACGCATCATGTGTTGCTGATATGCCGGTGCTACTATGCGATGACGCCGTCCTTTTTCAACGCCTTAACATCGCTACTACTCATTCCAAGCACTTGGGTGAGCACCTCATCCGTATGCTGCCCCAGCGTGGGTGGCGGCGTTCGAATGCTCGGCTTCGCCTCCGAAAATTTGACGGGTGGACTGACAAGCTTCACCGGGCCACAAGATGGATGCTTGACCTCGGTCACCATTCCGCGTGCTTTTGCTGTTTCGTGTCAGTGAAAGGTGCTCAATTTGCACATCGTTCGTGGAGAAAGAGACGTACTGTGTTCATGTTGCAGCGTGCCCTGCACATCGTTGATGGCCGCATACGGCAGCCCACTTCCTTCCAGTATCTCAAGCCATTCTTGCGTCGTTCTTGTTCTAGTGACACCCTCCACCAGCTCCTCGAGCTCGTCACGATGTTGCACACGATCCGTGTTGGTGATGAATCTCGAATCCTGGATCCATTCCGGCTTGCCGAGCTTCTGACAGATGATGCCAAAGAGTCTGTCGTTGCCGCCACCGAGCATGACGTCGCCATCCTTGGTTTTGAAACCTTTGTACGGGACGATGGATGGATGTGCCGTGCCCCAACGTCCGCTGTCCGGTTTGCCGCTGACCAGACAGGAGCTGGCTATGTTGGCTAGAGAAGCGATCTGGCAGTCGGCGAGCGCGACGTCGATGTGCTGGCCCCGTCCTGTTCGTGCTCGGCCGAGTAGAGCTGCCATGATGGAGTTGGCAGTGTAGAGGCCTGTCGTCAGATCTGTGATGGCAACGCCGACTTTGGCAGGAGCGCCGTCGCGGTGGCCGGTGATGTGCATGAGGCCCATTTCACTACGATCGACGTCAGGAT
>Ga0058704_10001484_pt1 | contig 10946 bp, 5 predicted proteins | sample AgamicMgSfe_FD_71363 | JGI IMG/M metagenome (GOLD analysis project Ga0058704, IMG submission 71363) | Agave microbial communities from Guanajuato, Mexico - Mg.Sf.e | ecosystem: Host-associated > Plants > Phyllosphere > Phylloplane/Leaf | place: Guanajuato, Mexico | collected 2012-05-30 | reverse complement strand
TCTGATAGAGAGAGGTACAACAGGACTATTAGTCGTATGCTAGACAACTCCCTGGTCTCGTAATATAGTTCCAACATACCTACTATCGGGTCGAGAATGAGTGTTATGGATGGACGTGCGGCCAACCTTACAGACGTGGCAGATAACAAATACTATACCATGATACTTACCACGATGGTAAGTTCCGCTCAAAGGCGGAACCGGAACGGCGTGCCTTCCATCCTCAGGCACAGGCTCAGGCACGGGGTTTGCGGGTGTTCCAGAAGAACTGTCCGCTGGTGCTTGTGCCTTCCTGTTCGTCTGGGGAAAGACTGTTTGTTGATTCTGCCTGCCTGCCTGCTTCGTGAACATCAAAGTCTAGAACGACAAGACCGCATTTAGCATTTGACATTCTGCTTGTATCTTGACTTGCACAACACAGCCCAGAATCAGTGAGGCCACCCATCCTTTGAATTCTTGGCCCCAATCTCTCAATCAATCGTCTGCCGGGGTGGCGGCAATATTAAGTTGCTGTTCATCAGTTGAGACCGCCGGTGCCCCACGCAAGTCCCAGTTGGTTGGCCCCGGACAGCTGACGCAGGCCTCGCAGTCGCCAACCATCTTGTCTTTTGAAACGCCTCTTGTTCCGACCACCCACTGCCACAAGACTACAAGTACCTTACGTACTCGTACGGCGTGGTGCAGACCGCAGTATCTTCCCCACAAAACTTTGACTTCCACGCGGTTTCAACGGGCTTCCAATAACTTTCTCATTCTCCTGGTTCATCAATTCCCCTCGCTTTTATATTGACTCCTCCTCTCTTTGCTAAATACCCGACACACCTGACCGACATGAACGTTAATAAGAGGCTGAACAGATTAGCCCACTGGGCCGGGGAGAAGATGGGGAGTGAGGTGAAGACTAATAGTTCGGAAGAGTTCAGGGCACTGGAGACGGAAATGCAACTCCGCCATGAAGGTGAGTGTCTGCGAAAGTAATAGAGTCGGTGTGATGCTAACCACGAACAACAGGTCTGGAACGACTACAACGCAGCATGAACGTCTATGTCAAACACTTGTCCAAACGAACAGAGGAAGAGAAGGAGAAGATCACACCAGTTGCATACCTTGGCTCTACAATGATCAGCCATGGAGATGATTTCGAACCCGATTCAGAGTTTGGACAATGTCTACAGAGTATCACGGTCTCTTCCCCGTGCTCGATACTTTACTGACCAAGACCAGGCTTCGGTCGAGCGAATGAGCGTGTTGCTCGTGTGCAGGAGAGTTACGCGACGGCTGCGACGTCAACCTGGCTTGAAGGGCTTGAGCGGTCTTTGGCGCAGATGAAAGAATACCAGGTATTTCATGGCCTCACGAGCTTCCTCGTACTTTACTGACCGCTGATTTAGACTGCACGCAAGAAGCTGGAAAGCCGAAGACTCGCCTACGACGCGTCGCAAGCGAAGCTGGCAAAGTCAAAGAAGGAAGATTTCAGGACAGAAGAAGAGCTGCGTTCCGCAAAGGCCAAATACGAAGAGTCTAGTGAGGACGTATACAGGCGTATGCTAGACATCAAGGAAGCAGAAGCCGACAGCGTCACAGATTTGACCGCTTTCTTGGACGCTGAACTTACCTACTACGAGCGCACAAGAGACATACTCCTCCAGCTGAAGAGGGACTGGCCAAGTTCTGCGAGCCCAACCACGACACAAGCATCCGCACCACGTCGCGGTCCTCGATCGAGGACTAATACAATCAACTCTTTCCGAAACATTGAAGAGGAGGACGACGAGTTCGTACCGGTCATGCCTATCCGCCCTCGTGTCGCCTCGGCCTCAGCGTCAGTACAGAGCTCACCAATGCGCGAAAAGGCTGGCTTTGACTTTCCTGTCAAACCTGCTTTTAGTAGAAACATGACATTTGAAGGACCCACCACTTTACGCCGCGACGATTCTCCCGCGTCTTTATCTCGCCTTTCTCGTGTGCCGACCGAGACATCGATCACCAGCGGCAGGTCGCAACTTCGACCGGTCAAGAGCAGAGATACGCAGTCGGATGTCTTTGGAGACGAGAACGTGGACGATAGATACGACACCGACAATCGTTCCAACTCACCCGATTTTGCAACACCCATCGCTTCTCGTTCTGCCAGCTATTCGCGCCAGGACTCAGCTACTAGTGCATCGAGAAAGATGGCACCACCACCACCACCACCTTCCCGATCCAAGAAGCCACCTCCACCACCGCCTCTTAAGAGGAGTGCACTGTCAACTTCCGAGATTCCATTTGCGTAGATTTTTCAGGTGTTTCGATCTTATTTTAGCATAGCAGGCGTTGATAAGCATGATACCGTGGGGGGATGGGCGCAATGATGGATTTGGTATACACAAGTTGCTGAATGAAAAGTCGGCCAACGATGGACTATGAGTCAGGAGGGTACGCCTGCATATATTTCCATAGAGATTGATCCATTTGCAGAAAGCCTGCTATAGACCAAACTATTTCAGATTTGATGGTACTGTAGTCTGTGTACGCCTTTTATGCCCTTTACGTGACCATGAAAGGTTACATGCATCTTATATATGTTCGAAAAGTGGTCAAGTAGTGTACTTCCAACGAGCAGCAAGAACAGCTGCATGATGTGGGATCTCGGGCCTAAAGTCAGATACTATAGCACTTTGAGACATGATACTGGATTCTGAATAGACACTCTACTGTGAACTTATTCAAGAGTTGCTATTCGTCGAGATGCAGTCTGTAAACCCTACTGGAGGAATAGTACTCGCTGTGCTGAAAAATACGCCCAAAGTCCGTCATTTTTTGCCAAGCCTCAGCTCACCCGAAAAGGAAAGGCGCATCCTTCTTTCTTGCTCTGCAACGTTCAGACCACCCATGCCACGCCATGCTGAACTGAACCGCACCGCATCTTCCCCTTGAGAAGCGACAAAAGCCGACAAGTCCGTCCATCGGATTGTGCTACTTTCAACGCGTCAAACACTAGATATCACGCGCTTGGAACACTCACTCGCGGCTATCTCGATTGAATCGACTGCCCTGCTGTCACCTGGCGCGATCTCCTGTCCTCCGACCAGGTCCTTACACGCGCTTCAATCGCATGCGCGAAGCCAAACCACGTCCCCGAGCAGTCTATCAGATCGACGGTACTCCATATGCTTGCGCACCACACTTCCAAGTCGAAATAGTCGCCCTTCACCCGCCCAAGAACGCGTTTTGTGCATGCGCACCAATTAATCGACAATCATGGCCTCCGTGCAACAAGGTCTCAATATGCAGTCTAGCGCTGGCGGACCACAAGCTGGACCTGGACCAACTCAGACTATAACAAAGGAGTTGTTGCAACAGACTTTCATGGTGAGCAGCCCCCTCCAGCTGACACTCGTGGTCCTGTCACATGCGACCAATAATGCAATGAGTGCTGACTAGACCAGAGGTACAATCAACTCAAGAGTCAAGGCGTACCGGAAAACGACCCAGAGTTATTGAAATGTCGCAAACTACTGTCCATCGTCCGACAGAAACAAGAGCAGGCTCAAAAGATGCGCGGGCAAACATATATGAATCAGCCATCGAATGGAACTCCTACTACCGCGAGCGCGCCGATGAACGCAATGCCGCAGGCCCTCAATGGGACTCCTTCACAAGCCATGTCGAATGCTGCTCAACCTCCTCCGGCGGACAGCGTCCTCTCGAAGGACCAGCAACAAACTCTCAGAACTCAGCTCCAAGCCTTCAACTTTTTGCAGAAGAATATGCCTATACCGAAACAGATACAGGATCAGCTCTTCGTGATGCAACAAGGCAAAAAGCCCTCGATTGGAGACCAGATGGCCGCTGCTGTCCAGCTCCTCGACGATTCTTCCAAGGCTTCCGTCGATACGGTTTCGACACCTGCCGAGAAGTCAACTGATGGCTCTGCCGGTCGACACAAATTCCAGTCATTCAAGGACCCCCATGCACTTCTCAAGGCCCAGATCCGCTTCTTGGAACACAGTCAGAGATCTCATCGTCAGATGGTTCCGTCAATTATGCCTCTGGGAATCGATCCGGAAAGGGTCCGCGAGGAGCGCAGTATCAGTCTATACAATCGCATTTCAGCACGCAAAGCCGAACTAGAGAACTTGCCTGCGAATATTGGCTCGTGGGATGTCACACAATCAGACAATCCAATTGACGATGGCAAGCTGAAATTGAAGCTGCTCATCGAGAAGAAAATGCTCGACTTGTGGCCAAAGCAACAAGCTATGCGTCAGAACATCAGTCGCGAGATGATGCAATCCGACACCCTCGCCATGACTGCGAACCGAGCAATGTACCGCCGAGTCAAGAAGCAATCTCTTCGCGAAGCGCGCATCACAGAGAAGCTCGAAAAGCAGCAGCGCGATGCCCACGAGAACAAGGAGAAGAAAAAGCACAACGATTTCTTGCGGTCCGTCATGCAACATGCCGAGGATGTCAAGAACTCGGCCAACCAGCAGCGACAAAGGATTCAAAAGCTTGGTCGCATTATGGTCCAGACACATGCTAACATCGAGAAAGAAGAGCAGAAGCGCATTGAGCGTACAGCGAAGCAGCGTCTGCAGGCTCTTAAGGCTAACGATGAAGAGACTTATCTCAAGCTTTTGGGTCAAGCCAAGGACAGCCGTATTTCGCACCTGCTCGGACAAACCGACGGCTTCCTCAAGCAGTTGGCCAATTCCGTCAAAGCTCAGCAGCGCGGCCACAGTCGAGAGGGAGAAGAGCAAAGTGACGACGATGAGGCTAGTGATGACGAGGGAAGTGGCGAAAAGGTCGACTACTACGAAGTCGCGCATCGTGTCAAGGAAGAAGTCAAGCAGCAGGCCAACATGCTTGTTGGCGGTACTCTCAAAGAGTATCAGATCAAGGGTCTGCAATGGATGCTGTCTCTTTACAACAACAAGCTCAACGGTATTCTTGCAGACGAAATGGGTCTCGGCAAAACCATTCAAACCATTTCCCTTGTCACGTATCTTATCGAGAAGAAGCGCGAGCCAGGTCCATTCCTTGTCATTGTGCCTTTGAGTACGCTCACCAACTGGAACAACGAGTTCGACAAGTGGGCTCCCGGTGTGCAAAAGATTGTTTACAAAGGACCACCAAATCAGCGCAAGGCCGCTGCTCAGCAGATTCGCTTCCAACAATTTCAAGTCTTACTGACCACCTACGAATTCATTATCAAGGATCGACCGTTACTCAGCAAGGTTCGATGGCTACACATGATTGTCGATGAAGGTCATCGCATGAAAAACGCCAACTCGAAATTGTCGCTGACAATCAACCAATACTACAACACGAAATACCGTCTCATTCTGACTGGTACTCCACTGCAAAACTCCCTTCCTGAACTTTGGGCTCTGCTCAACTTCGTCCTTCCCAACATCTTCAAGTCTGTCAGATCTTTCGATGAGTGGTTCAACACTCCGTTCGCAAATACTGGTGGCCAAGACAAGATGGAGTTGACAGAAGAAGAACAACTGCTTGTTATTCGACGTCTTCACAAGGTTCTTCGTCCGTTCTTGTTGCGTCGTCTGAAGAAGGATGTCGAGAAGGATTTGCCAGACAAGACAGAGCGTGTCATCAAATGTAACTTTTCAGCTCTCCAGGCCAAGTTGTACAAGCAGCTTGTGCAGCACAACAGGCTCATGGTCAGCGATGGTAAAGGTGGCAAAACTGGAATGCGTGGTCTGAGCAACATGCTCATGCAGCTTCGTAAGCTTTGTAACCATCCTTTCGTTTTCGAGGAAGTCGAGGATCAAGTCAACCCTGGAAGAGGTACCAACGACATGTTATGGAGAACCGCAGGAAAATTCGAGCTTCTGGACAGAGTCTTGCCCAAGTTCAAAGCGACTGGTCATCGTGTTTTGATGTTCTTCCAGATGACTCAGATTATGAACATTATGGAAGACTTCCTTCGTCTCCGTGGTCTGACCTATCTACGTCTTGACGGTTCGACAAAAGCGGATGACAGATCCGAATTGCTGAGATTGTTCAACGCTCCCGATTCTCCATACTTTTGCTTCCTGCTGTCGACTCGCGCTGGTGGTCTCGGTCTCAACTTGCAGACTGCGGATACGGTCATCATCTACGACTCGGACTGGAATCCTCATCAGGATCTTCAAGCCCAGGACCGTGCTCATCGTATTGGTCAAAAGAACGAGGTCCGTATTCTCCGTCTGATCAGTTCCAACTCTGTCGAAGAGAAGATTCTCGAGCGTGCCAATTTCAAGCTTGATATGGACGGCAAGGTCATTCAGGCTGGTAAATTCGATAACAAATCTACCAACGACGAACGTGATGAGATGCTGCGTGTCATGTTGGAATCGGCCGAAGCCGCTGAAGCCATGGAACAAGACGAGATGGATGACGATGATCTCAACTTGATGATGATGCGAAACGACGGCGAACTCGAGCTTTTCAAGAAAATGGACCAAGAGCGTATCAAAGCCGATCCTTATGGTCCAGACAAAAAGTTCCCTCGACTCTTGGCCGAAGAAGAATTGCCAGACATCTACATGCAGGAAGATATCCCTGTCGTAGAAGAGATTGAGGCTAACGCTGGACGCGGAGCTCGTGAGAGGACCAAAGTTAAATACGACGATGGTCTTACCGAGGAACAATGGCTTGACGCTGTCGATGCGGATGACGACACGATTGAGGATGCAATTGCTCGCAAGCAGAAACGCATTGCCAGACGTGCTACTAACAAGGAAAAGCGCCTTCGCGGGGAGTTTGACCTTGGAGATAGTCCTGCAGGTTCAAGAGATAGTTCCGAAGAGCCAGAACCCGAGCCCGCGCCCGAGCCAGTACCTAAGAAGCGAGGTAGAAAGCCAAAGCGCAAGTTGGAAGACGAGCCAGAGGCACCTATACCGAAGAAACGTGGTCGCCAGACTAAGGCTGTTGAAACGTTGTCCCCAGCGACGCGCGAGAAACTCCAAAATATTCTCGATGCCGTTCACGATTCGTTGAATGACCTGGAAGAGCAATCTGATGAGCCAGGAGTTCAGCCTCGTGGTATCATCGACCCATTCATTGAGCTACCGCCGCGCCATGCCTACCCCGATTACTACGACCTTATTAGGCAGCCGATCTGCATGGACCAGATTCAAAAGAAGATCAACAAGAAGCAGTATCAAGGCATCAAAGAGTTCCGCAACGACATTGGACTTCTCTGTAACAACTGTCGACAATACAACGAAGACGGTAGCGTTTTATATCAAGATGCCAATCTTATCGAGGTGAGTTCAGCGATCCGATGACGATGACCAGGATGCTAATATCGATCAGGAAACCTGTCTCAAGAAGATCAAAGAGGAAACGGAAAAGCACAGCGAGTTCTCCAACTGGGAGGACGCAGACTCGCAAGCTGATGGTATGTCCACTCGTCCAATATCGACTGCCGGTACGCCGCAGCCACGGATCAGCTTGAAGCTAGGCAGAAAGAGCGCTTCTCGTGCAGGAACGGAGAGTGCAATGCAGAGCGACGACGAGTAAGTGTCTGACGCGAGTCGACAAGAAGTCGAAAGCATGGCACGGCGTTTGGGACCGACCGGGGTTGACGGGCGGCAATGATTCTCCAGCGCAGGCGAAGGGAAAAGGCGACGAAAGGTTAGAAAGGGCTTCTTCAAATGAAGCAGAACACTCATGATCTTTGGTGCATGAAATGTGGATCGTAAATGAGGCGTCTGGGTGCCTGGCTTTTGATTCGAGGTCGTAAGAGGATCAGGCTACTTGTGTATTTCTATACGTTTGAACCATTCGAATCAGATATCATTATACCACTTTCGCAGTTCTTGGTGAAGCGATTGGGTTGTTGCCACAAGCACAACGTAACAAGCATTGGCACCAAATCCCATTCAATACTCAAGACGCCGATTTGTCATAGACCTATTTCGCCCCGTCTTTTCTCTACAATTTAGCCTTACCACTGACCCGATCCAACTGCAACGGATCCTTGAGAACAACAGCGTACTTCTTCGCAATCTCCTGACCCCTCTTCTTCTGCCACTCAATCCTGTCCAAGCAGAACTTACCCCTCTTATTCTCGTTCCTGCCCAGCTGGAGTAAATGCACCTCGTCCGGCCCGTCGACGATGCGCATCGTGCGGCCCTGCGCGTACATATTCGCCAGAGGCGTGTCCTGTGACACACCCGCGCCGCCGTAGGCTTGGATCGCGCGGTCGATGACTGTGAGCGCCATGCTTGGGACCAGCACTTTTGCCTCGGCGATTTCTTTGAGAGCGAACTTGGCGTCTTTGGTGTCGATTGTTATGGCTGCGTTGAGGACTGCGAGGCGGGCGGCGTCGATTTCGATGCGTGAGCGGGCGACGCGTTCGAGCATCACGCCGTGCTCGGAGAGGAGCTTGCCGAAGGGTTTTTTGCGGTCGTCGTTGATGCGGGCTAGGAAGTACTCGAGGGCTTTCTCGGCCTGGAAAGGGTTAGTGCGAATTGGGAGACTGGGAAGGGGGCAGACTTACGGCGCCGATGCTTCTCATTGCGTGGTGGATGCGGCCTGGTCCGAGACGGCCTTGGATGATTTCGAAGCCCTTGCCTTCGCCGAGGACCATGTTGGAGGCTGGCACGCGAACATTGTCAAAGGAAATGTGGCCGTGTCCGTGAGGGGCATCGTCGTAGCCGAAGACTCCTAGGGTACGGTGGAGGGTGATGCCCGGAGTGTCAGATGAGACCAAGATGACGGACTGCTGCTTGTAGGGACTTGGGTTTTCTGGGTCAGATTTGCCCATGGTGATGTAAACCTTGCAACGAGTGTCGGGGGCTCCAGATGACCACCACTTCTTGCCGTTCAGCACATACTCGTTGCCCTCCTTTGTGATTCGGAGACCGATGTTGGTGGCGTCACTGGATGCAATGTCCGGTTCAGTCATGAGAAAGGCAGAACGAATCTCGCCCTCCAACAACGGCTTCAACCATTTGTCCTTTTGTGCCTGAGTGCCGTACTTGGCAATAACCTCCATGTTACCAGTATCTGGCGCAGCGCAGTTGCATGCCTCACTTGCTGTCCTGCTCTTACCGAGGTACTCGGCCATGAGACCATATTCGAGATTGCTGAAGCCAGCGCCTTCTTTGAAATGGTTCCTAGGAAGGAACATGTTCCACAATCCGAGTTCTCGTGCACGCTTCTTCAAGTCGTCCATGACGGGGGGATGTGAGCTGAATCGCTGGGCGACGGTTTCGCCGAGCTGGGCGTGGTATACGGCATCTGCTGGTATGCATTCTTCCTCGACGAATTTCTCGACCTGATCACGGGTTAGTAGATACTTCGACCAAGTCTGCGAGGTGGCTTACGATATCCAGCGTCTTCAGAGCTCGCTCGCTGACGAAAGGACGGGCGATCTGGGGAATCTTCTGAGAGGCGGCGAGCTGGCCAGAGGCACTGACCATCAGCTTCTCGGAGAAATCGTTCTTTGCTTTCTGGGACATGTTGATGTGATGGTTCAATAGTGAGTGGAAATTTAGTTCAAGTACGTAGAGATGGAAGATCAGCTTACATTAGGACATGTAGCAGCGTGAAGCATATATCATCTCCAACATCTCCTCATTCTCTTCCCCGCAACCGCGGCTCCTGCCCCAGATTTCGTCCATCAGCCGAGGGACCTGACTCGTGTCGGGTTGATAGGCGAACATCAATTAATCGTGCCTGCCGAGGTCGTGGTGCAGTACGAATGGCGTGTCAGACCTCACCTCCGGACCTACTTTGATTGAATATGCTATACTTTGCTAATTCCGTGACGTCGTTGGAGTGAGATAAATGAAGTGAGATTAACAGATTTAGCAGTGCGTTGCGGCGTCATGAATTGAACAAAATAGTGTTTGCCGGCATGTATCAAAAAATGTCTAGCACGAACAGTCTTGCACATTAGAGACAGTCGAAGGAGTCAAAGATAGACCGTAAAGTCTATACGTATATGTCACACTAGCTAAGTATAACAACTAATCATACAAGAAGCCAGTCGTCGAGCAAAAGCCCGGTAAAGATCGACGCAAACCAAGAGATTCTCGTACATATCGTGATAACGCCAGCGTGAACTGTTGATTGTAGCGAGAGTGTGACAGCCCGCCTGCTGCGAGGCTTCTGTGTCCTGCACAATGGAGATTTCCCTTGCACCGCAAGCCGGTGATCTGCTGTAACGATGGTCTCAACCCCGGTCGAGTGGTTGAGCCGAGTCTGTCGTGAACGCTATGCCTTAACGAGTGTCCGTCTCATCGTAAACCATAAATCGTAAAACAATAGATCCCCAAAAGCCATCCGTATACCGTCTGATTGTGTCCCGTGATCTAGTCCTGTCCAATCCGTAACCGTAAACGAGTGACAAGTATACATGTTCCGAATCACCAGAGATCAAACTCGGTCTGCAGAATCATTGGCGGCTCCACAAGTTCTGGCACCAACTGCAGTGGTGTGGTGATATAGGAAATGACCTTGGTAGTACCTTCCTGCATCATCGATCCAAACATCGTCGGCAGCTGCAGCCCGTTCTCGGACCCGTTTGCTGTCAAGTAGGTCGACGAAGTAACACTGGAGCGACGAGAGAAGGCGTCGAGGAGAGCACCGTCGAATTGTGCGCCGAATCCGGCGAGATAGCACGATGATGAAGGGCTTGGAATGGATGGCGTGCTGTTGGAGAGAGAAGGATCACTGGCGCGGAGGACATCCATCGATACAGATGAGGCAGCGCGAGGTAGTGTCGAGTGATCAAGGCGGTGGACGTCGATCTGGTGGTAGGACGCAATAATGTGAGCGACCTGGTCAGAGGAGCTCGACTTAGTCGAGAGGACTATAGTGTATTCGTCGTCGAAAGATCCATCGAACGAAGTGTCGTCTGTAGAGGGTTCCAAGTCTGGGACCCCGAGGGAGTCGAGCTGGCCTGTGTCGAGTTCAGGGTTGCCTGCGCCATGAGTGCCGCAAGC
>Ga0058704_10001483_pt1 | contig 10946 bp, 11 predicted proteins | sample AgamicMgSfe_FD_71363 | JGI IMG/M metagenome (GOLD analysis project Ga0058704, IMG submission 71363) | Agave microbial communities from Guanajuato, Mexico - Mg.Sf.e | ecosystem: Host-associated > Plants > Phyllosphere > Phylloplane/Leaf | place: Guanajuato, Mexico | collected 2012-05-30 | reverse complement strand
AAGGAGAGTTTGGAGTTCGAAGACACGCAGAAAGCGTTTGTGTTACTTGCTGGCTGAGCGTCTGAGGAAGGTGTTGTCGGTGACGGTTGAAAGCAGAAGAACTCATTTATTTGCTAAGCGATATTAGGTAAGCGACCACATTCACGTGATCATCCACCAAATGACGATGCCTGGATTTTACGTACACTACTGCCTAATATACTATGGCGCACATTCACGGATAACATCAAACGGAGTTCGTTCGAAGTCATATGAGGCTGGCGCTGTGCTGCTGCCACCCGAAACTCTCCAAAAGCCGGATGCGGAAGCCTGCAGGCGAACCAATCCCCAGAACCTGGCCATCTGCATTATCGAGAAGCACACTACACCAGTGAGCTTCATGTCTGCGGATGTTCCTTCGGCAGCTCGACTTGACCACCGCGCTCCGGCCGTCGTTATACGATGATGAGACGTTGCTGTTCGTACAAATTGGCGTGGGCTTGTACGAAGGCAAGTTCAAGATTGCCAACTATCAGAACGGTCATGCCTACTTGACGTCGCACAGAGTATGCTATGTCGATAACAACGAGCCGAGAAAGTATTCGGTTGCGGTGGATCTCAAGGAGATTGACCGCACCGAGTTCTATGCTGGGTTTCTGAAGTCTTCGCCGAAGATCACGCTGTTTCCGAAGGCGAAGAGAGCACCAGTAACATCGATAAGGAGCCCGACACCGAAGTACGCCTCGCCAAGCGATGCTCTGGTGCGGTCAGCATCTTCAACGCCTCGTCCGACACCGCAGTCGCCCGCGCCAGCTAGAGATCTGAGTGCAACCTGGATATGCCCAATCTGCGGGCTCTCGAATGCTGTGGCTGGCAACTTCGACCCGTCGACGGCAAACCAGCATACGCCACTGCCACCTTGTCAGGCATGCGGTATCAAGCCGCCGCTAGCACATATGATCAAGGCTAGCATTGCTGCCATGTCCAATAGGCCTGCTGGAGCTGATCCTGCCAGTCCCTCTACTCAACGGCAAGCAAACGGGCCAAATGGTTTCCCAACATCGCCAGTCAGCAGTGCGACAACTACGGCAAATGCGCTGAACTCGTGCCCACGGTGCACATTCGAAAATCATCCGTCATTAACAACATGTGAGATCTGCGGTGCATCACTGCAGCAACTTGGCAACCGCAGGCTTCAGGCGGTCGCGGATGGTATACAAAGGCCAGAGTCTCCAGGGCCTAGCCTGAGTAGCTCGATAGTGGACGACGAGACGATCGAAACGATCAAGTTCAGCTTCCGAGCTGGAGGCGAGAAGACGTTCCTTGAGAGGCTCAAGACTGCATTGGTCCAGCGCAAATGGCTCCTGCAAAGTGCGCCACCAATACCGAGGCCTGCCTTATCTCCTAGTCAGAGTAACTTTGGCTCATCGTCACCTATGCCAGACGGCCAGGCAACACCCTCTACGCCTCAGCAGCAACGGGTTGTAGGTATCGCTGGTCTTGAGCGCCGAGGCGCCGAGCTACGTCAGAACAACCAAACGGTCATCGGTACAGCTTTTGAAGACCTGGAAGCACTCATGACGTCCGCGAAAGAAGTCATAGCTATGGCCGAGCAGTTCGCCAAGCAGAGCGGCAACGATGCTTCTGCGGAGACGAGGAGTATCCTCTCAGATTCAGCATCCGCTCTTGGTTTGGTCACGACCAAAGACATGCTCGGCTCTGGTACCGCGTCAGAGACGCTATACATCACCGAGCTTTCACGCAACCTAGCCGAGTTCCTAACGGATGATCGCAAAGGCGTGCTTCGCAAAGAAGGTGGCATCATGTCCCTGGTGGACTTGTGGGCCGTATTCAACCGCACGCGCAACGGCATCGAACTTATCTCACCCCTCGATTTTGAAAAAGCAGCCATCAAATGGGACGACCTGCGTCTACCCATCCGCCTACGCCGCTTCAAAAGCGGTCTACTCGTGGTGCAAGAGCGGAGTCGGACGGATGATAAGACGATCGCTAGCCTTCTCCACTGGCTGCGCGAACCACAGTACGCCTTCCCGCCCGCCGAAGACGATCTGCTCGGCCAGACATTCGGTAGAGGTGTCACTGCTCAAGAGACTGCAGAGCGCTTCCGCTGGAGCGTAGGTGTCGCTACTGAAGAGCTCGAGATGGCTGAGGAGACAGGTGCACTTTGCCGTGATCAATGTCTTGACGGCATAAGGTTTTGGGAGAATCACTTCACGCATGCTTTCGGCGAGTCCAAGCGTACATTAGATGCGGCACAGATGATGCATGACCTTAGGGTTATTTGAACGTATGATACATCTTCGTTACCTGCGTAATCCTGGTCTATGCTACTCATGCCTGACCTCACAGCATCCCATTCCTTTACCCAAACGCCGCTCGCTTTCCTAAAACAAACCGCATCAAGAAGCAATCATCATCGCCCAAAATTGCTCCCAATGCTACTAGGCGTCCAACTACTAGCCTTACTACTCATCCAACTCCCCGTACTACTCATCCAACTCGGCATACTCGCGCTCATCTTGCTACTCCACCCCCCCGTACTCCGTGTACCGCCTAATTTGGGCTTACTACTGCTGCTCTTCTTCGACTGCATCTTCATCTTGCCTTCCAGAATCGAGTGAATGATATTGATAACCATGAACGTCGTTGAACCGATGGCGCGGAAGGCTGCTAGACAAGCGACAGACCACAAGATGAATTTGAGGTAGAAGTTTTTGGAAACGTGCACACTGCTGTAGACTTCGCTGATGGACATGGCGAGCACAGCGTTGCAGGTGAGCCAGACGATGACGACGTAGGTACGGACGGCGCGGTAGTAGTCTTCTTGTTGTTGGGATTCGCTGATGCCTGGCGTCGGTACGTCGACTCTGTCGCGGAGATTGCGGAGTGCCTCGTCGTAGCCGGAGTCGATATCCAGTTGTTCTGAGGGCATGTCCAGCTCAACCGTGCCGTTCTTGTTCGCCTTCGCGACACCCAAGTCTTTGTTGATGACATTGTCACCCTTGGTACCCCAAGTAACGTCGTGCGCATTGCAGAAAGCGTACACCTGCAGCGTACAGATATAGCTAGGCAACAGAGCGAAGTACTGCGCCGAACTGGTAAACATATGCCAAGGATCCAGGTACATGAAGGACATCAGGAAGTACAAGCCGACGGTCGACAGGGTACTGACGATCATATTGGTGAAGACGTTGTTGCCGAGCGTGATGGACGATTTATCCGTGAGTTGCTTGATCACGATATAGAGGGCCGCGAAGGTGGTGTAAGCCATAATGACACCGAAAGTGACCATGGACCAGAAGAACATCTTCTTCGCTCCCTGCGGCCGGTTACCCATGGAGAGCACGAACTGCATCATGATGCACAGTATACATGCATATCGCAGGAAGACGAAGAAGTAGCTCCCGACATTATGGCCGAATGGGTCGACTTTGGGGTCTCGGAGAGAGCCAGCGACGAAGTAGAAGGTCAGGTAGAAGTTGCCGAGCGAGAAGAAGGTGAAGAGTAGCTGCACGAACTGGTAGATGAACTCAATGTGCAGGAGGATCTTGCGGCCGATGCTGTGGTCCGTTTGCCAGACTTGCTTGAAATGTAGGAGCGAGTAGACGGCGGCGAAGAAGGCACCGTTGAGCCATCTTCGACGCTGTGAGACGAACTCGGGTACTGTGTCGGGCACGTCGGTTTCACCAGTGGCGTTCCGGACGTACTTGAGCACCCATCGTTCGTGGCGCTTGGCTACTAGCTCCCAGCAGAGGATACGATCTTCGGCCAGGTACATGTTGGCGGTGAAGACGTCCGCGTCTTGACCGTGGAGTGTCTCTCCTTTGAAGTACTGGCTAAGTGGACCATGCCCAGTTTCGTCGTTTTGGAGGGCGTGGTATCTGTAGGCACTCAGAGCACCTGGTAACACCGTAATGTATCCGAACACGGACTCCAGTGGTTTGTCTAGAATGTTCGACATCTTGTACTCGAAGTTCTGGGAAGCGACCAGTGGGTTCAGCAATGCCAGCCACGCTTTGCCCTTCGCCGCCTTGATTTCTCCAGCGGCTCCAGCTACGCTCGAGTCTCTATCGAAAGCCTTCCATAGGTGGTATAGCGAGTCGTCTCCAGGCTTCGTACCGACATCCAGCAAGATACACACGTTCGGGTTCAGCGCACGGCCAAATGCATTGAAGAACCAGCGATGGCTGTTCAACTTCTTCGCATTCTTCTCTTTCAGGCAGAAAATCATCTGGCAAGGCACAATGCCCTTCTCAGCGCCCTTGAACTTAAGATCCGCATCAAGCGAGACTTGAGTCGTGTACTCGTACACGTGTGCCGTGACCTCGCGCTGGTTGACCTGGTTTTTCGCAATGCCGGATTGATAGCAGCCCATGGCCGCAATTGCGTCGAGCGTTCTCGGGTGCACTTTCGCTCTGCCGTCCGAAATGATACAGACTACAATCTTCTGCCACCCGTCTTTACCCCATGTCCGCGACTTCGCTCGACTACAGAAGTGCGCGATATTGCGCATCACACCGTGCATGGTGCGCGTGAAGTCGATCTCGTTCTCATTGTACATCGTGATACAGATAAGCAGCTCGGTCTCTCTGCTAGTAAACCCAATGTTCTGCCTTAGCTTGTAGCCTCGATCGACGTAGTCATCCGGGTCGCACGTCACGGCTGTGTAGCGCATGTGCGTGAATTCGACATCATCGCGCCTAGGAAGGAAGGAGTAGAGGATGGTTGGAATTTTACACTCCAGAATGAGCTCGCCGTTGATGAGCTGAACTTCTTTCTTCGCCATCTGGGCTTCTCTGACGCCTCGCCTTTCCTGCTTGCCGGCTGGTGCGGGTCCGTACAGATCCTCGTCCTTCTCGTCGTAAAGGGCATCTGTGAACGTAGACTGTGACACGAAACTATCGTGCGGTTTCAGCTCTGGCCGTTGAGGCTCGTCTTCATCGTCGTCGTCTGTTTCGAGCGTCTCTGCTGTGGCTCCTGTTGGAGGCCCGAACGGGTCAACGCTCTCTTCAGCAATCGGCACGCTCGTCCTCTCTCTCTCCACGTCGAATGATGGTGGCCTACCACCTGCGAACAATGGCTGGGGGGGCAGTGGCCTCTTGGGTGAGCCATATTGTGAAGCCGGCGTGCCTGGTCTGGGCCCACCATTGATATCTGCAGGCTCGTATGGTACGTGTGTAGCAGGTGGCCGAGCGTAATCAGCTGAAGTACGAATGGGCGACAACGGTCTTGTGGGAGAGGTTGAAGCTCTGGAAGCTGGTCTGTATGCCAGATATGTAGGTCCATCACTCGGAGGTGGCATGTCCGGCGCATTGTCCAGTATCGACGGCTGCCTGGAAGGCGGACGAACAGTGGCCGTTGGCTGATACGTCCGCTGAAGAGGGCTAGGCGGCCTGTTCTCAGCTGGCGCAACTGAGACGGCGCTACCCTCCGCCTTACTTCTAAAGCGCACTTTCGCAGTCTTGGTCCGAGGCGCAGATGGACGCGGATTGTTTGAGATGTCGCTCTCTACTTCGCGCAGAAGGCTGCTGAGGTCGCTGTCATTGGCTGCGACTGGTTCCGGTCTGGGGAAGCCGTCGCCAGATAGCCTTGCTCTTGCGCCTGAGAAAAGATCGTATGGATTATGGGTGGGAGAGGAAGCTGGTTGCGGTGCGTCTTCGCTGTGCGTCAACAGTCGCATAGTCGAGCCATTGGGCGGATAGATTGCGGTGGGAGTGTCATCGTTGTCGTCTTGATAGCTCGGTGGTGGGCCGTAGCCGTAGAAGGTGTTGGGCGCTGCCATTGGAGCGCAGGATAGCGAGTGGAATGCAGTCCAGTGGAATGTGGGTTATGGGCAGCCGTGTCAGTCGCGCATGGTGGTATGGGACAATCAAGCTTGCTGCATAAGAGCTTTGCTTCGCGGAGACTTGCAGCAATGGCGATGCGATTTTGGTAGTTTCTCTGAAGTGCGAGTGGCCTTGAGTAAGTTAGTTGGAAGGTTTGCAGGGTCGGCCTCGTGGTCAACAGCTGTGGCCACAGTAGCCGTTGCTAGAGCAACTTCCGCGCGGACCCGCCCCTCGCGAAGATCTGCGTTAGCGCCATGCGAGACATTGAAACACGAAAAATAGAGGAGCGGTTGACCGTCAGAGTGAGAGAAGGAAGGTCATGGACAAGATCATAATACACATGGCGCGGATGAAAAGATCGGGGCGAGGTTGAAGCCTGGATGTCAAGCCTACCAATGCGTCAGCTCCGGTACACCAACATCGAGATCAGCTTAAGCTTGTCTTCACTCGCAAGAAGATTTTTCTTCCGTTCCAGTCCATCAAAGATACTGGAGAGGCCATGTGCGGTTGAAGAGACGGGATGTGCGATACAAACTGTGCATCCACCAGTCCGACATCCTCCTGCACGAGGAAACAAGGACGTGTCGGCATGACGTCTGGATTGCACTCCGGCATCTGTATCCACACGAAACTCACATCAAACGTCATGTATGGCCTTTCGAAATGGGCTGATATATAGCGAGTAGTCTGATGGCATGTATAACACTACCGCACTCTGCATGATAAGTATCTTCCTTGAATCTACTACGGACATCATTCTCTTCGCAACCAGCTTCAACATCAACCACACATCCCGAAGATGACTTTCAAGACACTCGACTTCAAATGCGCATTGGTGACAGGCGGAGGTGGAGGTATAGGCCAAGCTATAGCCAACTACTTCCTCTCCCAGGGCAAAAAGGTCATCATCTGCGGCCGGACGGAGTCCAAGCTACAAGAGGCCTCCAAGCAGATGAGCAACTGCCCTTACTACGTCCTGGACACTGGCAACACCTCAGCAATACCCGAATTTATCAAGCAGGTAACTGAAGACCATCCGGAACTTGACTGTCTGGTAAACAACGCAGGCGTCCAAAGACCACTCGATGTCAACGAAATGAAACCCGAAGAATTCACGCAAAAGGCCGATCAGGAGATCTCCATCAACATCAATGGACCCATGCATCTCGCCATATGCCTATTGCCACACTTCAAGCAAAAGCCAGGCGCGGTCATCATGAACGTCTCCTCAGTCCTAGGCTACATCCCAACCTCTATCATCAACCCCGTAAGCACCATTTCACTGCCACATCATCGAGAGCGTGACTAACACAGCCAACAGATCTACAACGGCACAAAATCCTGGGTCCACTTCTGGTCCATGAACCTCCGCACCCAACTCGAGCAAGCCGGGACCAATATCCGCGTCATCGAGATAGCGCCACCGAGTGTAGGAACCGACCTCCACCGTGAGCGGAAAGACCCGGACGACAACAAGAAGGACAAGAACCCTGCCGCGTTGTCTGTGGAGGAGTTTATGGAGGATGTGGTTGAGAGTTGGAACGCTGACAAGGACGTTATCGGTGCTGGGCCGAGCCAGAAGGTTGTTGAGAGGTGGTACGGGGAGTTTGGGGGGGATTATGAGAAGGCTGCTGGGAAGAAGTAGGGGGTTCTAAGATTGCAGGTCTGAATCGAACGGCAGTCATGAGACCTGCGAAACTTGTCAATAAACTCCGGACTTGTATGCCGCTACGTGCATCCGTAATCGCCTCCATGCCATACTCCGATAACAATTCCAACGGAGACTTGAGATCTTGCACCATCAAGCCAACGCCCCAGCCATCGCCCAACTAGGATCTCCCATTAACAGCCTTCCCACCAACCCATAGCAACCTCAGACAAACAAAATTACTCGCCCACCAACACAGTCCCCTTAGTTGACTCAACCTCACCGTATCCACAAAGATATACACAACCGCATACCCCACCCTCGCCACCGTATACGCCAACGCACTCGCATTAATCTCCTCATTGCTCAAACCCGCAACATGCGCCCAAATCATCGCTCCCACAAACACCGAAAAGTGCTCAACGCTGTTGGCATGAGCGGCTTCAGTGCGCTTGACTTGATCGAGTTGCTTTTGGGTTATCTTGCCGCTTTCGACGGCACGGGGGCCGTATTTAGCGAGGTCTTCGCGGGGGCTGACGTTGTGGTCTAGGCCGTAGTATTGTTTTAGGAGGCGGGTGGAGAGGATGGCGTAGGCGAAGAGGAAGTGGAAAACTATGTAAGTGGCTGCGTGGGAGGGTGGCGGTGGTGAGACGGGGCTGGAGGCGCGGAGGCCGAGGGATGCGAGGAGAGTGGACATTTTGTCGTGCTTGGTGGTGGATGTGAAGTAGGTTGGTCGACGAGTGCGATTGAGGCGCTGTTGGTCCTGGAAACAAAAGAAGAAGCAGACGTGTCCTTCGTACGCGAAAGCGCGCGCGTGGGTCTTAGTCAGCGTTCCGAGTTTCGGCTGAGTACGGTAGGATGTGTCTCAGTATGTCTCCGGAACAGTATCATCGGATATCATTGGAACTGTCGAGGCGGCGCGCCTGCCTGGTCTCACCAGGTCATCATTGAAGCCCAGCATTGACCAGGCTTGCGTCGTTGATTCTTCATGTGTGCTTGTGCTTCGTTTTGATCTGCCTTAGGTCTACGTAGCAGTCGTCGGAGACATACCAGTTGATGCCACCGGACCAGCGTCGGCCGGGTATCTGCGCTTCTTCTAATGCTTGCCGATGAGGCGTATTGCTTGGACCATATACCGGCCATGTCTGTGATCTTGAGTCCAAGCCATGCGCCATGCGATCAATTTGTGCGCAGGTGAATGCAGCGGAAATTTAGGGCCATATGGCGACATGATGCGCTGGACTTCGGGATGGTGCCTTGTGGGACACCACAATGCTGCTCGTCGTCTAGTCCTCGGAATGTAAGGCCTGTAGGCTGTCGTTGGTCTTCAATGTGAAGCGTAGCATCCCGCTGTATGCCGTTTTTCTATGCGGGCATGCGTCATTTGTAGTGGTGCAAGACTTCTCGCATTTCATCATGTCGCGTGCGAACTTCCGCCATGACCTGTCAGGGAATGGCGCCTATGGTATGGATATCAGCGGGTCGGCCTTGATGTGCTCGCAAGTGAAGAACAGTGAGACGAGAAGAATGGAGCTCAGACACGCCTCTGAGTCATTCCGTCACAGGGGTTAGGATTTCCAACCACATGCATTGAGAGTTATATCAGACGGTAAGCAAGTACAGAAACGAAGCAAAAGCGGTATTGACATACCGGTCTTACAACAGAGCGCCTGTCATCTTCGCGCGCTTTGCCTTAGCCTTGAGCTCTGCTTAGGCACGTAGTCAAAGCCTACATTTTCTAGGCTCTCCGCACATCTAATCTTTCACAGCTTCTCCTCCCTCTCAGCAGCACTCATAGCAGCATCACCATCAACCAGCACGCACCACCCCTCTCCACCTCTCGTCCCCTCAGCAAACCCACCTACCGCCGCGCCAGGAAACTCCTTGATCGCATACTCTAGCTCCTGATCCGTGAAACTACCCGGCTGTAACCACACAGCTCTGATTCCAGCGTCTTTCGCTTCCTTCAACAGCTTCGCCGTCACAGGCGGAGGCGTGATGACCGATAAGCTGGTATGCTCCGGGTCCGACAGTTTACTAGGTGATGGCACGGTCTCGTATTCTTTCCTTCTTACTGTCACACTGGAGCATGTTGGGTTCAAGGGTATGGCGGAGAGGTTATGGTTCAGATACCAGGCGAAGATCCTATGGCCGAACTTGGAGGTGTTGGAAGATGCGCCTGCTACGGCGAATGTGGGTGAGCTGAAGAAAGTTCTTGCGGCGGCTTGCATGTCTGGCGAGGATGTCATTGTATTGCTACTGCAATGCATGTTATCGTTGGAGAGATGCGCAGCTGGTGGGCAACTTTGGAACCAGAGCGTCTGCCAGGGCGCCGACCTTGGCATGCAAAGCTGTCAAATATTGATTGGCAAGTGGAGGTATTGCGGAAGGGGCTCAGTCAATTTGTCCTGCAACTGCCCTGCCCTCGAGCTCTCCGTAAGTAATATGACGCAACAACGCGGCTCTGTCAAGTCTTCCATTCTTTGCATTGAGCGACCACTCTGAACGTACCGTACATACTCCGTTTCATAACACCATATCCCATGAGCTCACAACAGCCACAGGCAGACATGCCTCCCTTCCCCGGCCGCATCATCCACTTCGGCCCTTTCAACGTCACCTCGCAGGTACAGCGCCCTTCCTCCACCATGGCCTGCAGCATCTTCGACACCGGCTAAGCAGCAAAGGTAGGTCTTCCATGTCACTAAGCACTCCTTCGCTCTCGTAAACCTCAAACCCCTCCTACCAGGCCATATCCTCGTCTCCCCTCTCGCCATCCGCCCTCATCTCTCAGACATGACCAAAGAAGAAATCTCCGATCTCTTCCTCACCGTCACACACATCCAACGCACACTCAAAAGGCTATATAAGGCCGAGGCGTTCAACGTCGCGGTTCAAGATGGCGAGGCGGCGGGACAGAGCGTGCCGCATGTTCATGCCCATGTGATACCCCGGACGAAGGGTGATGCGGGTGGAGACGATAAGGTGCATGAGTGGCTTGAGGGAGAGGAGGGGGATGTAGGGAAACATCAGAAGGAGGCTGAGAGGAAGGCGGGGGATTGGGCTAAGGATGAGGAGAGGAAGCCACGCAGTAAAGAGGAGATGGAGAGGGAGGCTAGGTGGTTGAGGGAGGAGATGGAGAGGGATGACGATGAGGGTGGGGAGTGACTAGATGGTGGACGGAGAGCTTTGCTTTAGGTCTGCAGCGACCAAGCAAGACGTTGGGCGTGCAGCAGCAGGGTCACTAGCGAGAAGGTCCTGCGATCCAATGCTTGATTCAGGCGCAATCAACTCGGCCCCTCCTGGTGTTCGGCCTCCACTTCCTCCTCGACGACCGAAAATCAACCTCCCTCCCACGCACGATGACGGAGCGGAGATCCTGTTCAGCGTAAATAGCTAGCTGAGGTAGCTGCTGTTTGTCGACGTATGTCTCAAAAAAAAACCGCCTAGTGTATACATACATACGTTCACAC
>Ga0058704_10001481_pt1 | contig 10961 bp, 12 predicted proteins | sample AgamicMgSfe_FD_71363 | JGI IMG/M metagenome (GOLD analysis project Ga0058704, IMG submission 71363) | Agave microbial communities from Guanajuato, Mexico - Mg.Sf.e | ecosystem: Host-associated > Plants > Phyllosphere > Phylloplane/Leaf | place: Guanajuato, Mexico | collected 2012-05-30 | reverse complement strand
TATGCAGGTTTCGGGCTGAGCTCTGTGGTCTTCATTGTCCATGGCCTCATTCTTCATGGATGGGAGCTGCAGAAATCCTGGATGTCTTTGGTTTGGATGGGCCGGATGGCCGCATCAACTTCGTTGGCGCCGCCATGTATGCGGCTAGGGTGACTGACTCTTGTCAATGAAGCGGCTGCTCAGCTATTACTGATTCTTGTTAGGTCCCGGAGAGATGGGCGCCCTATCATTTCGATATCTACGGTGCCAGCCACCAGATACTCCATGTCGCGGTCATGATCGCTGCGTGGATACACTTTTGCGGCATTGTTGAAGCTTTCCGCATCGTGCGGTCCGAGGCCGCGACGTGTGGCAGTATCTAGATATGCTCATGGCAAAGAATGTCCAACCGCATTCAGGTCGTAGCCGGGATACGAGCCATCACTCAGATTTTGCAGATGGGTGTTAGACTGGAGGCATATGGGGTTGTCCCGAGCTGTAGTGCAAAGGCAGTGGCCGTCTTGTACGTATCGTGATTGTGTACGGTTCACTAGCCCTGCCGCTGACTGGATGGAGCATATAGTGGTTTATATAGGTGGTCATGCGGCGCCCGACTCAAAATTTTCCCGAGGACAGAGAGCTTGCACAGTAATTTAAAGCCGGAGTTGTGATTGGCTCGGAAGTTTACGGAACGTACGAATGAGGCATCTCAAAATCGAGGTACTCGAGTCTTCACGTATTTGATTAGGCGCACGAGGTAGCATACCTCACCGCTCACTGTTAGACGACAGCTCATCTTCACTGCCGTCTACTGCTTATAACCTGGCGTCGGAAGCATCCCGTTTTGTATGCTGGCCGAGCGTTGTGATGTCGAGGACAAAATTCGACGAGCTGCCTCTGATCAGTGAAACATTCTGGGCTGTGCGATGTGCACTATACTTCGGACCATGGCTCGTCCAGCTATTCATCGCCGATATCCTCTTGGCTGCACTGCTGCCGTTCTCTACAATCCTGCCGGACCTATGCTACGAGCTCTCGTCGCGAATTGCAGAGTCGATCTGGCATGGCCTCCAACGCATTTTCACGTGTACCAGCGGTGCTGTGATAACCGTGAGTGGAGCTGAGAAGTTGCCGGAAGGCGAGAGTGCTATTGTAGTCTCGAACCATGTAGGATGGACGGACGTCTATATGGTGCAGGAGCTCGCGGACAGAGCGGGTATGCTTGGGAGATGCCGGTGGTTTGCAAAGAAACAGCTGAAGTGGGTGCCCTTTCTCGGATGGGGTTTGTGGTGTAAGTTCGTTGCAAGCGAGTGATGAGTTCTCTTCCTCTCCGTTCACACTTTGAATAGCGATGCGTATGCCGCTCGTCAGCCGCAAGTGGTCACAAGACGAGAACGAGATCGCTAGAGTTTTCCAGGGTGTGCTGCAGAGAAAGTGGCCGATGTGTATGTATAGTGTCTTTGTGAGGGCCATCAACTCTAGCGCTGACTAGATGGCATCTAGGGCTGATCGCCTACAGCGAGGCAACTCGCTACAGCTCGACTAAACGCCTCGAAGCTGAAGCATGGTGTACGGCCAACGACAAACGTTTAGGCCAACATCTCCTCTACCCAAGAACGAAAGGCTTCGTTGCATGCGTGCAGAGACTTCGGGCTGCTGCTCATGTGAAAGCGGTCTACGACGTAACGATTGCGTACGCGAAGCACGAGAAGGTGTTTCAGAGTCCGCCACCTTTCTACCAGACGGTGCTGTTGCGGCGCTTAGACGAGCAGTGGCGGTTTTACGTTCATGTTGATCGATACCTCATAGCTGATTTGCCGGACACGGACGAAGCGCTCGCGCAGTGGCTTGAAGACCGCTGGATTGAGAAAGGTGATCAATTGGAGATGCTCCGCAAGAAGCTCGAAGACAGAACTCCGTGGTGAAGCACGAAGGAAGCAGCGGTAGGCTTTGGATGAGACCGCAGTGGAGTTTCAGGACGATATAGTATGCATTGGACGAGACCATAGCGTGACCCAAACAACCAAACAGGACTCGAGGCAGAACTGTCACCATACCGAACACTGCCGGCATTGCCCGCGAGAGCGCGTGTTACAGGCCACGGAAGCTCCGGCAAAGGCAAATGGGAACCTGGTGAGGCGACGTCCTTGCATAGGTAGCGCATCTACTCAGAATAGGCACGAGCATGGCGCCACCACGACGGTAGGCTGTAGAGCTCTGCCGCTACCGCAAACGTCAATGTGACACTGCGGACAGGAAGCATGCGAAGCGGTCTCCGCCAGCGAAGACATGACAATTTCGATATTGGACGCTCTCATTTGAGCGCAAGCTTCAATTGACCAACTTACGTTATTATGCCCGAGGGACAGATGTGGCTTCACTGCGCCGCACGCACGCATAAAGCGCTTATCGACTTGCCCGAGCGGCTACAGGCGTGATAAAGCAGAGCTGAGAGCTGAGAGCTGAAACGAAAAGTCGAGCATCTGCAGACCGAGTATATGGCGCATACTGATACTGGGTTACCGTCGCCCACTTGTCGTCGATGGTTGAGTCATGCGTTAAATTCGCAGATGGCTAAGAGTGTGGCATCTTCCACTTACTTCAGATCCTGCGCCGTTCCAATCCACATCCCTCAACTGAGTAAAAAGCTTAGATCTACGTCGAAAGATCCATGCTGGCATTCGCATTGAACTATGGCCCAGGAAAACCATGGCATACCGTCCCTCCGAGCGTTCGCCTTCGTCGTCACCAATGATCCTGGGCTCTACTTTAAAGACCATTTCGGCTGCGTAGCATACTCTTGGCGCCCAGAGCCTATAGCAAAGCGACCGGAGAATCTAGGCGAAGAGTCTATGCCCTACGTCTGCTGCAACGCCAAGATCGAAGACTTCAACCTAACCGCCTCCCGCATAGCCCTACTACGGGCGTTGATATTGAGCAACTACAGCAATCTGGACGCCTTCATAGCGACCTTGACATGCAAGTAACACAGAAATGGTGGTCAGACTGGTGTTCTGAGGTGGCACTGGTTCCAAGAACTTGGTGGCATGCTCAACCATGATGAAGGTCCCTACAGAGGCAGCACCATCAAGCCACAACTACGCTGGGATGCTGGTTTGAAAGAGGCGGACCGTCAGCTAGTACAAGCGGTGACGCGCTCGTTCATACCGGACCCTGCAGAGCATTCATCTCATTCTGACGCCAAGCCGACGACCCGCGACGAGATCCGACCCCTACCAGAACCGAGATGGCGTCGGACGGATGGCAAAGCCATCTTCGATTGGCCGCTCGAGGCCTTGAGGTCTTCGGATTCGCAGAAACGGCTTTCTCCGCTGTCGTCTACAGTACTTGTCGCCAGATTGCTGGATGCTGGCACCGTACACTGCGGGTTCTGTCTTGGTCCGCCCCTCGCAAGTTGCTAAGACGCGTTATTGTTGGAGTTTCGACTTGCATTCTTCTGTAGATCGCCGTCATGCAGTCAGACGCGGCCTGCATACTTCACCTACTACGAGCAGCTGGCTTTGCGCCGCCTCCGCTGTGATTACTGTCCCCGAGTTCTGGTCAGTACATTTGAGCGTTCCACGTCGCCGAGCAAACATAGTTCATAGGTTCTCCTCACTCTGCTTGGTTAGGGCCACGAGCTTCTCAGTCAGGAGAGGTCACACCACACGGTTTCACGATGCTCCATTCTCGGTCCTTGGAAGCACGTCTCTTACGGCTCCTCATCGATACAACACCAACACATCCCGCAACCGCGCTAGCACCCACAGCTTTGTAGCAGCATAAATGACGTCCGGCGCCCGTATGTAGCGAGCGGACGTGATGACAAAGGCTCTGGAGCTCGCATTATGTCGTTATGCAGCACGATTTTTCGGTTAGAGAAAGGGTGCGTTGTCAAGCGTATCGGAGCGTGGTACATTGCCGGGAATCGCTAGAGTGCAGACAATGTCATCTGCTGGTGCTGGATCGAGTACGCGGGGTACTGGCGAGGTCGAGATGAGCGGAGACTGTAAAGAGTGGCAATACGTAGCATATGCGCTGCATCTTCGCTCTGGTCTTCTTCTGTTGATGGCCGTATTGATGGTGGTGTTGGTAGGCTTAGACGAGCAGAGAACGATTTCACCCGAACAAGTCTGATACCAGATCAGTTGTCGATAGATAGTAGGATATGATTACAGTAGGTTAGTCAGCACTCCGCTCTCTCCTATATCAGCTCATTGCAGTGTAGGGCCGCTGGGATGATCAGACGGCGCCATCGCCACGATCCTTTCTCACTCTGGATCTCTAGCAGCGCAATCAGGCAAATTCAGACAGTCAGGTCCCAGGTAACCTTCAGTTGAGACCCCGTTAAGGCGGAAGGTGGATCGGATAGTGGAGTGGAGTGAATGGTTCGCTTCGGCGTTCACCAACTCCGGGATCTGCAGCCTCGGCAAGACGCATTCCGGTTGCTGGGCGACTCTTGCGCTTCTTGTCTTTTGCAGCGTCGCAGCCTGAGATCGCCTTTGCATTTGACGTTTCCTGATATTGTCCTGATCATCGCGAGTAGAGCTATCAACTCATCGCGCATGCCTTCACCGACATGTTCCGCGGCCGCTCCAACCGCAATCGCGGCGGTAGCTCAGCGCGTGGAGGCGGCACTGGCGCACCATCTACTCGTATAAAAGGCCTCTTCGCCGATGGCATCTGGCACTGCGACTGCACGCCTCGCTTGCCAGCCGAACATTTCAAGGTGAAGAAGGTTGGGAAGAATCAGGGGAGATGGTTCTACACTTGCCAGCAGCAGGAGCCGAAACGCTGCGACTTCTTCATGTGGGATGAGGATGCGAAGCCCCGGGAGGAGGCGGCGGTGTTGAGTGGGAGCCGGACAGAGCCTGGTGGGAGGAATGCTTCTGGTGATGCGCAAGAGGGGTGGAATGCTGGCAGAGGACAAGCACAAGTTACGCCGGCGCAAGCTGGTAAGGGGATGTTTGCGGGTGTTGGACAGCAGCAGCGACAACAAGGGCGAGATCCGGACGAGACGGACAGCCCGACACCGAGTCCTCCGCCACTGTATCGCTCGCCGCAGAAGACGCTCGCAACGGCTAACAGCGGCGTGAAGCGCAATGCGCGGGAGGCAGGTATGGATGGCGAGGAGGATGACTTCTTCCCTTGGCCTCTTACTGGGCAGGAAGAGCAGGAACTGGCTAAGGCAGCAGACTCGGCAACGCCAGCGACACCTCATAAGGTGCAGAAGACGGGTGGCTATGCTACACCGGCAACGACTGGAAGAAGGAAGCTACCTTGGCTAGAGCAACAACAGCCTGCTACCCCTGCGAGCGCGGTCACAGTGACGAAACCCGCAAACGACTACTTCCAAACACCATCGAAGAGATCCACGATGGTCTTACCAGCCGCCTCCGCCATTTCAGACATACCCGCTCCCTTGACCCCAAGACCGCCGTCCACCCTCGCAACCGCCAAACCACCGACCCCACCCTCACGCTACAAAGACGCCCTAATCAATCCCGCCGACTCCTCTTCCTCCCTCACAACCGAAGCCCTCACCGCGCTATCCTCCGTCAACCTCCCACCCGACATACTTTCCAATCTTCGCAGTATTCTGTCCAAACACGACCTGCGAACCCAAGGCGTCACACGAGGAAGAGACATCACTCGCCTAGCGCTCAAGGCGAAAGAGGCGAAGATCGCGGAGCTGCAGAAGAGGGTTGAGAGTTTGCAGGCGGATATGGAGTTAGATCGGGGAGTGATTAGGCAGTTGAGGTGGCAGGCGGAGCATGGCCAGAGATCGGAGGGCGAAAGTTGAGTTGGGCGCCAGCAGACTTTATCTTGTTGGTGCGGCACACTCAATCGCGAGAGAAGCGACGGTACGCCGTGCAGCGCAGTTCATTGGGCTGTTTTGACGAATCACGACGATACCCTGCGATTAGCGAACAAGGAGGGCTTGGACACGGGCGTTCTGGTCAGATACTGAACTTTGTTGCAGCGCACGATACCCACGATTGCAAGTGATTACAAGCAGATAGTCGCACAACGGAAACATCTTCAGTCTAGTCGCCCTTCCATGCCTATCTCGTGACCCACGACTAGTCTCTGAACTACCATTATAGCGATCGCCGAGGTCGCAGGTTGAGAAAAAAGCACCTTCCTTATCCGGAAGCTCATCATGCTCTCCGCTACTGCCCATCAACCCCACCAGCGTCAACAACGAGGATCAGGATTCGAGGAAGAAGACACAGTAACCTGGTATCTGCAGGCTCAATACCGATATGCTAGGCTCATACGGGCAGCTGCTACGGCATCATGCTTCGGGGTGGCGAGTATCAACGATTGCTATATAACGATCCATCTGCACTGCATACGTCTTCCACCTTGATGGTAGCGATTTGATCACGTAGATACACTCGCCACTCACCATGCTGTCCCTTCAAGTCGCTGGCCTTATAGCGGCAGCTTGTCTGCCCGCCATCGACGCTCAGGCATCGTATGGTAACTCCAGCACATCATGGACCGGTCTTCCAGGCAACTTGAACATACCATGGGCGGCTCCTTGCCCAGAGTCGAGCTGGCCGCCATACAATGTTGGCAATCGTATCGTTCCGCAAAGTCCGGACGCAGAATTGCAAGAGATGCTTGGAGAAATTGACCAAGAGCGTAAGTACCATCACCTTCCATAGTACAGCTTCATCGAGTGCAGTATTGACAGTAGTGGTAGGTATCAAGAACATCGTCACGACTCTCACAAACTTCGGCACTCGCCATACCTTGTCCCAGCAGAACTCCTCAACCCGCGGCATCGGCGCCGCACGAGACTGGATTTACAAGGAAATGCAGGCGCTCGCCGAACCCAGCAATGGCGACATGGACGTCTATTTCAACTCATATATCCAGGGCGTCGCGAGTCGTATCTCCTTCCCGGTCAACATCACCAACGTCGTGGCGCAAATCAATGGGACTGAGGACTCGAACCGGACGTACGTCGTTACTGGCCACTATGACAGCCGTCGGATTGACATCATGGACTACGTAAACGATGCTCCCGGCTCAGACGACGATGCGACGGGCGTAGCTGTGCTGATGGAAATGGCCCGCATCTGCGCCACCCGCAAACCCAAAGCAACAATGATCTTCGCCGCCACAGCCGGCGAAGAACAAGGCCTCTACGGCTCCAACAACCTCGCCCAAACCCTCAAAAACGCCTCCATAAACGTCGAGGGGAATTGGAACAACGATATAGTCGGCACCGGCAAATCCGCCCCCTTCACTGCAATAAACGACTACACCATCCGCCTCTTCGGCGCCTCGATCTACTACCCTAACGCCACCTCCTCCGCTTTGGGGACCGAATACGCCATAATCGGCGGTTGGAACGACTCCCCCGCGCAAAACCTGGGCCGCTACATCGCGGAAGTTGCAGCGGGAGCAGCACAGTGGGTGCAGATGCAAGTCGCGCTTATCTACCGTCCGGACCGCTATCTCAGGGGAGGCGACCATGAATCCTTTTTAGCTGCGGGTTATCCGGCGGTTCGTTTTACGGAGGCGGTGGAGGATTTCGCGCACCAGCATCAGGATCCTAGGGTGCAGGATAATATCACCTACGGCGATTTGCTGGAATTCGTCGATTTCGACTACACTTCCCGTGTTGCTATGGTGAACTTGGCATCTATGTGGTCTGCCGCCAACGCGCCGGCTATGCCGGTGAATGTAACTATCAACGAGCTCGTGGGCACCGACGCCTCCACGGAGTTCTCGCCGCTTGAGATGTTGAGTAACGACTCTCAATTCTTCTGGAATACGGGCAACGATCCGTTGGTAGAGAGTTATGAGATCGTGTGGCGGGCGACGGGGAGTCTGCAGTGGACGCACAGTCTGAACGTGGGCAACGTCGGGAATGTGACGGTACATTTGAGTAAGGATAATGTTCAATTTGGCGTAAGGGCAGTCGGGGCGAATGGGTGGAAGAGTCCCGCAGTGTTTCCTTTGCCTATCGAGGGTTAGAATTTAGAGAGTAGTAGGAAGTAGCGGAGATTGGCATATTACAATTGCATAAGCAAGAATGATCAGTGTGACACGTAGATATACTTCACTGTACAAGCCGAAAAGTCTACATACACGCTGATATGCAGCGAAGACGTTCACCCACGTGAAGCGCCAACGCGGAAGCTAACAATACATACAATAGCTCTTCACAAGAACAATGACATCGACCGATCGCCGAGATCGAGATCGCTCATAGCCCGCACAGTCATTGCGGGAATTGGGTATCCAGGGGGTATACAAGGCCGTTAAAGTCGTAGGTCATACCGTTACCGAAAGTTGTGGAGGGTAATGCGGGTGGTGCGCTGACGGTGTGCGCCATGGGTGGTGCTTGAAGGGAAGCGTCCATCGGAGGAGGCGGGAAGGAAGAAGTCGTTGTCGGGAAGCAGGGGATGTTGTCAACAACAGGTGTTGGGTAGCCATAGGTGAAGTCGGTGGTCATGGCTTGCATAGGAAAGTCTTGTAGACCAAGCGTCTCGGCAGCGAGACTATTGTGGTGCATGTTGATGGCGGAATCGGGCACGCAGTCAACATCCTCTTCCTCGAAAATATCATCGCCCACGTCAGTATTGAGCTGCGACGGCACGACCTGACCGGCAAAGAACTGAGCGGAGGTGACTTCGATCTCCTGAAGCCAGCCATTGGCCTTCAGCCACTCAATAGGCGGCCAGTCACCGCCCGCTTTCCCAGCCCTGCTCTCGCGCTCTTCACCTCGTGCCTTCCTGCCGCGCTTTCGAGGACAGAAGTGAGCTCTGCGTAGATGAGCAGCAGCATTGTAGTACACGTTGTAGTGTTTCTGTTGCTTGCACTGCTTGCAGATGCCAAGCGGCTTGGCCGGCCACCATCCCTCCTTCGAGGCCGTCGTTGGTTCGACACAGATCCAGACTTTTCGCGTTTCGGCGTGCGCACGATCGTAATGCCGACGTAGCTCGTGTTCGCCGCGGAAGCCATTGGGGTACTCTTGACAGAGGTCGCACATCAATTTGGGGTGCTGAGGTCGAACGTAGAGTGTCTTGGTGATGGCTTCCTTGAGTCTGACTTGCGGGTCGTGATACTGGAGCGGCTTGATCTTGCTGTCCGGATTGCTAGAGATTGACTTCGGTCCGTCTGGTATGCTTCTCGGCGCAATGTTCTGCTTGGCGTTCGCGATGTGCTTGCGGCGGCGCTCGGAGGCCTTCAGGTCCGTCGATGATGTGCTCGATGTGCTTGAATTGCTTTGCTTTGACTCCGTGCGCTGCATGTCTTGGGCGAAATGGTAAGGGAGATCTGCCTCTTGAGCATAGCCTTGTCCATAACCGACAGCAAAGGAAGACGACTCAATAAAAGGAAGGTCTGAATCAACGAAGCCATAGCCCACGTTACTCAGCAACTGTTGTGCGTTTTCACTACCCCCATCATAGCCAGTAGTAGGCAAGCTACTACTTGACTTCTCTGTAGCGCTTGAGATAAAAGAAGCATTAGGAAGGCTTCTAGAATCTTCCTGCTGCTCAAACGGAAAGATAGGATCGGAGCAAGAAAAGGAAGACTCAACCCGCATCATGTCAAACGCATCGTTCACAGACGTCGCGACACTACTGGTTCGGCTCATCGCCTCGCTTGATGTGAGCGAGTTCTGCGACGGCTGACTCGACATACTAGTACTTGGCGAGACTGTGAGTGCCGTCGGCATATACGTGTGTGCGAGCGAGGGTGCAATGGACGATTGACTTGCGTTGAAGTCATCGACCTTCTGCCTCTTGGCAGTAGTCGCTGAAGGATCGGAGCTCGTTGCGAGCTTCGAAATGTAGTCGGCAGGATCGTAGACCTGTATGTCGCCGAGTTGTCGAGTGCCGTTGGTCAGGTGGGTTCCACGGGTCTGGTGGGTTGCGACGCCAGTAGGAGGCCATGACGGCATGCCGTAGGTGTAGCTCGCCGAGTGTTGCATGTCGAGTTGTCGCTGATAGTCGCGCTTGCGCGTAATCTGCTGAGGTGGAGCCGCGGTCGCCATCGAGTGATACTGAGGTGGTGAGCTCTTTGTTGATTTTGTCCTTGCCATTAACGCAGGTCCAATGTGGTGATGATGAGTCGCAAGGGCCTGCGGATCGCGTTGTCGAAGGTCAAGAATATCGGTTGTCTACGTTGGTCAGATACAATGTCTGCGGCATGTGTGGGATGATCATACTCGGCGTCCAGCATTGGCGATCATAGCCTTCGCAGAGCTATCCGGTCCATGGCCAGTACTGCTGCTTGGTGCTGCGGCGTCGTTGACCAGATATGACACGAGCTGAGCTTTGCGCTCCAACCAAGCTTGCTGTCGAGCCTGTTCGGTAGGATGTGAGTTCCAGATCGTCCGTCTTTCCCGTTCCAGCGAAGCGAGAAGAGAGTCGCTGGTGCAAGACATGTTAGGGTAGTAGATCTATCAAGACAAGCCAAGCCGATCACCAATGGCGTAACAATGCGCGCCGTGAGTCGCACCGACTGTCAATGTGTGACCGCGAGAGTAGGTTTGCTAGGAGAGACAAGATTGAAGTGAGGCGAGCACTCAAGGGGGGCAGAAGATGAGGTCTTATGTTGGCAGTCTCCATGCGTCGTAATCGGGGCGTATCAGGAATTGACAGCTAAGCATCCATCTATGCGCATGCAGCGACTACCACGCATAGGAAGGCAAATAGACCCAAAGGAGGCCTTCCGTAGCTAGCGTGGAGGAAGATGTGACGACGAGCTGCCTTTCGTGACACGAATTGGCAGGGCGAACGAAGCTAACTTCGCGGCCGGGCGGTCGATGCACGTGTTATGCCGACTTCTGCATGGGGATAATCCTTGTGGCGTCTGTAAACTGGAATCATTTGCTCGACCTGCTGCGGGTGCTTGGGCCGTAGAACAAGCACACCTGATCTTGTGCAGCTCTTCTGCCTTTTCCACGTCGACATGCATACGCCCTCTGCGAACCGAGCGGGATCGACGGTTGC
>Ga0058704_10001480_pt1 | contig 10962 bp, 15 predicted proteins | sample AgamicMgSfe_FD_71363 | JGI IMG/M metagenome (GOLD analysis project Ga0058704, IMG submission 71363) | Agave microbial communities from Guanajuato, Mexico - Mg.Sf.e | ecosystem: Host-associated > Plants > Phyllosphere > Phylloplane/Leaf | place: Guanajuato, Mexico | collected 2012-05-30 | reverse complement strand
TGGGTTGAGAAACAGCGCGCCAAAAAGCAAAAGACTTGCGATTGGGTATCAACGAGGAGATAGTTCGACTTAGCCGCAGGTAAGACACGTCTTGAGCAGCAGCTGTGCCTGAGAGAGGGTGTTCTTATAACTCTCAGCTCTATTTGCTGCGTTTTCTGTCCTGCCAGAGGCCGACCAACGAGCCCGTTTGTGGTGCACCTTCCCGTCCATCAGCTGGCAGACAGCCGCACCGCAACGAAGTGTTGCCGTTTGGGAGGGTTGCGAGATAGTGAGAAACGAGCGCTTGACAACATGCCACGATGCTGGGCTCTACAACGCATATATGGATGATTGCAGCGCGAGGCGGTAGTTGAGGGCCCCGCGCGTGCATGGAAACAGCTTGGATGTAGCCGGTAGGGGATCGGGTCGAAAGCGTTGGCCCGCACCGAGCACCATCAGCCCCTTTCGTGAGTGGATTGGGCACCATCCGGCGCGCCTATTCGAGGCTTTATGTGACCACGAGCGGCATGGCCTGCAGTCGCTGGGACCCGAAGTCGCGATCGCAGGGACAGTTCACGCACGAAATCCAATGCATGAAAGCGCTACATTGCTGGCCGGCTTTAGCGGCATCCACTAACGTGACGACGTGGCAGCTTTGGATCCGCAAAGGGCAAGCTGGAAGTCGAGACGGGACTCATGACGTGCCGATGCAATGTAGCAATCAAACAAGTCCATTTCGACGGTTTGATTGTTGGCGCTGTCCGCGCATGAGCGAACGCTCTTGAGCGGAGATTTTCTTGTAGGTCGCACAGAATCCATCGGGTTCCTGCTGTTTGACACATGTTGTCACCCGATCCCGCTGCACATGAACACGGGTAGCGGCATGCAGTGGGCTGTTGTCAGGCTGAGGAGACGCAGAGATGAAGAAAATCCGTGAGAAGTTGAACGTTATGGTAGTTGTTGACGTAGGGTTGTGATCGCTCAAAAATACAACAGTCCATATAGGATCATAAATGGCTCAGACCTGCTATAATGCCTAGGTCATCCAACCCGCAAACGCCATCGTAAGAGCCGAAATCGTTCAATAGACAAGCAAACGGTCCACATTGCAGTGTCCCAACCATGCATCTGTGAAACAATCATGTACTCGTCCCGCTCAGCAACCCTGGTGCTGTGCGTGCTGTCATCGTTGTCTGCGTAAGCAAGCAAACCGGCCCAAATCTATACAATACAATGCCAAATGAGGCTCGCAAATCCCGTCGGAAAGCTGCATCGTGCCGTCGTGAAACATGAAAGGCGGTCACGTTGCCTTGGGCGTTGACCGCCATTGAGGGAATGTGGTCGCATAGAATGTCGAGGCTGTCGTTGTACCAGTCATGAATATCAAGGGTATTGTTATCGCCCATGGCTGTACTGTCTCACCGCACCGGTTGGCATCCGCGACCCGGTCGTACTGTAACCGCTGGTCGACGTTCTGCTGCTCGTCGATGGACGACTCTGCTGGCCTGAACCAGAGTCTCGTCGAAACATCTCCGTTATCATCCTCTTCGGCCCTACGTACTCAATCTTGGGCATGACGAGCTGCTTTGTTGGCTTCGATTTGAAGCGTGCTCTGATGGCATCGTCAACCAAAGCGATCAGACCAGCTGAGATGACAACGTCAACTGCATCCTTCTGCCCTCGAACAAGAGTATTATCTTCGAGTCTCATGGAGCAAGGAGGCAGCCATCCACCTTTATCGTGTTCTTCCTCGACTTGGGCACGTGTGAGCGAGAAAGGGGTGATATGTGCGAGGACTTGCTCGCTACCAACTTTGGTAAGATGGTACGAAACCTCTTTACACCCGCTGTCTTTCCGGACAATGCGCCTCCAAGCGTAGGATATGCCCCAGTACTCGAACTCATAACGCTTACTGCCTTTCACACCGGTCCGTCTGACGTCCACATGAGCGTAGTTGGAGAATTCGAGCCTGACCGTGTCGTTGGATATTGGTTGCCGAGAGTCATGGCCGGCTGTGCGTGGCCGGTCATCTTTGTCGTAGTCGACGGAGTGCATTGATTCATACCCTGAGTCGTTGCGCTTCAAACTTTCGATGGTCGGCGCTTTCGATTCGGACTTGGTCCGCATACTGCTCAATGCGTTACTAAGAGACCGTTGGAAGCTAGGCCGCTTCATGCCGGCTTGCTTCTGCGGCTGCTGCTTCGAAGTAGAATGGCAGACTTCACGACCCGAGTCGCGGCAATACCGACGTAATGAGAACTCCCGCTCCTTGAGATCATGCATGCGCAAATGGAACAGAGTCATGTCGCTTTCCCGACCATGAGCCGTGACTTCAGTATCTATCCTAAGGTTCATGTTACCGTCAAGAGTGGAGTCGTCATGGCGGATTGTCAATCGTCTTCTTGATGGAAACAGTTCTGAAAAGTCTGATGGTGTCGCTGGTATGACGCTAGACTCATGAGGCCGTCCAGTATACTCCGGTACATCATACTTCGGCATCTCGTCCTCGTCCTCCTCTTGTATATTCTCTTTGCTATGTATGGTTGACGCATACGTCTCTACCGATGCTCGTGGGCTCTCTTGCGTGGCTCTATCATCGAAGAATCGCTGTGGCAACTCATGTGCTCTGCTATCACTGGGGTCGTGGTGAACATAGGGCGATCTTCTCGCTGGACTGCCAGAGTACACTGTAGGCTGCGTCTGGTAGGACTTTTCGCTCGACTGGTAAGACCGACCGCTGTCGGAAGAACCAGAGTGTCTGGATCGAATGCTGTCGTAGGCAAAGCGCATGTCATCGACGTTTGCGCGATGGTGGAGCGCCATCTTGTCGTTACAGGGCTTATGCTACCGATGGTCGCTGAATGCTAGGTGAGGTTTCGGCGATACCGAGCGGCTTAGAGCTGGGTGATGTTGTAGCTCGTCTAGTGTAGTACACAGCCGTTCTGCAGCACGGTAGATCTGTACGCCAACGTATGTACGGTCTGACAGTGTCTCTTGACGTAGCATTCGAGTGGTCGGCAACTGAACCCTCTCTGAACACCAGGGTTCTCGACGCCCAAACCCCTACTATTGGAGTAACGAAAGGTTCACAACAAAGGCAAGTCTACCACAAGGCGACCATGACAGTGAGTAGCATTTACTCTTCATTCCAGACGCAGACCGAAGGAAGAGAAGTGAGCATTGCGCTCGACGGAGGAGGGCGCGGTCCGCACCAAAGGCACGAGTCTCAGAGAGTTCAGCGGGCCATAACGGCGCGAACTGTCCGTGCAGGGTTGTCCTTGGCTGCAAGCCATCAAAACCGCCGTTGGCGCTGCTAATCTGATTGGATCATCGGGCTGACTTCGCCTGCATCTAGACGGAGGTCCAGGCCTCCGAGCGAATCGCCTTTGCCGCCAGACCACCAACAAGGCAGACTCGCAGAGGATGCACCCTCCCACGTCTACGAAGGTACAAAGTGCAGAAGAGAAAGCACTGACACCGTCGTCGGACGTGTTATAGAGCTTGTCAATGTGCCCAGTCATAGCGCTGGTGTTAGCCCACGAATGCACCTCATCGACGATACACTTTTCCTTTGCAAATCAGCTCATTATCTGGCTGCTGGCTGCGCCCAAATCATAGCCCGCCTCATAGATTACGCCACGTCCAATACCGCCATTGACAAGGCGTACAAGCTCAAGGCAACTCAGGAACAACATGCCAGGGCGGCCCGAGTAACGCAACGAGATTCCACGCGCAGGCTGCAGTAGGCATGTCGCAGGAGGCTCTAGGCTCGGATCCTAGTGAAATTGTTATGGTTATGTTCCGCTAACTCTTGCGACCATCGCTATCCAGGTCACATAAAATATAATTCAGAACTTGCAGTATTATCTCATAGAGAGTGCTCGAATTCGCAGTCTTCTGTGCAATTCACAGCCAGAATGTTGACCCCGCAACTACCGAAATAGGTTAGTTGACATCACGTCTGATGGGAGCCCCTTGGCGTGGCAAGCCAGCACACGAGCTCATCCTTGCACATTGTCGCATCTGACAGCACCCCACGGTTTCGGTCGATGCAATTCATGTTCTCTAAAGTGCTTGCAGTCGATCACTGTTCGCAGTCGGCGGTTGACGCGCGTAATTCAGCGACATACGGTCCGAACCTTTCTTCCCTGAGACTGATTGTCGTAACCACGAATCACGCTGTATATACTTCTATAATATTAGAGAAGACGGTGATCGATCTCACCTTGAGTCCGACTGAGGCAACTGTGGCAGCCGGTGCAGGCATCGCCTTGCAACGCGCCGGCTGCGGCGATATGAAGTCAAGCCTCAGCCGCCAATAGCCAGAGCCTCGGGGCCGTTTTCTTCGCTAAATCATACAAGCGATACATAACAACATCGTTGGCTTTCACTAATGGCGAACCTACAAAGCAGGCGAGGCCAACAAATACTTCCGCGACTGAGCTCGTCGCCTCTTTCATCAGTCCATGTGGGCGACGAGGGCAAGCAACGACCGCCTCACTCTTTTCACATGAAAATGGGGATGATGAAAAACCACTCTCGTTTCCTCCCGCCCAGCGTAAGCGGCTGCACGATGGCCAAAAACAACAACACCTCTAGAAAGAACTCGCGCATGCTTCTGGGCAAATCAAGCACTTGGTAACGGGCTGCCCTCTTTCACACAGGTGTTAAACACTCCAATCAACAGCTCTTGCCTTCGTCGACGCCCAAAGTGGCCTCCAATCGGCCGAACTTTGACCAATCGAGGGCGAATTGAGTGAGGCCTGCGTCCGGATCATATAGGCCATCGAGACGGAGCAAGCTTCGGCTTACCATTGCCTTGTTTGAGACCACTCAAGGCAGTATCAGTCAACCCAAGATCTGGGCGGCATGCGTCCGCAGCAAGTTGTACCGATCCCTATCTCCATCGGCGGATTGGCACGGTTGCATTGCTCGTCAGGTCCTGGCCTCTATTCGGAATAAGGAATTTGCCAACATCTAGTGAGTTACTACGGTGTGAGGATAGGTCGTTCTCGTGCTGCCAGGGAGCGTTCCATCGTCTCGTAAGACTGTCGCTATGCTCAAATCCCTTTCAATCCTGGAGGATTTTGACCAGCTTCACACTGATAGTACGGTGGTACCTCGGCCGTGGTTTGGCGAGCGAAACATGTGCGCCTCTCCTACCGTGGTTCTTTGCATAGGTTGAGCTGTATGCGCTCCGGACACTCGATCCCAAGCCGTGGTCAACTCATCATATTATTTGCACCACATCGGTAGGTCGTATTGATACCGTAACTGTCGCCCAGCGTGTCACACCCGACATTAGTGTGCCTCAGGGCCCTCGCTGAACACCAAATGAGTGTGTTGTCTACGTTGGCGCCTTACAGCCTTGATGATCCTGCGAAGAACTCAGGTGGAGGAGCAGACTGCGTGCGGGTTGACAATGCGTTGCTTAGATTGTGATGTAGTAGCTACGTTGATGTATCAGACACAAGTACGTACCAACACACATGACCCGCTAGCAATACGAACGAGACAGGCTGATGCTTTCCGAGGCCGTACGTCTTCCTGTCTCAAGCCAATAGCTCAACTTATCCGAGGCGCCCTTCATCTCTTGAACGCCTACATTCAGATAGATCCGGCGTGTCAGCTCACCCGAGTATCCCGCGCCTGCCAGTAAGCTTAGGGAGCCTTTCTCAATCCCAGCTAGGATGGCTACTAACCCAAAGCCTTTGCCGACAGGAACGCCGTGCGTCGCCATACTTGTCAAGACAGCCAGAAAGGCCATCACAGGCTGAGCCGCAAGAGCGACGTACAGCCAGCGCGATCTCCGCATTGACGGTCGACTTGAGTATATCGTTGAGCTACTCGTGTATAACAAGCCGGCGTTGGTGACCGTGTGGTTATATCTGGGCGCGAGGCCATAGCCGAAACTATTCGTTCCAAACCAGTGTGGGCTCTCGGGTCCATTCATCGCGGTGACTCGCGACCAGTACATGTTTGCTACAACCATAGCAATCGTCGGCATGAGCCATTCAGAGTCGATCCTGTTCGGATGAAACTGAGCCAGGAACTCGTTCAGTATCGGCATATAGTAGTCTGGTAGTGCGAGGATGTTTTGAGTAAAGACGAGCTGCTGGTTGTCGCTGGGGTCGGGGTCTTCGAGATCCGCCGCACAATCGGCTTCTATAAGCTGCACATCTCCCTGCGTGATGCGCCATGTGCCATGGCAGCTTTGACGAACCGTGTTCCACATACTGGCGGCCTGAGCGAATGTTTGGTTAGACGACTGGAGAGCTACGAAGCACCATTTGTCTTGCTCGTGCTTGAGAAAGCCAAGATTCCAACCGTCGAAGAGGTTCTGGGTCTGCAGGACGCCGTAGAAGGGACTCCAGAATACTGAGTCCTGGGTCTCGTTTCGATGGGAGTCAACAGCGTCGTCGCTGGCAGAGACTGTCGCAAGTACGGTTGCTGTTATACTCCAAGACTCGCCCAAGCTTAGTTGTCGCTGAACGTTGGTTATCCAGTCCGAGGGTGGAGCGTCTAGCACTGCAACGGCGGTTTTGTTGATCAGTAGCGTGTTAAAACCGTAAGGCGAAGGCGTTGTCGCAGGGAAGGGAAGGTCGCTTGCCAAACTTGCGTATTGCGAATCCGTTGTCGCACTTTGGTTGGTAGACGCTTTGAGGAATGGCGTTGTTGCGTTGTACATCAGGATCGTCCCACTATTCCAACCTAACGGTAGCAGGCCAGGCGGAGCAAACATTCCCCATTGATCACTGTAAAGCTCATGATTCTGCTTGACGCGCTCGATGGCTGCACCACCAGTAAAACGCTTGTAAGCAACGCTCAGACCAAGAGGAAGTGCCGACAGAATGAGTAGTGTAGCTCGCCATGGCCAGTCGACTTTGGACGCGAACGGTTTGTTACGCATGATCGCCTCATAGTCTTGGATGGTCGAGCGGCCGAACCTGGCTTCACAGCGTAGAAATAGAGTTGACAAGACGTTACTCAAACAGAAGCCCATGATGCTGAGAAGGAAACCAATCACCTGGAGTTGATGCACATAGCCAAGGCGCCATGCAAGATGATCTGAAGCCACCGTTGTCACGGCAAGGGCGAGAGCAGCTAGAGAGCAAACCAGTGTCCAGATATCCATGGTGCTAACAACGCTTGCAGCAGTCTCTCTGCCAAAGTGGTCAGGGGCATCGAGTAGTCGACGCCGATCGAGTTCGCTGTCGTCACGCATTCCTCGCTCCGTAAGATCCGAGAGAGCAGCCATATGGTCAGGCTGCTCCAAGACTGATAGCTGAATGCCGCGAGCATCTCCAGAGACAGACTTGTTTTGGGCCATGATTGAAAAGGACTCGGACCGAGCTAAGAGACACCAGGGAGATAGGACAGAGGTCACTGCGACAGGGTAGCCGACTATTGCTTAGGGTCAGACACTGTGACTCTCGTGATGAAGTACTGACTGCTGGCGGACTGGGTCCTGTACTGCTGCCTCGTCAAGGATTCGATAGCCGGCAAGACCCACTGGGAGCTCACCTGTGTTGTATAGTCAAATTGATGGGACAAGGAAGAGCAAGCTCTGACCGCAACCTATGCAGAAGCAATGCAGTGGAGCTGTGGCTTAGCAAAGACGACGATCCTCAGCCCACCAATACATATGTACTTTGAGGCACCTCTTTCTCTATGAGGCGGGAAGACTGCGTCGCGCGGTCAAGCTGAAACGGTCCACGCTGCAGACGAAGAGGCTGTGATGCGGTCAGCGACATTCTATGGGGCCTGGAGGCGAAGTGCGAAGCGTGAGCTACGGAGTCTTGGAGGCAGCGACTCGGCCGACTATGGCAAATGGTTATGACAACACCGCAACCATCCACACGAGTTTGTAAGCTTCATTGGCATAATGCTCTGCATTTTACAAGCTTCGTTTTCGATAGATGACCGAAAGCATGCACACATGTGATCTCTCCGCTACAGCAACACGTCAAAACGGCTGAGCTTTGGATCTACGCAAGCCGGATCTAAATCCGCTTAACAACGCCAAGGTTTTCTGACGACCTTTGCAAGCGGATGGTAGAAAGTGAATGATCGCTGCAGGCCATAAGAATCTTGTAGAAGACTTGCCCGACGCCAGTGGTGGACTTAGGCAGCCTGTAGAGGAGGCGGCAACAATGCTTTCTCCACATTAGCGGCTGACACTGCTATCAACCTAAAGCTCTCGAAGCTGTCAACAGATTGTCGGCTCGCCGGTGTGGTAGACAACGGAACAGTGGTTGAAAGGCTCTTGTTGTTGCTAATCATCTGGAAGGCGCCCTACAGGGCGGTCGCGTCTTTCGAAAAGGCGGAATCAGGCCGCGCCTTGAGGCTTCCCGTTTTTGTTCTCCTTGACAAGCATCATCGTGCAACGACGGACCACTCAGACCTGCATACGTAGTCGAATCTCTGATCTTCTACCTACGCATATTTCGACGAACTCGCTATCAACATCGCAGCAAGTGCAGTAGAACCTATCAAATGCGCTGCTCGACAGGTGCGCGCCTCGTCTTTGCGAACAACCAGGTCGGCGTCCATATTACCGCTGCCATATGCGACAACAGCAATATCATTCCGAAGGAATATGGTGATCAGGGTATTACAAACTCGAGTCTGAGGTATGGTCATTGGAGCGCCAAGCGGTACCCCGTACTGAGGCGGCTGGCGAGCGGATCGAGATACTCTATCCGTCCTCCGCCTACAGCCCATGCACTGTTGGACTGCCAGATTGTGGCGGAGCTCGGTAAGAACATCGGACAGTACCATCCTTCTGGTCGCTTAGGCATGTGAAGCTTAACAATGCAAGTGAGGTCAGCTAGCGTTTACCTCAACGGGTAGAAGAACTACGCGCAAGTACAGACCCATCTTTTTTCCCGATCCATGTATGCCCTTTCCTAGTTTTACTAGCAGACGATAGGAGCAAGCGAGAAGCCTCGCGCTATTCCGGTGACCTTGAACCATACAAAAGGCACTGTCCATGCGGGCAGCCTGCCAGGTCCAGTCTCGCCATGCGAAGTCAACTCAGCTTTCATACTCCAAATTGCTCGAACACTCCTGGTCTGGGACTGGTGTAACATACAGCGACACCCGGACGTCCACGTACTACTGGCCCGCAGGGAAGATATTTGGAGGGTCCGACCAGAATGTGCCAACGTTCTCCTGACCCTCCAAAGAATCTCAACGCTCTCAACCGGACTACCTACCACTATGTTCGATTTTCCAGTCGGCGAACATAGCCCTGGTATGGATGCCTACCGCAGCACGAGTCTCTTCCAACCCCATCGCACCCGCCAGGCGATTCGAGACGCTCATGCGAGGAAGGTCCAGCCACTGATGGGCATGTACTTGGCCGTTAGCAGCGTCCCAGTTGGTCGTTTGGTGGCACCGCTAGTCTTCGATGCCGTCTGGATTGACTGGAAACACTCTTTATGCAACGTTGAGACCATGACCACCATAGTGCACGAGATCATGTTCATGAGCGAAGGTCGTACGATCCCATTTGTGCGGATCCCTGGACACGACCATGCCAGTATTGGCTACGCGCTCGATGCCGGCGCCAGCACCATTGCGCCACAAGTCGATACGGTCGAGCAAGCCCGTCACATCATTTCCGCAGGCAAGTTCGGCTCGAGGAAAAGAGGCACACGTAGCCCACCTCCCTTTCGCCCCTTGCCAGGTATTACGGATCTTCCGTACGACAGCGACAAGACTCTGTACGAGAACCTCAACGACCAATCTACGATCGTGATTCAAGTTGAGACTCCCGAAGGCATCAACAACCTTGATGATATACTGACGGCCTGCCCGAAGATCAATGCGGTGTGGCTTGGAACGTTGGTCTGCCATGTATCTATGGACCTGCCAGCCAACTTCGGCGTGGGAATGAACCGGAGTGGATTGAAGCGCAAACCCAGTACGCCGCGACCATGAAGAAGCACAACAAGCCCAAAGTTGGCTTCGCATTAGATCCCCCACAAGCGGTGACTGCGATGGGAGAAGGCAAGTCGTTCCTGATCGTCGCTGCGGACGTATTGGCGATTGTTGGCTTCACTCGAGACTTGGCTACTGCTAGAGAGCTGCTTCCGGCTCGAAGTGCTTCCGAGCAGAACGGCGAGGCGTAAGAACATTGCGGCTAGGGCGAACGACGCTCGTAATTACGCTTCGTCGCTGCCTCCCTGTTCCAATAGCAAGCTCATCAGCACCCACGAAGCGATACGGCTGCACAAAACGTAGCACGTCTGCGGGCAATAGGGGTTTCTGTGCTGATCTGATATTCATACATGGAGGCTCGCTATCGCAGCCATCCATACCGTAGTCTAGAGCCGTATCATCTCTACGAGGACACTCTAGTCGGGCATCAAATCACACATGAAGCCTGCCGGACAATGTTTTAAGATCATCTCTCCATACCTCAAGCGCTTAGCTATATCGACCGCTGCGAGATCTTTTTGCACATAAAGAGTAACCCTTCGGCGTTGTACGCGACAGACTGACCGCTGAGATCTGTGAGTCAATGCCTCATCGATATCGCAGCCTATGTGGCGCATTGTCATTCCTTCGTGCCTCCGACGGATGTTATCCCGGACAGCCGGGCTTTTGAAGCGGCCGAGCGAGCACCCGGAAAGCCGCACCTCTCATTCCCAGTGCGGCCCCGTGACGGACATCTTCAATGCACGCTCGAGGCACGACAAGATGGTCTGCATATATAGAGCCAAGAGGATCTCTCTTACGGTTTGCGCGTGCCCAGCTGCCGTGTGCTTTTGCCAGATCGCTTTCGGAAAATCGTCCGACAGGCATCTCTGTTCGCGTTTCCCTTGCGAAGTGGCAACTGAGATCAACACATCTTAAACAGTTCCAACTCAATACCACAACGTCCCCCTCGGTATGACGACAACGACAATGTCCGCCATGCGCGTCCTAATAAGCGGCGCAGGCATAGCCGGCCCAACTCTAGCCTACTTCCTAGCC
>Ga0058704_10001479_pt1 | contig 10964 bp, 6 predicted proteins | sample AgamicMgSfe_FD_71363 | JGI IMG/M metagenome (GOLD analysis project Ga0058704, IMG submission 71363) | Agave microbial communities from Guanajuato, Mexico - Mg.Sf.e | ecosystem: Host-associated > Plants > Phyllosphere > Phylloplane/Leaf | place: Guanajuato, Mexico | collected 2012-05-30 | reverse complement strand
TCCCATATCTAGCGTTGTATGAAGTGCATTCTCTGACAGGACACAGGTACCCGGCCGAGTACGTTAGAGGCATTGTCCGAACTTAGCCTCGAGTCTCTTACGTGACCATCTTCGGCGATCTTTCGTCAACACACCATTGTAGCAGGCTCCGACTACTCGTACAGTATCCATGCGCACTGTGGTATTCGTTTCATGCCGCGTGGGTGGCAATACCTCTCTAAGGAATGCCGTACTATGCATGGTGCCGCAATAAGTGCATGTGCGCCTCAAGTGCATACCAGCGGTGAACTGGAACTGGATTCGGGTGCAAGTCTGTCCAGTTGGTGGCATCACAGTAACGACATGTGTTTCCCGTAACCTTGGTGGCAGCCTTCTGATTACGGCGATCCTGTCTTACTGCTTCGAGCGACTCAGGCAAGGAAGTCAACGCATGGGACACGGACTTTCTCCTGCGGCTCTCCACACCTCAGATCGTTGACCCGTAGCATCGTCTCGTCTCTCTACGGTTTCGCCTTCGAGCCCTCCAGCCGCTGAACTGAGTTTACTTCCGTCTATCAATAGCATGGTCGGAGTTTCTTGTGCTGCTCTCTAAACGATATTGCGCTTGCCGCACGAGTGGGCCTTGCGGCTGCCGCTGCACATCGACATCACTATCATTCCTCAACGTCAGGAACATGGATGATGGCTTGCTTGTTACATTTCCGGCCTCTTCTCCAGTGGTCATGGTTAGTCCGCTGTATCAATGCTTCGCGAAGATCCGTAGCCGGCACCCACGAGGCTTCATTGAGTAATCGCCCGATCTGTGCTCCAACAAGCCTTACATGGACGTCTGCTATCTGAGTGAATATATACTACTTCCCCTGTCCCTGTGTATCTCCTGTTTCTTCTCTCATCACCTGTTGTTTCGAGTAGTCCAGCCCACTTCTCGATCGACCATTACCATCTTTCGGTCAAGTCCAGTATTGCTTTTAGCCCAAAGCATCACTGTTTCCTGTCCTTCATACCTATTCCATCACCTATTCATTTTCTCCTTGATCTTCGATTATCCAATCATTCGAACCATTAAGACAGCAAATTCAATATCCCACGAAATCCTCTTCTAATCTAATTCTATACAAGCAAGATGTCCAACGTTCTGGTTTTTGGCGACGAGACCGCCGAGCAGTACCCACTGCTTCGGAAGGTTGTCCTCCGCTATCAAAATGCTTTGGTCATGTCCTTTCTGGAACGTGTCAGTGTTGTTCTGCGCGAAGAGATCAAGCAACTACCCCGTACTCAGCGCGAGCTCATTCCCGACTTCCTGACCGTCTCCAACCTGCTTGAGGCCTACCAGGAGAAAGGTCTGAAACTTCCCCAGATCGAGAGCTCCATGGTCTCAATTGCCCAACTCGGCCACTACATTGGGTGAGTACATCCGCGAATCCTCGGATGCTTGTGCATGAGCTGACATCAATAGTTACTTTTCGGAGAACCCTTCTGAGCTGCCATCTGTAGCGAACACTCGCGTTCTTTCCCTGTGCACCGGCTCTCTTGCCGCTGCTGCCGTCGTCTCGGGAAAGACGATTGCCGATCTTGTTCCTTTGGCGGTAGAGACTGTTCGTATCGCCTTCCGCGTTGGAAACTGCGTCAACAATGCGAGAAATGTCCTCGAGAACACCGCTGCAGACAACGCAAGCTGGTCCACCATCGTTGCGGGTGTCTCTGAGCAAGTCGCTCAGGAGGCTCTTGATGCATACCACTCTGAGAAGCAAATCCCCGCGTCCAACCGTGCCTATATCAGTGCTATCAGCACTATGGCTCTTACCATCAGCGGTCCTCCATCGGTCACCAAGCGCGTCTTCGCTGAATGTGAAGCCTTGAGCCAATGCCACCGTGTCTCCATCCCAATTTATGCTCCTTACCACGCCGAGCACCTCTACAATGGTGCAGCATTGGCCAAGATCCTCAGCGCTGAGACTCGTGAGATTCTCAAGTCCTACCAGCCACGCTCTCTCGTTCACTCTGCCTCCACCGGAAAATGTTACGTGGCAGAGAACACCTTGGGACTTGTTGAGCAGGCTCTGGCTGACATGCTCCGTTCTCCTGTCCGATGGGACTACCTTCTCGAGGAAAGCGTGTCGCAGGTCACTGCCAACAGCAGCGCCTCCGTCACCGTCTTCGCGATTGGTGCGACCAACGTGACAAACAGCCTTGTTTCCGCCATCAAAGCCGGTGGCCAGTCGACTGTGTCCTCCGTTGACTCCAGTATCTGGTCTGCCCCTGAGGAGGTTTCTTTTGGTCGTACGCAGAACGACAAGATTGCCATTGTGGGTATGGCCGGTCGTTTCCCCAGCGCCGCTAGCCATGAAGCCCTCTGGGAGCTTCTTGAGAAGGGACTGGATGTCCACCGTAAGGTTCCATCTGACCGTTTCGACGCCGATGCCCATTGCGACCCTTCCGGCAAGGGAAAGAACAAGTCGCACACTCCATTCGGGTGTTTCATCGACGAGCCCGGCATGTTCGACCCTCGCTTCTTCAACATGTCTCCCCGAGAGGCTGCTCAGACTGACCCTATGGGCCGCCTAGCTTTGGTCACTGCCTACGAGGCGCTCGAAATGTCGGGATACGTTCCCAACCGTACTCCTTCTACCAAGCTTCACCGTATCGGCACTTTCTACGGCCAAACTTCTGATGATTGGCGTGAAATCAACGCTGCTCAGAACGTCGACACGTACTACATTACCGGTGGTGTCCGTGCATTCGCTCCTGGTAGAATCAACTACTACTTCAAGTTCAGTGGTCCGTCTTACTCCGTCGACACTGCCTGCTCGTCGTCGCTTGCTGCCATCCAGCTTGCCTGCACTTCGCTCTGGGCTGGTGACTGCGACACTGCATGCGCCGGTGGTCTGAACGTTTTGACCAACCCTGACATTTTCTCCGGTCTCTCCAAGGGTCAGTTCTTGTCCAAGACCGGTAGCTGCAAGACCTACGACAATGCCGCCGATGGTTACTGCCGTGGTGATGGTTGTGGTACTGTCATTCTGAAGCGATACGAAGATGCCATTGCTGACAAGGACAACATCCTTGGTTCTATCTTGGGCGCTGCCACCAACCATTCTGCCGAGGCCGTCTCCATCACTCACCCTCACGCTGGAGCTCAGGAGTTCTTGTACAAGAAGGTTCTCGCCAACGCAGGCGTTGATGCGCACGAGATTAGCTACGTGGAGATGCACGGTACCGGTACTCAGGCTGGTGACGGTATCGAAATGACTTCCGTCACCAACGTATTCGCTCCTCGTCACCGTCGTCGCACGCCCGAGCAGACCCTCCATCTCGGTGCCATCAAGGCCAACATTGGTCACGGTGAGGCCGCCTCCGGTATCAACTCGCTCATCAAGGTCATGATGATGATGAAGAAGAATGCCATCCCTGCCAATGTTGGTATCAAGGGCGAAATGAACAAGACGTTCCCCAAGGATCTTGGCGACCGTAACGTTCACATTTCTAAGACCCAGGTTGATTTCCCTCGCAAGGGTGCCGCTAAGCGCAAGATCTTCCTCAACAACTTCTCCGCCGCTGGTGGCAACACTGCTATCCTCCTCGAGGATGGTCCCGTTCGTGAAGCTCCCAAGGCTGTTGACCCTAGAGGAACCCTCCCAATCACGGTCACTGCTCGTTCTATCGCATCTCTCAAGAAGAACATCGAGAACCTCCAATCGTACCTGGCGGCCAACCCTGAGACCACTCTGACGAGCTTGTCATACACCTCCACTGCGCGTCGCATCCAGCACAACTACCGCGTCGCTTTCCCTATCGCCGACATCGCTAAGGTCAGTGATGCACTGCAGGCGCAGGTCAAGGACACTTACAGTCCCGTCCCAATGGTCCCTACCAAGACGGCTTTCTGCTTCACCGGTCAAGGATCGCAGTACACTGGTCTTGGTCAGAAGCTGTATGAGGATCTTGCGTCGTTCCGTGATGACATTGATCAGCTCGACAACCTGGCTCAAATCCAAGGCCTGCCATCATTCCTCGAGCTCTTGGACGGCACTGATGTGCAAACCCTTTCCCCTGTCAAGGTACAGTTGGGAATGGCATGCATTCAAGTCGCCCTTGCTCGCATGTGGGCGTCTTGGGGTGTCACTCCTACCGCCGTCATCGGTCACAGTCTCGGTGAATATGCCGCACTTCACATCGCTGGTGTTATCTCTGCAAGCGACATGGTCCTGCTTGTTGGTCGTCGTGCCGAGCTTCTCGTCAAGGACTGCACGCCTCACACCCATGGTATGCTCGCAGTCAAGGGAAGCGCCGAGGCTATCCGAAGTGCTCTCGGCTCCAAAATGACCGAGATCGCCTGCATCAACGGCCCTGAGGAGACTGTCCTCTGTGGCAGTGGAGAGGATATTGCAGCCGCTAATGAAGCTTTGGTATCTCGCAACTTCAAAGCAACAAAGCTCAATGTTCCTTTCGCCTTCCACTCCGCACAGGTCGACCCTATCATGGAGTCCTTCAAGTCAGTTGCGTCCTCGGTTGTCTTCAACAAGCCCGCGGTCCCTGTTCTCTCGCCCCTCTCCGGAGATGTCATCCGTGAGGCTGGAATCATCGGCCCCGAGTATCTTGCTCGTCACGCAAGGGAGACTGTGAACTTCTGGACTGCCCTGACCACTGGTCAGAAGGAGAAGGCCTTCGATGAGAAGACTGCATGGCTCGAGGTCGGTGCCCACCCCGTCTGCTCCGGTATGGTCAAGGCGTCTATTGGTGCCATGATTACCGTCCCATCCCTGCGTCGCGGAGAGGATGCTTGGAAGACTATCGCTACCAGCATGTGCGCTCTCAGCACTGCAGGTGTTGCGATCAACTTCGACGAATACCACCGCGAGTTCAACGATGCCCAAGAGCTCTTGACTCTCCCAACTTACAGGTTTGATGACAAGAAGTACTGGCTCGACTACACCAACAACTGGACCCTTACCAAGGGCGAAGCTCCAGTCGCAGCACCAAAGGCTATTGAGGCTCCTCAAGCTGTTCCAGTCGTGGAGAAGCCTGCGAAGCGCCTTTCCACTTCTTGCCAGAAGGTTGTGTTTGAGGAGTTCGAGGCCAACTCTGGTACTGTTGTTGTACAGTCCAACGTTGCCGAGCCTAACCTGTTCGCTGCCGTTAGTGGTCACTTGGTTAACAACACACCTCTTTGCCCGTCGTCCCTCTACGCAGACATGGCCTTGACTGTGGCAGACTACATTTACAAGCAGCTGCGTCCGTCCGCCCCAGAGATTGGTATCAACGTGGCCACCATGGAGGTGCCCAAGCCCTTCATTGCCAAGTTCGACCAACCTGCTGAAGGACAACACATCCAGCTGGAGGCCAAGGCTGATTTGGAACAAGGTGTTGCTCACCTCAAGTATCGCAGCGTTACTCCCGATGGAAAGCTCATCCAGGAACATGCTCACTGCACCGTAAAGTACGAGGACATCTCTACTTGGCAAGAGAACTGGGAGCGTATCAACTTCATGGTCAACTCCCAGATTGACGTGCTCAAGGAGAAGTCGAAGAACCGTGAAGCTCACGTTATCCAGCGTGGAATGGCTTACAAGCTCTTCAAGTGCTTCGTCGACTACGACGAGAAGTATCGCGGCATGGAAGAGGTCATTCTGAACAACAAGACCACTGAGGCCACTGCTTCGGTTCAGTTCCAGACCAAGCCAGAGCACGGTGACTTCTTCTGCGCTCCTTACTGGATTGACAGCATGGCACACATTTCTGGCTTCATTGTCAACGCCACTGATCTCGTCGACTCGGACATCAATGTCTGCATCTCTCACGGCTGGGACTCTATCAGAATCTCCAAGAAGATGTCTGCCGACAAGAAGTACCGCTCTTACGTCCGCATGCAGCCCAAGCCCGGCAACGTCTTCGTCGGAGACGTCTACGTCATGGAGGGCGAAGACATTGTTGCAGTTGTCGGCGGCCTCAAGTTCCAGCAGATCCCGCGCCGCGTTCTCAACACCTTCTTGCCTCCTCAGCAGAAGGCTGGTGCCCCCGCTGCCGCTGCTCCAGCAAAAGCCGCTGCGGCCAAGCCTGCCGCTCCCAAGGCTGCTGCCCCCAAGGCTGCTGCCCCCAAGGCTGCTCCCGCACCCGTCCAGGCCTCCAAGCCTGCTGCCAAGGTGCAGAAAGCTCCTAAGAAGGCCGCTGCGAAGAAGCCTCAAGGTGCAACTGTCAGCTCTCGTGTCATGCAGATCATCGCAACCGAGACCGATGTTGATCAGTCCGAACTGGTTGCAGAGGCAGCTTTCGAGAACCTCGGTGTTGACTCTCTCATGTCCTTGACCATCTCGGCCAAGTTCCGTGAGGATCTTGACATGGAGATCAGCTCCACTCTTTTCACCGACTACCCTACCGTTGGTGAGATGAAGAAGTACTTTGTCCAGTTCGATGGTGCATCTGGTCCTGTCGAGGAGGATGACTCCGAGTCAGACTCGGACTCTCCTGGCGATTCTGCGACTCCTTACGAGGACGCCAGCACACCCGCCAGCTCCGCACCCAGCTCCGCACCCAGCGATGCTGGAAAGCCAGATGTAGACTCACCGACTCGCGAGATTCCAGACTCCGAGGTGGGCGAGGTCAGCTTGGCCCGTCACATTATTGCCCAGGAAATGGGTGTCGACATTTCAGAAATCAGCGACCAAGCAGACTTGGCTGAGTTGGGTATGGACTCGCTTATGAGTTTGACCATTCTTGGTGAACTCCGTGAGAAGACTGGAGTCGATCTACCTTCGACATTCTTGGCCACCAACGGCTGTGTTGAGGACATCGAGAACGCTCTCGGCATGCGCCCTAAGCCAAAGGCCAAGGCAGCTGCCCCAGCCGCTCCCAAGGCGGAGAAGAAGGAGAAGTCTCCTCAGTTGGACAAGGTCAATGCCAAGTTGAGCGACATCTCTCAGTACCCCCCTGCGACATCTGTCCTCCTCCAAGGCAACGCGAAGACCGCCACCAAGAAGATCTTCTTCCTCCCTGACGGTTCGGGATCTGCCACTTCCTATGTGAGCATTCCCAACATCGGTCCTGATGTTGCTGCCTACGGTCTCAACTGCCCCTTCATGAAGACTCCCGATGACTGGCAGTGCGGTATCGAGACTTGCTCCATGATTTACCTCGCGGAGATCAAGCGTCGTCAACCTCAGGGCCCATACATCATTGGTGGTTGGTCAGCCGGAGGTGTTATTGCATACGCCGTGGCACAGGCTCTCCTAGCCAACAACGAGAAGGTCGAGAAGCTTCTGCTGCTTGACTCGCCTTGCCCCGTCAACCTCGACCCTCTGCCAGCACGTCTCCACGTCTTCTTCAACGAGATTGGTCTGCTTGGTACTGGAGACCCATCCAAGACACCTAAATGGTTGCTTCCTCACTTCACTGCTGCCATTCGCTCTCTTTCCGACTACGAACCTCAACCAACCTTGAAGCCAATTCCTACCTATGCCATCTGGTGCCGCGAAGGTGTTGCAGGTAACCCTGGTGACCCACGCCCTCCCCCAGCTGAGGATGAGGACCCAGCGCCTATGAAGTGGCTACTCAACCACCGTACCGACTTCAGCGACAACGGTTGGGGTCAGCTTTGTGGCAAGGAGAACATGAAGTACGGCGTCATGGGAGGTAACCACTTCTCGATGATGAAGGATCCTCACGTAAGTTGATTGATGACTATGTCCAAGAAAGTATTCAAGCTAACCAATACATCAGGCTAAGGACCTTGGTCGCCTTATCGGAGAGGGCTTGAAGATGTAAATTCGTTCCATCCGCGCATGAAGACTGTCACCAGCAGGATGTGGTCGGGTAGTCACCCTTGGGCTGAGGTTGATTGCTTCGTTCACGTTCTGCAGTAGCAGTTTGTATGGGAGGATGACGAATACGATTTGAGGCTTGGGCGAGCACCACGTTGGATTCCATATTCCTTCCACGGCATCACACTTGGATGGTTTTTCTTTTTGACATACAAGATCTTTTTTCTTTCTTATCAACGGCCATGGTATAGGACCATGGGGGCATAGATGGGATTGATCTTTACACGCTGGTTCTTTAATCATCTCGGAGTTTAGCCTTTTCGCCTTATGCAGAAGGCTTCTTGTCCAGCTTAGTACATAGTGTCTTAGATTATTCCTTTAGCAATTTCATACTATATTTTCACTTCAATCTCTTCGCAATCTCCTCCTCTACTTTCTTTCTCATCATCCCAGAAACACTTCAACGCAAAGCCTACGACATTTAGGAGGTTTACCTTTTCATCTAGGCTGATCGTATCGACAAACTTATTTGGCTAAGCAGATTGTTGAGCGCCCTCAACATGTCAAGAATGAATGATGCGTAGGGATCATCATACGTTACTCGGTATCATGGTAGAGCGCAAAAGCCAGTCAATGCACAACCAACCTCCCGTACCAGATTTTCGACGAGTATCTCAACGGGCATGGCTGGTGCAGTAGTCCATGACGTCCTTTGTCGAACACAATCCTGGTTATAGTTTTATCCCCTGGCAAACTCATTTCTTTCAGATCGACTGGTCGTGGCTTGGAGCTTCGTCGAAGTAAAAGTGCTTGTGTGTGGCGCAAGAGGCAGCAGACCAAAAACGGTAAATACATTGCGGATCCGCGTTCCCTCAAAGTCCCGCATGTGTAGATTGCGGATCCTGTGTCGCGAGTAAGGTGGTTGAAAAGGTTTCTTGGTTTGCATGCATACTTGCTCAACGACACCATGCAAGGCTGTTGCTGACACGAACGAACTATTGAATGAAGGACCATACGAGTGGGTTATCTGTTTTTGGTGCTCCCTCGTACTTTGACAAGATAAGCGATCCGTCGTCCTTTCTGCGAGGTGGGCGTTTCTGCTGCACAAGGTGAGGTTGGATTAAGGTGGATTCAAGCGCAGCGAATAATGATCCTAGCATCTCTGCCGTTGATCCGATCTGGGTCTTGGCAATCGAGTTGTTCTTGAGTGGTTGGTGCGTTTACACTGCTGGATTTGTGGTCCGCCGTACAATAACATTACAAACAGGACAAACAAACCGAGCTTTATCGATAACAATAATAATGTCCAGCGGATGGCTTCACTCACGTGCGATGCTAAAACAGACAGATATCCGTTGTGACCATCATGGCTTCGACAACAGCACTGGGGTACGTGTTGCGCCCAAACAAGCGAAGAAGACGAAACCAGTTTTGGCTCACCGGTCCAGCAGTAGCAAAGACGCGCCCAGCAATCCACGAGGGATCCCGTACGCACCATTCGTCGATAATGTGGAAGACTATGTCACCAGCCGCGCCGATGTCGAGGGCACGCTCAAGACATTCCAGGAGATGATTTCGTACGTCTAGTCTGTGAGCAAAATGGGGAAAGAGAACGAAGGACAAGGACAAGAACAGGAACAAGCGCTTGGCTCGCGAAGAGGCGTGGACAGGGAGGGGGGGAACCAATGCTCATGTCTGTCTCGCAGGAAATACCAGTTCATGGAGGTCAACACACAGCGACGGGCCGCCGGACTGAGGGATAAAATCCCGGATATACAAAAGACGCTCGAGACGGTCCAGTTTCTCAAGATGCGCAAGGTGCGTCTCTCCCTCTGCGCGAAATGCATGCTTTCAGTCTCACTTGCGTCTCACTTTCCTCCTTGGAATATCTCGTCTTTGACTGACCAACCGTCTTCCCACTCTGTAGCCCGACGCGGAACCCATCGAGACCTTTTTCGAACTCAACGACACCCTGTTCGCGAAAGCCCAGGTCCCACCCACGGAGGAAGTCTTCCTATGGCTCGGCGTGAGTTTCTCCCTCTCCCACAGACCTTCAGAAACAAGATTGTGCAAGATTAGCGGTTTGCTGACGTCTATCTATGGCCAGGCAAACGTCATGCTCGCATACCCCATCCCGGAGGCGGAATCGCTCCTGACGTCCAAGCTCGAAGCAGCAAAGTCTGGCCTGGAGAACTGCGAGGAGGACCTGGATTTCCTCAGGGAGCAAATCACGGTCCGTGTTTTCTCCTCATAGTGTGATATCGTGCTCGACTCGACTGACATGTCGTAATCTGCAGACTCTGGAGGTTGCGACGGCTCGCGTGTATAACTGGGACGTCGGTCAGCGGAGAAAGGAGAAGCTCGCTGGAGGCGGATCGAGAGATGGCGAAGGTGTGGACGAGCCAAATGGTTGAAGCGACGCAATGGGGCCTTGAGAAAGGTCGACATGGTGTCAAAAGCGCTTCCATCATCATGAGCCTCTCGAAAGGCCAGTCGATTGGATTCTGTACTTCCCGTATCCCTTGGGGAAATCTAGACATACGTTTACCATGAGCAAAAAGCATTATAACAGCGCTTGGACTCTCTATGCAGATAGAGATCTTATAGCCCCATGAGCCTGAAACGGAGATCTCGCAATGTGGAATCGAAAGTCCGTGAGCTCCACGACGACCGGATCAATCCATCAAAACGCCAGCATATCAGCGAGATCCCTCCTCCTACCATCCCGTACCTTCCTCCTCTTATTCGCCACAAGCCCTCTCTCCCCCAGCCCCTGCCTCTGCGCGCACGTCTGCCCCTCATCCTCACCCATATACTCCAAAACAGAATCATCCCTCTCAAACCAAGCCACGTCTCGCAAAGTGACCCTCCGCCTCGCACTCGCACTCGTCGTCTCCCTTCCCAAACACACATTCAGAAGCGGTACTCTACTCGCATCACCTTCTCGAGCCGCACCCGCACCCGCTGCGGCTGAGATGTAATCTCTAGTCAAACTAAACCAGTCTCCATACGCCGCACCCGTCTCGTGCAAGTGGTCCTCGAGGAACCGGTAGAACCCGCCGCTGGCAGCACAGGCAAGTCAGCACACGCATCTAGTGCACGGTACAGCATTAGCAGTACACACCCAGACCGTTTCCAACCCCCTCCAACCACAGATCCCATCTCGTGCCTATGCATTCCACACAAAGACACGCACACTGCCTCCAAAGC
>Ga0058704_10001478_pt1 | contig 10970 bp, 13 predicted proteins | sample AgamicMgSfe_FD_71363 | JGI IMG/M metagenome (GOLD analysis project Ga0058704, IMG submission 71363) | Agave microbial communities from Guanajuato, Mexico - Mg.Sf.e | ecosystem: Host-associated > Plants > Phyllosphere > Phylloplane/Leaf | place: Guanajuato, Mexico | collected 2012-05-30 | reverse complement strand
CTTCCACACCGTCCACTTTCTGCAAGCTCTCACTATTGACCCCCAACTGCCAAGGATAGTGCCAAGCAGGCTTGGCCAGACACTGATTGCCCAGAGTCTGAGATATGGGTGTACTTCGTCTCCTTCCTGTAGGAGTAGAACAGCGAGGAGTGCAGAGGGGAAGATCGTGGCGCCGAAGAGGAAGGCCCAGCCGCAGCCGGCGAGGGAGTTGGTTTGGAGTGGTGGGTCTTTGGTAAGAGGTGGGGTGTCGATTGGAGATGTTTGCTCTGAGGGAGATGTTTGATCTGAAGGTGGGGGTTCGTCCGAGACCGATGTTTTCTCCGAAATTGATGTTTTGTCTGCAAGTAGTGCATCGTCGACGTACAGCGGCAGACCTTGGAGCGGTGCCATGGCTTCCTCTACGTTCTTCATGGTGGTTGTCGGAGGGAAAGTGCGGTTCAGATTGAGTCGATCTCTATCATGACTGAAACCCTGAAAAGTCAATGCTTGTAACTTGGTATCGATGTCGTGTGCTTTCTTGTCGATCGCCCGCTGCAGTCTCAGGCGTCCAATCGTCTGGAGAATCGCATCCTCGAGCGAGTAGCATTCGCATGTGTCTGAGCGGCTGCAATGAAGTAACCGCTGTCACGGAACAGAAGTCTAGGAGGCCGGGCAAGTGCCGTAAAGGTCCTGCTCATATAGAATTATTTTCTGTGATCGTGGGCGCTACGGCCAAGAATGAAGATGATGGCATGTATTGTCCTAGCATCGTCTCGCTCGACGTGTGAGTGTTCCCGCTTGGTCTACAAAGTCTGGCGCGAGAGCCTCCTGGCCAGTGTTTAGGTCCTCCGACTTCAATTTTTGTCGTTCACTCCTTGCAGTGATTCTCTCGTTGATGCAGAACCAAGTGACAGAAAGTCCATATCACTGTCCAGCATGCTGAATAATGGACTCACTGCTTCACATACGCCGTCTCACTCAAATAATCCTTATGCGGTCCCTTCACCTTATACTGAATGCCGAACCTACGCATCTCCTCACTCGCGTGGACGATTCTCCAGTCAAAAAAGCCCTGGTAGAAGTCCATCTCGCAAAGATGGTCACCGCGCCCAGTCCAGCCTCCCAGCGTCGCATCCAGTCCCATCTCGAGTTCCATATACAGGTAATCTGCTTCGTCGTCGGACACACTATGACCGGCGGCTTCATCATCACGAGGCTTGACGAACCAGATGGCGAGCTTGTCATTCTCCGTATCGTGGTGGTAAATGTACTTCTGGTTAGCCCGGAGGACAAGACCGGAATCTGTGTGCAGCTCTCCGGTCTCGTGGTAGAGATAGCTGGGGCCGGAGTCGGAGAGGGCAGGGTGTGGACTGAAGGTTGCGGTGCCAGTGAATTTGCCACAGGGATATGACGGGAGTTCCGAGGTTAGGCGGCGGTGGAGCGTCCATGTGCCAAGGAGGGAGTCGAATATCGTGGAAAGAGGCGCTGTTATGGCAGGGTTTGAGGTTGGGATGGATAATTGGCGTGCTGAGGCCTGTTCTGAGGGCGCATCTGTGTTTGTGAAATGGAAGGACTCCGCCGCTACGGTCGTTCCGGCTGATGGAGTTGGTAGAGGAGATTCGATATACGGCATATTGCGTGGTGTTTCGTAAGGAAGTGCTCTTCTTGTATTGTACTGTAACGCGACAGCGACAAGAAAAGATTAATGGCTCACGGTTCACGGTTCACGAATGAAAGCGAACAAACACTAGAGTGTCGCTAGAAGATATACAGCACAGGAAATGAGACGGAGGAAGGTTAATATAAGTCGAGCATACACACCGAGTCCGACCGGCTCCGCATGCCCCACCCATTTCTCGGACATGAAGGACGGACGCCACAGTACACCGATATGAACAGACAGTGAGAGCTTGACGTTTCTCAAATAGTGAGGCAGTCAGTTGCAGCTCATCTTCTGTCGCTAAAACATTGCTGTCTATCACAACACGCCGACGATCAGACGTCGGTTTAAGGTGTGCAGATCAGACGGGGACGGGAACGAGTCAGGACCCACCTCCATTGGACGCTTCGATTCGAACAGGCAAGCAGCCACGATCCTTCGCATACCTCTCAACACCTCCCCAGCATGATGCGTATAACATGAACGACTGGGCTACATCGCCATGGGCCACTAACAACGCCACTCCAAGCCTGTCGCCGGCTCCTCCGGCTTTTGCAAAGACCTCGCCTGCACAGGCCGCGCTCGGCTCTGGCTACTTCGATGGCTTCTCGAACGAGGCTGGATGGGCAGATACGGTGACTTCAGGCGCGGGCGCCATCGGCGGCGCAGAGAACACCGTGGGATTGCAGAGTCCACGGCCGATTGCGAGTCCGGGACGCGTTGCGAACGGGAAGGGAAACAGATATATCAGGCCTATATTGTCAATCTGGGATACACAAGAGGTGGAAGAGAGTGATTCCGAAGCGGTTGGAGGGGCAATTGGTCAACTCGATGAGGTGCCTGGACTGGAAAGGAAGGAAGACACAGATCAAGTCGTGGTTGCGAACGGAATACCTGGAGCCTTAGAAGATCACTGGAATACTGCTGGAGTCGAGAATGGACTCCGTATAGACATGGAGGATTCGTCGCGAGGGGATCCCAGTAAGACTGGAACGCTACACACGCCACGGATCGAGGCCCTCCAAGCTGAAGATGTGGATATTGTCAGCCATACAGAACAAGATCAGTCTGGTCTTTCATCCGCCGCTGACCTCCCAACTCATGATGGTATCACACCGAAATCTGCTACAGACGGAGGCCATGCGACAGATAGCGTACTATTACCCTCCAGGTTCCCACACTCAAAGGTTGTCTTCCCAATCGACCCCGATCTGCTCGCTAAATTTATCGAACGCAATACCGATGCGGCTGATCTTGAACTCCCCATGCTGGATTCGATCATCACGACCTCTTCTCAGCGCAAGGCGCAACACCGACTGACCCGACCATATACTCTTCGCCAATACAGCCTTGGCGAGTTCGAGAACTACAGACGTGTCACCTGGGGCTCCTCCATCATCCACGACGAGGTCATCAACATTGTCGGCAAGTGGATCGCGAAAGACCGAGCATCTGGAGGTGGAATGTTCGATGCCACACTGGCTAACAGAAGCGGCAATTTTGGCTGGGGCAGTGAAGGCAAGCGCGACATGCAGAACCCTGAGGTCTCGGCTTCGAGTATACTGCTACCGAAGATAGCAGCGCCAAGTGGATTTAACTGGAGTAGCTCGAGCATGGTTCCATTGAGTCCTAGGAAACTGGGCGAGATTGACGATGAGTCACCACGGGCGTCAGAAGATATCAAACAAATGCAGCCACGGCAGCGAAGGACTCCGATTCGGAGGAAACCTAGGGCTGTTTCGGGAAAGTCAATGGCCTCCCCGAAGTCACCATCGATCACGAATGGTGCACGGACGGATAGTCTGGACGATCTGATATTCCCTCCGATTGGTGCAACGTCGCCTCTAGCTCAAGCATCAAACGAGGAGACTTCCATGAACCACTCTCTAGCTGCTGCCGAGGACGACTTCGGGATATTTGAGCAGAAGCCCGAACTTGATAGCGCGTTCGAGGACTTTGTCATCGCACCACCTCCTGCGATCTCATCACCAGTACCGAAGGGCAACGTATCTCAAGACTCGTTGCAGGTTGACAATGTACCAAGTTCAGATGATGGGCAGGTAGACGTGCAGCATCCTCGCTCGATATCGGAAACCACTGCTACAGCCACTGAAGTGACATCACCCTCAGTGCAGAGGACTCTGCCCTCATTATATAATGACGAGCTCGGATCACCTTCCATGCTTCACACAGAACGAGCTTCCCCAATCAAGGAGACTCTTGAAGATCAGTCTCTAGTCTTAGAGCCGAACGAAGATTTCGTTGACTTCGATGACTTTGACGCATTCGAGTCAGCGCCGCCGCTCGAGTATACGGATACACCTGATGAGCTACAGCCTACGCACGATGACAAACCTCGACTTGGCCAGCAGGCGCCTACACCCGAGACTGAAGGCTCACTGCAGCAGGGCTTCCGGGATGATATCGATATGGATTCAATATCTGCCCGGAGCTTGGATCACGAGGGAGTCGTCGAGACAGCTCTAGACGACTTTTCAACTTTCGAGTCGTCCTTACCTCCAAGTGTGCTCAGTGTTGACTCGCAAGCAGGCGTGAAAAGTACTTCGGCGGCATCGAAGTATGACACTGTGCTAGATGAAGCTATTCACTCGGAAACAATTATTGATAGTACGGAGCATCCAAATGAAGTCGAAGAGCACAATGGGAAGGCTAATGATGCCATTATGGCGGCAAACAAAGCGTTGGTCAAAGAGGGTGAGCCGTCAGTAGAGACACTACAATCAAGTTCTCCAGTACTAGCATCCTTTGAGCATTCAGTGGCGACTCAAGAAAGTCTACATCCTTCGCTCTCCCTCAACGATGAACCAGCAAAGTCTAGTGAGATATTTCCGGCTTTCGATGACTTCAGCATCTTCGAGACGTCAACAAATAAACCAACATCAAACAACTTCGCCGCAAGTCAAGCAGCGAGCATGAATCTCGATACCCATGACTTGACACCAACGCCAACCTCGCTCGACCACTCCGAGCATCTAGAATCAAAAGACGTCGATGACGACTTCGGCGCCTTCGAGGACGCCGTCTCCCCGGTCGCCTCAGCCACCGACATGGCCTGGCCTGTCCTGGCACCACCAACAATCCCAACTTCCTCCTCAAGCTGGAACATGCAGAATCGATTCAGCGTCCCTCTTACAGCACAGACGATGTCTTTTACGCCACTCATGCCGGATCTGGCACCACCTCGTGCGAACACAGCGCCGCCTTTAGATCTGTTCCCTGCTCCATCGACTCAACCTTTGAAGAGTGCCGTGGCCTCATTGCTGAGCACTACAGCCGCTCCGGCTCGTCCGTCTTCCGCGCTCGCGCTTTCGTCCTTGTCATCAGAGACGGAGGCCCTGCCGAAGCCTCAACCACCTCGAAACGCACAGATGATGCCCAGCAGACACCCCACGAGCTTTCCCGTCCCACTCTCGACCCAGAGTCGGAGCACAACCACTACCACAAGTCCGTCCAGTCTCAAGACCAAAGCGAAATCGACAGGCACGAAAGCCAACCCGCGCCACGACGCCGGTGACGCCATACTAGGGGTTCTCGCCTTCCTCGATGCAGAAGACGAGGCTGCAGACGATGCTGACACCGCTGAAGACGCTTTTAGTGCTTGGAGCAATGAGGCGGGCATGGATGGCGCGAGTGAAGCGTTGGCGTCTCAGAAGGAGGTCAGGAGGTTGAGGAGGGAGGAGTGGGTTGGTGAGAGGCCTGGTGAGAAGAAGGTGAAATCTGGCGAGGGAGAGCACGAAGTAGATCAGGAGGCGGTGCAAAGGGTTGTGGACGGATTACCGGATTGGAGGTATTTGTTGTAGGAATATGATGTGAAGGATGACTTGGATTTCCGTATATTGTATATGTTAAATTAACAAATGTAGAACACTTGTATAGTTCACCTAGGCTCCGTCGGGAATCCCATGGATTGATGAGTTGACTTGACTTGCAAAGTTCATGCTACCACCAGGAATAATCATCAAATACACACACAGGACAATCCTCTCATCTGCTGCTTCCCGAGTTGCATGTTCTGGACGTTAGGAATAATCCACCACCGAAACTCTGGTGTTTCATATTGGAACCTCAGCCACGAGTCCAGGAATCACACTCTTGGCGTATCCTGTACATTGGAGTCTCAGCCACGAGTCCAGGAATCACACTCTTGGCGTATTTGTGCTGTAGACAGTCGTGCTGAACGGCTCAAAGCGTGTCAAGATAGATGTGCTGCATCGAGCCACGAGGGCTGATAGACGCCGAGGCGAGTTCCTCTGACAGGCATTCTTTACTCTCTCGTTGATAATCTTGCATGTCTCATTCGTGTGCAAGCTAAACATGTACAATTAGCAGCCCATATGTACAGGTTGAAGCCCAAACACGCTCAATCGTCAATCGTCCTGTCAGGAGGACATACGTGTAGCATGCAGAGCTGCAATCGCCTGTCTCGACGGAAACACAGAAACGTGCAACAATACGTACAAAAGTTCCCCGGTCTCCAATTTCTCTCCACGTCCGAGCTTCACATGGTATTCACTGCCGTCGCCGCGGTGCCGAGAGCGAAGACGGACGAGCCGGCCTCGAGGAGCTCGTAGGCGTTGCACAGATTGGACTGGTATATCGTGCAGATGCCAGTAGTATTGTCATATTGTGCCGATGTCTGCACGTTTGGGTACGCTCCTAGGAGCTTTTGACACGCGGCAAGGCTGCCGGCGGCATGCACGGCTGAGCCTACATCATTGGGGACAACGGACATGTTTGGATATGTGTTGATGGTTGCGGTGAAGGATCTCTTCGGATAGATTTTGGTGCTGGGGGTGGTTGTGATGTTGACCGAGGTGAAGGGGCCGGTCGGTAGACTTGTGCAGTTTGGATACACTAGAGGAGATGACTGGTCGACTGGGAAGCTTGCAAGCACTTGCACATTGTCCACTTGGACTGTGCCGAGACAGTTTTCGGCGCGAAGCGACACCCAGACTCTGTGGTTCCTGGAGGAAGCCACGAACGTCGGCGCCAATGTAGCCATGTTCCAGGATCCGGCATACCCGCCCTGACTGTCGGGTGTCGTGTCGGATTGCATTATGATTCCACCAGCGGATGCAGCAGTGTAGCCATTGTTATTTTGACCGCCGGTCGCGGTGTCGATGCCGAATTGGAAGTTCAAATCGCCGCCCGAATCGATCAGGCAAGTCATGCCTGGAACCTGTGTATATTCTAACGTCATGGTATAGGCGATACCAGGCACAAGAGCCACTGGAAGCGACAGAGTCGCGTAGGCTCCGGACTGTGATACTGTGAGTTGTGCAGCTTGGCTGCTATCAAAGCCCGGAGACACTGATTGTGCCGTACCAGTTGCCTGGCCTGTCTGAATATTGTTCACAGCCCATGCTGAAATGGTGGTATCTTCAAATTCGCCGTATGGATAGGAAGCATCAGAGGGGACGGAGAGGTATGAAGTAGTCCTGCGTGGCTGTCAGTTATGCTCCTCGACATGGGTCGATATGCGTCGAATTGCTTACGTGAATGTGACCGTGGTGGTAGCAGGACCAGTGGGCACGCTATCAGACCCAGGAGCACTGGCAAGTAGCTGGACGTTGTCCACGAGCACTACATTGTTCGCTCCATCTGTCGACACATATATCGAAACATCGTAACTCGTTGAAACTGCGACGAACGGCGGGAACGTTATGGTGTACCAGGCCCCGACCGCATTTCCATTAGTATCAGTCGAATCGGAATTGTCGTAATATACGTCAAAGTTCACCGGGTTGTCACCCGATGCTAAGCCGTAGAGCATGCCGGAGAATTCTAGAGAGTCGGAAGATGTCTCGATAAAGTACGCGAAGGAGTAGGTGTACGTCAACCCTGGAACGACGGCCACGAGCATATCGACGCTGGGGTCGGAATCATCTCCTCCGTTGTCCCCGGCTAGATATGCGGCGTATTCACTGTTGTAGCCAGGCGATGTGATAATCTGCTGCCCGGTGCCGCTCACATCCCATGTAGACCAATCTCCAGTCTCGAAACCATAGTTGGGTCCAATTGCATTTAGAGGCACTACCAGTGTTGTTGTCGCCCTACAGATTGTCAGGAAGAGTGCGGTCAGAGATGCAAGGGCATACTTACGCAGTAGTCGCCGTTGTCATTGTCGGTGGAGCGGTAATAGTCGCATTGGCGCTGGTAGAGTGTGAGTTTGAAGGCGATCAAAGGTGGTTATGGGGAACATACAAGAACAAAGATACTGAAGTCATGTTTGCTGTCGCTACGTTTGAGCTCTCAACTGTGGTCATGGTGGTATTGACAAAGATGGGTGCTGGAGAGATGCTGTACCGATCGTCAGTGGACTAGTTTGACGAACCAAGTAGAGGCTCTCACTCACGTCGTTGTCGTGATTGACGTCGCACCGAACACAGTACCAATCGTCGTTGTCCCTGACACAACTTTTGTGATGACTTCTGTTACTGTCTGCTGCGTGACTGCCGCTCTGTACTTCGTGACAATTTGAGTAATAGTTGTAGGCTGATAATGTGTTCGTGTACGAGTACTGGAGATTGTGACTGCGTTAGAGGCCGTGGCAGCACAACCACAAATACCGGTAATGCTGGGGGGCGTCAGGGATCGCTTCGCCACGGCTTCTGTAGCTGAGTTGTCGCCAATGGTGGTTTCTGTAACAGTGGTTGTAGCTGACACTGTATAGGTGGGAGCGACAATGCTGAACATAGTCGTGGTCAAGGTGGCTTCAACTAAAGATGTCGCAATGTTTGTCACATTAAGGGTGGATGTTGTATCGTACTCAACTGTCTGATTGACAGTGAGAGCTGAAGATGATCGGTCAGCCACAGAGCTCAGGCTCTACGAAGTCTCGTTCTATGGAATACTCACCATCAATGAGAGTCAGTGTGGAAGTTACTATAACAATGCTTGGTTGCAAAGAGTCATCAGTCACGGTCGCGAAATTGGTAGCTACAGCTGTCACAGCTAAGAATGATTAGTTGTGGGTAATAGTTGAAGGCATGTGTTATGCAAACATACAAGCAATATCTGTGATGTGCGAGACGCGTGAAGCCGTGTGTTGCAAATCGAAAGTCGTCGTAACAAAGGATGTTAAGTAGCGAGTGGCAGTTCCGCCGGACATGGTAGTAGTTACTATCGAAAAGGTGTCAGTGATCAGCCATGTATGGCTCAACGTGCGAATGGGCTATACCATCAAAGTGTTCTGTGCAAACGCATGATTGTGGCACGGGCGCACATTGTTTCTGCCAACAACCAGTGTTGTAATAAGTAGTAGAATTGGCAACTGTGCTATTCGGAGAAGCAATGTTCATGGTGAGTAAGCTCTTGCTATAGAGCTGGCATGATTGGTCGTTGAAAGTGAAGCCGAAACTGATGCAGCCAGCCGTGTCATGACACACGTCCGCACAGCTGGTGAGGTCTGCAACGACAGAAGGAGCGCTCAATATTGCCACTCTTGACGCGTCGAGAGGACCAGGCCAGCCACATCTGAGATTTGGGTTTGGGCTCGGCTTGTGAACCATCTGGCAAATGCCTTTGGCATCGCTGACAGGCAAGAATGGATGAGCGCCAACACTGGCTATTGCTGCTAGAGCTAGGCAGAGTGAAGGGACGTGCATGGTGAGAAGTGGAGAAGAAAAAGAACGAATGACTGATTGAAAGCTGTGCCAGTGAGTGAGACTATAGATTGATATAAGATACCTCTGGCTGTAGCACACTGGAGGCCCTCGGCTAATCGAGTCTCCTCATTCTGCTGCTAGTGAAAGAGCCGTATTGGCAACAGACGGAGCCATAGGTATTCGCATGAACTAGATTGCAGAACTGCATCTCTTGCTCGTATCTCGAGGAGGTCGTGCAAGATTCGCTATGCCGGTAACCCGCACGCGCGGTCGAGCAGTTCGAGGAGCTCTTTCCGAAAGTGGGTGATGCTCCGTATAGAAGGCAGAAGGATAGAACATTTACCGTTCATTGGAGCCAAGGCAGCCTTGCTGTAGTACACGCTGCTACTGCCTGAGAGAACATACTGTACGAGCTGAAAAGAAGAAGCGAGATGCCTTCCGAACCTTGATAGTGTCGGCGAGCTCCCGTATAGACGGCCGACGAAGGCAGCACCGGTCTTTGCCAGTGCGGTAATACTGGCAGCAATGGTGGAAGCTCTTCTGCCACCTTCCTAAACAAGCAGTATGCAAACACGAGCTGAAAAAGCACACGAGATGAGTTTACGGCCAAAGCTGAAGCCAAGACTCGGAGAATTGTTCGATGCCAATCTTACCTTACAAGACTTACCTGGTAGGGCATCCCTCGCTGCTCGAAGAGACGAACATATGAGTTCCTGACCCCAGATGTTTGTGGCATAAGCTTTCTGTAAGCACATCTTGCTGTCACCCCAGGTCGCGTGCGGCATCACATTACACGCTTCAAGGATCTGAGTTTCCTATTGGGGCAAGATGCCTACGTGTAGTACTGTCCGAGAGCTGTCCGAGAGAGGCAGTATCTGCCTAGAAGCATGTCATGAGTGTGCTGGATGTCAGCAAGGAGCTTGACAACAAAGGTGTTGTGTTGTGTAGGTTGTGGCAAAGGTAGGGTTGTTGTACAGATTAGAAGAGAAAGGAACGAAAAGAACAGGGTAGGCAGATCCTCAGATGACCGATCTGTACTAGTGTCCTTTGTGGATACCTCGCCCTTGTGTCCCCTTATCGGTTCACCACCGACCTTTGCGAACGTCATATACACGCTTCCACTTCAGACTGGAAGTCCACTTCGGGCTTCAGGAGTCGAATGATTAGCATGACCCTGCCTATACGTGTCTCCTCGCCACAAACATCGCGAACGTTGTCCCTTCTCCCACTTTCCTACTATGCCATCTGTCCAATGTCGCGTCTGTTCCACAACTCTTCGCCGCTCCACAAGAAAGCTCGCAACAAAGGCGCTTCCGGTGACAAGCCCAGTTCCCACGACAAAACCACCCCTCGCACCTCTCCACCGCATCAATCCTCATCCTCCCCCATGTTCCGCCGCACCGGTCCCCAATCCTACAAATTCACCGTCTCCGACAAGGACTCCGAGTCCGGCCGCACCGCCATGCTCCGCGAAAGCGAGCGTTTGCGCACCTTCGACGATCCCGTGTCACACGCCCAAGCAGTCGCGCTACAGATTGCCATCATGCAATCGTTGTGGCGAAATCGACCGATGATGGCGGTGTGGGTGTGGTTGCGTGGCAAGGTCGCTAGAGTTGTGAGGAGGCGGTGCTTTGCGCCTTTGATGATGGTGGTTGGGGTGGGGATTATCTTTTTCGATGTCGAGGTTGCGGTAAGGCCGAGGG
>Ga0058704_10001477_pt1 | contig 10970 bp, 13 predicted proteins | sample AgamicMgSfe_FD_71363 | JGI IMG/M metagenome (GOLD analysis project Ga0058704, IMG submission 71363) | Agave microbial communities from Guanajuato, Mexico - Mg.Sf.e | ecosystem: Host-associated > Plants > Phyllosphere > Phylloplane/Leaf | place: Guanajuato, Mexico | collected 2012-05-30 | reverse complement strand
CCTGGGCTTGTGCGAGACTTGTCCTTCAGCTTCTTGGCCACTATCAGGTCAGCCCTCGAGGACTTGAAGTCGACATCGGCAGGCAGCTCAGGCATAGGTGGAATGCTCTCAGCATACATGCTATGCGGCCTGTGCGAGATCTGCGGCCGCTGAGGCGAGTTCTCCCTGGAGGCAGGCTTGCTCTGCCAATCTGGGAAACGGTCCTCTACGGAGGTCGAGGGTGGTGCCGGGCCACTCGCGCTGCGTTCTTTCTTCCTCATAGAAGGTATCGCCATCCTCGGGCGCTCATGCCATGGCTTGGTTTCGGCGTTTACGATGTCGCGACTCTTGAGGCGCGCCAGCTCTGCCGCCATCTCCGAGTTCATCCCCCTCGTCGACTTCGGCTTAACCAACCCGGTGCTAATCATCCACGGTGACTGGAGCTGATGCTGGATTGCGCCTGGAACAGGTGCGGCGTTGCGCTTGAACTGGTTAGTCGAGATATCGTAAGAGCCGGAGCCAAGCGTCCTCGCAACGGAAGTGAAGTCGGTGAACGCAGGCGGATGTTCATCTCCGGGGCTTGTCGCACCGCCACGCTCGTCTTGCTCTACGGTCAAGCTAGACTTGGTCATGACAACGTCGGCGCTTGAGCGCTTCTGGCTCTGACTGCGAGCACGGCTCTGGCTCCTGTTCCGTAGATTGGCAATTGACCAGGAACGCTGCACTTCCGGCGAGTGCTCGGTCGAGCTAGTCTGACGGACGCTGCTGCTCCTCTTGCGACCACGACTCTTAGAACGACGGCGCGAAGAAGAGCGCTTGGTCTCCGGGATGTTTTCAGCGGGGGAAGAGGACATGACATCGCCCATCGGCTCCACAGGTGAGGCACTTGGAAGATCTCCATGCTTATCGACACTGCCGAAAGTGCCAAACGTGCGGTCCAATCCTGCGCTGCTTGGCTGGTCTGAAAGGCGTTTGGCATGAGCAGCGGCCATCTCAAAGGGTAAAGCCGGCAGACTAGGAGCCGAGCTCTCGACCGAAACCTCCTTCAGCTTGCGCCCCTCCTCTTTACGCTGCTTCTTCATAGATGCCGGCATCGGCTTCTGTAGTTTCTTCTGCTGCTTAGCGATGTGCTGTCCCTTCTTCTGGTCACCTGGCGAGCTTTGCATAGAAGCAATGGTCGGTACACTGTCGGTTGAGTTCTGCGTCACCGACTCCGGCATCGTAGGCAAGCTAGAGTGCTTCTCGGTTTTCAACGAATGGAGCCGCAGTAGGGGTGAACTCTTCTTGGGTTTGGTGACACTTTGTGGTGGTGTTGTCGTCATCAACCCCGAAAGCAAAGATGGCGTCTTGAGAATATCCTCGAAGGTGTAGAGGCTTTGTGCATCCGCAATCGAAGCTGTCTCGTCCTTCTCCTGCACCTTGTTCAAGTTATGGACACCAGCGAAGTAGGGCTTCGCGCTTGACCCAGCCTCGACCGAAGTCTTGCGCTGAAGGTTGAGGAAGGAGCCATCGGAGCCGTACCCGCTATCGACCTTGTGAGGTGGAGATGGCCGTGCGTATTGTGGAACCTGCGAGGGATATGTATGCTCATTGCTTGTGCGTGCCGACCCAATGGCGTCGGCTGTGTGGGGCTCAGGGTGCTCTGGAGTGCCTTCCAGCCTCGACAGAGCTGCTACTGAATCACCGCGAACCACATCCACATCGTCACCATCGCTATCCCATACGGTGCTGAGTCGAGAGGCGAAGTTCATCAAAGCATTCTTTTCGTCGTACGGACTGGCGGTGAGCTCGCAGTCGGCGACATACTCCGCTGAAATCTGCGAGGCTCGATGGCTCCACCTCTGCTGGAAGCGTGGAGTCGGAGCGTCAGCAGACAGCGGCGAGCTTTCGCGCTCCATGCTCTGCCGCGGCAATTTGGTGTTGACCCTGAGAGGTGTTTGCGATTTCAACGACTCTTGAGATGTAGCTGATGTGAGAGATACTCCTGACAGGCGTTGTGCGCGTTGCTGGCGCTGCTGCTGAGCCTTGTCGGAGTTGAGAATGCGCTCTCGGATCGGCAGTGACTCCTCGCTCATGCGGCCTGGGAGCACATCAACGCTTATGTGACCCCGCATGTTTTCAATACTCGGGCGGATAGACACGTCAACTCTCCCACGACCTCGAAGGCTGTCGACACTCGGACGGCCGGGCAGAATATCGACGCTCGCGCGCCCTTGGATGTTGTCGAGACTTGGACGACCTGACGAGCAGGCGAAGTAGCCATCATTATCTTTGAGCTCCTCGGGGGCTGGTAGGTCACGGCTGACGATGGTCACTACGCTCGGCTCTGGTGATGCGGTGCCGTTAGTCACGCGGAGAGTGCCATGTCCATACGCGCCGAACTGTGAGTAAGCGAAATCCAAAGGAGTGGCGGCGCGTGCTCCAGAAGCATCTTCCGCAAGATCCAAAGCCGCAAGGCTGTTGATTGAAGCAGGACTGGTGTGCTCGAACCAGCCAGTTCGCTTCTCTGGCCTTCCTCGCTGCGGCTCGACCGCGGCTTCTCCCGGCTTTCGTAGCAGGTCCTCGCCAAAGCCGCCGCGCGTAGCAAGGCCGGGTGGCAGTGCCGACCGTCGTTGGAACGTAGGAGCAGGCGAAAGAGGCATTCTCTGGTCCTGCGTGGAGACTCCTGGGCTGACGACTGTCTCCACATCCTTCGTCGGCAACAGAGCCCTATGCAGAGCGACCAATTCATGCGGAGATGCAGTCTTCTTCAACTCTTGCAGCAGTAGAATAGCTCGCTCAATGTCCAAGGTCTCACTGTCATTTCTGTTGCTCTGCTCCGTCACCGCCGACAGCCTCTTCACACCTACACTATCCACTGTAGATGAGGAGGACTTCGCGCTTGCATTGGCTCCAACCTCGAGGTTCGAGCTTCGCCTCATAAGCTTCTCCTTGAACGGCATCTTGACAGGCTTCACCGACTCCTGGGAGGTCTTCCGTGTCGTCTCCGGGAAGGCAGACGTCAGCTGCTCTCTCAGCAACTGCCTGGCCTCTGGTCTCTTCAAGTCTTCGTAGGACGCTTGAATGGGAAAGCCCTCTGCGTTGGGTGATCGAGAATAGCTGGAGATGGTGGGTATATTATCGCTTGTTCGTGACTTCGTTAATCGGTAGGAGCCACCCGAAGGTAGGCTTCTCATAGCGAGCGTGGTGCTGCGCCCCGTTAGTGTCGAGTCCTGTACATGCTTGTACCCGCTAGCCTTACGTTGCAAACGAGTGTCAAAACCAAAGGTCAAATGTGTGCAATATTACTTCATTGCTGCTGATACCGGCTCGAGCAGTGTCGGCGTAGGTAAGTTGCAAAGGGAATGCTGCTGCACACCAAAGTCAAATAACTTGGCCTGCCTTGAAAGACCAAGCGTTCGTGGATCGTGATGTAGACTTGGAGTGGGGTGCGTAGATTAGCTGCGGGTTGTTGTCTAAGAAACCCGTTTCACAGTAAGTGCACAGACGGGAGTGCTTGTGCAACGTCGTGACAGTTGGGCGACGAGGAGAAGGAAGTTCGATGCTCCAGACAACGCTCGAGATATGTCTCCAAGCGAGAGTCACGGACACATGCGGTGACACGACATCGTAATCAATCGCAATCGCAAGAAATCAGCTTGCTGGCGAAACCTCATATTGACATGGGTTGGCGGCCTGCCAACTTCCCGGTTGTTTCGTCTGCGACTGCGCCACAACTCCGAATCCAGAAATCACCGCTGGTGACGGTGGCTGATGCAAGGCCGGAGCTGCAAAACCAGCCAATGAAAGCGTCTCAAAGCGCCACGGCAGATGGCAGGCTCGCTGGCGCTTGCGCTTGGCTAATGCCGAGGTGGAAACAGTGTGGCTGATGGTTCGACGACGTGCAGGAAACCTGGAGATGGACTTGGAGACCCGACGTTGTCTCTGCGTTTCGGTGCTACGAACCTGCTTCCGCGTGGACGACACATGTTGATAGCCACTGCGCACCTTCGGAGGCCTATCCGAGAAGCACAAGAGTATAAACTAATTGCAGACGCACCGTGTGATGGGAGCGTCGCGGGGCCATCGTAAGGCGTCTGTGAAATCCTAAGCAAGGGGCTGGAAGGTCAGGCCGCATGCTTCGACCTGCAGCTGTACTACGTATGCGGTCTCCCGCCTCATGTTATTAATGCTTGAACACACGGTAGACGGATAGTAGCTTGAAGTCACGGGTAAAGTGTTCAAGACGATGTTTGACGGCTCCCGCATAATCATGTATGTACAAGCAGCTTGGGGGATCTCTGCCTCGTCCACCATTTCACTTCGTAGTAACATCTATATGCTTCATATGAGCATCTGGGCGCTCTCAAGATATTAGCTTTTGAACCGAGGCTGCTGTAGTGCGGTCCAGACAGATGAGTGACATGGCAGACAACGATTTCACGCTTCGCTATCGAAGTATATCAAGCCAGTCAAGACAGCTTCAGTGGAGCGAGAACCGCCCAATGGTACGCTTTGCAGCGTAGTTGCACCGTAGCACGGCCGTACCAGCTACGCCGAAATGATTCGCCTCCTCCACGATCGGCCCTCGTCGGCAATACAGCTCACACCACAGCCCTCTAGTCATCGCTCTGCTCAGAGGAGACACCCTCCCTCTCGTCCTCATCATCCTCCCACTCCTCTTCGTCCTCGCCCGCACCCTCCGTGTCATCCTCGTCCTCAACCTCCAGGCCGAGCAGCCCAGCCCTCCACTCCATCCTCGTCTTCGACGCATGACGGGCAACATGGTCCCTTACTTCCTGAGCATACTCGACTTGATCGTGATGATAGCCCAGAGTCGTCGTCGTTGACACCGACTCATGGGCTTCTGGCTGCAGAAGCAGGCCGTATACGGTATCGAGCTGAAAGCAACAAGTTAGTACTGATCAATGCCTTATATGTGGAATATGGCCTTCGCGTTACCAAAGTCCTAACGGGAAGGTCCGATGTGTAATTCCTGTCAAATATGCTGTGGCAAATGCGGCCGTGGGCGTTGACATTCGGATGCTTGATCTTTCTGATGAAGCGAGCCTTGGGAGCGAAAGTCGGGTAGCCCTCGTCGGCGTGGATGTATCTATAACGTGTCAGCCGACGCCACAATGGCATAGTCTCGACGAGCTAACCCGGGGATAGCACTTACAGCATGAAGGTGCCGTTCTCATACGGAGACGGCGGCCCAGACATGACTACCTTCCAGAAGGTCATATCACTCTCTGAAATATAGACGTCGTATGTCGAGTGCTCGCTGCTGGCTATCTGCCTCATCTCCGCCATCAACCGAGAACTGCGTAGGTTGGACTTCGACGGCATCCCACTGCGAGCTGCAGTCGCCGGACGAGCTGCGACGGCGGTGAGCTCCACAAAGTCGTCCTGTTGGTTGGGGTGCTCTTTGCGTGCTGGAAAGCTATCGATGGTCACGACAGTCGGCGCCGCATAAGCCCTAGCGTTCCAGAAAGCCGATATCATGGTATAGCGATTGTTTGAAGGACCCGCCGTCGGCATTACAATTGTAGGCCTCTCAGTAATAGAGAGGAACAGCTCAAGCTCACAAATCGCTAGCGCGTTGGCTAAAGAGTCCGGGTGGAAGCGATAGCAGCCGAGCATGTACGACAGGGCGCGGAGGTCGATGTTGTTCTCGTTGCCTAAGCAGACACTGTCGATCAAAATTTCGCTGCTGCGCAATCGAGCTGAGAGGTCTTGAGCGGTGTTCGTGACACTCTTCGTGTCCAAGCCGTCGGAGATGCAAATGATGCGCTTCTTAGCATCAGGGAACTTGGCGCAGTAGGCATCGAGTTGATCACAAGCGAGTGCAAGACCGTCCTAAAGCGCAGTGTCACCGCTCGGGTGGAGCTCATTGCATGCCTTCCTGAAGTTCTCTAGAACGTGCGAGATAGACATGGACACGCGAGCCTCAGAGTTGATGACAACGAGCCCAAGGTGCGTCTGGTACCGATAGGCGAACACTCGATTGATCAAAGCCTAGAGGAGGGCTGTCAGTGTCTTTGCATTTGCAGAGTTCTACCCACAAACCACGCGCAAGTCATAGTGCGGTACGTACCTCGAACATCTGCTTCAACACGTCTAATCTGTTGAGCCCCCCTGAACCCTTGTGCTGCTTCTTGTATGCCCTCTCAATCTCGACCTTCAGCACTAGCGGTTGACCTGGTTGATGAATGAAGGTATCCGGGTCCTTGTGGAACCTCTCAAGACCTAGGTGCCCAAAGCAGCGGTCCGTAGTGAGGTACGATACCAGATTCTCTGTGCCTGTGAGCATGCTGCCATTCAGCAGTCCATCTCCACTGTGAGTGAGGCCGGTCTAGATACTGCGATCCTTGATCGTAGGCATGCTGTTACCGGAGAACTGCTGACGCCAATACTTCCACATCATTGAAGCGACGGACACGGTAGTACCCTTGCGGACCCAATAGGCACACAGCATGTGGTTGGCGCTGCTGAAGACTTTGAGCAGGCACAAGTCACCAGTCGGCCTGCTCGAACCACCTACAGATGAAAGATCGGACTCGTCAGCGATACGAAGCTCAATATGATTTCCATTGCATAGCCCATTTGCTGAGACGGTGGCGGCGGTCGGCGCAAGCACAACGTCATCTCTAGCGAGCTGAAATACCGAGTACCTCCGCCCTGTAACTGAGTGGGCTTGTGAACGGCAAGCTTGTTACGGCCAGCGAGCTCTGCCAGATGATGTAGCTCTGACAGCTCGCTCAGGTCCAAGGCCGCATCGATCTTGCCGCCATCAGAGTAGATGTATTGCGTGGAAAGATCAGCGGCAAAAAAGCAATAGTCTCCGCTGATGCACCGCCCGTTAGCAGGGCTACACGCGCGAGCTTTTTGTCGACTTCACCCGCCGACGCGAAACCGGGTAAACTGCTGTTTGCGAGCACAGCGTCCTGGCCGGATGCCTCCCAAAATGCACGCTCGAGAAGCCCATGTCTCGTCTGGGTGGCAAACATGACAGGCTCCGTCGTGAAATGGTCGCGCAAGTCCAAGGTAGAAAAAGCGGTGATGTATGGCAAGTGCTTCGTATCACCTGGAAGCTTCAAAGTGCGGGCCTTCTCCAGAATGTACCCAGACGGCAAGCGAGAGCCTTCGAAGATGCGGGTGCGGTCGGTGCCTACAATCGATGCGGGCACAAAGTCAAGAGTCTCGAACACGGCATGGCTAAGCGCAGCACTCTCGGCGGGCGTCGGTGTCTTGCCCTGCACCAAGAGGTACAAAGCGCGCAGCGCTGGTGGGAATCGCGTGAGCAGGTCGAAGACGTGCAGCACGGAGTCGGACGCCCGATCATCGCTCATCTCTTGCACGGTAGCAGCGAAGACATAAAGCGACGATAGCATCAGAGCAGTGCCCCTATCTGACTGCGGCACTGGGGGCTGCCAGTGCGCGCGAGCACGGTAGATTCCAGTCTTGCCGATGGTAACAAGGCTTGGGCCTTTGACTGCAAGCCTGTAAACAGCGGAAATGTCAGCAACGCCACCCACTGCGAGATCTAGTAAACAGGCAGCCTCGAGCGTGGCGTCCATGCAAGCTGGATGAATCGGAGCTTCAGACGTGTGAAGATCCAACGAGCGTGACGTGCGTGCTGCTGCGTCTTCTTCCTGAGCCTTCGCATGCATCGGCACATGGCGCCGATTGGTGCAGATTGCGACCACAGGCGTCTTCTTGTACGAGGCTGTGTCGTCAGAATGCATCTCCGCGCCGAACATGTGGAGCTTCATCTTGGTCTCGACGTCTTCGCCGAAGTGCTGACGGAGGACGGCTTTGAGCGAGTCCTCCGAGGCAGCCGGTAGGTCGAAGCGCTGAACTTCGCTCTTGCCGTGAACGACCAAGACCTAGGCAGGGGGCGATGGGTCATTGGCTAGCTTACTGGTGAGGATGCAATTGCACTCGCTGGCGTCGGTCGCACCGTAATAGTTGTGTTGCAGGTCGAGGTGGTCGGCAACGCGCTCGTGTAGGCGACGAATGGTTGCGGCGAGAGGAACTTGGATGACCGCGGGATCACCAGATTTGGCGGTGGCTGGCGTGATGACACGTACGGAGATCGTAGGGCCATCGACTTCATCAGGTGTAGCTGTCTGCGAAGCAGCCTGCTGTGAGGTGCGAAACGGCAAAGCCACTTGCTTCTTGGAGACGACCGCGAAGAGCTTGTCCTTCTTCGACTCCTCAATCGCATCAGAAAGCAAATCTTCGCAGTCGAGGACGCCACCTGGAAGCTTGTCAGTTTCTGTCTGGTACACCCTCCTCTTCTCAATGGGGCTTGCCAGTGGTCGAGTCGATGTGCAGCCTACAAATATGCGAGTTCGGGGCGAGCGGAACGTCCAGTCTCGCTATGCTTTTCCACAGATCCTCGATGAAGGCAGTGACGGTTGCAGACGGCTCGAATGGAACGACAAGCGTAGGCCTCTCGCTCAGATCGCCGGTCGCGACAATAGTGACAGTGTAACGCTGAACCGTTTTGAAAGACGGTGCGCGCGGGCTCATTTCGAATGAAGGGGATCAATGTGCTGACGAGCACGTCGGTGCAAGTCTGATTCTTGTAAGTGTATCCGAGAGAGCGAGCGAAACGATGTTCTGGTCAGTGATCTCGAACAACTGAGTACTTGCGTGGAGAGAAGTCGAATGTTGGTTGAAGGAAAAGTTTTAGAAGATCGCGTTTGCAAGATCCAGTGACGTCAAACTTGGACACTTGGACGTCTAGAGGCGTTTCTGCCTGATTGGCATGTGAAAGTGGCCTTACGTATCGAACGATTCACCACCGCATTGTTGATCCTCGCCCAGGCGTAGCGTAGCAACCTCGACGTCTTCTTCGTGACTAAGAGAAAGTTGTCTGATGGTAAGGCTCCGTTCAATCAGGCTACCAAGGTAACGGGCTGCTGCTGTCACCGGTCCAACGCAGCGAGCGGGCGGTCTCCAAGTCGCCGTTTGCTCGGTTCAAAGCCCATTCTCAACGAGCCCCAGGCATTTCACTACAGCACCGCATTCACGGGCACAGTGACGAGTGACCTACCTTTTGTTTTGCCTCTCGATGCTTAAGCACCGTATGATGTATCTCCCTGCGTTTACCCACAACACAACTTACAGCACGCTGTATATTCTCTACCAGCAAGCTCAACATTCGCATCTCGCGCGCGCAATATCAGACGAGACGTCCGCTCCAGCCAACCACATGGGAAACACCTGCCCCAAAACCGCCGGTCATCCTGCAAGTCATTTGCCAGTCATCCTATCCCAACTGTCTGGCCGGGTTCGCTTGAAGGCGTAGAGGTGTAATGGACCAACCAGCCTAGCACCCTCACCCTCTCACTATGCCTGGTGTCTATGTCTTGCTTCGACAGTCTCAGTCCTGCTTGTGCCATGCTCACACTCTCCTTTCAGCTCCGCCATCTGTTCTCACTCCTTTTGTTCGCTCCATCGTTCGTCCGCCGCTACCCTTCACAGTCTTCGGGTGTCATACAGCCGTGCAGCTTCATACAAGGCTGCTATGCGCCATGTACCAAAACGGCGAACGCTCAAAGTCATCCCAAAGTCCCTCACCCAAGAACGCAAGCCTTGGCGTCCGAAGATAGCTCACCCACGGCGCGCCGTACCCGTGCCTTGCAGGGCGGTCAGTGCGTTAGTGCCGCCACCGCTAATCGCCTGTCTAAACCGTTTTGAAGGGTCCAGTGTACGCAATCCAGAGGAAATAGAAGCTGAGACTATTGGTATACTGTAGATAGATATGTAGCAGCATGTGATGCACAGTAGTAGCGACAGAAAGGGACAAGATTCCGCTAAAGGAGACTTACTTTCGGTTCAAGAAGTCAGCGATTGGCTTGAGCTGAAACAAATCCCCAAACCCTGACCTGACAACGTGGGTTTTCGCCTGACGCGCTCCGCATATACATACCCACCTGTACACCGCGAGCTCATCGTCACTACCCATCCTCACCTCCTGATCTACACACGACTATCTACACGTTTGACGTTCGCTCTCACGACCTTGACGAACTCATTCACTTGAACTTGCTTGATACAGAGCTGAGCGCACGATACCCACGATCTTTCCTTTCAATCTTTGAGCCGCAAACATGTGGTAAGCTGGCACCAAACAAGCCACGAGCGGTACAGAGGCTGACGAGGTGGCAGTGGTATCTTCGGGTACATCAACTACCTGGTGGAGAAGGACAGAAAGTACATTCTCGACACCCTCGTTAACGGTAAGCTGTCCTTTAGAACACCTAGCATTCACTGGCAAACGAACCCTCGCTAACCGGCCGCTCTTCCCTTCACAGGCCTATCCCGCCTCGAATACCGCGGCTATGACTCCGCCGGTCTCGCAGTCGACGGCGACAAGAAGAACGAGGTCTTCGCCTTCAAGGAGGTGGGCAAGGTCGCTAAGCTGAAGGCGCTCATTGCAGAGGAGAAGCCAGATCTCACCAAGGTCTTCGACAACCACGCCGGTATCGCACACACTCGCTGGGCCACCCACGGCCCACCAAGCAGACTCAACTGCCACCCACACCGCTCAGACCCGAAATGGCAGTTCGCGGTGGTGCACAACGGTATCATCACCAACTACAAGGAGCTGAAGGAGCTGCTGCAGAGCAAGGGCTACAAGTTCGAGACGGAGACGGATACCGAGGCTATCGCTAAGCTGGCCAAGTACATCTACGATGAGCACCCGACGATTGACTTCACAACGCTGGTGAAGTCGGTGGTGAAGGAGCTGCAGGGCGCGTTTGGGTTGTTGATGAAGAGTGTGCACTTCCCAGGTGAGGTGGTTGCGGCCCGTAAGGGTTCGCCGCTGGTTGTGGGTGTGCGCACGGCCAAGAAGATGAAGGTTGACTTTGTCGATGTTGAGTTTGCGGAGGATGGTGCTGCGCTGCCAGCTGAGCGCGCCAGCCAGAATGTTGCGCTCAAGAAGGAGGCTTCTCTTGGTGCTGGTAAGTCGAATGGAGGAACTTAGTGTTTCTCGT
>Ga0058704_10001475_pt1 | contig 10987 bp, 15 predicted proteins | sample AgamicMgSfe_FD_71363 | JGI IMG/M metagenome (GOLD analysis project Ga0058704, IMG submission 71363) | Agave microbial communities from Guanajuato, Mexico - Mg.Sf.e | ecosystem: Host-associated > Plants > Phyllosphere > Phylloplane/Leaf | place: Guanajuato, Mexico | collected 2012-05-30 | reverse complement strand
CGGAGAACCATCTTCCTGCGTGTCATCTTCGTCGTCCCACTGGCCTCGCGCGCGAGGCCAGTGGGACGACGAAGATGACACGCAGGAAGATGGTTCTCCGACTCGTGGGAAGACCTTTGTGCCAGTCCAGATGGCAGATGGGACCGAGTCGAAGCTGCCCGTGCCTCGCATGACCAAGTCACGCAGGGACAAAGAGATGGCCTTGAACGAACTCGGCTACCGTATGGCCTGGGGTCAGGCGAGGACCTTCAACGGCAGAACACTGTTCCTCCAGCGATCTCGTAAGTCTCGCAAGCTCCTTCTCGTCCATGATCCAAAGCTAACCACGATACAGTGGACGCATATCGTAACAAGATGCGCAGCACTATGATTGCTGGCGGCCAGGACGCTGCCTCCATTGCACCGCACTTCGAAACCCGTCCTGGAAAGCGGAGATGGACCGACAGAACCAAGCGCGCAAGACGCGCACCAGACTCGCCTTGAAGGCAAGATACGAGTACCATGCCATCTGTATGGAAGCTTCGACAGGAGCATCTGGACAATGCCGAAGCTATGAAAACGAACATCGCAAACGACATATGACGAAAAGCGTGGAGACAGAGCCTTTGGAAGGCATACAGCATGTGCATATGCTTGGATCGCCCGCCAACAGTGGGTATGTTTGAGTTGCACGAGATGAACGAGAGAGACAACATTGGTGTCCTCTGGGTCGAGATCAGGATCTGGAGGCTTGGGAAAGGGGATGACGACAAAATCGAAATGTACACTGCGAACAGCGCACTGTTTGCGTCTTTCGGTGGATACGACTGGAGCGTTCCGAGCGAGTGGCATGTGCTTTTGCATTCACTTCTTCCGCTGCTGCTCTCTTCCGTGAGCGCAGTGTGTTTTTAGGGCTTTCGAAGCGTTATCGTACATAGGCGCTCCCTCTTGCATGGCGTCTGGTGATGGCGGGCGGGCTGCACTGAAAAGCGAAGCATTTTATGGTACACTTAGCGAGCAATCCGATGTCTTATCATACAATGTCAAATTCCCCACTGGTGCCCTCGAACGCCGTGATGCTGCCACCTAGGCTCTTCGCGTCGCCATAGTATCGCAGCCTGTATCGTCCTTTCAGCTCGTCGTCTCGCGCGAGCAGGTCCGTGTGCGCTCTGTCAGTCTCATCAGCCTTGCCATCACGCCAGGCTCCAGTCTCCCACTTCGTCTCCCAGCTGATCGTCACTTCGCTAGTACCAAGCACGGTGGACGTGCGCTCCCACCCATACAGCAAGCTCCAGTCCGCATCGTCTCGTACTTGCGCCCACACGCTCCTATCCGCATCGTACTTCTCCACGGCCGCGTACGTCGCATCGAGGCGAAAATTGTTCCGCGGGTTGGCGCCTATGAAAGTAGCGCTGATAGCCTCGCCAGGACTGTACGTGGGCTTTACGTTTTTGGTGACGTCGCCGTAGGACTTGAAGAGGCCTGGTCTGTCAGCAACGACACCTGTGATGAAGCTGAGGCTACTGTTGACGTTGATTGGTGGCCGAGGGCCATGTTCTGCTCTGGGCTGCGTCGGCGCTGAAGCGTCAAGGTGCGGAAGGAGCATGAGTGTTTGGTTGATATGGGCGTCTAGTGTATGTGGACCGAAGAGGGTAGAAGCGCCCTCATACCGCTGAACGCCATATTCTTCCGGCGTGGCGATGTAATGAGAATAGGTGTTCGCTGGACCGCCCAGAACAACGATCGGGTCCGTCTTCTGTGAGCTCAGATCCGGGAATGTAGATGCCGCAGCGGACCGTACAGCCTCTTTCCACCGTCTGCCAGACATCGTCGTGGCTTCGCCAGGCGCTATGATCATGAACATTTGGCCCACGCGGAGGAGCTGGATGTCGACGATGTTCGGAGACCAGGCATAGGGACTATCGCTCTCCCCAACATCGAGCAAGATCACTTTCGGAAAGTGACACTGGTTCTGTGTGTCGTTCGGTGTATGAATACGATTTCCAACTGCCGACCAGAGCGGGTTGGCGTGAGGATCGCCGGGCTGAGCCTGCTTGAAGTCGAATGCGCCGGGCCCGTCTGTCGTGCCAGCAGCAAAGGAGTAGCCGAGCGCTGCAGGACATGTGCGAGTCATTGTCCCATTTGGGAGTCTGAATTCGTAGTTGCTGAAGTCTGCGAAGCGATGGAATGGCTTGACAACCTTTCCACGGATGGGTGTGAACGCAACCTCGTCAAGCCAAAGCTGACGCGCAGCTTCGGCCTGGCGACTGCCGATCTCATAGGTCGAGGCAGCACCACCGTCGTGGCGGCCCCAGTATGGACCACGGCCGTGACAGGGTTGTGTTTTGTTGCCACACAAGCTTGTCTTGAAGTCACACATCTCGCCGGCATAGTCTCCAGACTCGCAGTAAGCGCCTTGCGTGTTCGGTGATGTATCGCCAACATTGGCCTGTGAGAAGCCGGCGATGAACTCGGAATCGCCTGTTGAGTGTTCGAACAGATGTGCCGCGACACCCTTATTATCGCCCGTGACGATGGTGTTGTTGCCGTACATGCTCGTACCATGGACCGGGAACCATGTCAAGACTCCTACATTCTTCCGTCCCGAGTCGGTGGAATGTGTGAAACGTAGCATTGACAGCGATTTCTCAACATCGTGCTCGTATTGACTCCGTTCGCTCTCCGGGTTGGCAAGGTGAGCATACGGGCTCCGGTTGACATTGGCATCCGTGACGTTGACACTGCCAAAGCTGAGGTAGCCCGGCGCAAGGCTCGCATGCGCGCGCTTGATGGAAATGACAGCGCCATCGACTATAGCCTGGTACGAAGGCTTGTTGAACCCTCTGCTGGTGATCTGAGGCAGCAGGTAGTTCAGCCAGGCGCCCGGCCCGCTATGCGAATGCGTGCCAGTGACAGCAACGTTCTGCTGGCCATAGACAGCATAATCGCTGCCCAGATTCGCCAGAGCATCCAGTATTCCATGTCGCACAGCAGTATCGCCTGATTGCGTATCGAGCACCAGGTACACGAAGCGGTCCATTGGTTTGTCCACATCGCCGACGATGAAGGCTCGCGAGTACAGTCTTTGCCGTAGTCCAGTGCCAGTCTGCGCCGGGTCTGCATAGCCCATGAAGTTGATCTCGACGACTGGTCCAGTGATGTCGGCCTTGCCTACACCAATGAGGTATTTGTCTCCAGAATCTCGAGCAGCAGCGCCATGCAATAGCTGTTGACGGAAAAGATATCCATCGTGCGACGTAAATCTGTTTGCGAGGTATGTAGTAGACAGCAACACTGCTGCAGCGGCTATTATAGCCAGCAACAATGGAGTGCGTGTCATTCTCCAGTATTGGTGTTGATGCCTGTCGCCAGGAGTGCAGAGGGTGCCGGGGTGAGGATGTCGCTGCTGTTCATGGGCCCATATCGCCACAAGTCTCACAAGTCCTGCTGGCAACGCTCCGTAATCCCTCGGTGCAGTGCGCTTGTCTCATGACAGCAGTCATGCTGCAGCGTCCGTCAATGCAGATGTTGTTTGCACCCGTCAGCCATCATCGGAAGGTCCGGATGTGGGCTGTAAAGCATGCGCAGCCAATAAGATGCCTAAACACCGTAGTTACAGCTTGTAAAGTCCCAATTTGATATCACCTAATGAGCCGGATCGCCCCATTGATACCATCAGACCGACCAAGACTCAACCTTCAGGTCGCTCTCGGCTTAATCTTGTCAAGCATTGGTAAGAGGATAGGGTGCCATGTGAACTCTACGCAAGCACACAGCAGAGTGCTTCGGAGTGAGGTAGATACCTCTGCATAGGGAGGATTCGGCGCCCATCGGGCGAGCGCATTCGAACTCTGACCGTATAGAATACGGTCGGTTTCCCGTGTACCCACCTCTCGCAGAGGAGCCACTCTCGCCGTGTCGCGCACGCAACTCAGCTTACTCTCTTCCCATACCGTGCAGCTCCCTCTGACAGCGTATCACATACGAACACAGGCTTCTCTTATCACAGGCACGCAACATATCAACCAGATGCCCGCGAACAGCTCTAGTGTTGCGAATCGCCCAATGGCTACACCTAGTCTGGCACCTAGCGCGAACAGTCGACGGAGGAAGGCTCATGATAAGTCCCGTAATGGATGCACACAGTGTAAGCAGAAGCCCCGCCCTCGTTTCTGCAGACTACTACTATTCACCTGCAACACTACATTCGTCCACGATGCTGTTCGCGCCTCTCATATATTCGCGCCTCTCATATATGCACTACGCTCACTCTTCGGCCAGTGCGACGAGGTCTACCCAATCTGCGCCCATTGCCAGCGGCCCAAGCTCTCATGTAGCCTTGGTGCACCCAGCCCGCCTGCAGACCCTACAGCTGCAGAGAAGCAGCTCAATCTTGACGACCTGAGGCTACTGCACGACTGGTGCAAAGGCGATGGCACGAAGTCCCCCGACCATGTCCCAGACACAAAACAAAGCATGGAAGCGCAGCGGTGAGATCGATGTCGGGTTCGTTCAACCCGTACGTTCTTCGCATCGTATTGGCCCTCGCTGCACTCCACCTGTGCACCACAGATGCCGAGAAGTCAAACTGGTACGCTTTGGCAATCTCGCACTACAGTGCTGCGATCAGGCTTGCTCGACCACATATTGCGGCACAAGGCAGCTCTCACGGCGAAGCAGTCTTCAGGATCTCTGACTTCAACGCCCTTTTTGCGTTCGTGCAACCATCCCTGAGAACGCTAAGTGGCGACAAAGGCGGAGACCGAGACTACCCGAGTGACCTCTTCGACTAGTTCCGAATGGCACGCGGTATCGCTATGATTGTCATGGTTCACAAGGAGCGTCCAAAGTCCAAAGGTTCTACGAACAATTCGGCTGTGTCTTACTATACTGAAAGCGTTGTCCCAACGCTTGGAGCACGCTACACTCGACATAAGAATTTGCAGGAACTTATCAGTACCCGCTGCATCAAATCACAGATCATGGCCGATCCTCGGCAGCCTGGCGGCCATCTTAGACAACAGAGAGCTGGTCTCGAGAGATGGTCCCAGTGGATGATGTTACACACGGCGCGCGGGTCTGTCAGTCGCTCGCGCTACCTGGTCGTCGAATTGCCCTCGGAACGCAGTTTCAACCCATAGCTCTGATCAAGGAGAAGGCAATCTTACTAGCCTGACTACACTCAAGATCCACTGGCTTCATTGGTATCTCGGCCAACTAGGAGGTAGTTTCCCTAGGTCTGAGTCGACTAATAGAGGACCAACATTTGCTACGAAGATGCAATGGCTATGTGTGATAGATGACGCGTCGGCGAAATTACTGACATAGCATGCCATGCGAAGGATCTGGTCAGCAATGGTACACCGTATCTCGCATTCGGCATTTTGTATTGTTACACCGAACGACCGAAAGGCGAGGTTAGCATTTGCGGAGAAGGGCTGGTGGCCCCGAAGATCTCGACACATTTGTGACACATGTGGAGGACATTGCCGACTATACCTGGAGTCCCCGCACAATGATGCGAGTGGACTACTAGATCTCTGACTAGGAAGGTACTGGTGGAGGTATATCCTCAAACATTCACGATGTGATCTTAGGGCTTCGGTCCAATGCCATTGGCATGACTGACATGGTATAAGAGTACGGTCTCGTCCTTCGAGCACATTGCTTTCATTTGGCTGGCTCAGGCTGCCCGGGTCTTTCATCATGTCGCTGTCCATTCTTCTGAAGGCGGCGCTGACGACGCTGTCAATGGCGGGTGCAACGGCGTACAATACAAACGACCAGGTCTTTTCTGACATCCCTTACGGCACTTTCGAGAACCCATCCGTCCATGTGCGACCAAGATTCAGGTATTGGATCCCTGATGCTTCCGTTAGTCTGACCGAAGTCCGCAATGACTTCGCCTTGATCAAGCAGGCCGGCATGGGCGGTATGGAGTTGCTTGGCTACTACCTCTACAGCAATTATCCCAACGGTGTTGCTGAGGGAGCTCCGACACCCGTGGACTAGACGAAGTACGGCTGGGGTTCAGAGCCTTGGAAGGCGTTGACATAGGTCGCGCTTGAAGCTACTAGGGACGAAGGCTTGATCATGGACTTTGCTCTAGGACCGAAACAAGGATCCGGTGTGCCTGCCGAGCCGGACGACGACGGTGTCATGTGGGATCTGAATCCTTTCAATATATTCATACCTCTTGGCGAGAGTTATAACGGCAAGCTGCCAGGTTGGGGTACGGGCGGTTCTGGTGGCTTCGTTTCTGCGTCAACGGCATTGGTGTTGAAGAGCGTCCCAATCCAGCTGACAGCGGCGCCGGCGTTCTTCAGTCAAACATACAACGGCTCACAAATCACCCTGTCTGCGTCGTCCCTCCAGGATGTTACGAGCCAGGTCGATGCGGCCGGCAACATCAACCTCAGCTTTCCTGCCTCGTCCAATGGGACGGAGTTTCAACCTTTCGCCTACTATCAGAACCATACCGTAGGGTTCGAACAAGCTTCCCCTCAGCTAGTCAACACTACTGTCGAACAATATCCCGCGACCTCGTTTCTTCAGAACGGATCGCGTTTCAACGATCATTTCTCCGCCACGGGAGCTCAGCTCATCATCGATTTCTGGGAGAAGTATCTTTTGGGCTACAACACCACGCGCGAGCTCATCAAAGAGGTTGGGAACTAGGGGTGGGAGGACTCGCAGGAGTTCGGAAGCAGTATCTTGGTCTGGTGGACTCCCGGTCTTGTCAAGGCCTTTGAGAGATCCCGCGGCTACAGCATTCATAAGTATCTACCTCTGATCTACCACCCGAATGCCGAGTCCGATGCTCCTCTCGTATCTCCTCAACGGTATCTTATGGACGAGGTTGATCAAGGCCAAGCTCACATCGACGACTATAGGCAGACCCTTACCGAGCTGAACAAGATCTACTTGGAGACTTTGACGAACTGGACCAGAGAGTGTCTCGAGTCCCAGTACTCAGCTCAGGTTGTCTACAACCTTCCGATGGACATTCCGGCCAACGTACCCGCAGTCAATGGACCGGAATGCGAGTCTCTTGGGTTCAATCATCTCTTGTCTTGGGTTCAATCATCTCGTAGACGGTTACAGGCAGTATACCGGACCGGCCAACCTAGCAGGTAAACGAATCGTCTCGTCGGAGCTGGGAGCCCAGCGTAATCAAGTCCACTCTCAGACTATGCCCGAGCTCATCTAGGACGTCAAGCGGAGTATTGTGGGTTCCGTCAATAACACGGTATATCATGCCTACCCATTCTCTGGCACATATCCCAACACCACTTGGCCTGGCTTTACCACGTTCGCCTATCGCTTTTCGAACATGCACGGGCCAAGGCAGCCGACATGGGAGTACTACGACGACTTTATGAATTGGACTGCCCGTACAAAGTACATTGCTCAGAGCGGGATACCGAAGATTGATCTTGCGTTCTGGCTGAAGAAGAGCCAATTTTTGGATAAGGACTCACAATATTTGCCGAACGATCTCGTTGAAGAAGGTAAGCTCGCAGCCATCATCACAAGCTCGCACCTACTGCTCAAAGGGTGAATGCATAAGCTACAAGAGGCATCAGCTGACAAGTTTACAGGCTGGTCGTACGAGTACCTCAGCCCAGACAACCTAGTAGCAGAACCTGAAGCTTACGTCAAAGACAGCGTGCTTGCACCGGAAAGACAGGCGTTCAAGGCTCTGATACTCCGTGGCAATGACACTTTGACCGTCCGTGGCGTTCAAAAGGACGTCGATTACGCTCACGAAGGCCTCCCCATTATCATATCTGGCGGCGTACCGTTCAACCTGTCTGGCTACAACGCCAGTGGTTCTACCTACGTCAAGTCCGCACTCGCCTCCATCAACAATGTGCATCAAGTGCCCGCCGAGAACCTGTCTGCATCGTTACTAGATCTAGGCTTTTCACCGAGGACTAGGACAGACTCGGATCGGACCTGGTATACCTACTGGCGCGAAGACACCCAGTCGAACAAGACCTATGTATTCGTCCATAACGATGCTTGGGATAGTCAGCTTGGTCTTGGTGAGTGATGTGCTGATCAAGCCGTATAGAGGCGTTACCGTGGACTTGTAGATGTAGCACAATGACATGGCAAAAGCAGCTTGACCACGAGTATGACAATACGCATCTCTCAATGGTAACGATGGCCAGATGCCAAGTCTTTCTCACAGGAGTAGCTTCGCCTAATGTTGTATGCTCTCTTAGAGCGTGGCAAAGTGGCTATGTCAGCCTGTGCTTCTGCATGGCAGCAACAGTTCGTGTGCGCAGCACTGCATTGCATCACTGGATCACTGCTCTACTTATTAACACACTACGCTGATCTGGCCTGTGCTGAGTGCAGGAACAAGCGATGCACGAATCTTCCGGATAGCTTGCAGTAACTTGCTTCAATGTACGCTTGTGATTGAGAGCGCTGCTATGAGGTTTGTCACTACTAGACCGCGTCCATTGACTTGGAGCAATTTGGCTGCATCGGCTTCTTTTATTGTGAAGGGCAGTGAATCGCCTGACTCCAGGGACTAGTCCATCATGGCGCATTCATAGTCGTGCTTGGCTTCATGCCAACAGACTTTTCTTGATCTGAGCAATCTCCTCATCGCTCAACTTGCACTGATCCCTTATGTACGCCTCCGCGCTCCCGTACTCTTTGCGCAGCATGATAAGCGTGGCTGCCATGTTCTCCTTCTTGCTGCTGACCATATTGCCTACGCCTTCTCTATTACCTTCCAACGCCGGGTTCCGAATTAGCCGCTCAATGAACAGCGGCTTGAGGTGCTCCAGTCCTAGGTCCGTAAGACTGTACTCTTCCGCTATCTTTTCGTCTTCAACGCCAACAAGCATCAACAGCAGCGCGACCACAACGCCCGTCCTGTCCTTGCCCGCAGTGCAGTGCACCACACATGATGCCGGCTTTGGCTGAGCTAGATGCCGGAAGATGGCACCGTACGCGCTCGGAGCGGATCGAGAGATATCGCGGTATGCGATCACGAAGCCTTCGCTGCCGGCACGGGTGTAGTTCTTGTACCTCAAGCCGACTTGCTCTGGGCCATAGTCCTCTCTGGCGAACACCGGCACCCACTCCCGCTTGATGCCGTGGGTTGCGAAAGGATCAGGGTTGTCGGCTTCTACGCCTGCCCATTCGGGCCCGTCGCGCTTGATCTCGTTCTCGGAGCGAAGGTCGAATATCACTTTGATGCCTGACGGTAGATGTGTTAGCGATCATGCGGTGGAATGAGAAACGGCTTGGCAAGAAGACATACCTTACCTAAATCCTTGCTCATCTTCTGCAATCCACTCTCGGTCGCTTTCGACGGGTCTGCGCAGCGGTATACCAGGCCGTTCTGTACATGTTGGCCTGATGTTGCTGGGTAGCCGCCAATGTCTCGGAAGTTCGCAATGCCCTCTACAGGTACGAATGGCGGACTTGGCAGGTCGGGCATGGTAACGGTATTTTCTCGTACACTGAGCACGATTACAGTGAAGCAAGACAGCGCCGCAGTAGTGTCTGGCTGGCGGATGTTGTAGCGAGTGGTACAGTCGTAGACATCAACATGCCTCGGCGTCGAAATCCGATGTCGGCGGAAAGACTTCACGGAAGAGGCACAACCAACGACCTTTGAACCCGCAAGATATCAGTATATTGTGTACACACGAGGCTATGCATAGATGTACACGCAACCTGTAGCGAGCGGCCTTGCAAATGCGTTCAAATCAAGCCATGGTTGGTGCCTGAAAGACAGGAACATAGTGTCAAAAACCCAGATCGCTCAACATGTCGAACAGCTCTCCCTCATATCCCTGTCCGAAGAGCCAAGCACCCCCGACAATCTCCTGGGTCTTACGAGACCGTAGCATCACTCTCGCTCCACCAAAGCAGCGTCTCGTCAACCCCTCGTCTCGAGAGGCGCCTCGATCCCATTGTCCGGTGCATTCTTGTTGCCCGTTGGACTTGCACGATCCGGTCTCGACCAATTCAGTTTCTACGTGAAGCCTTGAAGTATGCACAGGAAGACATGGGATTTGCACTCGAGTACAGATAGCTACTTGCCAACGAGTGTCTCCTAGTTCCGTCCCTCACGTTGCTAGCCAGTGCTTGGCTCCCTACTACCAGGTCTCTGCTTGCTCAGTCGCCGCCTGCCTCTATCATCCACACTGATACTCCTGCGACCTCGTCTACCTCGTCGCTCTTCTTCACCAGATGCTCTCCTTGGCACGCGCACTTCCACCTCGACCTCCTTCTGCTCACCTGTCGGTGAGTCAGTAGCAAGGTGAGTGAAGCTCTTCCTGGCAAGCGGACTGCGACCATTGCGTATCGCACTGGTCCCTGGCGTAAGTCGATCGCTCGGCTGGTATGCCATGGGTGGAACAGCAAGGCGCTGTTGGGCTTCAATCTCCTCCGCTGGACGGCTCGGCTCATGCACCGCTGGCGGCTCTCGATGTAAACGGCCTTGGTGAGCACCGCCGAGAGGCGCGATGCTGAAGTGCAAGGGGACTGAAGCATCTGAGTCTGCCGAACGCATAGACTCGGAAGAGCGCTGCTTAGGGCGATCATGGGGTCTGTCGGTTCGATCGTATCCATATGGCGATGCAAATGGTGCTCGAGGTTGCTCCAGTGCAGCTCCTCCAGCTGCTCTCTGTGAAGCCTGCTGATTCCGATACATCACCGCATCTTCCAGCGCGACAAAGCTTTCCACTCTCCTCGGTAGTGACAAAGATCGACTTGACCATGTACCGGTATGCCTAGAGTCAATGCTGCCGCTCCGCGATCCTGCAGGTGTATTTGCTTCGCCAGGGTAACGCGCAGTCATATCAGTCCTCAGCACGCCCGAGTCGTTGGGCTGGTAGTACCACCCTCCCGGCAGTTCCTCTGCTGGCGCAAAACGTCCTTCAAGATGACCCGGTGGCATCAAAGGTGCGTGGGTTCCCGACTTGAACGTCTCCGGGACCACGTTGAGGTCATTTCCGGTAGCTTGAGCTTGAGC
>Ga0058704_10001473_pt1 | contig 10995 bp, 10 predicted proteins | sample AgamicMgSfe_FD_71363 | JGI IMG/M metagenome (GOLD analysis project Ga0058704, IMG submission 71363) | Agave microbial communities from Guanajuato, Mexico - Mg.Sf.e | ecosystem: Host-associated > Plants > Phyllosphere > Phylloplane/Leaf | place: Guanajuato, Mexico | collected 2012-05-30 | reverse complement strand
CACAATTGAGGGCATGATAGGTCTCTGGATGATGCTGCGTTACTGGCTATAGATTGCACGTCGAGAGACAGACGCATCAACATTGGTCTTCTCAGCATGATCCCCAATCCCGAAGGCACTTCCCCGACATTGTCAACCCCGCGTCGGCCGTGGGGTAGATTTAGCCAGCCCGAGTCATGCTGTGGCGTTTGTGGCTGTGTGTGGCTGAGTACCGCTTCTACGTCACTGGCCCCTCTTCTGCCATCATTGTGCCAACTTCTGCACGCCCGCCGATCATACATGTCTGTATTAAGATCAAGTAAGTACTGGTAGATTAGTCGCAAGGTTGGCAATTTCTTCCCTCGTACATCTTATTCAATTGCTACCATTGGCTCTTGGCATATTGTTCTTCACTATCAAGCCACAGACACGAAACCAAAGAAGAGATACGATCACACCTCATGGGTCTATTCAAGAAGAAGGACAACCACGGGTTGTCGGAGCCAACGCCAACCTCGGCGCAGCCAGTGTCTAAAAATTCGTCGTTCAATACGCATGACCGAGTTGATTCAGCCTACGCCAGCAGTGAAGGCCGGTCGAACCTCAGCGACGCCAATGTCGTGCCTATGGAAAATCACGGTCAACTGCGCGGTATATCCAGCGGTCGCAACCTCGCAGTCAACGAAAGGAATGGTGATGTAATGGACGGTGACACTGGCGAGATCATCTCGACCGTGACTACCACAACAACGACCACGACCACGACAAGAAGCAGGCCAGGGAAGAATGGCGAGACCACCGTGCAAGTGTCAAACTCGAATCAGCCCGCCGCGCAAGCAGGAGCACAAACCCAGCGTGCAGTCACTCCTCCCAACAACATCGCCGAGGTTCATGCCGATCCTATTCAGCCACAGTCTCAATTGCAAACTCAGCGGCAACCCGAGACTGTTCGTCCTGCAGCAGAGGCGACGGTCCCAGCGTCAGGCAACCAACCAAGGCAACCACCTTCAGTACAACCACAAATGCAGTCTCAATCCTACAACCAACCCGAACCGCCACTCACTCGCTACCGAGCGGAAGCGACAACACCAGCACCATCTTTCCAGCCAGGTCAGCATACAACCATACCGTCGCAGCCTCAATCGTATAACCACCCTGGTTCACTTCGTCCTGAACCACAGGCGGCACCCGTATCCTTTGGTCAGCCAAGCCCGCAACCCATCGTGCCTAGCCGCAACCCAGACCGCAAGAGCCGTGAATACACAGACTATCGACCGCAAAGTCCTCCAAGCCCACCGCGAACCAACTTTAGCTACCCGAATGCAGCACGCTCAAGCACAAGTCTGGGCGAGCAGCCCACCGTTGAGCCGCACGCCGGTGCTCTAAGCAGTAACACACCGCGACAATACGGAGCTGCGAGCGCAGAGCAGTACACCGGCACACAGGGCACCGCGCCACGCCACCACGGAACACTGAGCAACCTCCGCGCATCAGCAGCCGAAAGGATGGACCATGGAACACTAGGCGATCTGAAGAAAGCCGCCATCGGACTGCACGGCGTAGGCGAGCAGCTGCGCGGCACACTGAACAACGAATTTGACACGCGGCTCTCCCGCCCCGACAGCGAGCGTGCAGCCTACGCCCGCCAAAAGAACCAAGCAGTACTCGATCGCGCGCAGCAGGAAATGGGCCGACTAGACGGTCGTCATGCGCCTGTGCGTTCCTCTGTACCGCCCGTGCCACAACAACAGCCAAATCAGATCCAACCATCGCATCAGCAGCACTACGGAGCAAGTTCGGTGGCCGACACGCCAGTTAGCCCTATACAACCCGAAATCAGCCATGGATCAGGACCCTACGACGGCCGACCATGGGACGGTCAACCACGTCGCGATATGGACTACATGCCTCAGACATTCACACCTGAAAGCACAAGCGCGCCCAAAGATGAGAGGAGGGGTCTTCGCAAGCTGATGAAGCCGCGGCAGTAGATACTTTTGAAGTTATATGATTGTATGAACTATTTTATGTTATCATAATACCGCTTTAGTGAATTCTATTACTCTTCATGTCAAGCTCAGTAGTCAGGTGGTCAGTGGTGACTACACCATACTATTTAATACTTGAGCAGATAATACAGACTCAGGCAGAGAAGACTGCAATCAATAATATATGTAGCGAACTCGACGTCAATTAATCGAGCCCGGTTCGTCGCAGTAACAAAATGCTGAAACCGAGGGCGCTGGATAAAATATACATTGAATTCACATATAGACTATGGTAATGATACTTCAATCGAATACAACTCTCCATTCCATTGCTCTCGGCGACCGCTACCGCGCTGTATAATAAAGGCCGTAACAGAGTCACTCGGGCCGACAGACACTCTACAGTACATCGGCTGCACTTTCCCCGGAATAGATAATACAATAAACCCTGCCTCGGCAGTGCTGGGGTTCCATGTCATCACTTGGACCCTTCAAATCGCGTCAGTCGCGTCAGCGGAGCAAAAGCCGCTAGAAAGTCAGAAAGGCGATCGGCTATTTCGATCGGCGGGATGTTCATTACACTGCTACTTTGTAGGGTCGCGCGATGGTGGTCAGCGGTCAGCGTGAGACATGGAGTTTAGTCGGTCGGTCGGTCGGTTTGGTTGAATAATGTGCCAATCATGTTCCTAGTAGGCTTTGTTGGCGGTGTGAGATACAGTCACGGGTTGGAATTCGCATTACAGGCCAAGCTTATTACGAGAATGGACGAGGAAAGAAGAGTATAGTGAATATTGTGATTCATCTGATAAGATGTAGATAAAACATGTGCTTTGCTAACGTACAATGGTGGTATCATGCTAATGGGTTCATTTCGTGAGTGAGTTGACAAAGGAAAATTGTGCCGGTCTGTCTGTCAGGCATATAGCGCTGACATTTTCCCTCTCCTTCCAAACATGGCTGACATTGTGATGTGTGCGGTGACATCTTTCAGACCACTTAGTGGATATTCAGTCCCATTCTGCTTTCCATTCGGCGGAGACCTCGCGAGATCGACTTGCGGCCTGATGATCTGATTGATGGCGCGGAGATTGGTATGGCGGGAGCAGCTGTGATGCGGCGGGGTAGAGAAGGTCTTTCGGTCTGCGTCGGTGATGGTGGGAGTTCGATTGTTGGGGAGCGCTCTGAAGCGCCGCGAGCGACGAGTTTAGGGCGTGATGTTGTGAACATTGAAGCCGGTCTGGCGCTGCCTGGCGTTTGTGGTGGTGTGATAGGAAGGATCTTGTTGGTCTCCATTGCCTGTGTAGTCGCGGATGTGGTGCGCTTTGGCAGGAAGAGACGAGAAGGCTTCCTCATGTAGGACTTTAGTGTAGGAGGGGGAGTCATGATAGACTGGGTATCTTCCTTTGACGCCGCAAATCCACGGTCTGGAGTCTCGACGGACATTCTGGGTGTCTCTGGCTGAGCGCATGATCCCTCTGAAGCGGGACTGCCAGGTGTCTCGTCATTGTCAAGGACGGGTGTGGATGGGGTGGACGATGCAGTAGACTTGCGGTCTACAGACATATCGCTGGTGCGACTGCGTTCGCTACCGACGGAGGAGGACCTGACAGCTGGTTGAATTGGAGAGAGAAACGGACGTTCTTGAACACGTCTGAACTGGATCTGACTAGCTCGCTTTGATCGAGGACGGTCGGCTCGGATGAGGTCGACAATCTTTGGAGGACCAGCATTGACGATGCGAATAGCTTCTGCGCGGTTGCATTGTGAGTCGGCAAAGGTGATATCTTCTGCGAGCATCTCAGGGACGTTGAAATCAGTGTCGTCGGCAAGATCAGCTGCCGACGACAGGGTGTAGACTGATTGACTGCTCATGCTGTCAACGAAGTTGTCAAAGACTAGCGACGAGGTTCCTTTCGGCTCGGCAAGATATGCAGGGACAAATCGTGGTTCGTCGTCGAGAGTGGTAATTGTTGCAGACAATTCTGGTGAGTTGATAGCAGTCGAAATATTGCTTGAACGCGCCTGCGTCTGGTCGAGGGGATATGCAAGGTGTATTAAAGGATGTGTCGATGGTGTTTCAACAAAGGGGAGCATGGACGTGATCGACAGCTGCAGGGTCTGACGCTTGGAATGGGCGAGAGCGGTACGAGAATTGGCGTGAGTAGCCATTAGGTGGTCTTTGGTACCTAGGGATGATGGCTGAATAGTGCGAGACTGGACGAGGAACGTGCGGGTGCGTGCGTGCGTGCGTGGGTGCGGGACTGGAGGTCTGACACGGACGGAGATAGTATACTGGTAGTAAGTAGTACTTCTGGTAAGGTACCGTACTGCGTCGGGCGTCAGAGATCGGAAGGTTACCGAGTGCGAGAGGTTTCGAAATAAATTGCGAGTCGTCGTATTTCGTAGAAGATGTTCAAATGACCGACGAGTAATGTGCCTCTCGCTATTTCGCTAGATGTTGACCGTCGATGGCAATCTGACTGGTACCAGAGTAACGTACAGTAGGTGTTTTACTCTGATGATGCGACTCGGAATGAAAGTCAGTAGTCCGTGGGTGAATTATCGATTGCCGACAAATTGAGGTGCAGTATCTGACTCTGACTGGTCGGTGCACTGCTTGCAAGCTCGGTCTTTTTTGGAGCAGACCTGAGGCAAAGATGCGGTGAGGAAACAAAAACGTGGTCCAGCGAAAGAAAGCCACGGAAGGATTGGACGCAGTTGTAGTTCCGATCAAATAGATTGAAACTGATGTTTTGCTGTACACACAGCAACCGTTCAAGAGGCCAGCCAGCTGGTATTGTGGAGCAAGATCCTGTATACCGCACTGCAACCGCCAGGAGTGGAATGTACGTGTAGGGAAAAGGACCAGTAAGGGATGTTGTCTAGCTGCAGAGACGGGGGTGAATGCAAGGCGATGTGATGCAATGCGCGCACGCTGTACTGTACTGTAGGGCGGAGACACGAAACGGTGAACCCGCACCTATCGCGCTATCTGACTTTTGTACAGTAGAGTTTCGATGAACAGTGCACCTCTTTTCCGATAGTATGTAACAAAGAGAACAGGAAAGAGAATGGATTGGTTTCGAGCTGACAAGATCGGGTCATATTTTGGTCTTATGCGACGAGGAGTGCGACGTGAGAAAGCCTCAAGGTCACACACCCAGTGGGTCATACTGCAACGGTCGGCTACATCTATTGCACTTTAAGGCCCTCCACGAGGCTTTGAGTTTTGTTTTGGCGCAGGAAAAATAGCCTATAGACATGGTTTCTTACCAAAGGCTGACGAACCTTGTGACAGTCCTTGTCTACGTTGCTGGAGTTGAAGCCTTTCTGACTGTTCTCAATGGTCAGAAGATGGCGACTTCATCTCGAATAAAGATCCATTATTCCAGATACATTACTGTACTTTCCAGGATCTTTTAGTTCTAACATTATGACTACGCCTGTACAGTATTAGCACCAGATCGCGCTTGACCATTCACGGCGCGCCTGCTCCAGATCTGCGGCGACTACTGCCGATCTGTGGAGTCAGCCCAATGCAATGCATGCAGGCAGATATTCGCGCTCAGCCTATTGCGGAAGCTGCAAGAACTGTGGCTGCCTGGCTTCGTGCCTTCCTTGCTTCACATGTTCCTTCCTCGAAAGCCATGTTTCAACTCTATGAAGACAATATTTACGACACCGCCACAAGTATGCGATATATACAGTCCACTTCCACTTGATCTTCTCGTTTCATAGATACCCTTCTCCTCGTATACCTCTCACCATCTGCGCATCAGAACAACCCGAGTGACGTGTTGCTGACTGTGTGATGCACGCCAAGTCTAGCCTGGTTGTCTCGCTGATGTTTCTGCCTGCATGCATCACATCCAACGGCCATCTGGTCTCACCACCCTGGAGGAAAATCCCCTCCTTACAGGTAACAAAGTACTCAATCCCTAACAGTATCGTTCTCTCCTTCTGTCCACCGAACCGTCATGCTTGGATACCACGTAATGCACATGTCTCAGACCCGAATCATACGATCAGTCGCTTAAATCTACCTTTTACCTAATAAACACATAACGTGAAATGCCCAATCTGACAGACAGCAACCAACGTCACGTCTCGTTTCAGACTCATCATCAGACAGCCACGGGCAAAATTCGAACTGACTTTTGAGCCGAGAACCTCGAGACTCGAGCCTCAAGCCGTGTGGTCCGAGTCGAACCCGTTCTGCGTCCCCCGTTATTATCTCCTATCAGTGCTCACGTGCGGCTCCTCCGTGAACGGTCAAGGAGCAGATGCAGATGCAGAACTAGAGTCTCTGGACCGGAGGAGGAACTTTTCGTTGTCGCGGCGGTGTGTCGTGTGAGGTGCATGTATTTGTCGCACGGCAATGGCAAGAGATCGGAATTGTTAAGCATGCATAACACCGTCTTTGGTCGTCGAATTTTCCTTACCGCCGTGTTGGTATGACCTTGATGGCCTCTTAACTAACATCCGAGGTCCACGCGCTCTCATGCGCATTGGAATTGAACAATTCCATCTCAAGACCCAAAGCTGCTGACATTGACACATTGAACAAACATGGACACTGAGTCAGAGGGCTTGGTACTGTCATTACTGTTTCATTTCATTCCTTCGTAGAATATTCATCAACATTAACCATTAACGCCCTGACCTTTCATAGCCTGCAAAAGAGCGATCGCTTGCTCTGGAGAATACCCGATGAACACAGGACCAGTAATTGTCATGCCTGCGAAAGCTGATCCAGTCTCAGGTGTTGTGGCCTGTGGGCTGACAAAGGTTGGTCCACCTTGTCCTTCGTCCATGAAAATCCCATGCTGCTTTGGCACGGGCTCATTCTTCTTTGTGTTTTCCATCTTCGGCTGGTCCACTGCTATTGGCTGCTCCACGATCTTAGGCGCGTCAAAGTGGAACGGACATTTCCCGGCAGGCTTTCCAATTCCGGCATCTTTCTGGAATTTTTCTTCGGCCTCAATTCTGGCTTCTTTCGGCACGTCCTGGCCGACTTCTGCTTCTACGCTGGAAGGTCGTTCGGCTTTTTCGAGTGCTGAGATTGGTACTTGGATGCCCCATGGTCTGCTTGGAGATTCGCCAATCCTGACATCTCGCATCGGTCGATCGAAATGTGGCTTTCGTTCTTCATCATCCTCTTCATCAGCACCGAGTGGTACATTGATATTGCTGACAGTGCTCGCCCATCTGCGTACTCTGTCTGCGCTTACGCGATCCTCTTCATCTTCCATGTCTTCACTGGGCTGGTTGGGTAACATTGGTTGATGTTTCTGACCGAGTCCTTGAATCATGCTGACAAGGTTGCCATATTTGGCATCCAATTCGCGAATGCTTTCTGCGTTGGACTGATATCGCTTCACGCAGATTTCGTGGCTCCGAGGCAACTCGTGTTTGTGTTCCTCGAAATAGAGCGCAATCTCTTCCGGGCTACTCTTTTCGAGGAAGCGAATAGGACAAAGACCTGCAACAGCAGAGCCCTGTACCGATTCAACATCTACAGGCGGCATCTTGGGTAGCTCCATTGCACCACAAACTTCCGGAACCTTTGTTTCTGGTTGTAGAGACGATTGTGCAGCAGGCGATTCTCGGCCGTTGACACGTGATACAGAGCTCCGAGGTGTATTTGAACAGTTTGGTCGATACTTTGATACCACGGATGCAGCATGAGAGCCCAATTTACGATTCGTCATTGATGCAAAAGGACAACCAAGCCTGCTTGGTGTACCACACGTTGTAAAGTCTTGCTCCAGAGGAGATTCTGATATTGAAGGCATTGTTGAAGAACCAGTGCTGGTAATCTTCTCAAGTCGACCATTGGTGACTCCATCAGACCGTTTCGACTGAACGACATCGGCAGCAGCTCGTATCCGGCTTAACAACTTCTTATCATTCACAACATCGTTCCTTCTCCACCAGTCTTCTGTGCTTTCAGACGCCGTAGGGTTCAAGTTGTGATTGTATCTCACTGCATCGCAAGGGAAGTCGGAGAGATCATGCTTCGACACCACGCCGCGCTGCGCAACAAAGGCTGTAAACTGGATATACAAGTCAGCGTTTGCTTTTGACAATGTCCGAACGTATATAGAATATCAAGAGGTCGAAAGGATCAGAGTCTAATTAAAAATCTTCCATCGCTGCGTACAGCTTAAGGTCTAGAGCTAAGTGTTTCATCATAGGATGAGAATAGAGATGAGAATGGAAATGATCAACGTACCTCACTTCTAGCTGCTAGCAGGCCGCGTTCCAGAGCCTGGCTTTTCGCCCATACACGTTGATATTCTTCTGTCAACGCGTTGAAGCCATCAACGAGGCTCTGAAAGCGATCCTGCGCTCCGTCGTTGGCCATGATATTGATAATTCTGTTGTCCGATGTCGAAATCGAAATCGAAAACGAGTTTACAATGATTACATGAGGGATTGCAGACACGATGTATCGCGTTCTCGGTGTAGGTTGAGAACGGAAGTTGAGAGGTAGAGGACAAAGCAAAATTGCAGCCTGCTTGCAAATCAGCTTGTGGGAAGTGGAGCCGGGCGATCGTCGTGGCTCGGCGACGCGAATGACGCAGGCACCAGCTGTTTGTTCCGAATAGGAAACATGTGCAACTTGCGACCAACATTGAACATCAATAATAATTCTAGGCGTAGACACGCGGTCTACTCAACCCTGTCCTTGGACGTGATCACTTTACGACTCACAGAACATATATTGCTGTCCTCGCTATCTTACCCATTGAACAACTTCATACCTCCCACCACCATGTCTTCTGCGCATCTCACAGCGCTACGAAAGTGGTTGGTCAATTCACCCCCTGGAGACTGGGTTGTTCAAAGGATACGAGATATACTTATCGGTGCTCTGCGGCAAGGCCCCATTCCTAGACATGTCGCGTTTGTCATGGACGGTAACCGGCGGTATGCGCGTAGCAGAAAGATTGAGACGATTGAAGGACACAATTTAGGGTTTGAAGCATTGGCTAGAGTAAGAGGAATACTAAGAGGATGTCCAGCGCCGCAAGAGACTGACAAATCTTCTCACAGATCCTCGAAGTTTGCTACAAGTCAGGTGTCAAGGTCGTCACAATCTATGCCTTTAGTATAGAAAACTACAAGCGACCAAAATTCGAGGTTGACGCTCTCATGGATATGGCCAAGATCAAGCTGAGTCAGATATGCCAACATGGCGAGCTTCTGGAACGGTACGGAGCAAAGATACAAATACTGGGTCAGATGGATCTGGTGAGACCAGACGTGATTGAGACAATGAACGAGGCTGTGGAAATGACCAAGGACAATAACCTGTACGTTTGCAAGACTTTGGTCGCGGAGGAGACGGACTAATTTTGGACAGCGCTGTGCTGAACGTCTGCTTCTCATACACTTCGCGCGACGAGATAACAACCGCCATCCGGGAGACGGTTCGCGATTATTCTCGCCCGCTTCGACCCACCACGAGGAGACCTTTCTCGGAAACCCGGATCGAAAGAACAATTCGTTCAAGACAGCTAGAAAGCATCGCCGAGAACCAAAAGCCACGTATATCTTCTCCGTTGGCACATGAGGCTGTACTTAGCGATGGTGATGAAACGGAAGAATCAACACAAAGCTTCGGCTCAAATCAGGAGCCAACAGCATCATCAAGGACATCTGCTTCGATATCGCCAGTGCGCAAGTCTGGAAAAGACCAGAATATCTATCCTGATCCGGAAACAATCACGGCCGCCACAATCACGGAACATACCTTTACCGCCGATTCTCCACCAGTCGATCTCCTCGTCAGGACTTCCAAGGTAGAACGGTTGAGTGATTTCATGCTCTGGCAATGTCACGAGCACACATCCATCGTCTTCCTCAATTGTTTGTGGCCAGAATTCGACCTCTGGCAATTCTTGCCTGTCCTGGTTGAATGGCAGTGGAAGCAGCGCAAGGTGGAAGAAGCAGCGGCATCGACTCATTCTCTGATGAAACGAACAAAAGCTGAATGAGATCGATCTTCACGAGGCGTTTGGTCTGATAGGTACGAAAAGTGATATACCCTTTGATATTGAGTAATGCGAAGACCTCCCATAACCCATGACCGGTCTCATGTTCACGAGAAACAGTTTTCTTTATCAATATTCAGCTTGCCTGAAGCAGAAAAAGCCTTGTTCCATATCTCTACACAGATGCGCTGTTTGCTCTGACTTGGTGTAAGACGATAGTTCTGACCAGGGCTTTCAGAGTATACATTTTGCAGCGACCCCGCCTGCTCGTCGATCTACCATCAGCAACACCTGCTATCCAAAACTAATTACGAACTTTCATCTTTTTTCTACTACCATAACACGGAAATGAATCCGCCAAATATTTCCGCAAGCACTGGCATCGCCTGGAGCATCACCATAGCCATTCTCCTATACTGTTGGTGGCCGGGCTCCCTGCGCACATCTTTGGGTCAACCACTCTTACATCAATCACACGGCACACATATTCTCATCGAAGCACGAGCCAGATACCTTGCCTCGCATTCCTGGGAATATGGCACCATCTCTCACGCTCTGCTTTCACTTTACAGTCCAGAACTTACAGTTTTTTCTCCTTCGGCCTTTCCGAATGACAGAATTCCTACGCCACGATCTTCGCCCCTTCCACCAGGTCTAGCGTACGCCAAGGACCACATCAGCACCACAACCCCGACCCTCTTTTCTTCAGACGAGTCTTCTGTGTCAGATCCCATGAGTCTGGGTGCAGCGGCTCTGCTTCTGGAAAAGACCGACGATTCGTACTCATATGCAGTGCATGAACAGATGAGGCACCTTTGGGCATCTTTGAAACACCCGAACGGTGCTATCAGCCATCGTGAAGACGCCATATCTCTCTGGGCGGACGCTGTGGCCATGGTACCGCCGTTCTTAGCCCTCTGGGCAGTGAAGCAAGAAAACATCGATTATCTCGAAAAATCAATCGACCAGATCCGTGCCTACCGCGCCGAGCTCCTCATACCCCATCAAGGGTCCTCTCTGTGTTCTAA
>Ga0058704_10001472_pt1 | contig 11005 bp, 13 predicted proteins | sample AgamicMgSfe_FD_71363 | JGI IMG/M metagenome (GOLD analysis project Ga0058704, IMG submission 71363) | Agave microbial communities from Guanajuato, Mexico - Mg.Sf.e | ecosystem: Host-associated > Plants > Phyllosphere > Phylloplane/Leaf | place: Guanajuato, Mexico | collected 2012-05-30 | reverse complement strand
CTCCAGTGTTGTTCATACGGTTGCGCTAGTGTTGAAGGTAGTTTTGAAGGCTTGAGATGTCCTTTTACCATCCTCAAACGCCTCACTGGCACATCTTGCATGCTCACTGTTGCCGTTGATGCTGTGACATCCTGTTCCTTTCCAGGCAAGATCATTCCAGGCAAGATCATTCCAGGCAAGATCAGTTCCTTCAGTAATTGGCTCCATAGCGCAAGGCCATTAGCATTACACCTAGCCACCTCACAAATCTGCTTCACCTCCAAACCCCCTCCCATCCTAACCATCCCCACTCCCAGGTTCAATTGCGCGATATGTATACACGCCCCTAGGGCGGAGCTTCCATAGATCTTACCCGCCAAGTAAATGATACCGTTGTCGCTGGTCCCATGCTGAACGTCCTGGGCGCTGATGAAGAGAAGTTTACTTTCTGTGATGAGGGAGGAAGAGAGATTGTAAGGAGGGCGAAGGAGGCGCTCGAGGCGCTCGGTCACCCAGTTCGTTTCGGTGACGTCGGGGCCAGGGATGCAGGAGGGTGTGAGGCAGTGCATGTGGTGGTGGCGATGGGGTTGTTGATAGTCCTTAGGAGGTAGGGATAGAGAGGGGGATTTGGGTGGACTTATGAGAGTGGCGAGACCGGTGTGACAGCCTCCATTGGCTAGTGAGGGAAAGCGTGAGTTGGGGATGTGTTGTGGATTTGTATGTATGTTGGTGTCTTGCGCTGGCGTTGAGCGAGGAGGTCCGGCTTCATCATGCCCCTCATGCCCACCTCTTGTTTGCGACGGCTCTAGATGTTCGCTCTCTCGCGCATACTCCCATCGCTTCACATCTGTGTTCTCCGGACAGAGGGATTCCCGTATCTTATCTTCATCCTGCTGTACCTGTTGCGTCCACGCCACATCACGCGACCTCAGACTGTGACCCAGCCTTTTCCTGGCCTTCCTCTTAGCAATTCCAGATGCCTCGAATCGACGTATCGGTGCACGGACATGTGTAGCGACACCAACCTCGCCACGATGCGGGAGTGCTACAAGAGCTGGACCTACACTCTTCACACCAGAGACACAACCACCGCCAGGTAGAATCCCTGATATGTCGCTAGGGTTGATGGTAAAAGCATCACGAGCGAGTCCATTTGCAGAAGTCGCTAGTCTCGAAGTGAAGCTGGGGATTGGAGTGTGATTGTCATTGGGGCTTTGGGACATATACAGTCGTAAATCTTTCAAAAGCGTACACAACAACAAAACGAGATATAGTGTGATAGCAAATGATTCGAGCAGGTTAAGGTATGAGATGAAGAAACGTGATAGGACAAGGGAAGAAAGAAAGAAGGAAAGAAAGGAAGAGAGAAAGAAAGGTGTGAAAAGGAAAGAGTGAAACGTAGCCTTGTAGTCCTTGTGCAGTGCAGTGCAATACACGTACTCAGCCTCGAACAATGCCCCACTACCTGTATTTGTACTGCAAGCTGTTTGGCTTTGCCCTGTCCGGACTGAGACCTTGTTTCAATGGAGATCGTTCATAGTTTTCATTTGATATTATTATGTTTTTGTAGAATGCTACGAGGTATCTAACCATCGCTGCTTTCGTGCCTGTCGCGAGCAAGTGGCCATGATGTTGTGCGCCCGCCTCGGTCTCAATGCCCTTGGGCTCCTCGCCTCGTTCAAATCGAGTCCACTGAATTGTATCATCGAGCACGGTGGTATTGTCCCCAGCCTCGCTTCCCCCTCGCCATAAGCATTCACAATGTGCCCCTGCCTATCTTTCTCTTACTCCATCCGCTCTTCCTCACAAGCACCCAATCACCGGCTCAAACAAGCAACAACGCAGCAGCACCGACCACCCCAGCCATACCAGCGCCTGCGGTAATCGCGGCACCCGCACCTCCAGTGACCGCCGATGCAGCTCCCGCAGTGGCACTACTGACAACACCACCCGCACCACTCGTAGCACTTCCCACAACACCGCCCGCGCCACTCGTGGCCCTCGACGCGGCTGAGCTACCGCCACTGGTTGCACTCGCCGCAGCCCCGCTGCTTCCCGAGGTGCTGGTGGTCATCGACATGGATGATGAAGAACCAGATCCAGAGCTAGAGCTCGAGCCGCTGGTCGATGAGGCAGAGCCAGTTGAGCTAGCACCAGAGCCTGATGCAGTTGAAGAGCCGCCGAGGAGGCTGGCGGTGGCGGAGCTGATGCGAGAGGCGATCTGGGAACCACCGTAGGAAGAGGCGGCGGATTCGATGGAGGAGATGATGCTGGCGGCTTGGGCGTTGGTGGTGGCGGCGCCGGTGAGGGCGAGGAGGGCGATGGTTGAGAAACGCATGGTGAAGGTTTTGTTTTGTTTGATTTGATTTGGAGTGAGAGTGGCGAGATGGGGTATGTGGTGTGTGGTATGTGGTATTTAGTGGTGTATAAGCAGTGTCGTGGGAGAGGACTTGGATTGAGTTGTTTGAGTTGAGTTGCTTTTGGTTGGGAAGTGAAGTGAGGGGAGCAGTTAAAAGAGACAAGAGAAGAGAAGAGGAGAAGAGAGAAGGTTAAAGAGAAGAGAGGCAGTGCAGCCTGAATCACGTCGCACCTGCCTTGGACAAGATTGGCATGCCAATGATGCCCCATTTGCCCCTTAACCCTGAGACTACGTAACATAGTGTATCACATTTCCGCCTCTGAAAGATGATCGCGTGAGCTGCCGAGCTCTGGGCATCATGTCCTCCAAGTCCTCCAAGCTCCCAAGCCTCTACTACCCAATCATCCTTGATTCGCGCCTACCTGCATCCTTTCTCTCCACGGGGCAGCACTACGAAGCGCGGTCGACGCGGAAGCACAGTCATCAGAAAGCAGCATGATCGGGTGGTCATCCGCGGCAGTCGAAGTTGGATGAATTGAATGGCAGTGTTTTAGGTTTCCAGGTGTGGAGTCGACAAGCATTTTGATCTCCAGCTTGGCGGCAAGGCACCGTCATCGTTAATCGTCATCAGGTACAACAATGCATGTCATTGGGCAGATGGAACGGCAAGGGATGGGGAAGATCAAGATCAGAGGTCTGTGTCATGAATTGCTGTGATGTGCCTGGAATGATCCTGATGATCGCCTTGATGTCACACGATCAGAGGGACTTGGCTATAGCCATGGGGTAACAAGGACGGCGTGTCCATTGATATGTATGCCCGGGGCAAAACGCTCTTCGCAAAAGAGAGGATGGTCCTTGTCCTTGTCAGGACAGATTGGGAGAGGAGTAGGATATCAATTACTTTTACCTTCAGCCTGTATCTATATCGTATATTGTACTGTACAGCACTACTTCTACCCTGGCTCGCCTGACTGGGCCACCATTTTCAGTATAATGTACAGGACCTTGCTGCTCCTCTAAACTCAATACTCTCCAGACACTCCACTACCAACCTCCTTTCTTCGGCGCATCCCGGTCATCGCTATTCCCGCTGAGTCCATGCTGCGCCGCCGTGCGCATGTCCTTTCCATCCTCACTGCGGTGGCCCTTTCCTTGCGCGTGAGAATCAGCTTCCTTGCCACCATGATCTTTCTCAACCTGTGCCTTCGCAGCCTTTGCGCGCTTCGTCTTGTCTTCCTCGCTCTCGTACTTTGTAGCCCCCGGTGGCAAGCCAGCGCCCGTCTCAGCTGTGGTCGCGGAGAAAGCGGCTTTTGGGACGGCATCGCCGTGGGACGGGTCGTGGTGTGTTGCAACAGGGAAGGGAGCGTCGGAAGACTTTGCGGGGTCGGATTCGAAGGATGAGTCGGGAGATGAGGAGCTGGATGTGGATGGTGCCTGGCTTTGCTCGGTTTCGTCCTCGTCGTCGGATAGCTCGGCGCCGTAGACGTCCGGGTGTGCGCGGAAGCAGTCTTGCATTCCCCTAGAGATCTGTGTCAGCAGTCTTTCATTATCCGGACAGGAGCGCGAGAATGTGCATCACTCACTTGAACTTGTCGATGCAGTCGATTCCTTTCGGCTCGTCTTTGCTGAAGACAAAACAGCTGAATGCTTCCCTGAATTCAGGTCCGCATGGGCCGTGCGCCATTCCACCTAGACATGGGCAGTCCCAGTTGATCTCGCCAGTTTCCTCGTTAAAAGCGCCTTGCTGGGCGGCCTCCTCCTCAAGATCCTCTGGTGAACCACTTTCAGGTGCTTCTAGTGGGACTGCGGATGTTGCTGCTACTGCTTGTGCTTCCGATGATGGCTTGGCTGAGATTGGGGAGGGCGATGACGAGGTTGATGCTGATGATTGACGAGCTTTGCGAGCTGCGGCGATGGCTTCTACAGTAGGGAAGTTCTCGTCGTCGGCCTCTGCAATGGGTAGCCGTGCTGAGGAGTCTGGCGATCGTATTAATGTTTGCTTCGATTATATGTTTGGGGTCGTCGTTCGACTAAGAGCCTCTTCTTACAAGTAGCGCCACTATCGGCGAAGACATCGCTTGTGCTGTAGTACCATATTCCTCCTGCTGCAAGACCTAATCGTGCTAACGAGTTCTTCCAGCTTCGCGGACCGTCTGCCGGTGGCACTGAAAGGCGGCCTGCGAATCTTCGAGGTGTGCTGTGTAGTGTGGCTTGTCTTGTGGTGGCTCTCGCCGATGCGCGAATGGCTGATCTATACATGTTGAAGCTGGCTTCGTGGAAGATACCTTAGGATGTGGAATTGAGGACAAGATGAGACGCAACGATGACGGGTTGGCGAAGATTAATAATTCGCATGATGATCATCAGGTTTACATGTGCTGCTGCTCCATTGACTTCATTGCAGCTCGAGCATTCTACCTTGAGACATACCTGTACCTAATCCTCAAAACGACAGATATCATGGCATCCAGACTCAGCACTCGTCTCGCGCGTGTGGCAACTAAGTCAGCCCTACCTCGTGCACCGAGATCACAGATCTCGAGATCGTTCAGCATTCAAGCGAGCTCCGCAACCCAGCTACCACAACCGTTCACAGCACCTCGATGCTTACGGCAACCTCTACAGAAGCGGTGGCATAGTTCTGCACCCACAAAGTCGAAGCCTTACGATTTCCAGAAGGTCTGTGATCCCCTGAACACAACCCCGCATACAACGCTCATCACCCTACAGATCAAAGAGGTCTCCTCCAAGCCATCCTCTGATCTCCTCCTCGTTGACGTCCGCGAACCGCATGAATACGAAGCCGGCTTCATTCCCACCGCCATCAACATTCCCATTACTTCGAATCCGGACGCGCTTTTACTGCCCGCAGAAGAGTTTGAAGATCGCTTCGGTTTTGCGAAACCTGATGTCAATAAGGAAGTCGTGTTCTACTGTAAAGCAGGCGTGCGGAGTAGCGCGGCTGCGCAGGTGGCTGAGCAAGGCGGATACCAGAAGATTGCAGAATACAGAGGTAGCTGGCTCGATTGGCAAAGACAGGGTGGACAGATCGAGAAGCCTTGATTTTGGAGGCATACAATCGGAAGAAGTTCTCCTGGTGCATGCAAGAATAGGCCATCCTGCGGTCCGCGACCCAATTGACCCACCAGCTGAGCGTCCAAGACGTCACGTGAGATCGTTGCAACGATGTGAGCCTGTCATCTGATTGCAACGAGCTAGCTCGGTTCGCTGCGCACATCTAGTGGCCACTCCCAAACATCACCTTTCCACGTCATTACGACCTCCTGGTCCATGACCTTGGGCTTCTTGATAGCGATGTCTTCCATATATACCGGCTCTTCTTCGTTCTCTTGTGATTCTATAGGTCCTGCGGCTGGATGAGAGTCCTTCGGAATATATCTTGTGACCACACTGACACCTTCCAGCCCTTGAGCAGCAGCATTTCGATTCCACAACAGCTGCTCGACACGTCCGTCCAAGCTCATCTTCACATAAGCCATAGGCCATCTGCTTTGCGACATAGCTTCGCGGACGCCCTTTGTCGCTTCTTGTGGTGTCGCAAGCAGAATGATCACACTGCGATTCGCTGCTTGTCCTGAATTGTCCCCTCTGGTCTCGAGATGTGCTGCAGTTTCAATCACGGTGACTACTTCACTCTCGCTGCTTTCGCTTTCCGTGGTAGTTGCGGTCTCACCTTCTCCATCACGCCATCTTACGCCTCTAGCACCTGCAAAAGCGCCCTCGAGCTCCCTGACAACATTGGGGCTAGCTTTCTTCTTTAGTGCTTTACACTGCACTAGCACTCTCAGCGGCCATCTTTCCGGTAATCCAGGCAAATACCAGTATCCTAACAAATCAATCCCCTTGTCGGCACGGCCGCCAGTGCGAACGGAGTCGATACCGAGTCGGCGAAGTGCAGCATGCGCAGTATATTCGTAATGAGTGCCAACGAAAGTCGTTGTGCTTGGTGACAGATTGGTCTTCGTGGCGTATGTGAGGAAGGTTGAAAGACTGTCGTGGGAAGTAGGTGGAGAGAAGGGAAGCTCAAGGCGTTGAAGAGGAGTTTTGCTTGTATGTGAAGATCGAGACTCCAGTCTGGGACTGTAGCGGGCTACGCATGTCAACCCGGTGAGAGTAGTCCATGGTCTCGATTGATATGCTGTGGTGCTACAAGTAGTGACTCTGCTATACCATACACCGCGCATGAGTGTTGTTATAAATAAGATTCGACGCGGAGGTGTATCTATTTGTCACCCGCTTGGGCGGAGTCTGACCCGGCAGATCACCTCAATCAATCAACGACGACCTTCATTACCCTCGAGTATATCACACTCCTTAGCATACCACAAGAATATGAACTGCACACCATAATCACATATATATACGCGGTACTCGCTCGGGCAGCAATGGAGGTCGATCGCCTCACACAGCTTCAGGACTGCCTCGATCAGGTACTTGACCTCTTTCACTTCGACCTGGTTTTGACCTCGGATCAACCGCTGATACCTCCAGCTCGCGACGCAAATGTTCGCGTCCATTCGCTACATTAGCACGCACCATGCCGCTTCTCCACTACCAAATGGGCAATACAATTGGCACTTTCCCGGCCACGTCCCCATGAATGCGCCATCAGACCCGACGCCTAATCATATCAACAATACCAGCAATGGTGTCACGAACGGCGCGCATGCCCACAATCATGTCAATGGCATTTCTCACGCACACACGAATGGCATAAGCTCGGTACCTGGCTCGGCACCTGCCACGCCCGCTGCGCTAGCAGATACAATAACTACAAATGCGGCCGCAGAAATTGCACCTCCTACACAACCTCAGACGCCGAACGTCCCCCAACCTGTCGATGATGATGGCAATCCCATAGACGTATCGTCTCTCGCGCCGCGTCCTGACAGTCCCGCAACTTTCGCAGCCGCATTGCAAGAGCTCGCGCGCGATCTTGTCACGAAGGAACAGCAGATTGAATGGCTGATGACGCAGCTCCCAGGCGCAGATCGTGGACAGGAGGAACAGGAAGCGCGGATTCGGGAATTGGATGCTGAATTACGGGAACTGGATGAGGAAGGTGCGAGAGCGGAGGAGGAGCGGAAAAGGTTGTTGGAGAGGGTGGAGGGTGCGATTCTGGGGATGAGGCGGTGGTGATGATCATACGACAACTGTCAAAGACGGGACCACTAATAGCAGACGACTCGATCTTCCAAGATCACCAGGCAAAGCACGACGGCTCTAACGCTAGCGGCGACAACATCGACCGGGTTTACCATCGGAGATAACCATTACGTCCAGCATAAAGCGGCAGCCACTGCGTCTTTCCCAGCGCTGTTGGCTAAACAGCAAGATGCCGACCAACGCCGCCGCCTGGATCACTGCACCTCACGCGCGCCTCTCCATCGGACCAGCTCCCTGGCCAGTTCCAGCTCCCGGAGAAATCACCATCCAGACCTCATTCGTAGCCATCAATCCCCTCGAGTACAAAATCCAAGACAGCAACCCACCCATCGCAGGAAAATCCATCGTCTACCCCACCATCCTCGGCGCCGATGTTTCCGGCACCATTGTCGAGCTCGGGGCAGATGTGACTTCCCGCGCAATCGGCGACAAAGTCATCGCAAATGCGGACGGGGTCTCGACAACAAGTGCCCGAAGTGCCTTCCAGCACTACGTTCAGTTGCGCGCTGCAGATACGACACTTCTACCTGCGCACGTTCCTCTCGAGACTGGCGTAGTGCTGCCCCTGGCTTGCGATACAGCAGCCGCAGGCCTGTTCGTCCCTGATCAACTTAGCTTGTCAACTTTCAACCTGCGCCCTGCAAGCCCATCAACCTCGACCGCACCGACCTCGACCGCACACGCAACCATCCTCATCTGGGGTGGCAGCTCCAGCGTCGGGTGCTGCGCGATCCAAATGGCGCGAGCAGCGGGCTATTCTGTCTTCGCGACATCAAGCGTGCGGAATCATGTGCTTTGCGAAAGTCTCGGTGCTGATCGCGTCTTTGACTATTCTAATGCTGGTGTCGAGGATGCTGTTGTGCTGGCTTTGCGAGGGAGGAATGTTGTGGGCGCGCTGGATTGTATTGGCGGTGGTGAGGGCTCGCTGTTGCCGTGTGCAAGGATTTTGGCAAGGGTGTTGAAGCTGGAGCAAGAAGAGGGGTAGGAGAGAGATGGGAAGGAGGAGGAACGAGGTCCAGAAGGTGGTATGAGGATTTCAACGGTGCTGGCGCCGCTGCCCGATGTGGTGTTACCGAATGGTGTAACTGCGACGAGACGTAAGTGCCATCTATTTCTGTGGTCTCCTTGACTTCTGCTTCAGGCTCATTGCGCTAACGTCAAGTTTGTCCTGCAGTGCGTATTCCCGCTCTACGAGCTAGCGAGACGTATGGCATCGTGCACTCGTGGATGGAGAAAGCGCTCGCGGATGAGATGTTACAGCCGCAACCGCGTTCGAAGGTCGTGGGTGAAGGGCTGGAGGCCGTGCAGATGGGAATGGACATGTTGAGGGAGGGTGTGAGTGCGGTGAAATTGGTCGTCAAGATATAAGGTCAGAAGAGTGGGAGACTCGACTATTTCACGCATCAATGAAACGTCAACGTGAATCGACAACGTGAATGGCTGCAGTCATTCAGTGCTGCCAAGTTAATTGGTGGGTGTAATGCACATAAGTATCCTTTTCTCGTGTCTAAAGCCATTATTCAGCTGCGACTGTCCCTCCCATTCACTCATCATCCTCGACCTCTTCGATCCGTGCACTCCTATTCCTCATGCCCTCTCCACCCGCAACGTCCGCTCCGGTCGTCTCCCCGCCTTCAGCGCCCACGCCGTCATCACCGATTGGATGTGCCCCAACTGGTGCAGAGATGGCTGCACTAGCAGGCTTCTCGCCGCCATCGGTAGCGGTCTCCAATGCTGTCGCTGCTGCTGCTTGGTCCTGATTCTTCTTCTTGAGCAGCTTCTTCTCGCGCTTAGCGGATTTCTTGGCGGCGAGCGATTCTGTCGTCTGTTATGGGTTTCCGTCAGCTTTCATTGATCTCGAGATGTCGCAGGACATGATGGCAAAACTCACCTCACGCCATGCCCACGCTGGCTTGAAGCTGTCGAAAAATCCCACATCTTCAAACAAATTCGGGAATATCCAGATACCAGGCTGCGGCCCTGCCGCGATAGTGACAGCGAAGATAATTAGCCTCACGATCGCCAACGCAAAGAACAATCCCAGCAATCCCAAACAACCCATACTCAGGTACCAAACACCCCTCCTCAGAATGTACGGCCACAGCGGAAACATGACGACTGCAAACACCGCCAGCAGCGCCAACCCCGCATACGCCTTCTGCCGCCACTGCGAACCCTCATAGAACCAGATATAGTAGAAATCGTCGTGCGCCTCCTGCTGCGGCACGATGGCGACGTTCCAGAGCGCGCCTTTCTTGCCTTTTGACTTTTTGGCTTCGTCGGCGCCGTGGACGTGGCCGGGTTGTCCGTGGGCGGGGTTGTTGGGGTCGACTTTCTGGACGCGCAGGGCGAGCATGGAGATGGGGAGGAGCTTGAAGACGTTTTCGGCGGAGGCGCGGTCGGTCACTTCAGGGAGGAGGGATCCTTTCTTGGAGCGGGCTTTGGTGTAGGCGGGGGATTGGATGGCGCGGATGGCGCGTTTGACTGGGTTTTGGGTGTTACTTGAGTGAAAGTAGTTCGCATGTCGTGCATGCGATTGTAACTCAGCAGCCTCCTCGATTCTACATACCTTTGAACAAGTCTTTCCGTTTCTCCTGGAAGATACAAACTCGACTCTTCAGATCCTGGCTCTTCAAGAACTTTGCAAGCTCAATGGCTTCAGGTTTCGGCGGTCCAGGCTGAATAGGTACTTGCTGTCCAGGCATAGCTTGCGCTCCAGGCGGCGGCATTTGCTGTTGTGCTCCCGGCGGTATCTGTCCTTGCTGTGGTCCTCCTGGCTGTCCTGGCTGTGCCCCTGGCTGTCCTCCCGGCGGCATCTGTCCTGGCATTCCTGGCTGTCCTGGCATACCGCCTTGTGCTTGCATCTGCGCCTGTCTTTGCGCCATGGCGTGTGCGCGTAGTTTCTCGGCGAACTGCTGCGGTGTGAGACCTTGTCGTGCGGCTTCGGCCATGAACTGTTGCTGCATCTGCTGCATTTGTTGTGGTGTTAAGGGTTGCCCGTCAGGACCTCGAGGTACAGGCATCGCTCCTGGGGGGATCTGACCACCTGGCGGTACTTGGCGTATTTGTGGCATGGGCATGCCTTGTGGAGGTGGTTGTGATGCCATGATAGCAGAGTGATACGAGTAATGCTTGTTTGACTTTCAATGCGGTGAAGATGTTAGTAGCATGAAACAATACAATTGTAAGTGACGAAGCGGTTGGAATAATGTGGAATGTTTCAGCCAGCTCCAATGATGTGTCAGGGTCCACAGCAGATCGTAGTTGTCCTTTTAGGCGAGGTGTATCATGCAAATGTGAGATGAAATAACAGTTTCAGCTACAGTACTCAGGCAAACATGTAGAACCGAAGAATTACACAATGAAACAGTACCAAGACTACAGCGAAGCGTGACGCAGAAAGAGCGCATAAACTCAGGTTATTCTTATCTTGCAATGCCACAAAAATTGTTCAGATGCCATTGAGATACCCTATAC
>Ga0058704_10001470_pt1 | contig 11012 bp, 9 predicted proteins | sample AgamicMgSfe_FD_71363 | JGI IMG/M metagenome (GOLD analysis project Ga0058704, IMG submission 71363) | Agave microbial communities from Guanajuato, Mexico - Mg.Sf.e | ecosystem: Host-associated > Plants > Phyllosphere > Phylloplane/Leaf | place: Guanajuato, Mexico | collected 2012-05-30 | reverse complement strand
TTCTTATACTTTTCTATATTCTCTCCCTAGTATATTATCTTAGATACTTCGTACTTATAATATACTACTTTACTCGGATACTTAACCGATGTTTGCATCGTTCTACGCTTATTCTCTACCCTCTCAACATACTCCCGCGTGTTATCGCCGTCTAAATTCCCGTCGGTATCGATCCGTCGACACTACCACCGCGCTTGATTTGTAGATTACTCTACTCGCACGATAATTGTCCAGCTTGCTACCCTATCCTCGCTCTGCCCGTCCACTTTCTTGCTCGTAATATAACATATTCCATAGTAATCTACAGCGGAGAACGGGGCCAATTATCCATTCGTGTCTTATATATCGAGACATATACACAGATAGAAAGCACAACACAACCCTTCTCGAGAGAGTCGTCGCACGCTCGCAAGTCACAAGTGGCTGGCTTTAAAGGCACAGCAGACTAGCTCAAAGGCTCGCACGCTCGCAAGTCACAAGTGGCTGGCTTCAAAGGCACAGCAGACCAGCTCAAAGGCTCGCACGCAAAGCAGCCAGCCTGCAAAGGCAGTGGGCTCAGGCTCAAAGGCCAGGGTATCGTAACCAAGACGCTCCGTCGTGGCACTATCTTCGCACCTCTACTCGAGAAGACTACGAGCAATGCAATCGGATCGCTTCCATCTTCAACCCTCCATCTCTCTGGCATAGCTCGTTCGAGCCACCTAGATGCTCTCCGCCCTCCGACCTCAGTCCATCGCCCACGTCGAAGTCCCGGTTCGGCTCCATGTCGTACTCTCTCCACAAGCCAGTGTGCTCAGCGGTGTACGCCTCCTCCGTCTTCCAGCGGTGTGTACGTGTAACCTGCCCGCTCGGCTGCGTGAGCGCCTTCTCGATGCAGAAGACCAGCGCACCTTCATGCTTTTTCCCGAACACGTTCAACGCCGTCACCGCCATGCCCAATCCTCCTCCTGACCCCAAGACCATCGTTACCTTGTGCCCCTGGAAGAGGAAAACACCGTCCGGATGCTGACCCGGCGAGCCGGATGCCTGGCCGGTGTTCGTGCCGGAGAAGTTCTGATCCTGAGGTAGCGGCATGTTCGCGCAGAGAGAGAGAGCGTGTGTGTGTGTGTGTTCGTGTGTGTGTGAGAGAGAAGGGAGAGGAAGGCGCTACTCTCGATGTCAGCTACGCCAGTATGACTCCGCGTGGTGAGAGAGCAGTCCTTACCTTGCTCGTTGTTTGAACTGCTCGGTGGTACTGACAACTCGAGCCTTTGGCCCTTTGCACGATGGCAGGTGTCTTGTGCTTCGTGAGACGGGTGTGCGGCGGCAATAGGGAGGCTTGTATGCTACCCGTGGTCTGCGAGCAAGCGGTGCCGTGCGACAGTGAAGATGGTGTGAACGTGAAGTGGAGGGCGTCGTGCGCGAGCGGTCGCGAGAAGAACTCGACGAAGGTGAAGGCGGTCGGAGAAGGTGCTACGCCGTGAGTGTGGCCGAAGAAGCAGGTGGAAGGAGGTGAGGAAGATAATGTAGGAAGTAGGTGGAAGGTGGAAAGTGGTGTGGGAAGCAGGTGGAAGGTATAAGAAAGGGGTGGAAGCGCCGCCTACTCACGAGACAGGCACATCACGCTGCTGCCTAAAGGCATGTGAGAGGAAGTCGGACGTAAGTCGCCACCGGAACGCATATGAAAGCTAGTCGCTCTACCGGACCGCATGTGAAAGTCAGTCGACGATACGATGCTACCTCGATATAACGCCAGGCGTGTTAACTAAAAGGCTGCTTGCGAAAGCTGGTCGGCTACACGCTAGTCCCTCAAAGGTACACTGAGTAGAGCTGGCTCCATGGGAGCGTGATGGTGGAGCTTGAACGAGTGGGAGGGTTGGAAGAAGGCACGGGAACACAGCTGTCTGATACTTGGGTCTAGGCCGTATCAATCTACTATAGTATTGCAGCCTCCGAGTTGCTTGTCTGGCCTCTCAGCTTTCCCGTTTGCCTCCCTACCTGCCTCTCCAACTGTCCGACTGCCTCTCCGACCGTCCGACTGCCCTTTCCGACTGTCTGCTCGCACTCCTACTTGCCTACACCCTCTCCTTCTCGTGCTACCAGCGCGTACCCTGGTCCACGTCGAAGCGGTACTTTAGCTCGCCAAAGATCTTTTTGTACTGCCTCTCGACTGAACGTGACCCCTCGAAGAAGTCCACCAAGGACCAGTCGTAGACGAGCACCGTGTCATGAAAACCTTCCACGCCTTCAAGACCGTTGAAATCTTTCTCTGGAGCGAGAGCGATCGGCTCAAGGAAAGCGACAGGGCCGGCGACGAGGAGAATCGCTGCTGCGCCGTTCGACCACGTTCGGAAGCCCTCTTCTTGGTTGCCGTCCAACGTGGCCCAGACGGTGCGTGAAGTACCTCGTAGTTCACCGACGCATGTGTACTCATTTTCGTCTGCCGCCTCGCCTAAACCAACCCAAAGATGCTCAGCGTGCGAGCCTTGGGAGGAAGCGGCCATGGCAGCGTAGTCCTCCCAACCTCCCATGTTGTCCAAACCCTCGAAATAGAAGAACGCGGTAGGCTCGAGGCGCTTACCGTGCTTCGACCTCAGGTCTTCGGCGTTGGCGGGCTGGTAATCGACGTGCTCCTGGACCGACATCGTGCTGCGTTTGAGGTTAGTAACACGGCTTCGGAAACATTTGTTTTGTTGCCAGGTACCTTCTCTGCGAGTGCGATTCGACTGCTCGAGGCCGGGTAGGGTTTCGGCGTAGTGATTGTGAGTTCTGCGTCGACGTAGTGAGTGCAAGGGCAGAGGTTGACGAAGTGACAATTCTGGGACAGGTGTGATTGCGGCGTTCGTGAGAGGAGTGAGAGGAGTAAGAGGAGTGAGAGGAGTGAGAGGGCGGCGCGTATGGTGGGATCGCTAGGTGGAAGTGGATTTAGACGTTGACTCGTTCGTAGTAGTAGCAATTCCGAATAGGCTTCCTGTTTCGTAAGGTAAGGCAAGGCGAGTTCTGACACGGATTCGAGGTAGCGAGGCTGTTGCCTAGCCCGCGCATTCACATGCCGTCGAGCTAGCGAGGCTGCTGCCTACCGTGCACGTGAAGACAGCGAAGGGAAATAACCGAGCAAGGGCATGTCGCAGTCGACCTGGCCTCCACGGGTCCGCACAGTTAGTTCTTGGGTTAGATCTATGTCGACTTGGGGTGAGCAGGGGGAAATGTGAAATGTAGAGCGAAAGACACACAATCGAGAAATTCTTGTAAAGTCTACAAGTCACCATGACCGTCTCGGTCAGCCCTCCCCATCAGAGCTCCAACATGCCATCTGTGAAGGAGCCATGGACCAGCGCAGCCGCGATTCCGAGCCGCACTCCTGGCATCTTGTTTACCAAGACCATGTATGGGCCCTTGCCTCGCGCCACTGCCACCGCGTTCAAGCACACAAACGCCCCACAGTCCGATCCATTCGTCTGCTCGCCTGACTCCGGATACGCGGTCTCCTTCCAACCTTCTGCTTCAAAGTCGACGCTCCCTTGCGTGAGGAGCTCCAGATGACGCTTGACAAAAGTGACGAACATCCGACGCCGCTTCTCTGCGTCCGCGGTCTTTTCGCCTGTCGAGAGGCTGTTGAGCAAGGCAAACCTCCTCTTGGACGGAAAGATGATGCCGAGCGTCCAGTGGGCTCTATTGCACCATGGGAGGAAGATTGCATCCAACAGGCGCACGTCGTCGAATTTCTCGCTATTGATGCCCTGTCGCTGCAGCATCCTCCACGCCTGCTTTCGATACTCGGCCTCGTCGATCTTGTTGGCGCCGAGCAGGCGGTTATAGAGGCTTGTCCAGGCCGCCGAGTGCAGTGTGATGTAGCGGATGTGGTGGTCGGTAAGGTCAATGCTGGCCGACTCCGTTACGGCCTCGCTGTAGTGTTCGCTGTTCATCTTGACGCAAACCATCTTCATAAATACATTCACCGACTCGTCGGACAGGTAGGCCTGCTCTTGCTCTTTCACGCTCTCAGCATCCCGCTGCTTCACTGCTAGGACTCGTCGAAGCGCCCGCCACGACACTTCCCCCAATGCTCCATGGCGAATATCGCCCTGCTCCTCGACGCGCCGTTGAGCAAGCTTCACGAGCTCAGGCGGGACCTCCAAGCACTTAGAGACCGGCTCGAGGAAGCGCTTGGAGAAGGAGAAGGCTGGAGTAGTGCTGGCGGACATGGCGGTGCTACGCGTGTGGGGACGAGAGGGCCGGACGAGGGCGGCGAGAAGGCTCGATGATAGGCGGGTGGGCGTGCTGCGCAAGTCTCTACGAGGACGGTTAGCTTGAATGTAGGGAGTTGAGGCGCAGAGGGTTGGGTCTACGTCTGAGCGTGGTAACTGCTGATTCGACCGCGCGAAACAGCCGGCGGCTGTTGAGAGTGGCGGAGTCGACGAAGGCAAAGGAGAGTGACGTGATTGATGAAGGCGGAGCAGAAACTGTACTGTGCTTTGGCTTGGTAGATGTCGTAGTGATGGCGGTAGTGAATCTGCTGTTTTTAGAGCTTAGGTAGAAACAATGGAAGTAGGGGTGGAGCGGAGCTTCAGGCAGCAGCTTCAGTGGCACGTGCTCTACCCGACGAGCTTGCCGTGAGCATGTGAGAGAAGCATCAAGAGCGTGCCGTGAGAGAAGGAAGCATCGAGAGCTTGCCGCGAGCATGTGAGGGAAGCATCGAGCGCGTGCCGTGAGCATGGGGAGGACGACCTTACCGTAAGCACGTAAAGAACGTGTCGACCGCAGATCTACAGGCTCGTTATCCAACCATCACTTCGTGTTAACTGTACTGCTTCCACGATAGCGGTCGACACTGCCTTCGCGGATGGCCAACTCGAAAATCGTCAGGTACTGTACCATCGCGTGTAGTCACATGCGAAACGCGTTGCCGCCCAAGGCGTTGCCGCCACGTATTATTGTAGCAAGAGCTGTCGCACTTCTTCCTTACCTCTCTGGCTCCTTCGACACTGGCACGCTCACGTTCATGCCTGATTCTCCGTACTTCTTCAACAAAGACCCTCCACCTGCATCATACCACTAACGTCTACTCTTTCACTCCTGTCCGAACCTCCTCGCCTCCGTCACAACATCATCCCCTCCGCTAGCACCTTACGACTTCGGCCAAACCCCACCAACTCCGGCAAAACATCACGAGCTCCTCCAAAGCCTCACCACCTCCCTCGCAACCTTGCGATCTCCGCGAAATCTCACGGACTCCTCTACAACCTCACACCTTCCGTCAAAACCTCGCCACCTCGATCACAGCCTCACACCCTCCGTCAAAGCCTCGCCACCTCCCTCACAACCTTACACCCTCCCTCACGACCTCGCCCCTCTCACAAGCTCACGATCATGGCGACGCCGGCGAGACCCACCGCAGCTGAGTGGAGTATGAAAGAGATGGTGGACTGGCTAGCAAGCCTGCAAGAGCGGAGCGTGGAGCGGTTTGGCGCGCGCGGGTCGGCGTATGTGCACCCGGCCGTGCTTACATATAAAGACTCGACGGCAAAGGCCAACTATAGCGTTGGTGGCGGCGGGCGAGGCTATCGGGAAGGCGACACGGAGCGAGGCCACTTCGGCGAGCCAGACACCGCGAAGAAAGGCGAGGGTCGGACCGTGTGGGTCTTCTTTATCGACACGCCGAACAAGTCGTACGTCGGCGAGAGCATCACCGAAGGGGAACGTAGCGAGGATCCGAACGTGCAGCAGGCGGACAAGGTAGGCAGGCACGCGTGGGGTGCGGCGATCGTCGCTCGAGAGGGATATAAGAAAGGGAAAGACATGTACATTATGGATTGCGATGCAAACTTCGACCAGGGCACGACGAAGGTGCGAAAGAAGGCGCTGGGCATCGGTGCGCAAGCCACGTGGATCGATGTGGTCGGGAAGTAGAGTTTCTCGCTCAAATCGGTCCGTGTCGGCGGGAGCTTGGATGTACCAAGCGGCCAGGATCGCTGCCTTGATGCTGCGACGTTATGGGTCGAGAAGGTGGCGATGGCAGGGCCTCCGGAATATGAGGGCGGCTCAGGTGAGCTCGAAGCGTTGCTTGCTACTTGTGATGTATGTGTAGTTCCGTAGAAGCGACGAAGCCAGACCGTTAGGACGGCAGAGGGGCGTGGAGAGTGTGTACGAGTACGTAGCCCTTGGCGTGCGAGAAATGGAACATCAAACGGGGCATTAAGGCCCATAACGTTCTCTATAAGACGTGTCAGTAGAAGTACAGTCTTCGGCTCCGCTAGAGACTAAGCTAGAGTTGGGGAGAATGGGAGAAACTAGGAAGCCCTCGTGCGATATTTTACACGTATCGTCCTGGCGATCGAGAAAGAACGCGAAGGGTTGGTTTTGCGAGCCGCGAGCTATCTACGCCGATCTCTTGGAAAATCTTGATACCGCTTTTTCGCGCGATGCATGCGTTAGATCCGAGCCTTTTCGAGGCGAAAATAAAGCAGTCGTACCCGCTCTTTCGTATGCCGTCGTCGAAAGATAGCTACATAGCCGCTGCGGCTCGATCGGCCCGCGGTTGGCCGATTGGTCCATCTCGCGACCCACGCCAACGCTACGTAACACCTCGTATTCTTATCCATACCACAATCAACGTCAGTTTCCAACGGCTGAGACTTTTGATTGTAGTGGATAGACTTGGCCAAATACACTTCCCGCTAGATACCTATAGCCTCTCGGTAATCATACCATCTTCTTTCTCTCCTCGGGTTATCGTTCCCCCTCTTCACCGACCTTCTAAGACCTATGTAGCCTACTAATTGAAAACACGATTGACGCTCGAGTTGGACGAGTAGTTGCGAGCAGGCTAGTTCTCCCCGAGGCACCGATCGTTAGTAGAGCAGTATATCGAGAGGCATCTTCCTAGCAAGGAGAATCGAGGGTAGGATCATTGGTTGCTAGCGGGGTAGGGTGAGGGTATAAATGCACATTCTGACGGGGATTGAAAAAAAGTAGAGAAGTCCTAATTTCTAGTAGAGTTGATAAGAGTAAGAAGAAGCTAGCCGTTCAAAAGGTCCCGATCGCTGTCGTCTCGAAGCCCACGCAACACAACAACACCACACGCACCACACGCACCACACACTCTAGCCCGCTCGCAGGACGACGGCCACGAGCGAGAACATCAGGCGGAACTGCACTCTGCTCCCCACAACGGCAGCCACCGTCTCCCCTTGCTGCGCAAGCATGCGCTGCGCCTCCAGACGACGCTCCCAGTCCATCTGCACGCGTGGCGGGTGGTTCGGCGGTTGCTGGTTGTTCCGCGCTCTCTCGACGAGCTGGCCGCTGATGTTGTCACCACCGGTACGATCGTAGTCCTCCTGATAGGCCTGGATCCGGCCGCCGGCGCGCTCTACCATACCGCGGAGCTGATCGCGAGCCCTCGTTTTCTCGGAGGTGGTGATCATGGTCGTGAAGGAGCTGATCTGGACGCCACGACCCATATTCCAGTTGCTCAAGTCGCCGTAGCCGGCGTTGATGATTGTCTCGCGTATTCCGACAACCGTCTGCTCGCTCGGGGCCCCCTGTACCACACGACTATCGCTCGGCACGCCCCAGTCGAAGACCAGGCGCCCGCCGGGTGCCAGCAGTGTGAGCAGCTGCGAGACCAGGACGTGCTGCGTATCGAGGGTGAAGTGGCTCACGAAGAGCCTGGCGAGCACGACGTCAAAGCCACCCGGCCTGCCCATATCCCTCTTCAGCTGCTGGCGGAGTTGCGGATTCCTAACGTCGGTTAGGCGCTGGAAGTGATGGTCCTGCAACCCAGGATGGCGCCGCTGGGCTTCTCTATTGCGTTTATAGTCAGCTCGTGTGCTTACTGCTTACTCCGGTAAACGTTTAGCGCCTTCGGCTTGGGACTCACTCTTTTGCTTTCTCGAGGAAAGCGCTGCTTGCATCGGCAAAGTAGACATTCGGTGCACGCCCGCCGAGGATCTCGCAAGCAAGCAGTCCGGCGAGGCCAGTCCCGCACGCGATGTCGAGCACGCTGTCCGACGCTTGCAAGCCGGCGGCACGAACAAAGTTCTGGTATGCGTCGAGGCCGAAGGCGTGCTGGACGTTCCATCTTCCGGCCTGACGAGCGTCATTGTAGGTGTCCATCATGGCGTGGTGTTGATCATCGTACGTCGCGCCGCCAGCGCTCTTCGGCGGACGGCCAGCCATTCTGAATCCGGCCAAGGAGAGGGGAGGGAGTGGGTGTGAGTGAGCGAGTGGGCTGTGCTAATTGTGTAAGCTTTACGAGCGGGGTAGCGAGACGAGTGTGTGGCCGCCGAAGGAGGTGAGTACGCAGGAGCGGGTATCAAGAAACGGGAGACGAGTGCAGGATTGGAGGTGTAAAGGTGGCCGAAGTGGTGGAGTTCGAAGGTTGCGGAGTGTTGAGGCGGCGAGGTGATGAGGATGTGATATAGTAGATTTGTAAGGTATCGAGGCAGCGAGGCAGCGAGACGGTCAGGTGGCGTAGCGGTTGGAGCACTATTGGCATGTGCTTACACGTCCACGTGCCGTGCAGGTCTTTCGGCTTCTATTAGGCACCAAAGGAGACATCGACTCATTCACTCAATGCACGTGACGAGCCTAGCGACCTCCGCCGAGCGAATGCATGTGACGGTTCCAGCTCCTCAACCACTGCTGCCTGGTCGTACGTGTCGAGTCTAGTACCCTCCACCGCCAAATTGCACGTGAAGCCGCTGGCGTCTTGCTAAACATCTCGGCAGGTTCTTCTTTCGAACCAGCTACTACCGCTACGTCACCCACGTCGCTACCTTCGACCCTTGGCCGTGCGCTCCGACACCTCTATACCTCTACGAAGCACAGAGCATCAATCATTATCATCCACATTATCATCCACATTACCGTCCCCATTATCATCCGCATCCGCGCCACGCCCTCTCATCACTCCACAATCCTCTCTGCTCTCCGCGCTCACTATGAACACCGCCTCTGCTTGCAAGCAAAATCTGCAGACGGATATGCGAGCGAGTAGGTAGGCAAGCTCTGATCGGTGAGAAGGGCCATATTTCGTAGCATTGCTCACGTTGGCCTCGCACGTACTAACCAATACCTCTGCATCTAGGACTTCACTTCACAATGGCCCGCCCGATGCTGCATCTCGGTCTCCGTACCACATTCGACCGCGCGGGTATGCCCTCACGACCCAGCTGGGCGCTAGAGACTGCGAAGAAAGAGCAGCTAACGGCACTCCCGGGAGTCGAGGACAAGTGCTTTCGCGTCGCCGACATTCGTAGGCGGGCGACGCTACCGACGGTAGATGAGGAGGGCGCGTGGGCGGCTTGGGAGTCGTTTCGGCTACAAGCCCGGGTAGACGAGGACAACGGGGCCGTGTGGGTGCTCTTGACAAAGTTGGCGATAAACGAGGACTTTTCCAGAGTCAGCTCCACGAAACGCTGGCTGTACTTCGATGAGTTCATGGCCGACTACCCGAAGACAATGCAGGTTCTTAGACCTATGGACGAAGCATGCTACTGCAGGGTGCAGCGTGAGAGTTGGATGGAGGATGACTGAGAGCCGGAACAGCTCGAGGGAGTCGGGGTCGGCGATGACGTTGAGTTGCAGTCCTAGAGGGACGATTTAGCGCACCGCGAAAAGGTATTGGATCAGGATGCGATACGCGTGCGATGGAAGGCAATCTTCAATTAGCGAGACTGTCTCGAATATTGATAGTTTGTTCCATAGAATGGAGGCAAGAATGGTTGCTGAATCTCTATAGTATCAAGAGTCTAAAGTATCAAAAAGCTTATAGACTTTTCCCCACGTATATCCCGAAACTCCTCGGATTCTCGCTTATGTACGATCGCGGCTCGCTACCGACGGAACGTATCTGTACCACTCGATATGCGCTCTTATCACTCTGCATCGCTTTACCGTGCATCTTCACCATCTCCTTTGCCGTTTTCCTCGCTCTCTATTCGCTCCTCCGCTATATCGACCAACGGCTGGACGCATATCTTCACGGCTACTCTAGCGCCTCGGCGTCTCTATCTACCGTGTGGCTTATTCGTGTCTCGGTATTGACCTCTTCTCGCGTAACGGTAGCCGGTAGCTATGTTGCATCCCTAATGAGACTCCTACATACCCCAGTATGTTTTGACACTGGATCCGGGGTCGATTCCGGCTCGGCAAAGTAGCCTCATCCGAAATTTAGTCTTTTCTAGCGAATCCGCCCGCAGAAGTGCGATCGACTCGTCTTTGCGCGTATGTATTGAGGGCTAGTCGTGGGCTCTATACCCAGTGAGTGGTACGTATCATAAAGCCAATCCCTACGACCTAACCCTCCGTCATCTCTCCCTCCTCTCGCACTCGTTGTCTTATCCTCCTTCAGTCAATCTCTCAATCAACCATCCCTTTACTATCCTCTTTCCAATTACCTACCCAATCACTCTTACTCTCTTAAGCATGGAAGCGTTCGAGCTCAAGTATTGCAAAGGCCGCTGGCTGGCTCCTCTCGGGTTCGTCGACGAGATCTATGAAGCTCTACTACGCCTTCCCGCTCAAGCTCAAACCGACTATATTACGCTTGGTAGTAACGACTCGGACGTCGAGATCTACTGTGCTACTAAGCAGTCGAAGATTCTCAAGGAACCATTCGCCTATACCGAGGAGCAAGCGAAAGGTAGACTCTCGATCTGGCTCGAGGAGGAAATCGCGAAGCGACGAAATGTAGCGGATGTGGACAACTGCGACCAGGGCACCAATACCTCGTCGCAGGTCGCCTCGCCTACCGCCGCTAAAAGCGTACCTAACCCGTCCTTTCCTACGACCGAGGCTGAAGCCGTACGATATCTACGCGAACGCGGCTACGCCGTCGCTCTACCTTGCCTTCCTACCGGTAACGCAGGTAGCGTTATACTACCTCCTCCGTATACTAAGTACCTATCCTCTTCGCAGCTAACGAAGCCCGTCGCCGGCGATAAGCGAAAGCGAGATAATACTCGCTCCGTCGACAAAGTATTTAGCTGTCCTTCTACGCCGGCGCGTAGACATGTTAACGAGGTACCTCG
>Ga0058704_10001469_pt1 | contig 11013 bp, 2 predicted proteins | sample AgamicMgSfe_FD_71363 | JGI IMG/M metagenome (GOLD analysis project Ga0058704, IMG submission 71363) | Agave microbial communities from Guanajuato, Mexico - Mg.Sf.e | ecosystem: Host-associated > Plants > Phyllosphere > Phylloplane/Leaf | place: Guanajuato, Mexico | collected 2012-05-30 | reverse complement strand
TCCTCCTCCAACGCATCCCGCCACTCCACCACCGCCCGCCGCAGCCCCTCGTCCTCCACGACGATATCCCCGTGCAAGCGCAAGAACACCGCCATCCACGCCTGCCCCAGCTCGAAATCCCGCCTCTCGCCCATGAGCCACGTGAGCGCGCGCACGAACGTCGTCGTTTCCGCGTCCGAGACGGACAGGGAGCGCAATTCGATGTCCGCTGCGGCGGGACTCAGCGTTTTGAGGTGGGCGAGGAGAGGAGCGTAGGTTTGAGTTGCCGCGCCGGTTTGCAGGAGGGTGGTGAATGGGCTTCGTCCGCTGTCGGGAGCGAGTTTCATGAAGCGCGTTCGTTCTTGCTCGAGCTCGGCGGTGGTGTTGGGGTCTGCTGCTGCGGAGGATTGGGGATTGCGGGATGTTTGACGGTCGGCTAGCGAGGGTAGGAAGAAGGGCGCTTTTTCGGGTTTCTTGGGCGGTTCGATGGGTTTGTTGCGTTGGCGGATCAGGTCGAGGTGGAGGAGGTTCTGCCAGCGGGAGCGAGGGACGAGGGAGAGGGAGAGGAGGTCGGAGGAGAGGTCGTCGACGTTGGGCTCGGTGTATTGTAGTAGATCGTCGTCGTCCTGCTCTTCTTCTTCAATGGATGTTTCGGCGATCAGGTTCTGTCCACCTTCGCCGCTGGCGGTAGGCGCTTGCGCGCGATCAGCCGTCAAGATATCGGCGAGTTCTGCCGCCGTGATGTGGGGTGTCGATACGTGAGCGAACAGGCTACGGTTGCTCCACACGTCTACACCAACACTGTCGGCGGTGGTCGTGGCGAGAAATTCACCCGTTGGAGAAAAGGCGAGGTTGGTACACCTGGCTTTGAGCTTGAACGCATCGATCAGGTGTCCAGTAGGTAGATCCCAGAGTAAGACGATCTGGTCCATGGATGCCGCAATCCAATGCCCGTCGTTTGAAAAGCAACAGTCGGATATTCTCGTAGTCTGTAGCTCAGGAAGCTGAGGGCGTGAGGGCCAGAGCTCACGGATCAGCTTGTACGTGCTGATATCGACAACACGCACACACCCGTCCGTGCAAACGCAAGCAGCGAGGCCGGAACCACGGTGGAAACGTATAGAGCTGATCCCGGTCGAACCGCTCCAATCAAGTTGATGGCTTAGCAGTCCTGATGTAAAGTCCCAAAACTTGACCTTGCCATCCACCCCAGCGGAGACCACCGTTTTGTTCAGACTGTCGACCGCCAGACCCACCACGGCGGCGCCGTGCTTGCCTTGACCACGATAGAAAGTTTGCTTTTTGCCATCTTCTTCTACTATCAGGCCATGCTTCTCCATATCCAACCGTAACTGTTTGGCCTGTTGCGGCGTCAGCCTTGCGGGGAAGCGCTGGCGGTGCATGCCTGACTGTAAATTGAACATATCGATCCCACCAATCTCGCTCCCGACAAGAGCGAAGGTGCCACACGGCGACATGGCCACGGATGTCACGTTGCCGTCGTCAGAAGTCGGAAATGCCCAACGGCCAGCGCGCTTGCGACCCCAGAACCAAGTTCGCGCTTTCTTGTCGTTCTCATGCGCGGTCACGACGCTCTCCCAACCCGTCATGGCGGCCACTTCTGCATCCACCTTCTTACCACCTTTGCCACCTTGCTGCCAGATGGGATGCTTGCCTGGCAGAGCACCGATACCCCCGTCTCGGTTGAGACTGCAGGCGAGAGAAATGACGGGTGGGCACTTCAAGTCTTGCAGACTGTCACGATTATTTCCAGAGAGGAGACCTTGCTTCTTAGCTTTGCTTTGCACGGCACCTTGACTGAGCTCAGTGCTTTGGCCATCGCGGCGCAAAGACCAGCCCCAGAGGCTTCGGTCTTGACTGGCGGAGAGGAGCCATTTACCGGTGTCATCCGATCCGTCTGATGCGGAGGGAAGGAAGTGTAGATTGGTGATTGGAGCGCCGTGGCCACTGCGTGAGTGCAACAGACGTGGAATCGGACTAAAGGGCGTTTCATCCAAGATCCAGGTCTTTAAACTGTTGTCCGGGCTGCTGCTCACGAGTATGGCTTGGCCAGGTAAAAATTCGACCCTGCTGACACCGCCCGGTATATTTGCAAAAGGCTGGGCGTGTGCGGAACGGAGAACACCGGCCTTGCGACCACCTTCGTTGAGGTCCCACAGGGTAATGTCGCCGCTGAAGCTTGAGGCGGTAGCCATAGCACCGGCGCTCCTCCCGTCGTCACCTGCCCCTATCCCGTCTGTACTGAAAGAGATGGAGGTAATGGGCGCGCCAGCAGTGGTGCTGAGCTGAATAACAGTTTGGTCGGCCCGAACATCGTGGATATGTAGACGTCCGTTCTCGTAAGCAATGGCCACCAGAGACAGAGCAGGAGTAGGTCCAATAGCCGTCACTGCTCCGTATGAGGTGGACGGAGGTAAGATAGTGTAGACCAGTTTACCGCTCGAGACGTTCCATATCTCGGCGCTGCCATCTTGCCGGCCGACCACAAGCTTGTTGAGGAAGGTCGGCAGACTGGCTATGGACGTTGTGAGCGGGACGGGGGAGATGCCGTGCAGTGTCGTGTAGAGTTCATAGGTTGCGGTCTTCCATACCAGCAACTGCGTTTCGCACACGCCGACGATCCACGATCCGAACACGCAGAATGCCTTGATGTTCTCTGTTGAGCCACGGGGTACTTCCAACTCAGCTTCTTTCTTCCCTCGCTTGAACACCCACACACCGCGCTGGGCATCCGCAGTCTCACCACCCCAAGCAGCAAAGACCTTGTCCTTGTAAGCCGCGCTCGCGGTGATGAGGTGAGGAGTTTGCGGGCGAGTGATGAAGACGAGGTTCAAGCCTCTGCGCAGGTCGTATGTCTGAAGACTGCGGCCGACAGAGGTGGTGATTTGGAAGGTCGTCTTTCCTAGCGGAACGGTGGTGAAGGGTACCGTCGTAGGAGAGACGAGGCCGATTGTGCGATAGGGCGCGAAGACTCGGGATGTGCCTGGTTGCCTCTGTGGTTTGACAACGCCATTTGTCACTTTCTGTCTCTTCGCGACACGCCCGTCTTCCTCCATCGTTGCGAAAGCGCTGTGGTATTGCACTGTCGCGATCGCAAGATGGGTTCACATTCATCGCCGAAACTTTTCGGAACGCCACATCTGATAGTCGAGCTAAGCTTTCCTTATCGCCTTATCGCCCTGCACAATCAAGCCACACACTGCATCGTGTGGCTGTGGCATTGGGGAAGAAATTCGATCATCATGCGGGGTGATGAAAGTCGAAGTCGAAGTCGAATTGTTGCGAATTAATTTCGATTCCGACGATGATATTGTGATGTGGAAAATGACAAGATCGAGAGGCGCGATATAACGGCCGTACTTATACTGGAAGGTTGACGTTGGTCTGCGTTCATGGACTGATCCCGCATGTCTTGTCCTCACCTCGCCCACATTGGACTTCGACTAGAGCTACACGACGGCAGCGACAATGGACCCACCATCCCGAACCACATCTACCGACTCGGCTCGCTCCTCCATTTCTGCCTCGCACATTCTTTCCACCGCATCGTCTCCACCAGCGCATTTCAGTCGCAAGAGTCGGTATGTCGAGATAGACGCAACGAGCGCCGACGTCGACCCCGCGAGTCTGTCCATACCGACCCCCATCGCTCGACCAAACCATCAGGACTACTACGCCCGCGGCCGCCGAGGCTCAAAGGAACTGGGCGGAAACTTCCTCATGGCGAACCACCCTGCCCGCTCAACGTCTGCGATAGAAGGTGGTGAAGGCATATCGTACGCAACGAGGCGGGGTCACACAGCCAGTATGCAGGACGGCAATGCTTCAAATACAACCACGAGGTCACCTCCGGATCTCGAGGCGAATCGAATGTCATTCTCATCGCTATACAACTACGGACGGGGACCCAGTGGACCGAGCTCGTTGGCAGGCAGTTCAGAAGCAGACGGTGTGCATCACGTTACTGTGGACGGGGTGTGTATGAAAGCTAATGACAAATCAGGTAGACACGACAGTGACAGAGCCACGACTGCCACTCATACTCTGAACGTGACGACCTCGAGTCAGAATGGCGCGCTCTCACCTTCTCTCCATGGCCCCGGTACCGATCCCATGAGCCAATCACTGCCAGCCATGGCCGCCACATCGCCCGCCACTTCCCCCTTATCCCCCACTCCCGCATCCATGCGGAGTCAAGGTGGTCGGACGGCTCGTGGTCGAACCCCTGGCAAGTCGACCAGTAACCCGAACTCAACCTCACCGTCCGCCGATCGCAGCAGTACCTACACTACACATACTAATCCAAACAGAATTGGTACGATTGGAATCTGCGCCATGGACAGCAAGGCTCGCTCGAAGCCCGCTCGGAATATACTGAATCGGCTGGTTGGAAAGGAGAACGAGTTCGACGTGATCATCTTTGGCGACAAAATCATTCTGGACGAAAGTGTTGAGAATTGGCCCGTCTGCGACTTTTTGATTTCTTTCTTCTCGGACGGGTTTCCACTAGAAAAGGCGATTGCGTATACCAAACTTCGCAAGCCGTTTTGCGTCAACGATTTGCCGATGCAGACAATCTTGTGGGATCGAAGGTTGTGTCTCGCGGTGCTCGATAAGGTTGGCGTACCGACGCCGAAAAGGATTGAAGTCAACAGAGACGGCGGGCCCGTGATATTGACTACCGACATTGCGCAGCGGGTCAATCAGCTTTGCGGAGTGCAACTGCACGGTTCTGCTGATGGCCGTGGAGGTGGCGAACCATCCCCTCACGACGTTCACATGGAGGATGACGACGATACTCTCGTTGTTGATGGCAAGCGGCTATACAAACCGTTTGTGGAAAAGCCGGTGAGCGGCGAAGACCACAATATCAACATCTACTACCCCAAATCGCAAGGAGGTGGTGGTCGACGGTTATTCCGAAAGGTGAACAACAAGAGCAGCGAGAGAGACGACAAGCTGTCGATTCCACTTGCTGTCAAAGAGTCGACGGGAAGCTACATTTACGAGCAATTCCTCAAGGTGGAGAATGCGGAGGATGTCAAAGCATACACGGTCGGCCCCGACTTTTGCCACGCCGAGACCCGCAAAAGCCCAGTCGTGGATGGTCTGGTCAAGCGAAATCCGAACGGCAAGGAGATTCGCTACGTGACCGCGCTGACGAAAGAGGAACAGCTGATAGCGTCCAAGATCGCGTCGGGGTTTGGGCAGCGAATCTGTGGCTTCGACCTTCTTCGGGTGGAGGGGCGAAGCTATGTCATCGACGTTAACGGATGGTCGTTCGTCAAGGATAACAATGAGTACTACGACCGATGCGCTACGATACTCAAGAGCTGGTTTGTTCGTGAGAAGTCGAAATGGGAGAGTGGTCGGGCGACCCCGAACGAAGATGACGGCGAGCAGTACGGTTTTCCGGATAAGGCTGGGGTTCATAGGAAGCCGATTCTTGGATGGGACAAAGACGCTCGAAGTTCTGCGCTCAAGAGCGTGCTTCGTTCTCGCAGTATCAGCCAGCTGAGAGATAGTGTCTCTCACGCGGCTCGTGGTGTGGGTCATCCTCAAGCTGCAAGGAGTCCGAGTGGTGCCACGAGTCCATTGTCGAGTCCGCCGAGCTTCGAGAAGGTACAAAGCTTGGGGAAGAGGCCGCCCGTACCAGTCAGCAAAGAAGATGTCCTGCCGCCGCCCGCCGTACCACAGCTCAAGGCCGGGGATGAGGTCCGTTCGGAAGATCAACTCGACTCCGTACCTGCCCCGGCGTCGAAATCTCAGTGGAAGCTCAAAGGGATGGTGGCGGTGGTGAGGCACGCCGACCGCACGCCGAAGCAGAAGTTCAAATTCACCTTCCACACCAAGCCTTTTGTCGACCTGCTGAAAGGTCATCAAGAGGAAGTGTTGCTGGTGGGCGAAGCGGCGTTGGATTCGGTCGAGCAGGCGGTGAAAGTGGCGATTCAGGAAGGGGTGGAGGATCAGACGAAGTTGCGGACGTTGTTGAACGCGTTGGTGCGGAAGAGGGGTTTGCCGGGGACAAAGGTGCAGATTAAGCCGATGTTTAAGAAGCCGAAGGAGGATCAGCTTGAGAAGAAGGGTGTTGCTTATGAGGGGAAGGAAGAGGTATCGGGTGTACTGTCTGAAGCGGGGCCTACCCCTAAAGCGCCGGCGAGAAGTGATTCCATCTCCGAGGTAGTCAAGTCGAGGGCTGCGGCTGTGGAGAACAACCTCGTTCTCGACAAATTGCAGCTGGTCATGAAATGGGGTGGCGAACCGACACACTCCGCCCGCTACCAGGCCGCCGATCTAGGAGAGAACATGCGCAACGACCTACTGCTGATGAATCGAAACGTGTTGGATGATGTTTCGGTCTTCACCTCCTCCGAGCGCCGCGTCACGACGTCGGCGCAAATCTTCGCTTCGGCGTTCCTCGACCAGAAGGATATCGGTCAGGATCAGATCAAAGTCCGGAAAGACTTACTGGACGACAGCAATGCGGCCAAGGACGAGATGGACAAGGTGAAGAAGAAGCTCAAGGGCTTGTTGAGAAAAGGTCATCAAGCGCCGGAGCAATTCGCGTGGCCGAAGGATGGCACGCCGGAGCCGTATGTTGTCGTGAGGAAAGTGGTCGAGTTGATGAAGTTTCATCGGAGGGTTATGCGGTATAATTTTGGTAAATTGCAATCGCCGTCCGATGCGGTGAACTCGCTTTCGAAGATCAGTAACCCCGGACAGACGCCGACGGACACCCAGGACACGCCGGTCAACACCCAGCAAGCGACCTCCGTCCAGCCTAGGTGGTGTACGGGAGAGGACGCGGAGCTGTTCAAGGAGCGGTGGGAGAAGCTGTTCAATGAGTTTACGGACGCCGAGAAGGTCGATCCGAGTAAAATCTCGGAACTGTACGATACGATGAAGTTTGACGCGTTGCACAATCGACAATTTCTCGAGTGGGTGTTCACGCCGAGTCGGACGCTTTTGGCGGAGGAGGAGAAGAGACGGGAGGATGAGGAGAATGGGTTGATCAAGACGGAAAGCCAGAACATGAGGGAGGAGTTCAAGCACACGCACGTCGGGACACAACCGGTGCCGGAGGAAAGTGTCGATGAGACGGATGAGATGAAGCCGCTGCCACGGACGGACACCGCCGCTTCGACTGAGAGGCCGACGTTGAGCCAGATGATGGGGTTTAGGCGGCGATCGGCGGATCTGGTGTCGGTCGCTAAGAACGCCATGGCGGCGGTCGGTGGGGACGCGGCGGCGCGGGAGTCGTATTTCAACCTGTACCGTGGGGATGCCGGGGTGCCGGAATCGAAAGCGAAGAATGACGCCCGGTTGGAGAAGTTGAACGAATTGTACAACTTGAGCAAGATCCTCTTCGACTTTATCGGTCCGCAGGAGTATGGCATCACGGACGCGGAGAAGTTGGAGATCGGGTTGTTGACATCCTTACCACTGCTCAGGGAGATTGTCAAGGATCTGGAAGAAGTGCAGGCGTCGGATGACGCCAAAGCTTTCATCTACTTCACCAAAGAAAGCCACATCTACACCCTGCTGAACTGTATTTTGGAGGGAGGCATCCAAACCAAAATCGCCCGCAACGCCATCCCCGAACTCGACTACCTCAGCCAGATCTGCTTCGAGCTGTACGAGTCCGAGAACACGGAAGCCGACATCGACCCGGTGAATCCCAACGCCACGAACCAGTTCAACTACACCATCCGCATCACCATCAGTCCCGGTTGTCACACCTTCGATCCCCTGGACGTGCAGCTCGACAGCAAGCACTGTATCGGCTGTGCGCCGCGCCGGAGCTTGACCGCTCACGGGGATTGGAAGGAGGTGCTCGAGACGTTGAGGGCGAAGTTTCACGCCGTCAAGTTGCCGAAGAGTTTCTTGGCGGTGAATTTGTCGGAAAAGGTGCCCGAGGCGTTTGTCAAGGATGGCGGGAGGGCGAGTTTGGAGGAGGTGAGTGTGCAGGCGAGTCAGATTGCGCCGCAGCATTGAAGAGTCGGTCGTTTGTAGTCTTTCAATACCGAGCATCCATGTCCTCGAGGTCTTCGGCTGCTTTTGATTCATCGTCATCCCCATCGTCCGACTCTGCCTGATGGATCGACGCCCCGCCCATACTAACGTGCAACTCCTCGACCGCCGCAACGCCTAACAACCTCGCCTGCTCGGGCGTCAGATCCACCACCTGCGGCGCGTACTCCCCCGTCTCGTCATCCTCGTCAAACGCCGTCGTGTCCATCCGCACTTGCTCGCCGTCCTCCAACTCTAAGACACCCGATTTGACGAACGATCCCCCGAATTGCCAGCCGTGCTCAGCCCTCAAGTAGTCCTCCAGTTCATCCAGTCCATCTACGACTTCCTGTACACCAACACCCCCTAAACCCTGTAGACCTTTGCGGAACCGCACCAGCAAGCCCTTGAGCATTGATCCGCCTTCGTCCGCTAAGTCAATGAGCCCACTGTCCGCCAGTCGGCAGTGCTGGAGTTGCAAGCTTAGGCTTCTGATAGCGTGGACGAAGATCTCGGACTCGCGTTCCGCCGCTGAACGGCACGTGAAGACTAATGTGAGGATCCGTTTCCACTGCTCCAAACAGGAAAAGTTGTTGAGCGTTAGGATCATGAGGAAGCAGAATTGAAGCTCGCCGACAATCTCCATCGCGTCGCCGGACGTGCAGTGGTGCTGCGTGAGGTTATGGAACGCCCAAGAGCGGTCTTTGGCGGCGTCGGTTCGTTCGCGACCTGTGGCGCCTTCGCGCCACGTCTGTTTCAGTTCGACCGGGAGGAAGTTGAGGTCTTTGATCGTATGGTGTGGCATATCTTCGGTTTTGAGTCCTGGGATGTCTTCGAGATCGCGTTTGGCTGAGCTGGCGGAGCTGAGGCTCCAGTCATTGCCCGTGATGCGGAATAGGAGGGTTGAGGTGATGTGGGAGGTGAGGTTGGGCCAGTTTACTGGCTCCTCCTCTCCGGTGAATTCTGTTGCTGTAGCGGATTGTCGGTATGGCGTTAAACCTTCACGCCAAATGCTGCCTAGGTTGGCCCGCCACCGAAGGTGGTGGGCATCGTCGGTGATGGCTTGCAGCGTCTCGGACGTCGTGTCCCATCTCGTGATGAACAGTGGTGCTGAGCCCGCGGGCGTCTGCTCGGTGACCTGGAACCATACGCCATGTCGTTCCGAGAATGCTATGCTTGATCCTACATAGGTGAAGTGGAAGCCCGGTGGTAGGCCTTTGACCCCTCTGAAGCGAGGTGTTGTGGTGAAGGAGAGAAGGTCGATGCCAGCAAGCGCTGCCTGCGGAAGATTCAGGGAGAGCAGAGCTGATGTGTTGGCTGTCTCCATCGTGGCTGTTGCTGCTCTCCGAGCAGCAATCTGGAGTATGTGTTGAGTTGTAGTAAGTGGAGTTCGTGGACGTCACTTCATCTTTCAGTCATATGCAGCTATAGAGCACACTAGTGCATCACTGTCGTCGTGTATCGTCCGGGACTGCTGTTGCTCTAGATATCAGAAGATCCTGTTGATTGTTCTTTGTGATATTTCGAAACAAGGCTTCTACACATTCTGTAGATTCGGTATAGGTACCTCCCCAGAATATGCTACCTCTCGATTGCACAACGCCTTGTTGATCTATCGTAGGTCACAACGATGTGTTCTCCAAAGCTGGCGCGTTCAGAGTCAAGCCAAAATCGCACATAAAACACCGAATACTGTGCGCTTCTTTCTCTTACACAGTGCAGTAGTGTGTAGGTTCCGAGTGATGGAAAGGGGCAACTCGGGCGTCTACTCGCGTGCATACATATGTAGTACATGTAGGTACCTTTTCATCTGTGCGGGGGTATCCGGCGCTTAGTCTCAACTTCAGCCAATCACGTCTTGTGGGGCAATCTCAAAATGTCGACGTAAAAGAGATGTACTATACTGCAGCTAGTCTTCAGCTACAATCACAGCCCTTCGTTATAGACACGGAAAACCAAAATATTCAGTCAGGCTGCATAAAAAGGCGAAAAACAAACAAAATGGATGAACGGCGGATCGAACGCCGGACCCTCTGCAATCACAGTACTCATGCAAAGCCTGTCAAATGTTAGGATTCGAGACATGAAATCGAGATCTTTTCAACGAACAGATACTCTGCCACTGAGCTATACACCCAATTCAATGAAATTTTCACCATTATATGATATATTCATACATCATTTTGACATTACCCTGCCAAAGAGTACCGTCTGTACCTCAATCTACTATGCATCGCTAACTGAGCACTACCTACATGTAGGCTTATAAGGAGAGCGTAGTGAAAGCACAAAACTACGTTGACACAAAAACGCAGTTCGACAGCATGAAGCCTTTTAAGCGGCCTATGACAAATCCTTGAGTCTTAAGGTCGTCCCCTTCGAGACCATTAAATCGTTATCTTTCCTTTATCAGAATACCTTCTTTCACGACATGAGTAAAATCACAAGCCACAACAACAACATCCTAAGTTTTCACACTGCTCAAGCAATGGTATTGGCCTCTAGAGGGATCTTGCTTGATCTTGACAACGGGAGATGATGTTGAGGTCCGACACATTTATATTGAAGAAGATAAAGGAGAAAAAGATGCCTCCAGGTAACAACCCGTTGAAGCCTTGAAGGTTAAAACATGGCCTTCGGCCATGTTTACTGTCCCTTCTTTAATCTTGACCACTTATGCATCCCTATCGGCCACCGACAGTACCGATATCGAGAGGTCAACACATAGTGAAGTGCCCGGAAGTCAAATGTTCGTCGTATCGGTGTCGCTTCGTACACCACCCTTACGGGTGGCGTACGATGCGGTACGGATAAGAACTAGCAGGAGAGTCGTTCCTACTGAACGTAGAATGTCGACGATGCCGTGGCTTGACCCTCCGTACTATGATCGTCTAATGATGCAGGCGAGAGACTCCATTCCTTATCCAGCACTATCAACAAGGTAAGTGGGATTCAGCGAGAAACAGACCTCAATCATCCTCACTCATCCTCTCCCTCCATCCC